>OLQA01002011.1_pt1 | contig 16766 bp, 22 predicted proteins | sample 1673151 | NCBI WGS metagenome assembly OLQA01 (sample SAMEA3136760, study PRJEB25190) | human gut metagenome | biome: human gut; feature: human-associated habitat; material: faeces | place: Austria | collected 2013 | reverse complement strand
GGAGAAGCGCCCCTGGCCGTAGCCACGGAGCTTTGCGTCCTGCGTCGAGGCGAAAAGCTCGCGTATGTCGCCGAAAACACCGGTGTAGGTCGCGGGATTTGAGCGCGGTGTGCGGCCTATCGGGCTCTGGTCGAGCGCGATGACCTTATCCACATATTCAAGCCCGTCTATCCCGTCGCACTTGCCGGGGCGCACCTTGACGCGGTTCTTCTCGGCGGCGAGGGTCTTGTACAGTATTTCGTTTATGAGCGAGGATTTGCCGCTGCCGGAGACGCCCGTGACGCACACGAGCTTGCCGAGCGGGATATCCACGTCTATATTCTTCAGATTGTTTTCCTTTGCGCCGCGTATGCGCAGGAATCTTCCGCTGCCCGCGCGCCGCGTCTCCGGCACGGGTATCTTCTTTTTTCCGCTGAGGTACTGGCCTGTCACGGACTCCGGGCAGGCGCAGATATCATCGACGGAGCCGGCGCAGACTATGCGCCCGCCGTTAACGCCCGCTCCCGGGCCGACGTCGACGATATAATCCGCCGCGCGCATGGTGTCCTCGTCATGCTCGACGACGATCACGGTATTGCCGATATCCCGCATTTTTCTCCGGGTTCCATACATAATCGCCCGGCGCCTTATCGTCCAGCGCATATCCGCTGCCGTCCGCGCCCGCCGTATATCCGCCGTATTGCTGCCTGATGTTTTGCGCAAGCTGATGGGCAAGCGCGCGCCCTGCATCGCTGCGCGCATCGTTATAATCCTTTTGATATTGCAGAATCGTCATGCCGGCAGACGGGTTTTGCCGCGCCAGGCGATCATCCGCATCGCTCAGCGCATATCCAAGCTCCTGCGCGCGCCGACGCACATCCTCATAAGAATAAGAGCCAATCCCTTTTTGATTCATTCCGTGTTCCTCCGTTTCACTGTTTGATTTTAACCGCAGCGCCCGTATGAATCGCACTGCCCGCATGATAAATCCGCGTGATACTGTGCAGCACAGCCGCGCCCTGTCCCTCAATGCGCAGGGAATACCGGTCGGCACGATGCGGAGAAAGAGGAATATAAAACAGGGCTTTCCCTTTATTCTTTCCCTGCGCCGTGCAGCCGGCGGCAAGATAAGGCGCGGCGCCGTCGCAGCCGACATAGAGCTTCACCGCAGTATTTTGCGCAAGCTCCATGCGCACCGCAAACGCATGCAAATGGCTTTCGTTTGCGGTATAAAGCGTTTCCGTCTCCCTGCCGCAAAGATCGCAAAACTCCGCATACCAGGAAAAGCTTTCACCCTGCTGCGCAGTCAGGCTGCCGCCTTTGCCCGATGAAACAAAAAGCAAATTGCCTTTTTCGGTAAAGAAAACAACGCCGCCGCTTTCCGCATTTTGCGTATAGCCAAACAAAGCGACATCGTCCTGCGCCGTCCATGTGCCCAAAAGCGTATCATAGACAAGCAGACGCTTTGCGCCGTCTGCCTTGCAGGAAAGATAATAAAACCGCCCGTCGCTTGCGGCAACCCCGTCCCTCAGCTGCATTTGCCCAAGGCTTTGCGAAATCAGCTGCACCGACGCGCCGTTATAGCGCACAACGCCGCGCGGCGACAGCCAATACAGGCAGTCCCCCGCCTGCGCAATGGATTTTTCGCAGCCGCTTAACACACCGTTGCATTCTTTTGTCTGCACGGAATATTCCGACGGGTCGCTTCCGTAAACCTGCGTGATGGAATGCTCCGTGAAAAAAACGGGGTGATCCCCGAAGGTATATGCCGCGCAAAACCGCATTTCTCTGCCGAAATCAAAGGTCCATGCATCGGACAAAAGCCCGTCAAACCGATCATAATTAAACGGATCTCCGAGGCACGACGCATTGATTTGCCCATAGGGACTGCATGACCAGATGCGGTTATCGCAAACCGTCATAAACGCATACGGCCGCGCCGTATGCACAAAATACAGCTCGATTTCTTCCCCGGTGATTTTTTCGGAGGCGCTTTGCCTGTCCGTGCGCAAAATATATTCCGATGCGCTTTTCTTTTCGATTCCGCGCACGGTCACGGTGCACAGCTTTTCGCCGTAGGTCGGCTGCTCGCCCGAATTATCATAGGCATAGATCGTAACGCGGTCCCCCTGCCGAATCGCCGCCGCATCGGCCCCCGCAAGATAGAGCGCATCGCCCGTTTCGTCCGAAACAAGCTTTGTCATCATCACCGAAAAGCTGTAATTCAGTTTTTTGACTGCGCCCTGCCTTGGGATCACGATTCCGTCCGGCATGATAAGCAGCGCGCCGGACAATGCCGCCGTGCTGCGCTCAGCGGAATCAAAAGAGACACTGCAGCGCTTGACCTTTCGCGATTGTGGGGTCAGCGGACCGCTTCTGTAATAAATGCCGTCGCCCTCCACGGTATACACGCGATTTTCAAACTCCGCAACCGCACGAAACTTTGCGCTTTGCGGCTGCTCCGTTTCATCCGAGCCGATGCGCGGCGCACGCGTTGACAGCGCAGGATATGCGGCGCAGGACATATTTTGCATGTCGTCAATACCATCCGTGCCGAAGGTGCGGTTTTTTGCAAAGCCGGGGAACGCCGTGATCGTCCGCCGGATCACACCTTGCGCGCAGCACGCCTGCGGCAATCGATTTTTAGCCATGCCGTTTCCCCCTTTCAGAGCAGCTTTTGCCCATTATAATACAAATGCCCGCCGCGAAAGCTCCACTGCGCCCCGCTTTCCTCATCCTTTGGGCGCAGCACCGTATCCCGCAGCCCCGCCTCTCCGAAATTTTCCGTGCAAAGGTGCGAAAGCAAAAAAGAAAGCGTCTGCTGCAATGCGGCAAGGCTGTCCGCAAGCGCCGCAATTTTTTCCTCCGTGCGCATGCCCTGCTCAAGGTGCGGTAAAAATGCCTGTGTCAGCTTGTGATCCGATCGCATCTCATCCGACCCCCAATCGCACCGCCACATAGGAAAGCAGCAGCGTGATGATAACGCCGATGGCGGTCTTGAGTGCCTCCTCCCAGCGCGCGGCGGGGCGCAGCGCAAGTGCGGAGAGCTTGTCCTCCATGCCGCAAAAGCGCTTCTCCAGCCGCTCTCCGAGACCGTCTATCTTTTTGTCCACGCGCATCACCCTGTCCTCAATGCTCTGCAGCTGCTGCTTCATCCTCGCAAGCTCCTGCCGGTCCTCGCTGATCTTCTCGTTCACCTTTTCCATCTGCCTCTGCAGCTCGCGCACGGGCGGGCAGGGGCAGCTGTTTCCCTCGGTGCTCATTTTTTACCGTCCTCTTTTTCGGAAAGCTTCAGCCCCTCCTTATATTCGTCCGCCGCCTGTGCCGGCGCGGTGAAGGAATTGTTCTTCCACCATGCGGCAAAGCTTGCGCAAAGCGTCAGCCCCACCGTCACGATCTGCGTCAGCGTTTCCTCATAGATCGGCAGCGCCTCCCTGCCGAAAATGGCAAGCACCTGATTGCAAAGCGCCAAAATAAGCGCCGCCAGGCGCGCCCAGGTCGCAGGGGTCACACCTCTTAAATTCAGTTTCTTCATTGCTGTTTGCTCCTTTCGTTTTTGTCTCAGCCGCCGAACATGCCCGCACGGTCGAGTATCACAAGCATACGCACCATCTGCTCGGAAAGCCGCAGCGAGGTGCCGTCTCCCTGTAAAATGCCGCGTGTTGTCAGCTTTTTCAGCGTCTTCTTTGCCCATGCGGGCGCCTGCTCCACCGTGTCAACGGTTGCCCCCGCCTGCTTTTCCAGCGTTTCAAACGCTCTTTTTTCTTCTGCCGTCATCGGTTCCTCTCCTCTCAGCTTTGCATTCACCGCATCGGCAATCGCCCCGAAGCGCCGCGCGAGATATTCCCCGGGGCATGCCGTAGGCTGAAAATACCGATGCATGGTGAGATTGCCTGTTTTGTCTCCGGTAAAGCGCAGCGCCCCGATCCCGTTGCGGCGGCATATGTCGGCGCAAAGCCGGATCAGCGCATCATATGCCCTGTCGCTCACGGGCCAGTCGCCCCCGGCTTTGCAATTTGATACCTCAATGGTCACCGCCCTGCGGTCGTTTTCATCGCTGCCGGAGGTCCATGCGCGGTATTTTTCGTCCACATAGCAGCCGATCTCCCCGTCGTTTCCGATGCCGTAATTGGCGGAGCCGCCGCGCGCCGGGTTCTGAAAGAGCAGCCCCAGCGTCCTTGCCGAGGCGATGCCCGCCGCATGGTGGATCGTGAGGCGGTCGATGCGTCTGCCGCAGCGGCTTGAATAATGCGGGGACGGCAGAATCACCGTTGCAAGTGTGCTCTTAGCCATTGCTCCCTCCCTTTCCGTAGAGATTGAATTCGATCCGCAGCGCATCGTTTCCGAGACGCTTGTATTTCGTCGCGGTGATCGGCGCGAAGAACGATTTTGTGTATTCGTCCATTTCATCAAAGGGCAGCCATGCAGGGTCGAAATTCCCGAAGTTCTCCTCGATCATTGCCTTTGCCTGCGCAAGCGTCGTCGGCGCGGTTACAAGGGTTCCCTGCGAGTTGGTGCTCAGATTCCAGCCCTGCGCAAGGGAAACATCGCCAAAGTCCCAGCTCGGTTCAAACTGCTGCATGAATGCCTGCGGAACCGTCTGCGCTCCTTCGCTGCGCCAAAGGATCGCCGCACCGAACACTCCGATAAATACCGGTGCGCTCAGCCCGAGCGTTTCCGAAGCATTGAAATTTGAACACACAATGCCGCGGCCCGTGTCGCCCTGATACAGCACATAGCCGTTTTCGTAGGTCGGCAGCTGCCCCGTCGGCTCCTGCACGGTGTATGCAGCGGTATAGGTCCCGTCCGCCGCACCGGGATACCACACAAACGGAAAGGTCTTTTTCCCGTGGATTGACAGATAATTATCTGACATCTCCTTGTCCTCGCTTGTATGATCCGTGCCGTAGTCCGCAGGGTTCTGAAACAGCCGATGCATCCAAAAGTCCGGCAGATTCTCCAGCGTTCGCATCAGCATCGCGCGCAGCCCCGTCCAGTTCCTTGCATCCGTATCCGTCACCGTCGGGATGGGCACCGGGTGTGCTTCATCCATGAAAAGCGCCGTGCCTGCCCCCGAAAAGATTTCGGAAAGACAATTCTCGGTGCGCGTCATGATGCCGCTTGCCCAAAACGCAAGCCCCGTATTCAGATCCTCATCCAGCGTCTGCATCTGCGAAAACACATGCTTGTACGGCGCATCCACCCAGTAAATGTTCTTATCTCCCGGACCCCAAACACGGATGCCGTGATAGTCCGGCGTGGCGATGATGTTGCCCTTGCCCGTTGCGTCTCCCCATACTGCAAGCTTTGCCTGATAGGCGTCCGGATTCAGCGTTCCGTCAATGCCCGCAATGCTCACCCCCGTGCGGATATTGCCGGCAAGCAGCCCTGCGGGCTTTTCGATTGTCACGGAGGAAAAGCTCTTGCCCGCCTCCGCCTCCACCGTCTGCGCCGTATCGTCCCCGGAAAAGGCAAGCTGCACCGTTTTTTCGATCGGCTCGCGGTCATAAAAAACAGCAGTGCCCTCCCCGGTCGGCAGCGCCACACGCCCCACGCCCGCATAGGTCGACAGCGCGCCGTTTTTATCCTTCAGCTTTACATCTGCCATGGTCCCCTTGCTCCTGTTCCGCCGCTGCGGGGGAGCGCTCTCCCCCGCGGCAGTCGTCTTTTTCTTCTCCGAGCAGCTTTGCAAGGTTCACCCTTGCCGCCGCTCTCAGCTCCACATACCGTGCCATGGCATTATTCCAGCGCGATGCGGAAATCGCCCACGCGGAAAATGGGGATCTCGTTCAGCCCGACCGTCACCGTGCCGCTCTGCCCGCTGCTGCCGGAGAGCTCCCCGAAGAAATACGGGTCCCCGCCGCTGACGGCGTCGAAGATACCGAAGCCCACGATGGTGCCGTATGCCTCCTTTTCCGCCTCGGGGAAGAAGATCAGGTCCTGATTGCTCACCCGCGCCGCGCCGACGGAAAAGCCGGCCGCACTGTCCTTTGCCGCCTCGTCCGCGCTCACCGAGGAGGCGCCGACAATCTCTGCCGTGCCCATGATCCGCTTTTCGGAAACGCCTTTGGAAAAGAGCGCCACGCGGCGATAGGTCTTGTTCGAAAGCGTACTGTTCTGCTGCACCTCCACGCCTGCCGTATAGGTATAGGTGCCGTCCGCATTCACCGTAGGCATGGTGGTGAACAGGCCGAGATACGGGGTCTTGGGAAAGGTCACCGTATTCGATGCGTTGGAAGCGACATCCTTTGTATAAAGCATCGCGTCCAGAATTGCTTTGCCGTGTTTTGCTGCGTTGATCATTTTGTTTTTTCTCCTTTTTTCGTTCGTTATGCAAGGGAGAGCGTCTCGCCCTGCTGCGCCGCTTCATACACCATGGTCACCGTCAGGGTGCCGTCCGCAAGAACGGGGGCTTCCCAGGTGCTCCCGCCGCTCTGCTGCGCCGTGCCGCCGGCGGAGGATCCCGCGGCGGAGCAAAGGGCGGCCGCAAGCGCACGCACGGTTTTCGGCTGCAGCGCGCCGCTTGCTCTCCCCTTGCCCGCAAGCCTTGCGGCGGGTGCTTTTTCTTCCGAATAGACGGCGGCGCTGCATGCGCTGTGTGCCGCTTTTTCCGCGCCTGCGGGGCGCGGGGTCTTTTTGTTTGGCTTTGCGGCATGGCTGCTTTGCCCCATGGTTTTCTGCCGCGCGGGGGCTGCGTCCGTTCCCGCGGCGGCTGCCAGAACCGCCGTCTTGCCGCGCTGCGCCGCCGGCAGGCGTTTTCCCGCCTGCGCCTTTGGCAAAAGGAACGGAAAAGCATGTGCCGCGGCCCTGCATGCCGCGTCGGCGGCAGCCTGTGCCCGCAGGGCATTGCGCGCCTTTGTCCTTTGTGCAAGGGCAGCGGGGCGGAGCAGCTTCTGCGCATACGGTGCGGCATACTTTATGCCGTGCGCCGTGTGCCGCACAGCGGCGGGGACGGGCTGTGATGCCCGGGCAAAAGCGCTGCGCTTTGTTTTTTGCGCAAGAATGGCGGGGCGGAGCAGCTTCTGCGCATATGCATGGCCGCGATACAGGGCGCTTGCCCTGTGCTCTGCCGCTGCGGGGCGCATTCTGCTGCTGTGTGCCGCGGCATATGCGCCGCTTTTTTGGGTGAGCACCGCTGCGCGCAGCAGCTTCTGTGCAAAAAGGTGCGGGTGCATGCGGCTTTGCAGGGTAGGCGAAAATGCCTGTCCCGCGCGCACGGTGCAGCGCAGCCCCTTTGCTGCTTTTGCCGCAGCTTTTCCGCTGCTTTTTGCCGTGATATACTCCGTGTCGCTCAGGATCCGCTTGCCGATGCGCAGGCGCAGATCGTTTTTCGCGGTGCCCGCACCGTATGCCCTGACCTGCTGCGCCGTCCTTTTTGCCCCGGCGGCAGAGGGCTTTGCCCTGCCTGCTTCAAAGAGCCGCAGCCCTGCGGCATCCGCTGCGCCCGCAGCCGCATACCGGGATGCCCTTGCCCTGCAGCCGGAACACAGTGCCGGTCTGGGTGCCCTGCCATGCAGCTGTGCATAGCGCTTTCTGTGCAGCCCGCAGAGCAGCAGCGCTCGGCGGCGGTTCATGCCGCCTCCCCGGCGACGATGCACACTCCGTCCTTGACGGAGATCTCATAGCATCGCCCCGCGGCAAATTCCGGCTCCGCCCCCAAAAACCGCGCGCTTTCCGGAAATGTGATCTGCGGTGCCTCACCCTGCGCCGTCTCAATGCGCAGCCAGCATTCAAATTGCCCCGCGGGGAAAGTCAGCGTCAGCTCGCTCACCCCCGTGAGCCTGTATTCCGTGTTGTCCGCAAGCGCAATATTTGCCGCGCTTTCCTCAGCGGTGATTTTCCGAATCTTCGGCGGCTGCAGACTCTCCAGCCATTGCGCCTCCGTGCCCGCGTACCCGTGCTTAACCGCAATACCGTAAGCGCTGAGATAATATCCTCTTGCCTGTGCCTTGCCGTCCGCGGGACGATAGCGACGCGCATACCATGTGGTATATTCCGCCAGATGCGCATTGAACTGCGCCAAAGAATTTTGATAAGCGGCATATTCCGCATGATAAAAATCTATCATCGCGCACAGATAAGAGCGGTATAGCTTATCATGCGGCGCGCCGACCAAAGGCTCCGCATCTTTATCCTTCTCATAGGAATATGCGATTACCTCACACGGCTCCAAAAGCATGATATCCGTTTGCACCATTCCTTCCGCCTCCGAAAGCCACAGCGTTTTCTGCGCGGCGGAAAACGCATTGGGGCGCAATTCATCCACAGATGCGATGATTTGCGAAATCGTCATAGTTTCCCTCCTTTCTTCGGAAAAGCGCGGCTGTATTTCTGACAATCTGCCGCATACAGCCGCGCCCGTTTTTCTCCCGGAAAAACCCGATTAAGAGAGTGCCGTTCCGCTGCTTATGCCGCCGATGCATGCATAGCGCCAATCCACAAAGCCAGCGGTAAAGCGCGCATAGCCGTCCCAGCGGTTGGCATTGGTATCACGGTCGATGGAGGAGGTGACCTCCATATCCACGCGGTTCTGGAACACGGCAGCCATGTTGTCTTTGAGATAATTGCTGTCCAGCAATACCCAGGGCGTGCCTCTGACGTGCTCGTTCAGATAATTCCAAACGATCACATTCCATCGGCCGAACTGGAAGTTAAACGCGTTGTTTGCCGTTGCAGGATCCTTATCCGCGCCGATTGCCGCAAAAACCTTTTGCTTCAATGCGCCGTTATTGGGGATGAGGATCGTATCCGGACAAATATTCAAAAGCTCCCCGTTTTCGCCCTTGAAATTTTGCATTTTTTCTTCCAATACGGAAAGATTGGAGGCGGAAAAATCCCCCGCATACAAATTCGACTGTGCCTTTCCCTTGCAAAGCGCGGGGTGGTCCACGGCAAAGAGCGCTTTCCCATCCGCCGTGCAACAGTCAAACCGTTTGCCGTTGATCGTGATTTCGGTCTTGCCGTCCATTGCCGCACCGTAAAGGCTCGCCGCAAAGCGCTCCTTTGCTCTGCCGTATGCCGCAACGAAGGCAGCAGGGCGGCGGCGCAGCTCGATCAGGTTGGAATCGTCCACCATCTCGCGCGAAATGGAAAATGCGCTCTTCCAGGTTTCATTGACAAGCAGCTTGTCTCTGCCCTGCCGCATGCCGTTTTCGGGATGCGAACCGTTTTCTCCGACGGGCAGCCAGTCGTCCATGCCCGTCATAGAGGTATACGCCTCGCCGAAATGCGTCGATTTCTGCACGCTGAACAGCTCGGAAATTTTGGATTCCTTTTCAAACTGCTCTGCCTTCTTTTCGATCATCAGGCGGATCGGCGCCTGATATTTGCCGTATACGGCATCGTTTTGCATGCTGTTTTCCGAAAAAATAATTCCTGCCATGACTTATCTCCTCCTATCGCTCAGTTGCTGCTTTGGTTCGTGCCAGCCGGCGGCGCATCCACAAAAACGCCGCGCACCGTATCGCCTGCGGCTTTCCCGTCGTAATCGATCACGGAAAATACGCCCTGTGCCGTTGCCGTAACACAAGCGCTGTCGGACGCAATGGTATATGCCGTGCCGCGCGCAATGGATGCGCTTGCCACACTGAGGCGGCTCTCGTAAATTACGCCGTCCTTCACGGCGATTACAGGAAGCATCTCTCCGTCTGTTGCAATCGTCTTGTTTGCCATGGCAATATGGCTCGGCTTTACGGCGCCGCTCGCCTTTTGCAGATGCCCGCCGGTCAAAACCAGCGCATCTCCCACGGTGTAGGTGCCGTCGTCTGCAGGAAGATACTGGTGGGGGGTCAGAGTTTCTCCGCCGTAACTATATGGAATAAACATTGTTTTCTCTCCTTTTTGAATTTACATGCGTTTCAGTCCCGCTTGTTTTTTTGATACCATGAACGGATCTGATCGGCGCTCAGCTCCGGGCAAAACGCGCAAAACAGCTCCATCTGCTCCGCGGGAACATCGCTTTGCAGGCTGCCGCGGCTCGCGGTTTTTCCCAGATGCGCAAGTCCGCGCTCCGCATCAAGAGCGGTTTTCTGCGCCGCCTGTGCTGCGTCCTTTTGCAGCTTATCGCCAAAGGTCAGGCGGTATGCCTGCGCAAAGGTCAAGCCGTTTTTGATCACAAAGTCGTAAAATTTCGGGAACTCCTCCATACGACAAAGCGCCTTTACATCCGATATGGCAGGATTCAGCCGCTGCACCTCCGCAAGCTCATGCTCAAGGGAAAGTGCAATTTTTTCGCGCTGTACCGCATCCAGCTCTTCCCGCAGCGCAGTCTGCCGCTGCAATAGCGTCTCCCGCTCTCCCTCTTGTGAGATGCCATCCGGCGTTTGGCTGACAGGGGCTTCCTCCTGCGGCGCCGCCTTTTTTTCCTCGCTTTCCTCTGCCCCGCCCGGCTGCGGCGCATCCGACGCATCGAATGGCTCCCGCTTCGGCGTCGTTTTGAAAGCTTCTCCTTCCGTTTTTGCGGAAGATGATTTATTTGATGCATCCGCAGCCTGCGGAACCAAAAGCGTCTGCAGCTCCTTTTCAAAGCGCTCTTTTTCCTGCACCCGAATTTTTTCCGTCAATTCCGCCAGCTCCCGCTCCCGCCGGCGGGCGGCATTGGCGTGTCGCTGCTGTGCTGTCATAGGCCCGTTTTCCTTCGGCTTGCTGTGGCTTTTGCAATATGCCTCGGCAACCTCACCGCCCTGCTGCGCCGCTTCCTGCGGCTGCGCTGTCGGCTCGTTTTGCTCTGCAAAATCCGTCTTTTTGGTATCCTGTTCCATGCCTTTTCTCCTTCTCTTTTTTCCCGTGAGACGGGTAATTTTTCAGGTTGCTTATTTCTGTCGCAGATCGGTTCCGGTTTTTTTCACGCTTTTTGCGCGCTTTGGCATCGCAATCGGTGCCTTAACGCTTTGGCTGCCGCTGTTTTTCACACGGCCTATGTAGCTTTTCTTTTCCATGCCGCTTCTCCTTTCTTTCGGTTTTCCCATGTTTGCGCTTTCGGGCTGCGTATCAGCTGCCCCCGTCGGGGTCAAAACTGCTTTGTCTGCATGCTCCCCTGCTCGGCGGAGACAAGTGGAAGCTCCGCCGTTTGAGGCGCATCGTTTGCCGCTTGCTGCTTTTGCTGCTGTGCCTGCAAAAATGCAACCGTTTCCGCGGCGCTCGGATAATGCAGCGCCTCCATCAGCCGCCAGAAATGAAGCTTTACGGATGGCTCGGTCGGCTCTCCGAAGGAACCGCAGAGATAGCTTTGCCGCGTCTGCTCGATCATGCTCGCGCGGTCCTCCGCCAGGGAGGACTGCTGGTCGCAGGAAAACAAAAAAGCATCGTTCCAATAAAAATGCCCGGCTTCATCCCGCTCCAGAAAATCATAGCGATTAAACACGGTGAAGCTCTGCGCCCCGTCGGCATCGCGGCAGGGCACCGGGCACGGGCCGCTTGTATAGGCAAGCTTGAACTTGAAAATCAGCTCAAAGAGCTTTGCGAACGCCGCTTCCTTCATCACCCGCTTTGACTGAAGCCTCCCGGCGCTTTGTTTTGCCTGAATTTCCTTGGCTTTCCCGCTCTGCGCGGAGCTGTCGGCCTGCCCCTGATAGGTCAGGGTAATGCCGAGCGTTTGCCGCGCCTCCTCATAAACCTGGTGCAGATAGCTCATATCCTGCGAAATATCCCCCTGGGTGGTATGCACACCGATCATTGCCTTATCGGCGGGGCTTTCCAGGCGAATGATTTTCAGCTCTCCGCTGTCCACCTTGATCGTTGCATCGTTTGGCAGCGTCAGATACGAGCCCGCCCCCAGCAGCTTTTCAATGATTTTTGCGCTGAGGCGGTTGGTCGTGTTCTGCTGGTCGGCGATTTTATCAATATCGCTCTCGCCGAGCAGCCGCCCGTATGCCGAGGTGTTTTTCTGTAAAACCACCGGGAAAAGCGCCGGGCGATAACGCGGAATATGCAGCGGTTCAACACGCGGCGTCAGCCCGCCGTCCTTATTTTCCGAAAGCGTCTGCCCGGGGCAAAGCATCTCCATGGAAAACCCGCGCTCTGTCGGCAGGTACAAAAGCTCTTCCTCCTGCTCAACATCGATCAGCGCGTCACAGCCGCAATATTGGCAGCGCCCCTGTGTCTGCTCCTGCCCCTCTCCCGCATTTTGCGGATAGGTCCCGTCCATGGTCTTAGTTTGCAGCGGCAAGATCGCCGCATTTTGGATTGCACCGCATTTTTCGCACCGTTTTGAAAGGGGCGCCTGGTATTCCTCAAGCGCCTGCAAAACTGTATCTCCGACCCAGGAAAACAGCCCGATTCCGCCGTTTTCATTTTTGAAATAGGCGATATATTGTGTGCAAAGCTCTTCGTTTTCCTCGCTCTCCTCTCCGACGCCGCGCAGGGACGGATCCTCCGTCGCATCGCCCGCATCAAGCTCCACTCCGTAGCGGCGGGCAAGATATCCCCTTGTCTGCGGGACTGCGAGAATCAGCCATTCCATATCCGCAACATCCGTATAAATGCCGGGCTGCGGATAAATCAGCTTTGGATGCAAAAGGGAGAGGCAAACATCGCCCTTTTGCGCATGCGTTCCGCTGCACGGGTCCCATTCCACAAGCCAGCCGCAGCCGCCCTGAATCGGAACGGTTCTCTCCGCAAGATCAATCAGCTCCTCCGTGTTCATCCGGTCAAGCTCTGCGCGCAGCATATCCTCGATCAGCCTCGCACGCCCCTCATCCTCTTTCCGTCTTGCCCGCACCTTGGGAATCGGCACGGTTGTGCTCACCATGCTTTCGATCAGCTCCATCGCGATATTTCTGACATGCCCCGTGCGCACGACTCCGTCGTCCTCGATCACAGGGTCGATCTTTGTTCTCTCCCCGCGATAGATCTGCTCCCGCCGATCCGCCGCCTCCCCGTAAAGGCGGTCGTGCTCCTGCTTTGCCAGGGCAAGCCGCTCCTGCCATTTTGCCAGCAGCTGCTTTTTTTGTTTTTTGTTCATGCTTTTCTTCCTTTCCGCTTCCGTTTTTTGTTCGCTTTTTCATCCTTTTTCGCACCACAGGGTTTTCAGATATTTCTTTTCTGCGGCGCTTGCGCGCTCATAATCCTGCAGCATGCTTTTTGTCCACCGCTCCGTCCCGTATTTTCCGGGCACAAGATATGCCTGCTGCGGGCGGATCATATGGGCAATGGCAAGCGCCATCACATAATCGTCATGCGCGCCCATCTCCGCGGCGGCACGCATATTTTCGTCCCGAACAAAGCAAAGCATTTCCCGCAGCGTTTTTTCATCCCGCACAAGCTCCGGGTGCTCGCGAAAGCTTTGAATCAGATTTGCAATCATCACAGGGCGCGTCTTGGAATCCGTGCGAAAGCCATAGGACCGCCGCAGCGCATGCGTATAATCATCCACGCTCTCGCGCACATATTGCTTCGGATAATTCAGCCGTTCCAGCTCCCGCGTCGTATAGCTTGAAAAATTCACCTCAACGCCGAGCAGCGCCGTATTGTAATACATGCCGAGGCAATACAGCTGCCGTGCGAAAACATCCTCGTCCGTCCGCATTGCAAGCGTTGCAACCTGTTCTCCCGTGCGGTTGTCCAGCACCTGCGCCACAAAGCTGTCCGAGCCCTCGCCCGCCGTGTCCGCGCCGATTGCATAGGGCACGCCCCGTTCCGGCTCGGTGTAAATCAAAACGCAGCCCTGCTCCTGGCGGACAAAGGCCGTTTCTCCCATACGCAGCCCGTCATATGTATAGGAAAATTCGCCGCAGCACAGCGGCTTGATCCCTTTTGCAAGCTGCGCCTCTACTGCCGCGGGTGAAAACACGCTCTTGCCGCTGATGCCCCATTCCCCAAGGGCGTACACCCGATAGAAATATTCATCCGTTTGCCGAAAGCCCTCCAGGGTCGCAATCGCCTGCGCGCTGAGAAAGCGATTGTCCCGATAGGTCGTGCGGCTTGTCCTTGCCCGCGGGTCGTCGCGGTCAAAGAAGCGCTTTTTCAGCCAATGCTGTGTATGAATTGGGTTAAAGGAGAGAATGATTTGCTGATAATACGGGCTGCGGTCCCGCAGACGAATATCCAGCTGATTGAAGTCGCTTTCCGTGATCTCCGATGCCTCCTCAATCCAAATCCCCGTGATTCCGACAATGCTTTTCAGTTTTTCCACATCATCAAGGCCGGAAAAAACGATCTCCGAGCCGTTTTTGAATTGCAGGCTGCGCGGCGATTTCAAAATTCTGTCAAGCGCATCGGCATAATAGCGCCCGGCTTGCGCGCAGAGCTGCGAAAAACAGGAAAGCTCTATCGTTTTATCCACCTTGCGGCAAACCAAAAAGCGATGCCCCGGCTCCGTCGCCGCCCGCTCCAAAATTTTTCGCCCTGCAAAAATACTTTTTCCGGAGCCGCCCCCGCCCATGAGTACAAGATAGCGATGCCTGTCAAAAATAAAGGGATAAAACGCCGCATTATTTGTTTTTGTGAATTCCTGCCACCATGCAGCCGCGCGCCGATGCGCTTCCCCCGTTTCCATCTTCGCCCTCCTCTTCGCTTTTGTCGCTCTGCCGCACTTGCCGTTTCTGCACATCACCTCTGCTGCAATTTCTGCGGAAAAACCAAGACAGCGCACTTTGTTTTTTAAACTCCGGACTGCTCTTCCCGCCGCGTACAGCCCGCCCCCGGCGCACAGCCGCGCGGCTGCCCGCTTTTGAGCATATATCCGCAGATCAGAAACGGTGTTCCGCCGAACAGCGGCTGCAAATATCGGCAGCCCGAGCAATCGCGCGCCAGCGGATTTTCTCTCCACAAAGACAGCAAAATTTCCTCTGCTTGGCTGCAGCTCGCAGCAGGGGTGTCCTCTTTCATCTTTCTTCTTCCTCCTGTTCTTCCTCATTACCGCCATACTCGCCTGCTGCACCGCAAAGCTCCGCCGCGGTGCCGCGAAGCTCCTGCACATTGTACGGGCTTCCGGACATTTCCTCCTCCTGCATAGAAGCTTTCGGATTTTCCGCGAAAACCGCCGTCAGCTGCCGCAGCAACATTTCTTTTTCCCCGAGCGTCTGCACGGTGCCGCTTGGCTTTTGTTCATAGCACTGCTCCCGCTTTGCGCAATACTGCGCAAGGCGCTCTCCGAGCGCGCTCAGGCTGCCGCGGTTTCGTGTCAACAGTTCCTGCTCAAGCCATACGCAAAGGCGGCTATATGCATATTCTGCCGCTGCGCGGTATCGGCGCCGTCCGGCTTGCCGCATTCCGGGGCACTGCGGGCATCCCGCGCAATAGCTCTCCCATTCCCGCATGGAAATTCCGAGGCGCAGCACCAGCTCCTCCAAAGTCGGCGCCGTAATAAACACCTCTTTGCGAATCGGCTCCCCGAGTTGATTCAAAGTATCCATTTGGTGTATGGTTGTTATAGAGGAAAAGTACCGTTCTATTTCCGTCCGCAACTGCTGCGGCGTATATTTTAGCCTTTGTTGCATAGATATCCCCCGCTTTTGCCGATCGGCTGAGCGCTTCGCGCCTCTTCGCTTTCTATCATAGCGGGAATACGGCGCAACAATTGACAACTTTTAAAAACCCGGCACCGATTTTAAAAATGCTCTCCGGAAAAACACGCCGCTCAAAAAAGCGGCAGCCTGCCCTGCATCCGCAGCGCCTGCCGTCGCCTTTTGTTTCTCATTTTTGCAAACCGCTCTCTATTCTTCTGCATTCAGCCCGCGCGCCTTTGCAAATTCCCCGCGCGCAAAAGCCAACCAGCGATAAATGGTCCGCTCATCCGCATACGCGCCATGGCTTGCATGATAGCGCACCGCCGCACAGCGGTCCCGCAGCGACCGAATCGGCGCGAAATATACGGCGCTGACCGCCGCATATTGCTCTGCGCTCAAAATGGATAAAGCAAGGCGGCATGCCTCCATATCAGCAAGAAAAGCTTCGCTTTTCTCCGCAAGAGGGCAGCCCTGCCGTCTCCACGCGCCGTAACAGGAAAAGGCATGCGCCGCATATTCGGAAATATGGTCCCGCCGCATATCAGCGCGCCTCCTTTGCCTGCGCTCTTTGGGGCGGCAGCACCGTTGCGCTTTCCCGCACGGTCGTCCGCGGTCTTTTTTGCATGCGGCGCAGAATTTCGTTTTCCTCCGTCAGCACAGCGCACAGCTGCACCAAAGCGCCGCGTTCCATCCCGGATAAAATCTGCATCCATTCTTGCCGTAAATTTGCATTCATGTTTCTTTCCTCGTTTCTTTTGTCAGGGAGCGTCTTGCGCTGTCTGTATTTCCATCATACCGCATCGCACATACAACAATTGACAACTTTGCCATCTTTGCGCGGCGACGCAAAAAATCAGTGCGACTTTTTTCGATTTTTTCATTCTTTTTTCTGCCATATAAAGCTCATTTTTTCTGCATAAAACATTCTGAGTTTTTATGGAAAAGTTAAAAAAATATTGATATTATAAGGGTTTTCGAAGATTTCCAAAATTGGAATTTTGCAATTCTCGTCGATTTTTGCCGCCTGAAAATGTAGGAATATGTCGATTCCTGTTTTGTGATTTTTAATCACAAAACAGCGCAAAAAAATATCGCTTCAAACTGTTGCTTTGAAAGCGAAAGAAGCACGATCAGCTTCTCAATTTCACTTGCCTTGAATTGCGCGGTATTCTGAATCTTTCTTTTCATGGTTTTCTTTGAAACGCCGAGCGCCGCGGCGCAGTCTAAAATCGTTTTGCCGCAGCGCGTAATTGCGTTCAGCAGCAGGGCAGTATTTACCATGGTACACCTCGTATAATATGAGAGTAGTAGTTTTTAAAGTTCCTCTCCAAGAACTTGAAG
>OLQA01002007.1_pt1 | contig 16788 bp, 9 predicted proteins | sample 1673151 | NCBI WGS metagenome assembly OLQA01 (sample SAMEA3136760, study PRJEB25190) | human gut metagenome | biome: human gut; feature: human-associated habitat; material: faeces | place: Austria | collected 2013 | reverse complement strand
TTTCCCGGCGGGGGCGGTTTGCATGAGTTTGCATTTGAAAGGAGATTCCCCATGGACGTGACCGGCAAGCACTACACCTGGTTTCAAAACAAAGAATGTGAATACTTCCCCTGCCACAAGGGCGTGCGGGAGGAGGAATTCAACTGTCTCTTCTGCTACTGCCCCCTCTACCGGATGCCCGACTGCCGGGGCGGCTTTGTGATGCGCGGGGGCATCAAAGACTGTTCCTACTGCCTGCTCCCCCACAACGGGCTGGAGAGCTACCCCTACATCCTGGCCAAGCTGCGGGAGGAGAACAGCAAGCAGTGATGGAAGCATCGTTTTTGGCAGAATTATGTTAAAAATATTGTCGAATCCTGCTGGCTCTGGTATACTATCCCTGCTGCCGACCCCTCGGCTAGGAGGGAGGTGGAGTCGATGGATGCGATCGTATCATTTGCGCTTTCTGTGCTTGCCGGTGTAGTTTCCTATTACATCTGTAAGTGGCTGGATCACAGAAAGGACAAGAAGCAAGACCGGCAGTAATCCGGCTAGAGGCGGCTTAAGCCCACGTCTCTGCGGGAAACCGTGAATCAAAAAGGGAATAGAAATCCCCGGAAGAGCTGGCACTCTTCCGGGGTTTCGTTTTGGTGAAGTTGTCTGGATAAGAATCGTATCATTTTCTTTCCGTATTTATTATATCGCAATCTTGTGTATGATGTCAACCGCGTCAAGCCCCAAAAAGCAATTTTCTCACCGCAGACTGCTCCGACCAGCGCCACATCGCCGTCATCCGCTTCATCATCGGCCTGAACTCCGAAAGAGAAATCGCTCTTCCGGGGTTTTTATATTGTCTTCAAAACAGCGGCGCGAACAGGCGATAGACCGTCTGCACGATCCTTCTTGGGAAGGAGAGGGTGCGGCAGTCGTCCAGCGTGATCTCCTGGCAGACCTCCATGGTCTGCAAAAAGTCGTCCCGGACGGACAGCACCGCCGAGTCCCCGCAGAGCCAGACGCCGTTCTCGAACTGAAGGTAGAAGCTGCGGTAATCCAGGTTGCAGCTGCCCACGGACGCATAGAGGTCATCCGCCACCATCGTCTTGGTGTGGACGAAACCGGGGGTGAACTCAAAGATTCTGGCCCCCGCCTCCAGCAGCACCGGGTAGTTGGACTGGGTCACGGCGAAGACGCCTTTTTTGTCCGGGATGTGGGGCGTCATGATGCGCACGTCCACCCCCGTCCGGGCGGCGATGCAGAGGGCGGAGGTGATGGTCTCGTCGATGGCCAGATAGGGCGTGGTGATATAGAGGTAACGCTTGGCCTTAGAGATCATTTGCAGGTACAGGTCCGCCCCTATGGTGTCGTCGGCGTTGGGCGTGTCGGCATAGGGGATAACGATACCTCCGGTGGTCTCCAGCGGCGGCAGCTGCCGGGGCCGGAACAGGCGGAAGTCGGAGTGGGGGTTCTGGTGGTCCCACATGGTCAGGAAGAAGACGGTCAGGCTCCAGGCGGCCTCCCCCCGCAGGCGCAGGGCGTTGTCCTTCCAGTAGCCAAAGCGCTCTTTCCGGTCCACGTATTCGTCGGCCAGGTTCAGACCGCTGACGTAGCCGGTCACGCCGTCGATGACGGTGATCTTCCGGTGGTCCCGGTTGTTCTGGTGGATGGACAGGACGGGCACCAGGGGCTGGAAAACGCGGCACAGGATCCCGCGGGCATGTAAAATGTCCGGGTACTTCACAGGCAAGGTAGCGGCGGAGCCGACCCCGTCATAGATCACCCGCACGTCCACGCCCTGGGCAGCTTTGCGGGTCAGGACCTCTAAGATCTCATCCCACATGGAGCCTTCGGAAATGATAAAGTATTCCAGGAAGATGTAGTCCCGGGCCTTTTCCAGCTCGGCCAGATAGTCTTGCAGAAATTCTTTGCCGGAGGGGAAATAGGCCGTCTCCGTGTTGGTGTAGGCCGGGCAGAGGGCGGTGTTGCCCAAATACCAGGCCTGCTGCAAGGCGTCCGGGCCATAGCGCATCAGGTCTGTGGTAGAGAGCGTGGCAGGCAGCTCCCGCTGAAAGGTCTTGCGGGTCTCCTCCCGGTGATAGTGGGGCCTTCGTGCTCCGCCGAACATGAGGTAGGTCATGCCGCCGATCACTGGCAGGAGGAGGATCGGAACGATCCAGGCCACTTTATAGGCCAGTTTCGTCTTCCGGGTGGAGATGAACAGGGCCACGAGCAAGCTGATGGCAAAGCAGCTCCAGTAGAAATAGACAAAGTAGCGAGAGAAGCGGAAGAGCACCAGTGCGTACAGTGAAAATTGCAGGATGATGCTCACTGCCACGGACAGCACCCGCTGGTGGTGGGGAGAAAAGACTTTGTTGACGGTTTGTTTGGGTTGTTTCATAGGGTACCTTTCTACGAAGGGGCGGGCCGCAGAGGTCTGCGGCCCCTACAAACAGGGGATAGCGAAGAATAAAGCTTTATGGTTTATTGTTTGAGGACGACGTTTTCCTCGCCTAGAAGCTCCCGCAGTTCCTCTAACAGAGCCGGGTGGAGCTGGCACCGGGCGCCCAGGCGGCGGCCGGTGTCGGAGAGGTAGAGCACAGCCTGCTGATTGCCGGGGAAGAGGATGAGCAGGTTTTTGATCCGCTGGAAGCGGGGGTCATTCTCGTTGTCAAAACGGAGGTAGAGCTTCCCGCTGCGCTCCGCCGGGTTTCCGGGATGCAGGGGTTGGTCCGGCACCTGGTTCAAGGGGGTCACCCGGTCGCACATGAGCTGAGGCGCTTTTTCATCCCGGACGGAGATGCGGCCGTAGACCAGGATGGGCAGGTTGACCTGTAAGTAGTTCCCGCTCTCTTCCAGCACGCGGGAGAAGGCCAGCAGCTCCATCGAGCCGGTGTCGTCCTCCAGCGTAACGTAGGCCATGAGAGAGTTGTTCTTGGTCGTCTTCGTCTTGGCCGCGGAGACAACCCCGGCCAGGTTGATGCGCTCGCCGTCCTGGAAGCGGGTGGGGCCGTCCGGCTGAGCGAAGTCCTCCAGGACGCTTGCGATGGGGATCGCGCCGTGGTTCCGGGCCAGCTCCCGGTAGGCGTCCATGGGGTGACCGGAGAGATACAGGCCGGTGACCTCCTTCTCCATCGTCATAAGCTCCTGGGGGGAGAACTCCGGGAGGTCCCGCAGGACCAGCTCGACCGTCGGCTCACTGCCGTCCTCGGTTTGAGAGAAGAGGTCAAACTGCCCCTCTAAATTCTTGCGCTTGTTCCGGGTCAGGCTGTCGAGGAGCTGTTCGTAGGCGTCCAATAGCTGGGAACGGCGCAGGCCCATGCTGTCAAAGCCCCCCGCGCGGATGAGGCTCTCCAGCATTCGCTTGTTCATGTCCTGCTCCAGCATCCGCTTGCAGAAATCGAGGAAGGATACAAAGGGGCCGTCCGTCTCTCGGCAGGTTAAAATTGATTTGGTGAAGCCCCGGCCCACGCCCTTGAGGGCGGCCAGGCCGAAGCGGATGTCCTGCCCGGCCACGGTGAAGTCCGAGCCGGATTCGTTCACATCCGGGGGCAACAGGCGGATGCCCAGGCTGCGGCACTCGGCGATGTACTCCGCGATCTTGTCCTGAGAGTCCAGCACGGAGGACAGGAGGGCGGCCATATACTCCCTGGGATAGTGACACTTGAACCAGGCCGTCTGATAGGCCACGATGGCGTAGCAGACCGCATGGGCCTTATTAAAGGCGTAGTTGGCAAAGTCCGTGATCTCGTCGTAAATGCTCTCGGCGATCTCCTGGGGGATGCCGTTGGCGGCGCACCCGGCGATGTTCCGCTCCGGGTCCCCGTGCAGGAAGGCCTCCCGCTCCCGCTGGATGTCCTTCAGTTTTTTCTTGGACATGGCCCGGCGGACCATGTCGGCCTGCCCCAGCGAGTAGCCGGCCAAGCGCCGGAAGATCTCAATGACCTGCTCCTGGTAGACGATGCAGCCGTAGGTGTTGGAGAGGATCGGCTCTAAGCTTGGGTGCTTATAGCGCACGCTGGCCGGGTCATGCTTGGACGCAATGAAGCGGGGGATCGAATCCATCGGCCCCGGCCGGTACAGGGCGATGATGGCCGTGATATCCTCGATATCTTTCGGCTTGAGGCCCACGCACACGCCGGTCATGCCGGCAGATTCCATCTGGAACACGCCGCAGGTGCGGCCGTCGGACAGCATCTGGAAGGTCTGCGGGTCGTCATCCGGGATGGTGCGCAGGTCAAAGTCCGGGGTGTGGGTGCGGACCATCTGAATGGCGTCGTCCAGCACCGTTAAATTTCGCAGGGCCAGAAAGTCCATTTTTAACAGGCCCAGCTCTTCCAGCGTGGTCATGGTGTACTGGGTGACCACGGCCTCGTCATTTTTCGCCAGGGGGACGTAGGTATCCACCGGGTTCCGGGTGATGACCACCCCGGCGGCGTGGGTGGAGGCATGGCGGGGCATGCCCTCCAGTCCCTTGGCCGTGTCAATGATCTTCTGCACCGTGGGGTCCTTCTCGTACATCTCCCGCAGGGGCTTGGAGAGGGTGAGCGCGGTGTTCAGCGTCATGTGCAGGGAATTGGGGACCTGCTTGGCAATGGCGTCCACGTCCGCATAGGGGACGTCCAGCGCCCGGCCCACGTCTCGAATGGCCCCCTTGGCGGCCATGGTCCCAAAGGTCACGATCTGGGCCACATGGTCACTGCCGTACTTTCGGTTCACATAGTCGATGACCTCTCCCCGGCGGCGGTAGCAGAAGTCCACGTCAATATCGGGCATGGACACGCGCTCAGGGTTCAAAAATCGCTCGAAGTACAGGGAGTATTTCATGGGGTCCACGTCGGTGATGTCCATGCAGTAGGCGACCATCGACCCGGCGGCAGAGCCACGCCCCGGCCCCACGGGGATGTCATGGGACTTGGCGTAGCCGATGAAGTCCGAGACGATCAGAAAATATTCGACGAACCCCATGCGGCGGATCATGGCCATCTCATAGTCTAATTGCTTCTCATATTCCTCGCTGCCGTCGGGGTAACGGCGGGCGAAGCCCGTGCGGCAGAGGTGTTCAAAGTAGGCATCCCCGTCCGTCCAGCCCTCCGGGAGCTTGAATTCCGGCAAGTGATAGACCCCGAACTGGAAGTCCACGTTGCACGCTTCCGCGATCTTGGCCGTGTTTTCCAAAGCCTCCGGCCAGTCGGGAAAGAGGGCGGCCATTTCGTCCTCGGACTTGAGATAGAATTCCTGGGTCTCAAACCGCATCCGGGTGGGGTCGTCTACCGTTCGGCCCATTTGAATACACATGAGCACGTCCTGGATCCCCGCGTCCTGGCGAGTGAGGTAGTGGGCGTCGTTGGTGGCGACGAGGGGGATGCCTGTCTCCTCGTGGAGCTGAAGGAGGCCCCGGATCACCTCCCGCTGCTGGGGGATGCCGTGGTCCTGCAACTCTAAATAGTAGCTGTCTGGGCCAAACAAATCCCGCATTTGTATGGCGTGGGCTTTCGCCCCGGCGTAGTCCCCGGCCAGCAGCAGCCGGGGCAGCTGCCCGGCCAGGCAGGCGGAGAGGGCGATGATGCCCTCGTGGTACTGCTCCAGCAGCTCCCAGTCTACCCGGGGCTTGCTGTAAAAGCCCTCGGTGAAGCCCCGGCTGACCAAGGCGGAGAGGTTGCGGTAGCCCGTCTCGTTCCGGCAGAGCAGGACGAGATGATAGGGGCGGTCGTCGATCTCATGGACCCGGTCGAACCGGGTCCGGGGGGCCACATAGACCTCGCAGCCGATGATGGGCTTGATGCCCTCGGCTTTCGCCGCCTTGTAAAAGTCCACCGCCCCGTACATAACGCCATGGTCGGTGACGGCGATGGCCGTCTGGCCCAGCTCTTTGGCCCTGGCCACCAGGCCGGGGATCCGACAGGCCCCGTCCAGCAAGCTGTATTCTGAGTGAACGTGAAGATGGACAAAAGACATAAACTTACTTTCCTTCCTGCCGCATTTCCTCCAAAATTTCTACGGCGGTCACGATGAGCACGTCGCAGCGGTTGGTCAGGCCCAGGTCAGCCGCGGCGGGGGTGGCCTCGGTGGCCTCCACCTTGCTCTTCAAAAGGGTCTGACATCGCAGATCACCGAACTTCTCCTTGAAGCGGCGCTGAAATTCCTTCGCCAGCGCCCCGGTCCGGCGCTTGCTGCCGACGGGGTCCTCTGCGTCCACGGGGGTCAGCATCCCCAACGTCATCACAGCCCCGGCAATGGCCCCGCACAGCTCACCCGTCTGGGCCCCGGCCCCAAAGCCGCCGCCCATGTCAAAGCTGGTCTGTTCGGATAAACCGGTCACGTCATGGAAGCTGGCCAGCACAGCCTGGCAGCAGTTAAATCCCTTGTGATGGTACTCGGCAGCACGTTCATATCTGGTCATAGTTGTGTTCTCCTTTGTGTTTGGTTGATGATAGTATTTGTAAGCTCTGGCGTTCTACTCGCTTTTCTGGCTGAGCTGGATGAGCTTCCGCAGGCGGTGGCTGAGGGAGGATTTGGTGACGGGTGGGTCGCAGAGGGCGGCCAGCTGGGAGAGGGACAGCTCCGGGTGCGCTTCCCGCAGCTGGGCGGCCTCTTGCAGCTTAGGGGTCAGCTCGTCCAGAGCGCCGCTCTTCCGGAGGATCTGGATGGCCCGGCGCTGCTCCAGGGCCGCGTCTACGGTCTTGTCCACGTTGGCGGCCTCGCAGTTGACGCGGCGGTTCACGCCGTTGCGCAGGAATTTCTCTGCTTTTGTGTTCATCAGCGTCATGGCCGCGATGGGTGCCCCGATGGCGGTGAGCAGATCTTCGATGGCCTCGCTCTGCTTGAAGTAGGTGATGTAATTGGCCTTGCGGGTGGTCTCTTTCGGGGCGTAGCCCAGCTCTAAGAGCAGGGTATTTAACTCCCGGCTGACCCGCAGATGCGTGGTGGCCAGCTCCAGGTGATAGCCCTTCTGCGGGTCCGTCACAGACCCGCCGGCCAGAAACGCCCCGCGCAAAAATGCCAGGCGGCAGTGTTCCTCTTCCAGCGCTCCAAAATTGATGTGGTGGGCGGGACCGGCGGGGTCAAAGGCGCACTGCTCCCACAGCACCGCCACTTTGTCCGGCGCGGTGATGCGGAAGATGCGCTTCCCCGGTGCGTCTGGGTCGCCCTTTTCATCGAAGGACAGGCCGAAGGCCCGGTGAAATAATCCCGGCAGCCGCTGGGCAAAGGCGGGGGATTCCGTGACGATCTTCACCTCCCGCAGGGAGAAGCGGTTGCAGTACAGCAGCACCCCGCAGGCCTCCGCCTGGGTGCAGCATTTTTTGCCCAGCTTGGCCCGGCACAGCTCGGCTTTGACGTCCGCCGCAAAAGACATGGTGGCTTCCTCCTTTTCTCTGCGCTCTGCTTACCGGCTGATGTCCCGGTGGGTCTCCTCCACCCGGTAGCCCTTTTGCTTGATGAACTCCGTGACGGCGTGGGCGATGGCCACAGACCGGTGGTGACCGCCGGTGCAGCCGATGGCGATGACCAGGTTGGACTTGCCCTCCTCCACATACTGGGGCAGCAGGAACGACAGCATCTCTTCCAGATGCCGCATGAACTCCGTGGTCTGCCGGTAGCCGAATAAAAACGCCCGCACGGCCTCCTCTAAGCCTGTACACTCTTTCAGTTCTGCGATGTAATAGGGGTTGGGCAGAAAGCGCACGTCAAAGACCAGGTCTGCGTCGATGGGGATGCCGTACTTGAACCCAAACGACGTGACCGACACGGTGATCGACTCGTCCGGCGCCCCCATGCCAAACAGCCGCAGCAGCTCCCCCCGGAACTTGGACAGGTTCAGCCCGGACGAGTTCAAAATATGGCTGGCCCGGCTACGGACCGGCTCCAGCGCCATGCGCTCCATCTTCACCGCCTCCGGCAGGGCATAGCCCTGGCGGGTCAGCGGGTGGGTGTGGCGGGTCTCCTTATACCGCCGGATAATGTCCTCGTCGGCGGCCTCGATGAACAGCAGCTGATAGTCCAGGTGCATCTCCCGCAGGCCGTCGAGCGCCTGGAACAGCTCGTCAAATGTCTGCCCGCCGCGAATGTCCGTCACCAGCGCCACACGGCTGTATTTCCCCGTCCCGGCCCCGGCCATGCACAGCCCGGCAAAGCTGGTGATGAGGGCCACGGGCATGTTGTCCACGCAGTAAAAGCCCAGGTCCTCCAAAAACGCCGCAGCGGAGCTCTTCCCCGCCCCGGACATGCCGGAAATAATAATAAATTCCATCCGTTCGCCCCCCCTTTGATCTTATTTTTTTAGTATACCATAGACAGCGGAAGCGGTGCAAGATGCCAGGATGGATTCTCCTGGTGTCCGGCTATGCCAGATCAATCGAATCAGTGGTTCCATATCAAGCGGTGTTCCGTTGGTACACAACCGATTCCATTCGGTAGGTCACCCTCATCCGTCCGCTTCGCGTCCACCTTCCCCCCATGGGAAGGCTTTTTCAGGTAGTACCACGCAACAAAGTTGTAGCGCGTTGGCAGAGCCTTCCCCGAGGGGGAAGGTGCCCCAGTGCGCACACTGGGGCGAATGAGGGCCACCTCCTGCAAGCACCCCGCCGTGTACCAACGCACCGCCCTCCCCTTCCAAGACAGAGAAAGGGCACGACCGTTTGGCCGTGCCCCAAGAGGTCAGATGTTAATTTTTCAAACTACCATCTTTCATAATCGTCAATGTCAGGTCTTTGTAACCAGTAGAAGAAATAACAACAGTATTCTCATTCTGAGTAAAGCCTGTATTAGTCAGCGTAACCGTTCCGTCCGTCGTCAGGGAACTATATCTATAATCAGACAAATAGGAGGTGCTATACTCTTGATTATTTACGATAATTTTAGTTATACCATTGATATAGCTATCATTACCATAACCAAAGTCGATTGTATAACTACCAAACATAAGCTTGCTTTTTGTGGGAACTGGAGCATCTTTTCCAGTCTGTTCACCAGAATTATCGCCGCTCTCGCTACCACCAGGGGCCGTAGTTTCCTTAACAGTTGCTTTAATAGTGCTACCGTCCCGTTCAATCCGCAAGGTCAGGCTCTCCCCACCATTTACGGAAATCACCATATCGCCGGGCAGGGAGAAGGAATTAATACGCAGAGCAACTGTGCCGTTTTCTGCATCAAGGCAGTAGTTATCTGAGTTCAGATTATCGACAGAATCCTTTTCAGAATAAGTCGTGCTACCTAACGTCACTCCACTAATCTTGGAAACCCAGTTCGCATACTTAGTCCCGAAGGAAAAAGCATAGTAGTTATTACCAGAACCGTTGGATTTCTGACTGATAGTCGGAGCTGTGGTAGGTGCAGCCGTAATCTCAGGATCAGTCGTACCAGAATCACCGCCAGTCACCAGCTTACCATCTTGAACCTTAAAGGCCAGCTCACTGTAACCGGCTACCTTTATAGACACGATAGTTTCGCCTGTTCCAAAGCAGTCTGTAGTAAAATCGATATACTTTGCAACACCATTATCCTTGATAACCTTAAACTCCTTGCTTGCTGTAGGCCAGCTAAAAGAGATTTTGAGAGTGCAAGCTTCTCCGTTCACAGTAACAGTGTCTGTATCACTTAATTTCTTCAAATACGCCTCTGCATCACCAGAGAAGGAAACCCGATAATAGCTATCTCCAAATGCAGTCTCTCTCGTAATTTCTGCCACCTGGGAAGGAGCCAACTCTTCACCCTGGTCCGGCACCTCTGCTTTCGGAGTAATCGTGAACTTCACCGTCTGCGTCTCATAACCATAACCCGCTTTGAGCGTCACGCTATACTGGCCAGCAGTCTTAAACAGGTCCTTGCCAAGAGTCAGCGTATTCCCGCTGATGGTATAGCCGAGGTCTTCGTGAACACTCTCGCTCGTACCAGACATAACCTTCTTTCCGTTCTCCATGCCGGGACCGGTGAGCGTCACCTCGGTCAAGCTGGCGAAGAAGTCGCATTTATTACCATCATGGGTCGTGTTGCAGGTAATCACCACAGGGCTCTCTGCTTCGGTGGGTGCAGGAACAGACAGGTTGACCGCTTCCAGCACCTTCTGATAAGGCACGGACAGTCTCACGGTCTGATAGCCGTCGACCTTGATGGTGATGCCGTTGTCGCCCAGGGTCAGCTTGCTGTGCTTGATCGTGATGAGCCCCTTCCCGGTATCAATGGTATAATCTGTATCTTTGGTGAAGGACGAATAGCTGGCAGTGTCCTTGTAGATGCTTCCGTTTTCAGCCAGCTTTTTCAGGTAATCCTTGTCCAAGCACTGGAAGATAGCGTCCTCACCCTGAGTTACCTCAGAAGCTGCAACATACTTGCCTTCCACCAGCTTCACCAGAGAAATATCCGGCGCAGCCTTGTTGGAGGTCTCACTAAAGGTAGTGGTCTCGCCCAGCAGATTGTCCTCCAGGACCTGCTTGACGGCGTAAGGGGTACCTCTGGTGTATTTCTGAGCAGAATCGCTGGCCACATAAGCGGCAAAAGTCAGGGGTTTCGTGCTGCGGGCGGTGTTCGCTGCGTCAAAATAATGAGAAGCAGAATAGGTATCAGAAGCACCCTCAGCATAAACCGAAACCTTGCTTGTCATATCATCCCAACGTTCTGCAATGGCAGAAGCATAGTCGTTGTTGGTCTTCAGCTCAGTCATGATCTTTGCGTTGATCAGCAGGTCAGCCTTGAAGATAATGTAAGCGTTCATGGTGTTGCTACCGCCCTCGGAGCCGCTGCCGGAGCCGGAGCTGCCGCCGCTCAGGCTGGAACCGGAGTAGGTGTCAATACCGTAGGGCAGAGCTGCTTTCTGGATAATCAGGCTCTCACCACCGCTGACATTGAAGTCTTTTGTAAAGGTTTTGAATCCATCTGCATAAACGGTCAGCGTGTACTTACCATTAGTTTGTATGTGATTGGTATTGTCATTATATAGAATAAAAGTGTCACCAATTAAATACCAATCATCGATTTTGGCCAATTCTGTGGTCTCACCCTTGGGCGTAGTCAGCTCTACCCGGTAGATGGGCTGAGTGATACCATAAGTCATATTTTCGACCTGGAAGTGAACATTCTGGCCAGACTTTGCGGCGGTATCTGTCAAAATCATAGAGGGAGCAGTTTCATTGACCACATGGACGGGGAAGAGCTTGCTCTTGCCATTGGAGGTAACACGCAGCTGATAGCGGCCATTGGAGTAGAAATTGTCCTGGCCCAGGGGGACCGTGATGCAGGCAACGGTGCTGCCATCCGTACCATGAGGATACGCTGTGTTTAGGGTATAATCTAAGTTCTTATTCAAAGAGTTGTTATTTTCATTTGCAGCAACCAGCTGAACAGCGCCGGTTGTTGCAATACCATCTACCCAAGCTTTTTCTGCATCAGTGCCCTTGGCATAGTTGAACATCAGCTCTACTTCGCCCTTGACACCATATCTGTTGCCAGAATTTTCGACATTTTCCTGCAACACTGCTTCGGGAGAGTAGAACTTGATCGCATCCTGCTCCTCGTTGGTCAGGCTAAAGGTAGTGACCTTGGGGGAATAACGCACAGCGCCGCTCTCATCATAGTTGGTCAGATGATAATCCCAGACGTAGACAGGGCCGTTGGTCAGGAAGTAGTAAGCGTCTGCTTTCTGGCCCACAGTGGGAGTTGCAGGATTTGCGGTCTGGCTGAGGGTCACGGTCTGGCTCTGGCTGCCCTTGGTGATGACCAGCTTGGCGGGGTTCCAGGTGGTGGACTCCCACTTGACAATGGAGCCGTCGGTGGTGACGTTGGAGCAAGCATCATTGACCACAGTGCCATCTACGGTCAGGGTGCAGTTTTTCAGGTTGTTGCCGCTGGTGAAGCGAACAGCAACATACTGGCCCCAATCCACATTGACCAGCTTGGTCTGCTCGGCCACGACCAGGTCAGTCTGGGTGCTGCTGTTCCCGCCGGAGGAGGAAGAACCGCCGGAGCTGCTGCCGCCGCTGGAGGAGCTGCCGCCGGAAGAACTGCCGCCGGACCCGCCGGAGGTATTGCCGCCGTTCGTGGTGCCGTTGGGGTCATAGGCCTTGCCGTCGATGGTGAGCTTGGGCGTGCCGTTGGGGTTGGCCAGCTGGATGCCGCCCTTGGCGGTGCTCTTGGTGAGCTTCACGCCGTCGGTGCCGCCGCGGACGACCAGGCGGCCGGTGACGGTGACGTTTTTGAGGCTGGCGGCGGAGACGCCGTCTGCGAGGATGAGGTCACCCTTCACGGTGACGTTCTCCAGGGTGCTGTTGCTGCGGAGGATCAGGTTGCCCTCCACGGTCTGGTCCTTCAGGTCCTGGTCAGCGTAGGTGGCCACGAGGGCATCCATGACCTGGGCAAACTCGGCGCGGGTAATATAGCTCTGGGGGTTCAGAGCGCCGTCCGCGCCGGTCACATAGCCCTGCTCCACCAGGGCAGCCACGGCACCCCTGGCCCAGGAAGAGACCTGAGTGCCGTCAGAGAACTTGTCCAGGGAGGACGCCTTGCCATCGGCCAGGCCAAAGGCACGGGCCAGCACGGCGAAGGCCTGCTCGCGGGTGATGGGGTCGTTGGGGCTGAGCTTGCCGTCCGCGCCCTGGAAAGCGCCCATCTGCACGCTCTTGGCCATCTCGTCGTAATGCCAGACGCCGGGGACCATGTCGGTGAAGCTGGTCAGGGACGCCTTGGCGCTGCTGGCAAAGGCGCGGTTGACCATGGTGGCCATCTGGGCGCGGGTGAGCAGGCCCTTGGGCAGGATCTTGCCGTCGGACCCATTGAGCAGGCCGTTTTGGACGGCGTGCGTCATGGCCGGTGCCGACCAGTCCGTAGGAAAGTCGGAAAAATCCGACGGGACGGCGGCGAAGGCATTGGTTGATAGGAGCATCGCTCCTATCAACCCCATGATCATGGGACTTTTCTTACCTCTCATCAGGGGTACCTCCTATGGGAAAGAAATCGTTGCCCGCAGCGGGTTTCCAAAGGTCTCTCGCGGGCGTCTGTAGTTTACCACAACTAACTGTATCCCGTCTGTTCGGTTTTGGCGGAGTTTTTGCGGAGACCGGCGAAGTTTTTCTCCAAAAAGGTTGGAATATTCTGATTTAGCCTACGCTAACATTGTGCATCAAAAAACCCCCGGCAGAGGAAAAACCTCTGCCGGGGGCCATGAATCACGTGAATTCAGTTCGTCAAGCGCAAATTAGCACTTCTCGAAGATGGCAGCAACGCCCAGGCCGCCGCCGATGCACAGGGTAGCCAGACCCTTCTTTGCGTCGTCGCGCTTCATCATCTCGTGCAGCAGGGTGACGATGATACGAGCGCCGGAGCAGCCGACGGGGTGGCCGATGGCGATGGCGCCGCCGTTGACGTTGACCTTGGACATATCGAACTCCAGCTCACGAGCCACAGCGATGGACTGAGCAGCGAAAGCCTCGTTGGCCTCGATCAGGTCCATGTCCTTGATGGTCAGGCCAGCCTTGGCCATAGCCTGACGGGAAGCGGGGATGGGGCCGGTGCCCATGATCTTGGGGTCGACGCCGCCCTGGCCCCAGGAAATGACCTTGAACAGGGGCTTCAGGCCATACTTCTCGACAGCGTCCTTGGAAGCCAGGATGATGGCAGCAGCGCCGTCGTTGATGCCGGAAGCGTTGCCGGCGGTAACGCGCTTGACACCGATGTTGTCAGCGGAGGGGGTCATGTGGGTGGCCTCGAAGGTCATGTCGACCTTGTCCACGGTGTTGTCGTCGGAGACAGCGAAAGCGCCCTTCAGGGAGCCGAGCTTCTCCAGGGTGGTGTCACGGGGATCCTCGTCGGTGTCGAAGACGAACTCCTTCTTCTTCTGCTTCACGGTAACAGGCACGATCTCGTCCTTGAAGCGGCCGGACTTCACAGCGGCAACAGCCTTCTGCTGGGAGTTGTAGCCGAACTCGTCCAGCTCCTCGCGGGTGATGCCCCAGATGTCGCAGATGTTCTCAGCGGTGGTGCCCATGTGGTAGTTGTTGTAAGCGTCCCACAGGCCGTCCTTGATCATGGTGTCGATCAGCTTCTTCTCGCCCATACGAGCGCCCCAGCGGGCCTCGGGGATGGCGTAGGGAGCAGCGGACATGTTCTCGGTGCCGCCGCACATGATCAGGTCAGCATCGCCAGCCTGGATGGCACGGGAGCCCTCGATGACGGACTTCAGGCCGGAGCCGCAGACCATGCTGACGGTGTAGGCGGGGACCTTCAGGGGCACACCGGCCTTGACCATGCACTGACGAGCCACGTTCTGGCCCTGAGCAGCAGACAGGACGTTACCGAACATGACCTCGTCCAGCCACTCGCCCTTGACGTTACCGCGCTTCAGAGCCTCGGCGATCACAGTAGCGCCCAGCTCAGCAGCGGGGACATCCTTCAGGGAACCACCGAACTTGCCCACGGCAGTACGGCAGGAGCTGATGACATAAACATCTCTCATAGTAGATTGTACCTCCAAAAAATTTTAACAGGGTAGCATTAAAGCAGCCATTTACCGCAACATTATACTTGTCACGTCTGCAAAAATCAACTGTATTTTTGAAATTTCCTTTGATTTTTCTTCCCTTTTTTGAATGAGCCTCCGCTCACTCCGCCGCAGCCTGGGCAAGGCCTGCCAGGGCCTGGGGCAACGAACTGTCTCCCACCAGGACGTAATCGGACCCGGCGATGATCAGATCCCCCTCCGAGTTGCACCCGAAGGCATAGCTGGACGAGCCGTCGGCGTTGGCCAGCTTTACCTCATAATAGGCCCCTCCGTCGGGCAGCGTCACCACGCCGTGGCCCCGCAAAAAGCGGACCTGGCTGCTCTGCATGGCCTGCCACACTTCGTCAAGTTCCGACCCTTCGGCCACGTCCCACTTCTGCCCCTCCTGATGGGCCTGGTCATACACCGTGAGGGTCCCCGTGGTGGGCGCTTCCGTCCCGCCCAGGCAGTCCAGCAGCGGCTGCGGCCGCATGAACGCGATCATATAGGCCGCCACCAGCGCCGCGATCACCACCACCGTGATGAGGACCGTCCGCAGTTTCTTGTGTTTCATCGTCCCGTCATCTCCTTGCATTCAATTTGCGTATGCAAAGACCTATTATACCAGAGCACGTCAAAAAGGCAAGGAAAAGCACAGCAAACCGCACCCCGACAAAAAGGGAGCAGACCACACCGCTCGCGTGGTCTGCTCCCTGGGTCCTTCCTAAAAATGAAGTCAGTTCGGCACCGTGCTGCTCACGTTGCCGGTGGTGAGGTCTACGGTAAAGGTATAGGTACCGGCCTGATGCACGTCTTGCACGGCCTTGTCGAAGCGATAGGTATAGGTGAGGGTCGTGCCCTTGCACTGGATGGAGGTGGGGGCCTCCTGGCGGACGGCGGTGGTCTTCACGCCGGGCAGGGTGACGACGGTGCCCTCGCCGGGCTGGGAGCCGGCCTTGTAGACCAGGACCAGCTCATCCTGATACCCGCCGTGGGGCAGGCCGCTCTGGACGCGCTCCAGGATGGTGCAGGCGCTCGTCTCCTCCATCCAGGTCACGTTGTTCACGCCCTGGAGCTTCTCGGCCAGGGCCGTGCGGTACTTGCTCTGCGTGTGCAGGGCGGCGTAGGGGTCAGCGAGGAACGCGGCCTGGAACTGCTCGGCCGTGAAGCGGCCCTGGCTCACCAGCTGCTGCCACAGGGGGGTGCTCGTCCCCTTGACGGGTGCAAAGAGGGCGGCGGTGGTGATGCGGACCATCTCGCCGCGGGTCAGGGTGGTCCAATCCGTCTGGGCGGGCAGAACACCGGCCTTCACTGCGGCGTCCCAAGGCGTGTTCCAGAAGAAGTCCGTGCCGTCCTGGTAGCCCAAGGCCCGGAGCATGAAGGTCAGGTACATGGCGGTCGTGACGGGGGAATCCGCGCCGAACTTGGTGGCGGAGACGCCCTTGGTCAGGCCCTTCTTCTGGGCGTAGCTGACAACACCATTGGCCCAACTGGGCACGTCGGTATAGGGGTGGTTCTTCGCCGTCCCCTCCTGATCGCCGGCGCCCAGCGCCCGCACCAGCATGGTGATGCCTTCCGCCCGGTTGGGCTGGCGGTCCAGGTCATAGTTCACGGACCCGTCGGCGTTCGTCCCGGCCCCCCGGAACAGGCCGAGCTGATTGAGTTGCCGGGCCAACGCCAGGTCGCTCCCGGCGGGGGCGGCGTTGGCTTCGCTGTACTGCCAGGTCGTGTAAACAGGCTGGTCGCCCTGCGCTTCCACAACGACCTTCAGTGCGCCGTTGGAGAGCCAGGAGACTTCCAGAATATCGGCCTTGGCCTGCGGTGCAGAGAGCGTTTTGGCGGTGCCGCCGGTCAGGTCGAAGAGCTTTGCGTTCCGCGCGTTGGCGGTGCCGTTGGGGACGTAGACCAGGGCCAGCTTGCTGGCGTCCGCGTTGAACGCCTGGACGCTCCGGGTCCGCAGCGTGCCGCTGAGCTTTTCTTCCAGCAGCGGTGTCAGCGCAGACTTGCCCTCGAACTTGCCAACATAGATCGTGTCATTGGCCTGGTTCGTGTAGGCGATGCGCCCGGCCTGGGCGGCGATGATCTGCGCGGTGGGGGTGGCAAATTGCAGCGTGACCTCGCTGCCGTCCCGGCCGACCACGACGAAAGCCGTCTCCTTGTCCCCCAGGGACTTGGCGCACAGGGCGTGGTCTGCATCGACCCAGTCTGTGATGTAAGTATCCTTATCCGGCAGGGGAACGGCGGTCGGCTGGGTCCCCGGCGTGTCGGCAGTGTAGCCGTCGCTGAGCTTGGTCCAGCTGCCGGCCTGCTGCCCGGCGGCAGAAACGCAGACGCTGAGAGACAGCGCC
>OLQA01002004.1_pt1 | contig 16793 bp, 13 predicted proteins | sample 1673151 | NCBI WGS metagenome assembly OLQA01 (sample SAMEA3136760, study PRJEB25190) | human gut metagenome | biome: human gut; feature: human-associated habitat; material: faeces | place: Austria | collected 2013 | reverse complement strand
CCCGGGGAACTGAAACATCTAAGTACCCGGAGGAAAAGAAAGAAAACTCGATTCCCCCAGTAGCGGCGAGCGAAGCGGGAAGAGCCCAAACCAGTTTCGGCTGGGGTTCGGACACTCACCACGTAAGGGAAGGTTAGTCGAATGGCATGGGAAGGCCAGCCACAGACGGTTAGAGCCCAGTAGACGAAAACCCGAACTTATAGAGTGTATCCAGAGTACCACGAAGCACGTGGAATTTCGTGGGAAAGAGCGGGGACCACCCCGTAAGGCTAAATACTCCTTAGCGACCGATAGAGAACAAGTACCGTGAGGGAAAGGTGAAAAGCACCTCGGAAGAGGAGTGAAAGAGAACCTGAAACCGCATGCTTACAATCAGTCACAGCTCCATAAGAGAGTAGTGGCGTACTTTTTGTAGAACGGACCGGCGAGTTACGTTAACAAGCGAGGTTAAGGAAACGGAGCCAAAGCGAAAGCGAGTCTGAAGAGGGCGAAAGTTTGTTGACGTAGACCCGAAACCAGGTGATCTACCCATGAGCAGGTTGAAGCGTTGGTAAAACAACGTGGAGGACCGAACCAGGGATCGTTGAAAAGATCTTGGATGACTTGTGGGTAGGGGTGAAATTCCAATCGAACCTGGAGATAGCTGGTTCTCCTCGAAATAGCTTTAGGGCTAGCCTTATTTTGAGCTTAACGAAGGTAGAGCACTGAATGGGTACGGGGGCTTCACCGCCTACCAAACCTTATCAAACTCCGAATGTCGTTAAGCATGAATAGGAGTCAGACCATGGGGGATAAGCTTCATGGTCAAAAGGGAAAGAGCCCAGACCGCCGTCTAAGGTCCCAAAATCATTGTTAAGTGGAAAAGGATGTGAAATCGCTTAGACAACCAGGATGTTGGCTTAGAAGCAGCCACCATTAAAAGAGTGCGTAATAGCTCACTGGTCCAGGGGTTTTGCGCCGAAAATGTAACGGGGCTCAAACAATGTACCGAAGACGCGGAATTACAGATGTAATTGGTAGAGGAGCGTTCTCATTGGGGAGAAGCGATACCGAGAGGAGTCGTGGACTAATGAGAAGAGAGAATGCCGGTATAAGTACACGATAAGGCAGGTGAGAATCCTGCCCGCCGGAAGTCTAAGGGTTCCTGGGGAAGGCTCGTCCACCCAGGGTAAGTCGGGGCCTAAGGCAAGGCCGAAAGGCGTAGTCGATGGGAAACAGGTAGATATTCCTGTACCACCGCTATATGATGACGACGCAGTGACGCAGAAAGGTAGAGCGAGCGGCCAGTTGGTGAGCCGTTCAAGTGAGTAGGGTGTTTGGTAGGCAAATCCGCCAAACGGAAGCCTGAGACACGATGACGAGTGAAAAATAGTAACGAAGTCCTTGATCCTCCGCTGCCAAGAAAAGCTGCTAAGGAATATAGAGGTGCCCGTACCGCAAACCGACACAGGTAGACAGGTAGAGAATACTAAGGCGCGCGAGATAACTCTTGTTAAGGAACTCTGCAAAATGAACCCGTAACTTCGGGAGAAGGGTTGCTGACCATGGTGAGTATGAGCAATACAGAGCTGAGGTCAGTCGCAGTGAAAAGGTCCAGGCGACTGTTTAGCAAAAACACAGGTCATTGCAAAATCGCAAGATGAAGTATAATGGCTGACGCCTGCCCGGTGCTGGAAGGTTAAGGGGAAGAGTGCAAGCTTTGAACCGAAGCCCCAGTAAACGGCGGCCGTAACTATAACGGTCCTAAGGTAGCGAAATTCCTTGTCGGGTAAGTTCCGACCCGCACGAAAGGCGAAACGATCTGGACGCTGTCTCAACAAGGGACTCGGTGAAATTGAAATTCCGGTAAAGATGCCGGATACCTGCGATAGGACAGAAAGACCCCATGGAGCTTTACTGTAGCCTGATATTGGGTTTCGGATATTCATGTACAGGATAGGTGGGAGACTGAGAATCGAGGACGCCAGTTTTCGAGGAGTCAATGGTGGGATACCACCCTTAAATGTTTGGAATTCTAACAAGGAGTCTTGAAGCAGATTATTGGACAGTGTCAGGTGGGCAGTTTGACTGGGGCGGTCGCCTCCCAAAAGGTAACGGAGGCGCTCAAAGGTTCCCTCAGAACGGATGGAAATCGTTCGCAGAGTGCAAAGGCAGAAGGGAGCTTGACTGCGAGAGCAACAACTCGAGCAGATAGGAAACTAGGACTTAGTGATCCGGCGGTCGCGAGTGGAAGTGCCGTCGCTCAACGGATAAAAGCTACCCTGGGGATAACAGGCTTATCTCCCCCAAGAGTTCACATCGACGGGGAGGTTTGGCACCTCGATGTCGGCTCATCGCATCCTGGGGCTGAAGTAGGTCCCAAGGGTTGGGCTGTTCGCCCATTAAAGCGGTACGCGAGCTGGGTTCAGAACGTCGTGAGACAGTTCGGTCCCTATCCATCGCGGGCGTAGGAAATTTGAAGGGAGCTGACCCTAGTACGAGAGGACCGGGTTGGACAGACCGCTGGTGAACCAGTTGTCCTGCCAAGGGCATAGCTGGGTAGCTAAGTCTGGAAGAGATAAACGCTGAAAGCATCTAAGCGTGAAGCGAACCTTAAGATGAGATTTCCAAGTAGCAATACGAGAGACACCAGAGAGAATAACTGGTAGATAGGTCAGGAGTGTAAGTGTGGTGACACATTGAGCGGACTGATACTAATAAGTCGAGCACTTAGCCAAGAGGTGAGGAAAGCGAAGGAAGCGAGCTAGTCAGAGAAAGAAAAGTTACTGTGTAATTTTGAGGGAGCGAGAAGCAAACTCAAAGAATTAAATATCCTGGTGACGATAGCGAAGGGGTCACACCTGTTCCCATCCCGAACACAGAAGTTAAGCCCTTCAGCGCCGACAATACTTGCTGGTCTTTTGTTGGGAAGATAGGTCATTGCCAGGACATACACCACCTTGCTTGTGCAGGGTGGTTTTTTTGTGGGAAAAGACAAGGCAGCAGCTGGATGATGTCCGGCTGCTGCCTTTTTAGTGCTCAAGGATCCTCAGGAGATGTAAGTAGAGGGTGGGATTGTTATATACGATCAGGCGGAGCTCGTCGGTGGCCCGGGTGACGATCTGGTAGAGGGCTGTTTTCGCGGCGCTGGTCTGGTCGGTGGTTTGTAGATGGCCGGTGGGATCGTAGAAAAAGCGACGGTCGAGAACGGTGGCAACGCCAGAAAATTCGCTGCCGACGAGGGGCGCGATGTCACGCGCACCGCATTCTGCGAGAGAGAGCCCAGGTCCGGAAGCTGTACCGGTAAGGACCGTCCATCCCTGGCTGCTGAGATAGGCGGTGGTGGCGCGAAGATCGTCTGGCTCGTAGAGGTAGTCAATGGTGATGCAGTTGTAAGGAGGATGGATCGGCTTGGTTTCCTGCTTGAAAAGATTGGCGATAAATGCAGCCAGGGCGCTGTTGATGCGGATCTTATCAGAAAGGGATTTGGCGGAGAGCCGCAGCCGTGGGTGATGGTGACGGAGCGCTGAGAGAATGGCTGCAGGGCGCTCGACGCCCAGCTCTGGCGCAGTGTCAAAGGCGAGAAGCAGCGTGGTATGACTGGCCTCGGCAGCTGCAATGAGGGCATTCAGCTGAATGAGGGCATTCAGCTGGCTGAGACTGAGATGCTGGGTCTCATCAACGAGGAGCAGATCGGTCTGACAGGCGAGGGCCGCCGGGTGGACCTCGGCAGCGGAATGGATGCTCCAACCGTGTGCGCGACGGAAGCTTCGTTGGTCCTCGTTCAGAGGTGCGCAGTGAACGAGCGCTGCGCGGCCGCCTTCCGTAAGGATGGTTTTTGCCAGATCATAGAGCAGCAGGGTTTTGCCGGTGCCGGAGGCGGCAGAAAGGGTGAAGCAGGTGTCAGGATATTTTTTGCGCTCGCGCAGGATCTCTTCTTTGACAGATTGCTGGCTGGTGGTGAGAAAATACTGACCCTTGATAAATCGCGCACTGTCGCGAAAAGGTGAGATGAGATAATTGGCAGGGACAAAGAGGGCGTCCGGATCAAGCGCTGGATCGATCCTTTGCGTGCGCAGGAGATCGGCGATCTCTTTAGCATCCGCGCGCGTGAGCTGGTCCTGCTGTGGCAGATATTCGTAGAATCCATCCTTGTCGACGAAGGTGAAGAGGCGGAGCGGGCGACCGAGAAAGCTGAGGTAGTGGTGATTGGTACGCATCTGGCGACGGATCTTTTCCTCTTTATCCGCGCGTCGCAGTGGCGCTTTGAGCTCGATGTTGAGGATGAGGGCGTCTGAAAAGCGCAGCAGATCAAATTCCTTGCTGATGCGTTCAATGGCATAGCCGACGAAAAAATCGTCGAGCTCGGCCACGCCGCAGCCCTGCGCCTTCATTTCGTCGCAGAAAGCGCGCAAGGTGGCAAGCTCATGGCTCTTGAGCCGCTTGAACCGGCGCTCGGCGTGGTCACCGAGACTGACCAGCGCCTGTCCGCCTTGATAGGCAGTGAGAAGGGAGGTGGGATGCATGGCGATCTCCTTTCTGGGAAGCGGTGGGAAGATCAGAGACACTCGGCTACGCAGGCGAGGGCTTCTGGGAGTTGATCGATATCGAGGTTGGCGTAACTGAGGAGGAATTGGTGGCTGGCGATTGGCGGGTTTTCTTCGTAGTATTCGCTGAGGGCGGAGAGATGGATGCCCTTTTGGGCAAGGCAGGCGGAAAGGTCGGCGTCACTGCGCTTGGTGTCGAGTTTGAGGATGAAGTGGAGGCCGCTGTCCTGCTCGATGATCGTAGAGTGGCCGGCGAGAGGGCTGGACTCGATGGCGTCGAGGACGAGCTGGCGTTGGCGGGCGTAGAAGAGGCGCATGCGGTTGATATGTTTTTCAAAATAGCCTTCGCCGAGAAAACGGGCGAGGGTGAACTGTTCGAAGTTGGAAACGGTGCAGGAATAAAACCCGAGCTGCTCGTAAAATCGGTTGGCGAGGGCTGGCGGCAGCACCATGTAGCTGATGCGCACGGTGGAGGAAAGGGATTTGGCGAAAGTGTTCATATAAATGACGCTGGCGGAAGCGTCGAGGCTTTGCAGCGCGGGAATGGGACGACCATGGAGGCGGAATTCGCTGTCGTAGTCGTCTTCGATGATGGTGCGCCCGGGTTGTTCGCTGGCCCAGGCGAGGAGTTCGTAGCGCCGGCTGACGGGCATGGTGATGCCGGTGGGAAACTGGTGGGTGGGGCCGATGTGGGCGATCTCGGCCTGAGCAGCGCGGAGGCCGCCTAGGCTGATGCCGTTTTCGTCCATTTCGGCGAAGCGACAGGTGACGCCCTGGGCGCGGTAGATCTGGGGGATCTTGCGGTAGCCGGGATTTTCTGTGCAGTAGACTTTGTCGCGGCCGAGCAGCTGGATGAGCAGGCTGTAGAGATATTCTGTGCCGGCGCCAACGATGATCTGTCCGGGATCGACATCGATGCCGCGGAAATCGCGCAAATGCGCGGCGATGGCCTGGCGCAGCGCAAGCACGCCACCAGACGGCGATTTTTCCATGAGGGCCTGGCTTTCTTCGGCGATGACTTCGCGCAGGAGCTTTTTCCAGGTGGCAAAGGGAAACTGGGCGGGGTTGGTCTGGTTGAGGGAAAAATCAAAGCGATAGTGCTGGCGTGGCTGCGGCAAGGTGATGTGCCCGCTTTTTTCCACAGGAATATGGCGCACGGGTGCTTCGAGTTTTGCGATGTAGTAGCCGCGCTTTGGCAGGGAATAAACGTAGCCTTCGCTGATGAGCTGGGCGTAGGCGCTTTCGACGGTGATGGTGCTGACGCCGAGATTTTTCGCCAGCGCGCGTTTGCTTGGCAGCTTTTCGCCGGCGGTGAGTGTTCCGCGCTTGATGTCGTCGCGGATCATTTTGTAGAGCGCTTCGTAAAGCTCGCCTTTTTTTATGGTTGTAAGATCGTATGTAAGCATTGGCAATGCTCCTTGAGAATATAGTTTGCTGGCATGTCTGCCTGAGAGAAGAGATGCGCATGAAACATGCCACTTTATTCATCCTACCATGCTTGCAGAGGCGGCGCAAGATGCGCAAAGAGGCGAGGGAGAATATTTTTCGAAAAAATGAGTTGTTTTTTGCTAATTATGTGTTGACAAGTTAGATGCTGCATACTATAATGAAGCCATGAGTTAGCGATGCCGAACGCTGATTCAAACAACTTCTTATTTTGAAAGGGAGATGACCATGGTAACGCTTGAAGAAAGGATCGTTCGCTTCTGCGCCCCTGTACTTACCGGGATCAAAACAGGTGGACTTTTTAACACCTGTGAATTGGATCCACACACTATCTGTCAGGATACAGTGGCTGTGCGCAAGCGGCTTTCCCGATTTGGCATCAATGTCCGTCTCTTTTTCACCGGAGAAAAGATGCCGCTCGTTTATGTCTATCGTCCAGACGCGCTCGCCCGTGATCTCGCTGATCCTGAAACGCAAGCCTTTCTAACACCCCTTGGCTATACGGATTTTTCCTATCAGGCAGCGCTGTCACAGCTGGCGAAACGCTTGCATCAGTACGATGGTTTTCCACACGAGATCGGTCTTTTTCTCTCGTACCCGCTGGATGATGTCAAGAGCTTTGTGCAGTTCGGTTCTCAGTGTGCAAAGTTCTCAGGGCACTGGTGTGTGTTCCACAACGAGGAGCAGGCGAAGAAGTGCTTTGCAGCGTACGACAACAGCCGGTCGGTATGTCTCGCCCGTTATCGGGAAGGGCAGCCTCTTGAAGCGCTGGCCCGCGCAATCTGATCGTAGAAAGGAGATGCATATCAGTGAAAGTTGCGATTGTATATTGGAGCGGCACTGGTAACACGGAAAACATCATGAACCTTGTCAAAAAAGGCGTTGAACAAGCCGGTGCGCAGGCCGACGTGTACATGCCTTGGGATTTTGAACCAAGCATGATGGACCAGTACACCAATTTTGCATTCGGGTCCCCGGCAATGGGCGACGAACAGCTCGAAACGGAAGATTTCCAGCCAATGTGGGACAGCATTGCGGACAAGCTTTCCGGAAAAAATGTGGTGCTTTTTGGCTCCTACAATTGGAACAGCGGCGAATACATGGACCTTTGGGCTCAGGATGCTGTCCGCTTAGGCTGCAATCTGGTCGCTGATGGCCTGGCCATCCTCGATTCTCCGGAACCAGGTTCCGATGAAGAACAAGCAGCCATCGCTCTCGGCGTCGCAATCGCGAGAGCGTAACCTCCACACGGTACGTGTGACAAATCCATTTCATCATCTGGCCGCGCGTTGTTTCCCCCTTTACAGCAGCGGCATGAAAACACCAAGCAGTGACGGCGAGAGTCGCAGGCTCGCCGCCGCAGCGATTCGTAAACAGGCTTTTTTGTGGGAGACTGTTCGTGTGATGGGCAACACATGGACGGGCTCTTATGGGTAAATATTTGTACCGAAAGGTGCAGATCCAACACAAGACAATCACACCTCTACTCCTCTACTTAAAAACTGATTGTTTTACTTGAAAAAGAAAACAGACCTTCCTCTAGACATAGCCGACAGCATGATCGCAAGCTTTGCAGGGCTTTCTCCAATCTCCCCCTGCAAAAAAGCTGTCGGTACAAATCCTATCTCTTTGTACAATCCGCAATAGAAAACCGCAGGACAGTGGGCGTCCTGCGGTTTTTTATGTTGTGCGGGAGAAAACCTTCCGCAAATTGCAGGATGCTCGCGAATCGACTATAATAAGTGCAAACAACGAAACGGAGGCATCCAACCATGTCAGACATCACCATCCGCGTCGCCACGCCAGACGACGCAGCAGCGCTGCTCGATCTTTATGCGCCATACGTTCGTGAGACAGCTATTTCCTTTGAGACCGTCGTGCCCAGCGAAGACGAATTTCGCCGCCGCATTATCCACACGCTGCAGCGCTATCCTTATCTGGTCGCCGAATATCGCGGCGTCATCCTTGGCTATGCGTACACCGGCCCCTTTGTCGGCCGTGCCGCCTATGACTGGTGCGCAGAAACGTCCATCTATGTTGATATGAAAAGCCGGCACAGCGGCGTAGGCCGTGCTCTTTACGAAGCGATCGAGCGCGTGAGCCGCGCGCAGCATATCCAGAACCTCTGCGCTTGCATCGGCGTACCCGACGGCCCAGGCGACGAATACCTCACCACCAACAGCATCGACTTCCACAGCCATATGGGCTACCGCATGGTCGGCGAATTTCGTCGCTGTGGCTACAAATTTGGCCGCTGGTACAACATGGCCTGGATGGAAAAGCACATTGGCGATCACCCACAGCATCCCGAGCCCGTCATCGCGTTTCCACAGCTGCGCGATATCCTGTAATGTGTCATTTACGACGTGAAAGCGTCGATTACGACAGAATGCGGGAATCTGCATCGGTTCGTGGTATAATAAAAAATTGCCGCTCAGCGCGCTGTGTCATTTACGACGTGAAAGCGTCGATTACGACAGAATGCAGGATTCTGCACTGGTTCGTGGTATAATAAAAGATCGCCGCTCAGCGCGCCGTGTCATTTACGACGTGAAAGCGTCGATTACGACAGAGTGCGGAATTTCGCATCGGTTCGTGGTATAATAAAAGATCGCCGCACAGCGCGCCGTGTCATTTACGACGTGAAAGCGCCGATCACGACAGAACGCGGAATTTCGTAGCGGTTCATGGTATAATATAAGATTTGTCTGGCGAATGACAAAGGAGGATTTTCTCGTGCATTCTAAATATTTTTTTGCCGCCGTGCTTTGTGCGCTGGTGCTCGCTGGCTGTGGTCACAGCGCAGCAGAGGAAACATCAGCGCCTGCCGAGCCTGCGCCGGTGATCAGCGTTGCCTGTGTTGGCGACAGCAACACCGAAGGCTACGGCGCCACTGGTTATCCAAGCTTTCTCGCTGAGCGCCTCGGCGACGGCTACATTGTCGACAATTATGGCGTCAGCGGCACCACAGCCATGGACAGCGGCGATTATCCCTACAGCACCACCACCCATTACGATGCCAGCGTCGCGACAAAGCCTGATATCGTTGTGTTGATGTTTGGCACCAACGACACCAATGGCGCCAGCTGGCGTGGTGTTGAGACGTTTTCTGCTGAGTATGACAAGCTCGTGCGTACCTATGTCGAGCTCGAGAGCAAGCCGCGCGTCATCATCTGCACACCGCCAGCGCCTCATCTCGAAGAACAGCACACCTGGCGAACCTATGGCATACAGCCTGCCGTTTACGACAGCATGAACGCTGCCATCGCCGAAACCGCCGAAGCCTACGATCTTACGCTGGTCGATATTTATGGCCTCACCAAAGACCATCCAGAATGGTTCCTGGACGACGGCATCCACCTCACAGACGAAGGCGCATCAGCCGTCGCCGATGCCGTGGCAGAGGCAGTGCTGACAGATTGAAAACAATTCCCCCACTCTGCGCGCAGAGTGGGGGAATTAACATTTTACGGAATAAAAAATGAACATAAAATGAAGGAATTCCTAATTTTTTCTTAATTCGTCTTCACAATCATTGAAAGCGGTGCTGCAAAGGTGTAGGCTTGATGTAGATCGATCGTTCAGTCGGCTGTGGTGGAAGGATTCGACGAGGATCTTCGCACTGCTCTGTGGGGCAGAAACTCGCCTGCGGGAATGCTCATTCGAAAACGGACGCTGCGGCCGCTGGAAGGAGGGATCGGACTGTTGAAGAACGATGACGAGAAAGGGGCGATTGGAATGTTGAAATGGAGAGCATTATTGGTTGCTGTTGCGCTCAGTGTGTTTGTAGCTTGTCCTGCGATGGCGGCGGACGCGAATGAATCGTCGGACACGGTTTTGGACAATGCGGTCCATGAAGGATTTGTGTCGGAAGATGAAAATGTCAACGCAGCGCTTGCTGTGGCGCAGCGGGTACATGATGCGTTTGTTGCTTCGTTTGAGGGCGATTTTGTTTTCCTGGATAAAAATGATTTCGCCAGCGATTATCTTTATCAGCAGGTAGAAGGGCGCAATGCCTGGTGCCGCCACAGCGCTTGCGGCTACGATGTTACCGATAAAGAAAGCGCGTCCTATGTGGATGGCTACTATTTGGTGAACGATCACACGATGAAAGTCGTTATCTCCTATGCGATCCACTACAACCTCAACACCGGATCTGACAACGGCTGGCCGGATTATACACAGCTCGTCAGCGCTGAGGGGATGGTTTTGACCAAGCAGGACGGCGTGTGGAAGGTGTCGCGGCTGATCGATAATATGTATCGCGCCAATGATGATGCGATCAATGCATTTTACGAAAATCTTGAAAGCGCAGACACCGATGGCTCGGTGCCGAGCGCGGCACAGATTGTCAAAGATATGACATTCCAGGATTATATTTCTCTCTGGGATGAAAATGTTGGTGACACACCACAGATCTACTGGGACGGCGTCGAACTCGAATTCCCTGATCAGCAGCCAGTCGTGCAGAACGGCGTTTCTCTGGCGCCATTGCGGCCAATCGTTGCCGCCATGCCTGGGGAATACACCGTGAATATTCTGCAGAGCGATCCGTGGTGGAAGATCAGCGTTGAGCCTGTGGGCACAGAGCCGGATTACTGGCTCACCTTCTCGCAGGGACACGACGGCCTCTTGCCATCCTATACCGTTGACTATGGCACAGCGGATAATTATGACCCAGCCCAGCACAAAGAAGCAACGATGAATGTGCCAGTACAGATCGTGGGCGATCGCCTGATGCTGCCAGTGCGCGCGTTGATCGAGCCATTCGCCGATGTGGTCTGGGATTGTGGCAGCAACATCATCTATATCATCAGCCGCTGATAGCGAAAAATGGAACCCCATGCAGGGTTCCATTTTTTGTGCAATCTTTTATTTTAGACCATCGCGGCATCTTTTTCCAGCTTTTGGCACAAACGCTGCCTGGCTGGCTGCGAAATCTGCGCTCAGCTTTCGCGCGCCTGCACAAGCTCGATCGCTTCTTTGCCGGTGATGCGTTCTGGTGTGAGCTTGAGGATGCAGAGCGCCGACCAATGGCAATGGATCTCTTCAGCGAGATGATCGTTTGATTCGTGGGGCGCGTATTTGCGGCCAAGCGCTTCGATCGCGGCGCGCTTTTCGTCGTCGTCCGTGATCTCTGACAGCTGGCCAAAACAGATCACGCTGCGGTAGTAGGTTGTGTATGCTTCTGGCACGATGTGGTCTTCTGCGACAACGCAAAAACTTGCGCGGCTGTCGCGGCGGGCGAGCTCCAGCTTCATCCCTTCTCTGGCGCAGTGAAAATAGAGTGCGTCGTCTGTGTAGACATAGCTCAGCGGCACAGCGTAGGGAAAATCGTCACCAGCAAGAGCGAGCACACCGTGGCTCTCCTGGGCGAGAATATCAGCGCAGGCTTCAGGCGCGAGCGCTTGGCGCTTGCGGCGCATGTCGTGGGTCATGGGGCGTGGCCTCCTTTGCGAGATAGTGCGTTCACTATAACAGGCGGCGCCCCGCGCTGTCAAGGGCGATGTCTTGCGCAGCGTGGAATTTTGCGTTATAATGAAAACGTTGGCCTCAGTGGGGCCGATATTTTTTTCATGTTTTCACAGAAAGGAGCGACGGTAGTGACCGCCAATAAATTAAAACGTTACATTCTGTTTTTCGTCGGTGTCTTTATCAATTCGTTCGGCATCAGCGTCATCACCAAAGCCGATCTCGGCACCTCGCCGATCTCTTCCGTGCCGTATGTGCTGAGCCTCAATTTTCCCTTCAGCCTCGGCGAATTTACCATCGCCGTGAATATGCTCATGGTGCTTGCGCAGCTCGTCATTCTCCGGCGCAATTTCAAGCTCGAGCATGCTCTGCAGATCCCGATCTGCGTCGTCTTTGGCTATGCCATCGATCTTACCGGCATTTTTATAGAAAACGTGAGCCTGGATCTGTATATTGAAAAGATCCTTTTCCTGTTGGCAGGCTGCGTCATCCTCGGCTTTGGTGTGTATCTTGAGATGCTCGCCAACGTCGCCATGCTTCCCGGCGAATCCCTCGTGCGCGCCATCAGCACCACCTGGCACACCGATTTTGGCTACACCAAGATCGCCAACGACGTCACCATGACCGTCATCGCCGTCATGCTTTCGTTCGTGTTTGCACACCGACTCAACGGCGTTCGCGAAGGCACCCTCGTCGCCGCTTTTCTCGTCGGCTATATCGCTCGGCTCTTTGGTCGCAAGATCCACATTTTCGACCGCACCATCGCCGAAGTCGAGAGCGACGTCGTTCCAACCTATGCAGAGATGCAGCACGGCGGCTGGGTGATCTCCATCGGCCGTCAGTACGGCAGCGGCGGCCATGCCATTGGTCAATATCTCGCCCTCAAGCTCGGCTTTGATTTTTACGACAAGGAGATCATCTCCGAGACCGCCGGCATCACCGGCTATTCCGAAGACTACATCCAGAAAAACGAGGAAAGCATGGGCAGCCACCTCATCCACGATCTTTTCAATCAGATGTATGTCTATTCCAACAGCGACGACGCACCGAAGGACGTCATCTTCGGCGCTCAGACAAAAGTCATCCGCGATCTTGCCGCTGGCGGCAACTGCGTCATCGTCGGTCGCTGCTCCGATTATATCCTGCGCGATTACGACCGCTGCGTCAGCCTCTTCCTGCACGCGCCTCTCGAGCGCCGTGTAGCGCGCATCATCCGCACAGAAAATATGGATGAAGCACAGGCCCGCGCCGCCATCGCCCGCACCGATCGCCGCCGCGCCGACAACTATGATTACTACACCAACCAAACCTGGGGCTACTTCGACCATTACGATCTCTGCATCGACACCCGCCTAGGCCGCGAATTCATCCTCGACGCCGTGCGCGAAGTGATGAAGCAGAAAGAAGCGGTGGAGGGGTGAGACGGATAATGGTACCATGCGATTATGGTGCTGTTTTCTATTTAAAGTAACGTCCTACGAAAAACCAAACACCCCCTCGCCATCCGGCGAGGGGGTGTTTGATAAGGGGGTGTATGTATGTCAATGTTTGGCGGAAACATCAATGTCTTTGTATGCTTGGCTTATCTGAGGTGATCATGCGCCGATCATTCGATGGCGATGGTGGAGCCGCTTGGAACGGCTTGTTTGTCAAATTTAGGGACGACGAGTTTCAGGATGCCGTCTTCATATTTGGCGCTGATATCGGTGGCTTTGATGTCGCCGACGTAGAAGCTGCGCTTGCAGGAGCCGCTGTAGCGTTCCTGGCGAATGAGTTTGCCGTTGTCGTCTTTTTCGTTGGTTTCGGCGTTGCGCGCTGCGCTGATGGTGAGGGTGCCATCTTTCAGGTCGACTTTGATGTCTTCCTTCTTAAAGCCTGGCAGATCCATATCGAGTTCATATGCGCCGTCGAGTTCGCGAACGTCGGTCTTCATCATCTGAGGGACGGTGTTGCGCATTGGACGCATCATAAAATCATCATTAAAGAAATCGTCAAATAAATCTTCACCAAAAATTCTAGGTAACATAAGTCATTCCTCCATTTCTTTGAACATATTCATATTTGCTTATGCCCTATGGGGAGGAACCCCTTTCAGGTCCTTCTCTCTTGGTACAATTGTATGATAGCACGATTTATTAGCACTCGCAATAGAAGGGTGCTAATAAAGATATTTTTGTAACAATCGTTGCCATTTCGTGACATTTGCAGCAGTTTACAAACATTTTTCCTAAGCAAAGTGCTGACGTTTACAAGGTGCTTCTATAATATTATATGAAACTACAAAAAGGGAATAGGGTGTAAGAGAATGATCAAACGAGGACTGGCGCTGATCGTGGCGGTGTTTGCAATGGTGCAATTGGCTGGAGGCACTTTACCGGCGGAGGCGGAAGAGCCGGCGGCAATGTACGAAACGGTGACGCGAGCCGATGGCGGCGTGGCGGAGCTTGTGGAGACGGACGCACGGCGCACGATGACGGTGCGTACACCGGAAGGAAATGAAACGACCACGGTGGAGTGTGAAGATGGCAGCATCACGACGATTTCCAGCGAAAATGGCTGCACGCGTATCGCTGTGAGTCTGTCGCAGAGCGCGTGTGAAGCGGCTAAGATGGCACCGTTCGTGCTTCCGATCGCGCCGCTGGCGCTGGATGAGGCTGGAGGAACGCGGCTCACGCTGGAATTGCCGCAGGGTGGCGATGTTTTCCTGGCACTGCCGCTTGAAGATACCGACGATGGTGTTCGTGTGCTCGATCTTGCTGAAGAGGCGGAGCCGCTTGTGATGCCTGTCGAGAATGACCAGGTTGTTCTTTCTCTATCTGACGGTGAAACGGTCGTCCTTGCTCGCGCGTGAATGATCCATGCCTGTTTCGCGATTTGGCGAAGCAGGCATTTTTTATGCGCGCAGGTTTACATAGATTTTTCGAGAGGGCTGTTTGTGTTTTTACGTTGCTTTTTTATAATGGGAACAATTGCGGGAAAGTGTGTGACTTTCCGAACCATTACTGAATGATCAAAGGAGAAAAAACATGAGAAAAAGCAGCAAACATTTGACAGCCTTTGTGCTTGCCTGTGCGATGATGACGCAGGCTGCGCCGATCGCTCCAGCACTGGCGGCAGATGCCGAAGGCTACACGCCAGTCGTGACCACGGACAAACAGTATACGGGCTATGAAAATGGCAATGCGGCGCTGGATCTGACTCAGATCGGCCGCTATAATTCCGGCGTGATGAATCCAGATGGCGGCAGCGCAGAGATTGTTGTCTACAATAATGTGAACGATTGTGCCTATGTGATCAACGGGGTCAAGGGAACACTGGATTGTGTGTCTCTGAGTGGTCTGGCGTCGACGAACAGTGTGCAGGATCTGTCGGCGACGGAGATTGATGTGAAAAATTTGGTCAGTGGCTTCACCTACGGCGATATGACGTCGGTCGCTGTTTCTCCGGATGGGCAGACGCTGGCTGCAGCGATCCAGGCAGAAGCGTATGATGCAAACGGGTATGTGGCGCTCTTCAGCTGTGGTGCTGATGGCGGCTTGACCTTCCAGCGCGCGATCGAGGTGGGTGTGCAGCCGGACATGGTCACATTCACACCTGATGGCACGAAGATCCTCACAGCCAACGAAGGCGAACCTCGCCTGGGCTATGTGGATGGCAGCGATCCTGCCGGTACGGTGAGCATCATCGATGCGACGTCTGGTGCGGCGGTGAATGTCGGCTTTGACGCCTTCGACCATGAGACCCTCGCTGGCATGGGCATCATCCTCAAGAAAAATACTGCCCCAGCTGTTGATCTGGAACCGGAATACATTGCAGCCTCGAACGACAAAGCCTATGTTTCCCTGCAGGAAGCGAACGCCATCGCTGTGATCGATCTTGATGCGGAACGCGTCGACGGTATCTATTCTGCTGGCTACGAGGATCTCGGCGAAACGGCGTTTGACATCAACAAAGACGACGAGCAATACGCTGCCCGCACCTATCCTGGTGTAAAGAGCATCCGCATGCCAGACGGTATCAGCCTCTATGAAGCGAATGGCAAGACCTATCTCCTCACTGCCAACGAAGGCGACAGTCGCGAATGGGGAGAGGAGGACACGGAAGGCTTCTACCTCAATGAGCTTGAGGTGGATGGTGGCATGGCTTCCCCTGCTGGCAATATTAAGGAAGGCGAAGTTGCCGGCAAGGTCGTGTATTTTGATTCGAGCGATTACGACGGCCTTGATGCCAACACCGATTATCTCTTTGGTGGTCGCTCTTTCACGATCTTTGAAGTCAGCGCAACAGGCATGACCGAGGTGTATTCCAGCGGCAATGATTTCGAAGCCAAGACCGGCGCCTATGTTCCGGACAACTTCAATTGCTCCAACGACGATAAGAGCATCGATGATCGCTCCGGCAAAAAAGGGCCTGAAGCAGAATCCGTCATCACCGGCGAAGTCGATGGCCACACCTACGCCTTCGTTACCCTCGAGCGCACGAGCGGCATCATGGTCTACGACATCACCGATCCTGCCAATGCGACCTATGTGAACTACATCAACAGCCGCGATTTCAGCGAAGATGTCAAGGATGACGTTTCTGTCGAAGGGATGAGCTTTGTTCCGGCTGTCGACAGCGCGACTGGCCAGGCGCTGCTGCTTGCAGCCTGCGAAGTTTCCGGCACTATGGCGGTTTACGAGCTGGGCGAAGAACCTGCTGAAAGCGGCCTGCCATTTACCGATGTGGACGCCAACGATTGGTTCGCTGACGCAGTGCAGTATGTGTATGACAATGGCCTTATGACCGGCACCGCCGACAATACCTTCGCGCCAAACACCAGCACAACCCGCGGCATGCTTGTCTCCATCCTCTATCGCCTGGAAGGTGGTCCGGCTGCTGAGAATGCCGGCTTCACGGATGTGGATGCCGATGCCTGGTATGCGGATGCTGTGAACTGGGCAGCTGCAAACGGCATCGTCAGCGGATACGGAGACACCTTCGGACCAAACGACACCCTCACTCGCGAACAGCTCGCTGCCATTCTCTGCAATTACGCTGCGTTCAAAGGCCAGGATGTGAGCGCTCGTGCGGATCTGGGCGTTTATGCCGATGCCGCCAGCGTTTCTGACTGGGCGACGGACGCGCTCTCCTGGGCGAACGCTAAAGGCCTCATCACCGGCATGACAGCTGAGACCATCGTGCCACAGGGCGATGCGACCCGCGCACAGCTGGCTGCGATCCTCGAACGTTTTCTGGCAGAATAAAATTAGCCTGCCTCAGCCGCCGGACAATCTTGTCCGGCGGTTTTTTCATGTGTGAATTTACAATCTAAGTGCAACAAATAAAAATGACCCATAGAACTTCTGG
>OLQA01002003.1_pt1 | contig 16797 bp, 12 predicted proteins | sample 1673151 | NCBI WGS metagenome assembly OLQA01 (sample SAMEA3136760, study PRJEB25190) | human gut metagenome | biome: human gut; feature: human-associated habitat; material: faeces | place: Austria | collected 2013 | reverse complement strand
TTATTGGACTGTAAAAAGAGACGATACCTTTTATCCGATAGTTATTACTGTATTGAATAAAATTAAATGGAAGGAATCATAGAAAAATGAAGAAGAGGAACCACATTGGACAGTGGTGTCAGGCACTATTAAATTTCAGACAAAGCATTGTAAGTACAGTAAGGAAGTAGAAAAAGTGCTGGAATATCTAAGGACTATTCCAGCACTTCTTCTACTTGCGGATTGAAAGGTATGCTACCGGTAGCACGTAGTGAGAATAGTAACACAAATCTGCGAATACCAGAGCATTAAAAAATCAGCTTGCAATAATAGAATTCTCATGTTAATCTAATACCACGCAGTCATCATTCTGATGAACTGCAAAAAGATCTATGAACCAAATCGGTAATTATTCAATAAGCTCAGTTTTTCGAGCAGATAATCCGATGACAAAACCAAAAAGATGAATATTGTTTGAAGATTATGTGATGGAGTGAGTTTCGCGTTATTGTTTCTCAAATATCTGATTTTAAGAGATAGTTACTTCCATAGAAAACTATCTTGTGTTAAGATAAATATAACTTTAGAATCCTCTTCTTCAGGCGATCATTCATTGTACAGAAGAGAGGAGAATTCTATGAAAGAAAACAAGAAAAGTGTATCAACTAAGAGAGCAACATCACAATGCAAAACATTGAAAGAGAAGCAGGAAGACTTTATCATGCTTCCAACGGTAGATTTCTGTTTCAAGGAATTGATGCAGAATGACAATATCCGTAAGAATATCATTGCAGCATTATTAAATGTTCCATCCAGTGAGGTTGAGAACACAGAACTTATGCCTACAATTCTCAGAAAAGAATCGAAAGATGATAAGTATGGAATCTTAGATGTCCGGGTGAGACTGAAAGATGGGGAACAAATTGATTTTGAGATGCAGGTAGAAGCATTTGATTGCTGGGCAAACCGTTCTGTTTATTATCTGAGTAAGATGTATGCAGGTGAGATCAAAGAAGGTGAAGGATACGATTGCTTAAAGAAGTGTATCCATGTGAGTATTCTTGCATATGATCATTTCCCGGATGATAAAGAATGCTATCGGAGAATTGCATTTTGTGATACGAAGACAGGAAAAGTGTATACAGATCTTATGGAGATGCATATCTTAGAATTGTCGAAACTTCCGCCGGAAGAGAAAAACGAGACTAGTCTGTTGCAGTGGATGCGCTTTCTTGGAGGAAAAACCAGAAAGGATTTTGAAGAAATGGCAAAGAAAAATTCTGAATTGGAAGAAGCATATGACGTATTGGATAAATTAAGCGCAGATGAAAAGAAGAGGTTAGAATACGAGACAAGACAAAGAGCAATCAGAGATTACAATATAGGAATGTTAACCGCAGAAAGACGAGGAATCGAAGCTGGCCGTAAGATTGGAATGGAGGAAGGAAGAGAAGAGGGACGAACAGAAGGAGTAAACAGAATTAACCAGTTAAATATTGAATTGTCAAAGCTTGGGCGTACAGAAGATATATTGAAAGCGGTAGTTAAGAATCATAAGAGGCAAGAGAAAATACTATTTTCTCTTGCCTCTTGCCATCCGTGCAGGATACCATTTTTCAAACCATGCTGTGAAAAACCCCATCAATATAGGAATCAGATTATTCACAAGGATAAGTACATTTTCAAACCCGGCTTTCTTAAACAGAAAGGTCCAGATTGCTGTTAGTACATATAGCGTGCCCCATGCCGCGGCAAGAATATAATTTGTCTTCATAAAGAGAGGGTTCTGATGCGCATTTTCACCCCCATAATTATATTTTACATATGCAGCGCATAAAGGTTCTTTTGTCAGGCATGAAAGCAGCCAGAAGAGTCCAAATACAAGATATCCGATGTTTGTTGGAAGAACTCCGTTTCCGGTTATATTTGCCGCTGCAGAAAGTATAGCAACAGCTGCCATAGAGAGCTGATCCCAGATGACAAATTTATGTTTTCTCATAATAAACGGTACTGTTGCGACCACAAGTAGTGTTATCACAGCTCCGACTTCCGGATGAATAGAAACAGCGATCCAGAACGTAATCCATGGTATCAGCATTGTCGTCATAGAAGGATTTTTCTGTTTAATTGTATTTTGAGATGCTTTCTCTGTTTTTTTGACCACAGATGCGCTTCCGAAGATTTTATCCCAATCAATCATCAAGGAAAAGTCGCCGGATACCGTATACATCTGTTTCCCCAATGCTTCTGCGCCACCGATTTCTCCACGGGAAATAGCTGACCATACAGTAAAAGGCGTATCTATGCGAGTAGTTGGAGAAAGACGTCCATCAGTAAATACTTCGCTTCCTGTCTTGCTAAGCTGAATCTGGTAGGTGTGATCCAAATCGGTAAAGTGAATCTCAAGTACGCGGTCTTTTCCATCGTAGGCATCTTTATTATAAAGAGCGGCCATTTGCCGGGTAAATGCAAGATCATCCGGTTCTTTTTCTCCGGTTGTTTTACTGATGCCCCAGCTGGCATCCGCCATTTTTTCAAACACATCTTTGGGATATAAAAGCGTGTGGAGTATTGCATCTGTTTCTTCAGAGATTGTTCCGGTCATTGCATATTCTGATCCGGCACATTTTACAGTGGAAAGATATTCATCTGTTCTTGCAGACAATTCTTTTACACGGAATAATTCTCCCTGACCACAAAAGATGGTCGTATAATTTCCTTTGCCGAGAAAATGATCAAACATCCGCAATACACTGTCATAGTTTCCAACAGCAGAATAAAAACCACAGGTGGAGATCAGAACATGCCTTTTACCTTCCATATCATATCTGGAGTCATGACTTCCGCTTCCGTATCCGTTCTGTTTTGAACTCATAAAAGGAAGGCTCATAGGAAGCTGACGGTCGATCAAATTCTTTAAGATACCTGGGACATTAAAATAGTACAGTGGAAAAGACCACAGAATAAGATCAGCATCAATCAATTTTCCAATAACCTTTTGCATATCATCCTTGATACAGCATATGCCAGGCGTTTTCTGCCAGCACGCAAAGCATCCTTTACACGCAGCTATATTCATTGAAGCTACATGGAGTTCATCGATGGAGATGCTTCCTTCATCATCCGTACATCCATTTTTAAATCCTTCAATGAAACTGTATGCAAGCTTTAACGAATTACTTCTTTTACCTTTAGGGCTCCCATTGATCAGAAGTATCTTCATGCTTTCATCCCTCCGCATTCATACATAAGATGTTGGGGTCAAAAGGTATTTTGACCCCTATGATACACGGATTGCTTCGCATTTCATGCTCTCGCAATCCTAAAACACCTCAAATCCGCTCATTTTTCTACGAAAAATGGCTACTTTTCGGTGTTTTGCGGGTCAATAAGTCATGCTTTTTCATGCAAGCAAGAAACGCATGACCTTTTGACCCTTGTATCATACATAATAATAAAGTATAAGAGGTGCTTACAAAATCCGCAACCTGAATTTCGCAAAATTGTTGAAAAGTATTATGGAAAAGTGATATTATGAAACTAATATTTGGAAGGTTATGTGATGAACATTTATGGAATGTTTTATCGATTTGGACTGATTGATGTACCGGATAAAGTGAAAGAAAAAATGAAGGAAGTATGAAACAACAGAAATTATTAAGTCTGATCCGTCAGGCGATACAAGATTACAACATGATAGAAGACGGTGACAGGATCGCGGTAGGTGTTTCCGGCGGCAAGGATTCCCTGACTCTGCTTTATGCGATGAAGCTGCTGCAGGAATTTTACCCGAAGAGGTTCGAATTATCTGCGATTACCTGCAACGTAGGATTTGAAGGGATGGATTTTACGGGCGTAGCAGATTTTTGTAAGCACCTGGAGATTCCTTATGAGCAGGTCAATACAGAGATTGCCCGGATCGTATTTCAGGAGAATAAGGATACAAGACCGTGTTCTTTGTGTGCAAAGCTTCGGAAGGGTGCGATGTATCAACGGCTGGGAGAGCTTGGAATCAATAAGATGGCATATGCACATAATAAGGATGATTTTATAGAGACAGCATTGATGTCATTGATCTATGAAGGTCGGTTCTATGCATTCCCACCAGTGACAGAATTGCCGGAAGCGGGAGTGACGGTGATCCGTCCGATGATGTATGTTCCGGAGCGAGGTGTAGCGCACTTTGTTGCAGACCAGGGAATCCGTGTGGTTAAGAATACGTGCCCGGTAGACGGTTCAACAAAAAGAGCGTATGCAAAACAGTTGATGGAGCAGATCAACAGGGAGACGCCAGGGGCGAAGGACAGAATCATGCATGCGATCGTGAACGGAAGGTTCCCGGACTGGCCACTGTAGTGATGGGAAAGTGATTAAGAAAATGCATTTTTTACTTCCCTATTTCGCCTATCTGTGTTACACTAACGAATGAGTTATTTAACTTTTTTGTAACAATTACGAAAGTGATAGGCTCATTAAAAAGGGAAAACAACATGGAAATGCATATAACTATTTGTAGAGAGGGATGCAGATAGTTAATAGGAGGAATTATTTATGTGTGGAATCGTAGGATTTACAGGAAATCATCAGGCAGCTCCGATTCTGTTGGACGGATTGTCCAAGCTGGAATACAGAGGATATGATTCAGCAGGTCTTGCAGTGCGTGACGGAGAGCATCTTGCACAGGTTGTTAAGGCGAAGGGACGTCTGAGTAATCTTTCAGAGAAGACAGACAGTGGTAAGGCACTTAAGGGAACTTGCGGTATCGGTCATACACGCTGGGCAACTCACGGTGAGCCAAGTCAGATCAATGCACATCCGCATGTATCTGGAAACTGTGAGAGAAGTGGCTCCGGTACAGTTGAGTCTGAGGTTGTCGGAGTACATAACGGTATTATCGAAAACTATACAGAGTTGAAAGAGAAGCTGTTAAAGCATGGTTATACATTCTACAGTGATACAGATACAGAAGTAGTGATCAAACTGGTTGACTACTATTATAAGAAATATAACTTAGGACCGATCGATGCGATTGCCAAGACTATGGTTCGTGTACGTGGTTCTTATGCACTTGAGCTGATGTTCAAGGATTATCCGGGAGAGATCTGGGTTGCCAGAAAAGACAGCCCGATGATCATCGGTATTGCAGATGGCGAGACTTATGTTGCATCTGATGTACCGGCAATCCTGAAATACACAAGAAATGTATACTATATCGGAAACCTTGAGTTTGCAAAGCTTGTTCCGGGAGAGGCTCATTTCTATGATCTTAATGGTGACGAGATCGAGAAAGAGACAACAGAGATCAAATGGGATGCAGAGGCAGCAGAGAAGGCCGGTTTCGAGCATTTCATGATGAAAGAGATCTATGAGCAGCCGAAAGCAATCCGTGATACTCTGAATTCTGTTGTGAAAGACGAAGTGATCGACTTTACGGATATTGATATTACAGAGGAAGAGATTAAGAAATACAGCCAGATTTACATTGTTGCGTGCGGTTCTGCATGGCATGTAGGAGTTGAGGCTCAGTATGTGATCGAGGAGCTGGCACAGATTCCGGTTCGAGTAGAGCTTGCATCTGAGTTCCGTTACCGTGAGATGCCGCTTGTGAAGGATGGTCTGGTTATCGTGATCAGCCAGTCCGGAGAGACCGCAGATACATTGGCAGCTATGCGTATGGCGAAAGATAAAGGACTTGCTACACTTGCAGTTGTAAATGTAATCGGAAGCAGTATTGCCCGTGAGGCAGATAAGGTGTTCTATACACTGGCAGGACCGGAGATTTCGGTTGCTACAACAAAGGGATACAGCGCACAGCTTGTAGCTCTTGATTGTATTGCAGTTCAGTTTGCAAAAGTGAAAGGACTGATCACAGACGAGCAGTACAGCTATTACATTTCCGAGCTTCAGACAATTCCGGAGAAGATTGAGAAGATTCTTCAGGATAAGGAGAGAATCCAGTGGTTCGCAGCCAAATATGCGAATGCACATGATGTCTTCTTTGTAGGCCGTGGAGTGGACTATGCAGTATGTCTGGAAGGAAGTCTGAAACTGAAAGAGATTTCTTATATTCATTCTGAGGCTTATGCGGCAGGTGAGTTAAAGCATGGAACAATCAGTCTGATCGAGGACAATATTCTCGTAATCGGAGTTCTGACACAGAGCAAGCTGTATGAGAAGACAGTCAGCAATATGATGGAATGTAAGAGCCGTGGCGCATATCTGATGGGTGTGACAAACTATGGAAATTATGAGATGGAAGACAAGGTAGACTTTACAGTCTATGTTCCGAAAGTGGATGAGCACTTTATGGGAAGCCTCGCAGTGATTCCGCTGCAGTTACTTGGATATTATGTAAGTGTTGCAAAGGGACTTGATGTAGATAAGCCGAGAAACCTTGCAAAGAGTGTAACAGTAGAATAAGAATATGATGAATCAGGCAGGTCGGGAAAATGAATCCGTCCTGCCTGATTTTGGCAAGAGCCAGAAACAGCATCGCATCTTCCCACTGTTCTGGCTCTTGTTTTATATAGGAATTATTATCTAGGCATATCCCACTTTGTATGATCTGTATGAAGCAGCATATGTGATTTGTGTGACAATGGTTTCTCAAGGAAATCGTTGTACAATTTCATAACATCCTGGTTTTCATGGGAGAAACGGATCTTTGCGTTCTTGTCAAGGAAGTAGAGGTTTGCACCGCGTGTGTGTGCAAGTTCTTCGCCGTCGTGGATCGGCTGGCCGCCTCCGCCGACGCATCCTCCCGGACAGGCCATAACTTCCACAAAGTCGTAGTGTACTTCACCATGTTCAATTGCTTCAAGCAGTTTGCGTACATTTCCAAGACCACTGACAACAGCAGCGCGGATCGTAGCATCACCGATCTGGACTTCAGCTTCTACAACACCCGTCTCAAAGGATGGACTGCGGACAATCTTAAATGCATCCGGATCTGGGTTACGTCCTGTTACAAGATAGTGTGCGGAACGAAGTGCAGCTTCCATAACACCGCCGGTAGCACCGAAGATAACACCGGCACCGGACCACTCTTTCATAAGCGGATCACATTCGCGGTCTTTCAGGCTCTTTGGATCAATATGCGCAGCACGGATCATTCTTGTCAGCTCTCTTGTAGTGAGAACTGTGTCAATGTCATGTCCGGCATACTCGCCGTAGAAAAGTTCCATGTTGCGTTCACCTTTTTTCGCTACGCAAGGCATGACAGATACGGTGTAAATGTCTTCCGGAGCAACACCGATGGACTGTGCAAAATAAGTCTTCATAATAGCACCGAACATCTGCTGTGGTGACTTGGCTGTGGACAGCTGTGGCACCAGATGTGGGTACTGTGATTTGATGAAACGGATCCAGCCAGGGCAGCAGGAAGTGAACATCGGACGCAGCTTTAATTCTCCTTTGGTGAAGCGTTGCAGGAATTCATTTCCTTCTTCCATGATCGTAAGGTCAGCAGAGAAAGAAGTATCGAAGACGTAGTCTACGCCGATCTTTTTCAAGGCGTCCATGATCTTTCCGATTGTTGCTTCTTCTCTGGACAGGCCGAGAGCTTCTCCCCATGCTGCACGGACTGCCGGAGCAACCTGTGCAACCACCACTTTCTTCTTGTCAGCAATCGCACTCCATACATCCTCTGTATCATCACGCTCACGAAGTGCGCCGACAGGACAATGAGTGATACACTGTCCGCAGAGAGAACAGGAGACTTCATTGATCTTTTTATTTCCGTTTACATTGATCGTTGTTCTTGAACCTGTACTTGTAACATCCCAGATGTTCAGTCCCTGGATCTTGTCACAAATCTGGATACAGCGCATACATTTGATACATTTGCGTGAATCACGGATGAGTGGGAATGTCTTGTCCCAAGGTGTATCTTCAAAGCGTTCTTTGAACGGAAGATCGATCAGGTTCAGATCATTTGCAACCTGCTGAAGTGTACAGTTCCCGCTTCTGACACAGGTTGCACATTTGCAGTCATGCTGGGAAAGGATAAGCTGTACAGTCTGTCTTCTTGCAATGCGTACCTTCGGGCTGTTCGTGTAGATCACCATGCCTTCGGTTACAACGTTATTACAGGATGTGACCAGACGATCTTTCCCTTCAATTTCAACAACACAGACACGGCATGCCGCAATCTCGTTGATATCTTTCAAATAACATAATTTAGGAATCGGAGTTCCAAGCTTTGCCGCAGCTTCCATGATAGTAGTTCCGGAAGGTACGGATATTTTCTGATTATCAATTGTAACATTTACCATTTTTCTTTCCGCCCTCCTTTGAAAATACCATAACCGAAATGATCGCAGCGCAGGCATCTGTGGGATTCCTGTTTTGCTTCGGCTTCTGTCATACAGTTTTCAACACCTTCAAAGTCACAGACACGGCTACATGCTTCGCGTTCTGTCAGTTCAACTCTTCCGCAAGGTTCGCGGTCGCTTAAGCGAGGTTCCGGAATCTCAACATCACAGCTGATGATATGGTGGAAACCAAGATATTCATCGATATTGGCAGCAACAACCTTTGCAGCGGCAATTGCCTTGATTACGGAAGCAGGACCGGATGCACAGTCTCCACCGGCGAATACGCCAGGGATGTTGTCGAAACCGCCATAACGCTCTGTCATGATCTTACCGCGGGAAACCGGAACACCGGCTTCTGCGAAATGTTCGGATTCGATATCCTGACCGATTGCAACGATGAGTGTCTGGCAAGGGATAAGGAAATCTTCTTCACCTGTCGGACAGACACTTGCACGACCGTCCTTGATCTTGCTGATCATCTGTGGTGTGACGTAGATACCTGAAACGTGTCCATTCTCATCAGTCTCGATTCTGGATGGTGCTTTCAGTGTGAGTACTTCAATTCCCTCTGCAACTGCACCTTCGATCTCAGCCGGAAGAGCAGTCATATCTGCAGTACGGCGTCTGTAAACGATACTTACTTTTTTAGCACCGAGACGTTTTGCTGTGCGGACGGCGTCCATGGAAACGTTACCGCCACCGATGACAGCAACTTCCTGTCCGGTAAGATCAGGGCTCTTGTCTTCTCCAACATCACGAAGGAAGGACACAGCAGAAATCACGCCTTCTGCATGTTCGCCTTCGATACCAAGCTTCTTATCAGTGCTTGCACCGATGGAAATAAGAACAGCATCATATTCCTGGCGGAGACTCTGAATTGTGATATCTTTACCAATACGTTTTCCAAATTCTACCTGAACTCCTGTCTCAAGGATTGCCTGAATATCTTCGTCAAGACGATCTTTTGGAAGTCTGTAGTTCGGGATTCCATAGCGGAGCATTCCGCCGAGCTTTGGAAGCATCTCGAATACGGTTGTCTGATGTCCCATCAACTGCAGGTAGTAAGCAGCACTGAGTCCACCAGGTCCACCGCCTACGACAGCGATACGCTTTCCGGTGGAAGGTGCGCATTCCGGTGGTGGAACCTTGCCTGCATAATCAGCGGCCATACGTTTCAGTCCACGGATATTGATGGCATCATCTACGATATTTCTACGGCAGCGGGCCTCACAAGGATGCTCACAAATAAAACCGCAGGTTGTCGGGAACGGATTATCCTTACGGATCAGACGGATTGCGTCAGCGTAACGGCCCTCTCCGGTCAGTGCGATATATCCAGGGATATCAACATGTGCAGGACAGAGAGAAACGCAAGGTACAGGCTGTGTATAGTGGCAGGTACAGCGTCCCTGACGGACATGTTCTTCATAATCTTCGCGACAGTCTCTTAAGCTCTTATGTACCATGGCACCGGCTTCATATCCGATCGGACAGTCAGATCCTTCGCGAATGGATTCAGACAATGTGTCAATCAGATCAAGTGTCTCCATTGTAGCAGTACCGTTCATAACATCTGTCAGAAGGTTCTTCAACTGCCACAGCCCAACGCGGCACGGGGTACATTTTCCACAGGATTGTGTCTGACACATCTCGATGAATGCACGAGTCATGTCAACCGGACATAATCCCGGAGGGCTGGATTCAATTCTGCGTTCCAGATCTTTGTACAGCTCTTCAACAACGAGCTGGCCTTTGTCTGGACCTGGGATTTCAAGTCTACTCATTTTAAACCTCTCCTTTTACCATAACGTTCATTACTGACTGATTTTAAAATAGGAAATGTATTTGAAAAAACCTATCTTCAAACCAGTAGAGTTTCATTTAGTAATATTCTACAAATAAATCAAAAAATTATCAAGAAAAGTTTAAAAAATGACAAGCTTGTTATTTATTATACAAACAACAAGCTTGTCAAAAATAAACAAAAATATTCTAAAAAATATTGAGAAATAGCTAAAAAAATTAATTTATATAGCGGTAGCAACGAAAATGATAACAGAGCGTTCACCTAAAAATATTTTAGATTCTACCGTAGGCATTGAATTTTTGTGAAAAAACTGACATTTAGGATCGCCGGTGTTGACCGCAACTTTCCATTTGTAATGTTCAGGAAGTTCCGGCAGAGTGAGTGTGACCGGAAACCATCCGGAATTTACAGCCAGATAAACAAGATCTTCTTCTTGTATTGCTTCATCATAACCTGCGAATCGTACACAGACAACATGGCTGTCACCGGAGAAATTTGTCTCATCCGGAGTGAGCCCATGCGTGCTCATTGCCGGAACACCAAGATAACTTGGTTCGAGATCCTTACGGATGACAGGATGATCTTTGCGGAACCGGATCATATATTGAAAGAAATCGAACAGATCCTTATTTTTTTTGAGGAGACTCCAGTCCAGCCAGGAGATCAGGTTATCCTGGCAATAAGGGTTATTATTTCCATAACGTGTGTCTGCGAATTCATCACCGGAGAGGAACATTGGAGTTCCGCGGCTGCAAAGCAGAACGGCACAGGCATTTTTCATCAGTCGTTTACGAAGTGCCAGAATGGCAGGATCATCTGTTTCGCCTTCTACGCCACAGTTCCAGCTGTTATTGTCGTCAGCTCCGTCAGTGTTCCCCCAACCGTTGGCTTCATTATGCTTCTGGTTATAACTGTACAGATCATAAAGCGTGAATCCATCATGACAGGTGAGAAAGTTGATGGAAGCATTTCCACCTCGGTAAGCAGGATCGTACAGATCAGGAGAACCTGTGATTCTTGCTGCAGCAGTCTGGGCAAGGAAGTCATCTCCTTTTAAAAAGCGGCGCATATCATCACGGTAGCGCCCATTCCATTCAGCCCAGCGCTTCCAGGAAGGGAAAGAACCGACCTGATAAAGTCCGCCGGCATCCCATGCTTCAGCGATCAGTTTTACATTTCCAAGGATCGAGTCGAATGCAAGGCTTCGCAGAAGCGGTGGTTGGCTTAGAGGGGTTCCGTCATCATTTCGCCCAAGAATGGAAGCAAGATCAAAACGGAATCCGTCTACACGGTATTCGATGACCCAGTAACGCAGACATTCCAAAATCATGTCTCGTACAACAGGGTGATTGCAGTTTAATGTATTTCCACATCCGCTGAAATTATAATAATGTCCGTCCGGAGTCAACATATAGTAAATGTTGTTGTCAAAGCCTTTGAAAGAAAAGCACGGACCGAATTCATTTCCCTCAGCAGTGTGGTTGAAGACGACATCGAGGATCACTTCTATGCCATTGTCATGGAGATCTTTGATCAGTGTCTTGAGTTCCAGTCCTTCGTGGTTATATTCCATAGAAGAACAGTAGCTTGTATTTGGTGCAAAGAAACTGACCGGATTATATCCCCAGAAATCAATAAGTTCATTTTCATCAATCAATCGTACATCACGCATCTCATCAAATTCGAAGATTGGCATTAGTTCAACAGCATTGACTCCAAGTTCTTTCAAATAAGGAATCTTTTCGCGCAGGCCTTCGAATGTACCGTGGTGCTTAACACCGGAACTTTCATCCATGGTAAATCCGCGGACGTGTAGCTCGTAGATGATCAAGTCTTCCATAGGAATAGAATGGTGACGCTGGTCACCCCAGTCAAAGTTGGATTGTACCACACGGGCACGATAACCATGCTGGGCGTTATTTACATGCCCCCACTGGCTCTGTCCGGTGACGGCGCGCGCATAAGGATCCAGCAGGATTTTGTTTTTATCAAAACGGAGTCCTTTCTTTTCATCATAAGGACCATCCAATCGATAGGCGTACTCAAATTCTTCGATATCCAGATCAAAGACGATCATGGAATAGCAGAATCCGATCTTGTAACTTTCCGGAAATGGAATCACGGCGTAAGGTTCTTCGGCTTTGCGGTGAAACAGCAGAAGCTCGCAGGAGGTAGCTCCGTGTGTATGAATCGTAAAGTTGACACCACCCGGGATAGCGACTGCACCAAATTCACGGAAAAAGCCGGGACGGATCTGGAATCCATTGACGGTATCGATTGGCTTGAGCTGTTCGGATATTACTGGCATATAGGAAAACTCCTTTCTAATTGTATTCAAGTTAGAATGAATTAAGAATTAACATAACAATTAACATAAGTATAACACTTAGAAAAATAAAAGCATAGGTTCAGCCTATCATTCTGTGAGAAAATGTGCTACAATGATACCACTATTTATTTGTAGAAAAGAGGTTATGGTATTATGGCAGAAGAGCAGAAAACAGCAGGATGTTCAGAGGAATCCTGCGCCAGCTGTGCCAGTGCAGGAACGTGCACAAGTAAGAAAGTTGATATGCATGAACCGATGAACATGTATTCATCTATTAAAAAAGTGATCGGCGTTGTCAGTGGAAAGGGTGGCGTTGGTAAGTCACTCGTGACAGCATCCCTTGCAAGAATGATGAGAGCAAAAGGATATAATGTTGGTATCATGGATGCAGATATTACAGGTCCATCTATCCCAAAGATGTATGGACTTCATGAGATGGCAGTAGGAACTGAGCAGGGAATTCTTCCATGTGAAGCAGCAGATGGAACAAAGATCATGTCTGTCAATCTTCTTTTGGAAGACGAGGAAGCACCGGTTATCTGGAGGGGACCAGTGATCGCAGGTGTTGTAAAGCAGTTCTGGACAGATGTTATGTGGGGAAATCTTGATTATCTTTTCGTTGATATGCCACCTGGAACAGGTGATGTTCCGTTGACAGTATTCCAGTCTCTTCCGGTTGATGGCGTTGTGATCGTTACATCTCCGCAGGATCTTGTACAGATGATCGTGAAGAAGGCATATGGAATGGCGAAGCAGATGAATATTCCGGTTCTTGGAATTGTTGAGAACTACAGTTATGTGAAGTGTCCGGATTGTGACAAAGAGATTAAAGTATTTGGAGAAAGCCACATTGATGAGATCGCAGCAGATCTTAACGTTCCGGTTCTCGGAAAGATGCCACTTGACCCGGCAATCGCGCAGATGGTTGAGGAAGAGAAGTTTTCTGAGGCAGAGAATCCATATCTGGAAGGATTCGAACTGTAAAGCAAGTTGAGTGTATGTAATGGGAGTCATGGAAGACAAGGTTGGGGGATCTTGTCTTTCGTGGCTTTTTTACGCGAGCAACGAGCAAAGTCCGTGCTCCTAAAAGAATAACAGAAAAGCACAAATTATAAATCACACAGGAGGAATTAACACATGATAGGCGAAAGAATAGAATTATGGCACAAAGAAGAATATCATTACCCTGCGGCGCATGGTTTTATCCCGATTATGGTCAGCTATATTCATGAGGATGAGCTGATGCATCCGGCGATGCTGGTTGTTCCGGGAGGCGGTTACAGACTTGTATCGCCTTCGGAAGCACATCTGGTTGCTATGGAATTTTATCAGGCTGGTTATAATGTGTTCGTCCTTGAATATACAGTGAATCCACTGGATGAAGCACCATTAAAGCTTCAGCCGCTGAAAGATATTTCCAGAGCAATGCGAATGATCCGTTTTCGTGCAGAACAGCTGCATATTTTATCGGATCAGATCGTGGTTTGTGGATTTTCAGCCGGAGGACATCTGTGTGCGAGTCTGTGTGTGCATGGAGCGGATATCGAGGATCCGGATGAAAAATATCAGAAGTTTTCAAACAAACCGGATGCTGCTGTGCTGTCTTATCCGGTAATCACTACAGGAAAGTACACACATAAAGATTCTTTTGTAGCATTATATGGAAAGAATCCTACAAGAAAAGAGCTAGAATATATGTCAATTGAAAAGTATGTAACAAAAGAAATACCACCATGTTTTATCTGGCAGACAGCAACGGATGGAACCGTTCCGGTGCAGAATAGCTATCTTTTAGCCCAGAAATGTCTGGAAGAAGGAGTTCCATTTGCGCACCATGTATTTTCAGAAGGCGTACATGGAATGTCTGTTGCAACAGAGGACTGGCTGGAACGCAGAGGGAGAGAACCTTATACACAGGAGCAACTCCGTATGCTGGCAGAAGCAATCCTTGCGGGAGAAACTTCATTTTCAAAGGAAAAGGGAGAAGAACTTCTTGTGCAAAATGGGATTGGAAGAACACAGCCACCGAAATGGACAGCAGAGCAGAAAGAAGAAATCCGAAAGACTCTGAAAGAAGTACAGATCTGGCCCAAACTGGCAGAGGAATGGCTGGAGAAAATAATTGATTACAAAGGAGAAGCAAGATGAGAATTCTATTGATCCGTCACGGAGATCCGGATTATGTAAATGACACATTAACAGAAAAAGGAAGACGTGAAGCGGCACTGCTTGCAAAACGTGCAGTATCTATGAATATGGGGGAATGCTATAAGTCTCCACTTGGAAGAGCGAAGGATACGGCGACTCCATGTCTTGAGGTAACTGGAAAAACAGCAGAAATATTGGATTGGCTGCAAGAGTTCCCGGCGCAGGTTGATTTGAATAAAAATCCGGAACTTGAAAAAGCATATCCCGATGTGAAAAAAGAAGGTGAGCATTTCCTGCCTAGAATTGCATGGGATATGGTTCCGGGGTATTGGACAGAACATGAAGCTTATATGGATAAAAATGCATGGCGTGAAACAGAAGTGGCGAAAAATTCTGATCTTGCAGAAGTATACGATCATGTGATTGAAGAATTTGATCGCTTTCTCGCAGAGCACGGATATGTAAGAGAAGGGGCGCATTATCGTGTGGAGAAAGAAAGTGATGAGACAGTGACATTTTTCTGCCATTTCGGAATCAGCTGCGTGCTGTTGTCCCATTTATGGAATGTATCACCATTCGTGCTTTGGCATTGCCTTGCGCTTGCACCGACTTCTGTGACAGAAGTAGTAACAGAAGAGAGAGAACAGGGAACGGCATATTTCCGTGGATTGAAAGTAGGAGATATCTCACATCTCTATGCAGGTGGAGAAGAACCGTCCTTCGCAGCAAGATTCTGTGAGACATATAGCAACAAGGAGCAGAGACATTAAAATCAAATGTCTCTGCTCCTTGCTTTATGGATTTTGGTATTATTAAACCACTTTCTGATAAGCAATTCGTTCTGTTCCATCCTCAACATATACGATTCCGCAATATTTGAATCCATTCTTATCTAACAGATGCTGCATTACGATATTGTCCCGGTGTGTATCAATACGGATATTGCCGCATTGTTCCAAAGCCCAGTTCAGGCAGAAGGAAGCAGCACCTTTTACATTTCCGGTGGAAGTGATGCGGTGAACAACTCCGTAACGGGAGTCATTGATCCATTCACCTTCGTAGATGCGCATATAAGTAGGATCAGCCCCTTCTTTATAATAGAAAGTAGCAATGATCTGATCCTGTTCTGTGCAGACATAACTGTTCCCCTCAGTGATGTCATCCAGAATCAACTGTGGAGAAGGATAAGTGTTTTCCCACTGAGAAGCATTTCCGTGAGTTGCCATGAATGTCCGTGCATGTTCATACATCTTAAGAAGTACTTCAAGCTCTTCAGGTTTTGTCTTTCTGATTTCCATAATATTCCTCTTTCATAAACTAAATATAGATACTTTAATGTACTATTATATCAAAAAACAGAACGTAACTCCATTGACAAAAATATAGAGAAAACATGAAACGAAATCGTTATCATAGAGGAAAAGTACCTAGAGGTTTTTTAGAAAGAAAATCAGGCCGTTTATTTGCATATGAATCCGACTGTACACATGGGAAAAATGTTCTTTTTACAGTACATTTTTACTGTACTAAAGTTTGTACAATTCCCCGTAAAATGGGCGCTTTTTCGTATATTTTGTACTAAATCGAATACAAAGCGATTTCCGATATTTATTCTCGATTTTACGCTTGTCATTTATTTAACACGGTGTTATACTATGCCCGTAAAACAATTACAAAACTATTTTAGGAAAGAATATAGGAGGATTTTTCAATGGCTAATTTTGAGCAGTGGGCTGGCTTCAAGGGAAGAAAATGGACACACTCTGTAGACGTGCGTGATTTCATCCAGGAGAACTACACACCATATGAAGGTGATGAGGCATTCCTTGAGGGACCAACAGAAGCAACAGACAAATTATGGGGAAGACTGCAGGAGCTTCAGAAAGAAGAAAGAGCTAAGGGCGGAGTTCTTGACATGGAGACAGAGGTTGTTTCCGGTCTGACAGCATATGGCCCGGGATATATCGATGAGAGCATGAAAGACCTTGAGCAGATTGTTGGTTTGCAGACAGACAAGCCGCTGAAGAGAGCATTCATGCCTTATGGTGGAATCAAGATGGCAGAGCAGGCTTGTACAACATACGGATACCAGCCAAGCGAGAAACTGCATGAGATCTTCACAAAATATCATAAAACACACAACCAGGGAGTATTCGACATCTACACACCAGAGATGAAGAAAGCTCGTCACAACAAGATTATTACAGGTCTTCCGGATA
>OLQA01001977.1_pt1 | contig 16934 bp, 15 predicted proteins | sample 1673151 | NCBI WGS metagenome assembly OLQA01 (sample SAMEA3136760, study PRJEB25190) | human gut metagenome | biome: human gut; feature: human-associated habitat; material: faeces | place: Austria | collected 2013 | reverse complement strand
ATATTGACGCCGGCAACGGCAAAGCGAAAGTGAATTTTAAAAAGGATACGGGTCGCGCCGTTGCCATGCTCTCGGTAGGGGCGCTGGCCGTGGGCTATCTGCTGATGAATCTCTTTACCCCCTCTTCCAACCTCTCCGGGGACGTGTGCAGCACGCTCTTTGGCTCCACGTCCATTCTGACCTTGACCCTGCGGGAGGTCTGGCTGTGCGCCGGGCTGTCCCTGGTGGTCGTGGTCCTGTTCGTTTTGTTGTATCATAAAGTGTTTGCCGTGACCTTCGACGAGGACTTTGCCAGGGCCGTGGGGACCAAGACCCAGCGCTACAATCTCTTCCTGGCCATCGTCATTGCCGTGGTCATCGTGCTGGCCATGAACCTGGTCGGCTCCCTGCTCATCTCCGCCTTGGTCATCTTCCCGGCCCTGTCTGCCATGCGGCTGTACAAGACGTTTCTCTCGGTGACGGTCTGCTCGGCGGTGGTGTCCGTCTGCTGTGCCGGGTTCGGCATCCTGCTGGCGATCCTGGCCGGGACGCCTGTTGGCTCTACCATCGTGGCCGTGGACATTCTGGCCTTTCTGGTCTTCTGCGTCCTGGGTCGTTTGTTGGGAGGTGGTCGGGCATGAAACCGGTTTTCTCCCTCTTGCTTCTGCTGTCTCTTCTCCTTTCCCTGGCAGCTTGCGGTGACGCATCTGCCCCGACACCGCCGCAAACAGCCCCGGAACAGGCAGCCCAGACAGCTCCTGCGCCGGAAGAGACTCCGCTCTCTTCTACTCCGGGGATCGACATAGACCTCACTGCCCTGAGCCGCACCATGGTCTACTCCGAGGTCTACAACATGATGATGACTCCCGAAAATTATATTGGGAAAGTCGTTCGGATGAACGGGCTTTGCAGTACTTTCGAGTCCGCGGCCGTGGACGGGCAGGAGGCCAGAGTCTACTATACCTGCATCATTTTTGACGCCACCGCCTGCTGTTCCCAGGGCATCGAGTTCGTCCTGGCCGGAGACACCGGGGCGGAAGCCTATCCTCCGGTGGACACAGAGATCACCGTCACCGGGACCTTCCAGACCTACGACGAAAACGGCATTTTGTACTGCCATCTGGTGGACGCGACCCTGGAATAAGACCATTTCGGCAAAAAACGCGGCTTTTCCAAAAAATCCGTCGGAACGCCTTGACTTTCTACCTTTTTGGTGTTAAAGTTTGAAAGCACTAAAGTTATCCCGAACGGAGGTATCCCTGTGAAAATCGCGCTTCTTGTGATCTACTTCGCAGTCATGGTGGGCATCGGCATTTACTGCCGCAAGCACACCACAGACGTGAACGGCTTTGTGTTGGGTGGCCGGTCGGTCGGCCCGTGGCTGACGGCCTTTGCCTACGGCACCTCGTACTTCTCCGCCGTGGTCTTTGTGGGCTACGCGGGCCAGTTTGGCTGGAAGTACGGCGTGGCCGCGACTTGGGCGGGCATCGGCAACGCCATTCTTGGCTCCCTGGTGGCCTGGGTCGTGCTGGGTCGGCGGACCCGCATCATGACCCAGCATTTTAACTCCGCCACCATGCCCCAGTTCTTCGGCCAGCGGTTCCAGAGCAAGTCCCTGAAGATCGGTGCGTCCATCATCGTCTTCGTCTTCCTCATCCCCTACACGGCCTCCCTGTTTAACGGCCTCTCCCGTCTCTTCGGCATGGCGTTTCACATCGACTACACCGTTTGTATCATCTTAATGGGCATTTTGACCGGCATCTATGTCATCGCCGGCGGCTACATGGCCACAGCCATCAACGACTTCGTCCAGGGCTGCGTCATGCTGGTGGGCATCGTCGCCGTCATTGCCGCCGTGCTCCATAGCCAGGGCGGCTTTACGGAAGCCCTGCACAGCATGGCCGCCGTCTCCGATCCTGAGGCACTCAACGGCACCGTCCCCGGTATCTACGCCTCCTTCTTCGGCCCGGACCCCCTCAACCTCCTGGGCGTGGTGGTCCTGACCAGTTTGGGCACCTGGGGCCTGCCCCAGATGGTCCAGAAGTTCTACGCCATCAAGTCGGAGGAAGCCATCCACAAGGGGACCATCATCTCCACCCTCTTCGCCCTGGTCATCTCCGGCGGCTGCTACTTCCTGGGCGGCTTCGGCCGGCTGTTCTCCGACAAGCTGGACATCGCCGCCGACGGCTACGACGCCATCATCCCCACCATGCTCTCCGGCCTGCCGGATATCCTCATCGCCGTGGTGGTGGTCCTGGTCCTGTCCGCCTCCATGTCCACCCTGTCCTCCCTGGTCATCGCGTCCTCCTCGACCCTGACCATCGATCTGCTGCGGGGCAACATCATCAAGAAGATGGATGACAGAGAGGCCGTGTTCATCATGCGCTGCTTCATCGTGGTCTTCGTGGTGATCTCCATGATCATCGCCATCGTCCAGTATAAGCACTCCATCAGCTTCATTGCCCAGCTCATGGGTGTGTCCTGGGGCGCTCTGGCCGGTGCCTTCCTGGCCCCCTTCCTGTACGGCCTGTACTGGAAAAAGACGACCAAGGTCGCCTGCTGGGTCTCCTTCCTGTTCGGCACCATTCTCATGTGCCTGAACCTGGTCTCCAACTCCACCGGGGCCTTTGCCTTCCCCACGCTGCTCCAGTCCCCCATCAACTGCGGCGCCTTTGCCATGGTGGCCGGGCTCATCATCGTGCCGGTGGTCAGCCTGTTTACCGCCAAGCCGGACACGCAGATGGTGGACGAGGCCTTCGCCTGCTACGACAAGAAGACCCCCGTCTCCCAGAAGAATGCCCTGTCTGATTAACGCCCTTCGCTGCACTTCGACACCACTTCCTATTTCTTTCTTCTTCGAGCTGCCCCCTGCCAAGTTTTCCAGACATGGCAGGGGGCAGTTCCTCTGTTTGGTTTACCATTTTTTTGAATTCCAGGGAATTACTCCTTGACAAAAAAGTTGCCGCAAGCTATACTTTTCGTAGACATCACATTCCCTTTCTTCCCCTTTCCCTGGTCCTTGTTTCGGAAGCAACCCCAGGGCCTGATCTGTGAGGTAAACAAGGATGAAACCCAAAAAATTCTTTCCCTTTCTCCTGGCTGTCGGCCTGTTTCTGCTGGTCCTCGGCCTTCTTCTTCTGGTCCGCTACGCGCAGGTGCGGGGCAGCATGATGGTGCTGGCCTTTGTGTTCGTGGGCGCCGGCTGTACCGTCCTGGGCAATCTCCTGGGCAAATGGGTCTCCCGCCAGGCCGAGGCCCACTTCTGGAAAAACACTTTCCACCATCCCCCTGAATAAATCAACACCAAAACAGATACGTTCCCAAAAAGCAACCGCACACCGAAGCAAATTTTGCTTGGTGTGCGGTTGAATTTTGATAAAATTATGATAAAATAAAGCCATCAAAAGGAGGGATCGCTATGATCAACATTCGCCCGATCTCCGATTTGCGAAACCGTTTTTCTGAGATCGAACATCTGGTGTTATCCCAGGAAGAACCGGTTTTTCTGACCAAAAACGGGTATGGCTCCATGGTCGTGATGAGTCTGGAGCAGTACGCTGCGCTGACGGACCCCATCGAACAAAAGCTAGACGAAGCAGACCATGCCGCCGAAGCCTCTCCCATCCGCTATACCGCGGATGAGGTTTTTCAGCGCGTGAAAGGACGCATCCATGAACGAGACAAAGTATGAGCTTCGCATCCTCCCGCTCTTCGAGACAGACTTAAATGAAATCGTAGATTACATCTGCAACCGACTGGAAAATCCGATTGCTGCGGATGCCTTTGTAGACGCTGTCAGAGAAGCGATTTTTACACGGTTGTCCTACCCAAAATCCGTCGCACCGTATCCGTCCACGAAAAAAAGGAAGTACCCCTATTACCCAATCAATGTAAAGAACTACACGATTTTCTATGTCGTAATTGACCACGTCATGGAAGTCCGCCGCATTTTATACAGCCGCAGAAATCTACCGGTGTTTTTAGAACCGCAGAGCGAAAATTGAACGACAAATTTTGAACAGCAAAACGCACACCAAGCAAACTCCGCTCGGTGTGCGTCTTACTATTTTGTTATTTTGCCATTACATATCCATCATTTAACGTTAAAGGCTGTTTTGCTGCCAAAACGCCAGCTTCCGTTAGACAGAGTTGCAATATCTGCGCTGTAAGAACCTGCGGGGAGGTAGGTACTGACAGACGTTCCTTGGACATTCCAGAAAATTTTGATATTTTTACCACTGGCATCGTAGATTCGTACATCATAGCCTGTGGCCAGATTACAATCATCCCAAGTCAGCTTCATGTTATTTCCGGCGGAATCCTTAACGATAGAAACCACTGGCTTCGTCACGCCAATTTGAACATCAAAGGATGTCTTATTGCCAAAGCGCCAGTTTCCGTTAGACAAAGTCGCAATATCTGCGCTGTAAGAACCTGCGGGGAGATAGGTGCTGACAGACGTTCCCTGAACATTCCAGAAAATCTTGATATTCTTGCCGTTGGCATCATAGATACGTACATCATAGCCTGTGGCAAGGTTACAAGCATCCCAGGTCAGCTTTACATTGTTTCCAGCAGAGTCCTTAATGATAGAGATTGTCGGCTTCGTCACACCAATTTGAAGATCAAAGGATCTTTTATCCCCAAAACGCCACTTCCCATTAGACAGGGTAGCAATGTCTGCACTGTAAGATCCTGCCGGGAGAGAAGCACTCACAGAGGTTCCCTGAACATTCCAGAAAATTTTGACATTCTTACCGTTGGCGTCATAGATGCGTACATCATAGCCTGTGGCAAGGTTACAGGAATCCCAAGACAGCTTCACGTTATTACTGTTAGAGTACTTACCAGTAGACACTGTAGGCTTTGTCACTCCAATCTGGGAAACCTGAACATTAAAGGATGTTTTGTTACCAAAACGCCAATTTCCATTGGAGAGGGTCGCAATATCCGCACTATAAGAACCTGTGGGGAGAGAAGTGCTCACAGAGGTTCCCTGAACATTCCAGAAAATCTTGATATTCTTGCCGTTGGCATCATAGATGCGTACATCATAGCCAGTGGCAAGGTTACAAGAGTCCCACGTCAGCTTCACGTTGTTTCCGGTAGAGTCCCCATAGACAGAAGCTACCGGCTTCGTGACCCCAATTTGCGGAGTCGGATTGGTAAGTGCTGGAGCTACCAAGCGATACTGGAACGATTGAGTTCCAAAGCATTTGGCTCCAATCTGAATCTTATTGTCCCACTTAACCTTGCAGTGCCCTCCGTTTCCATTGCAATCCACGAAGTAGATGGTATTACCTTCTACGCTCGTAACAAAGATAGAGTGGCCTTTAGACGAATTGCTGTAGCGAATAACATCCCCTGCCTTCACTCCCGACAGAGTGTAGACTTTATCCCAATTTCTAGCGCTTCCGCCAAAAACCTGGTTCGCCATTAAATAGGCAAACCCCATACACTGACTCGCGCCATCAAATCTTTTGGTCCAGGACGAATAATTGGGATACTCAGCTCGAAGAGCCGAGATTTTGCTGTCGAAGTCAGACTGTGTGATTGCCCCTGCCGGGACAACGATCACACTACAGAGCATAAGAACGGACAAAATAATTGACACAATCTTTTTCAAGATGATTTCCTCCTCTCATTGTAAAAACTTCACTTCTGAATATTACATAGCTATCCCAACACATTTCTCCTAACTCTATAGAAATCTTTTTCCATATTTTCACCTCCTACTACGTTTCGAGACATCCGAAGCAAATACGATGTCTCGAAACGTAAGCTGTTCTAGAGTAGCAATTTATTTTACACTTACATTGGCGAAGCCGTATCTTACGCTTCCCATATCTCCCACGATTTTCATCTGTAATGCGTTATTCAAAGGAATCTGATAGTGCTTTACCATTGCCTCTGGGTCAACCGTGATTGTTTTTGCTAATCTTCCATCAAGGTATATGTTATACCCTTTTCCATCCCAATCAGCGGAACCGAGCATGCTACTTCCATCGATGTGTCCCAAGTCGAATTCCAAGGTAGAGTACTTACCATCCAAGTTGAAATAAGCTTCTCCCCATCCGCCCAGGATAAATCCATTAGCGTATGTTTTTCCAGACATAGCAAATGCTGTTGGTGTATCAAAGGCGAGCTTCTCATAAGGCTGGCACACATCCAGCAAATAAGTCACCTGTCCGGGAACCTCCCCAATATACACCGTCTTAGTCTTTCCATCCCAGCCGACCTGCTTGCCCAGCGCTTCCCCTACCGCACGGACCGGCAGGTAGGTCGTGCCGTTGTAGATAAATGGCTCCACCGTAGTCCCGTTGCTGTCCTTCGGCGTAACCGGCACGCCATCGATCACCAGCTTGATGTTCATGTACGCGGCCTGGATGGTCTTAGTCGCGTTGGTTGCATAGGCGACTGTCACCAGTGCTAAACTACAACACAGAACAGCCACAAGGATCTTTCTTTTCTTCATAATTTCCTCCTAAATGTTTTGAGAAGTATTATTTTTCTCATGTCTTCCATATCTTACCTAACCCAGATTATAAGTTCCAGTTATATAAAAGTCAAGCATTTTTCATGTTATTACTTTATTTTTATTTGATAGACTATCCAATATAATAGCTGAGATAATAGAAAGGGCACAAACTCTTATGGATATTGATTACAAAAAAATCGGAAAACGAATCGCTCGCCGACGCAAAGAGCTTGGGCTAAAACAATCGCAGCTGAGTGAAAAGGTTGGTATCAGCGACCCCTACATGTCAAACATTGAATGTGCCACTTCCATCCCCTCCACCGAGGTCATCATGCGGCTGGCCCTGGCGCTGGATACGACGCCGGATGAATTCCTGGTCGGCACGGCGCGGCAGGGGGAGGAAGGTTGGAAGGACATTGCCGAGCTATTGCGGCCGATGAAGGGCAAACAGCTGGACTTGGCGAAAAACTTTTTGACGTGGCTGAGTGAACAGGATCTGGAACAGTAAAACGCACACCGAAGCAAGTTGTGAACTGCTTGGTGTGCGTCTTTTTTTATTGCGATTTCTGTGTTCTATATCTATAAATGTGCCTGCTTTACAGCTTACAGTAAGCCACCGCCGTCTGTGCGGCCAGCTTGGCGTTGTTGAAGACCAGCTGAATGTTGGCATCCAGGCTGTCGCCGCCGGTGATCTCCTTGACCTTGGCCAGCAGGAAGGGGGTCGTCTCTTTGCCGTGGATGCCCTTTTCCTTGGCCTCTTCAATGGCCCGGTCGATGACGGCGTTGATGGCATCGGCATCCATAGAGTACTCCTCCGGGATGGGGTTCGTGACCAGCACACCGCCCTTCAGGCCCAGGTCGTGCTGGGTCTTGAGGATCTTGGCCAGCTCCTCCGGGGTATCGACCTGATAGTCCACGGACAGACCGGACTTGCGGGTGTAGAAGGCGGGCAGCTCCTTGGTCTGGTAGCCCAGGACGGGGACGCCGTGGGTCTCCAGATACTCCAGGGTCAGCTTCAGATCCAGGATGGCCTTGGCCCCGGCGCAGACGACCATCACGTCGGTCTGGCCCAGCTCCTCCAGGTCGGCGGAGACGTCCATTGTCGTCTCTGCGCCGCGGTGCACGCCGCCGATGCCGCCGGTGGCGAAGATCTTGATGCCCGCCATGTTGGCGATCATCATGGTGGTGGTCACGGTGGTGGCGCCGTCAGCCCCCTTGGCGACCAGCACAGCCAGGTCCCGGCGGGAGGCCTTGGTCACGGCCTGGCCCTGCTTGCCCAGGTACTCGATCTCGTCCTTGGTCAGGCCGGCCTTCAGGCGGCCGCCCAGAATGGCGATGGTGGCGGGAACTGCGCCGTTGGAACGGATGATCTCCTCGACCTTGATGGCAGTCTCCACGTTCTGGGGGTAGGGCATCCCGTGGGAGATGATGGTGGATTCCAGCGCCACGACGGGCTTGCCCTCGGCCAGGGCCTGGGCAACTTCGGGATTCACGTCAAGATACTGATTCAAGTTATTCATGGTTAAATTCCTCCTGTTCCTGCATCCGCCGCTGGACTGCGTCCGCGGACATATCGGGGTTGATGGTCTTTTCGCCCTCCACCGCAATGGCGGCGGCGGCGTTGGCGGCGCGGGCGCTCTCGATCAGATCCTCCCCCTCCAGGAAGGACCAGGCCAGGGCGGCGGCAAAGGCGTCCCCTGCGCCGGTGGCGCTCTTGGGCTGGGCCGGGCAGCAGGGCAGCCAGACGTCCTGCTCGTGGTCGGCGGCGAACACGCCCTGCTCCCCCAGGGAGATGAAGACGCGCTGCAAACCCGTGCCCAGCAGCACCTTGGCCGCCTGACGGGCGCTGTCCCGGTCGGTGATCTTCACGCCGGAGAGGGACTCAGCCTCCAGCCGGTTGGGTTTCAGGGTGTGTATTTTGCCCAGAATGGGCCGGATCTTCTCCGACTTCACGGTGGACACCGGGTCCACCAGCAGCGGAGCCGTGCAGTGGCTGGCCAGATACTCCAGGGCTTCCGCCGGGAGATTGGCGTCGGCCACCACCAGGGAGGCACCGTTCAAAAAGCCCTGGTTGTGGGCAAAGTAGGCGGGGGTCAGTTTTTCATAGATGTCCATGTCGGACACGGCCAGGACCATGTCCCCCGTCTCGTCGCTGAGGAAGAGATAGGAGGACGTCGTCCCGCCGGGGACGTGCAGGGCACGGCTGAGGTCGATGCCCAGGCGCTGGCAGGATTCCGTGACGAGGCCCGCGTTGGGGTCCTCCCCCAGGGCCGTGAGCAAAGAGACCTTGACGCCCAGCATCCGCAGGTTGTGGGCGATGTTCCGCCCCACGCCGCCCATGCTGACGGTGACGGTGCCGGGGTTGGAGTCCCGGCCCACCAAAGGCCCGGCGGAGCGGCCGCCAATGTCGACGTTCACCGCCCCGGCCACAGCCACATAGCCCACCTCCGGCAGGATGTAGCCCTTGCCGACGATGTGGCCCTTCTTCATTAAATTCGAGACGTGGACCGCCACGGAAGAGCGGGCGATGCCGGCCCGCTTGGCCAGGGTCTCCTGGGTGACCATCGGGTCCTGGATGATCCAGTCCAGGATCTGTCGTTCTCGCTTGGTCATGGGCTTCCCTCCATAAACATAAGTTTGTTTTCTAATCTCTTGTTTATTTTATCATATTTTTCCGTTCTGTCAAGTCCCTGGGGAAAGTTTTTCATAAAGTTAGCCCATACGATCTTTTCCGTCGTTTCAGGGCTAAAACGGATGCTTTTTCCCGTCTCCGGTTGATTCCAATTCTCGTTTCAGTTTTGCAACACGTTTCAGTTTTGCATCGATCGACTGCCCGAAGGAGCCTCCTAAGGTTCCCCGTTTTTTAGAAAATGATACTGTCCACTGCTTTGATTTTCCAGTTTTCCAAGCGATCTCCGGAAACGCAACGGGGCAAACCAACTTTTTTCGCGGAAATTCCGCGAATTTTTTTGTTTTTCTTTTTGTTTGGCACGAAAATTGCTTGTATAGTAAGGCGACAACGCCCACCGCACAAACCACAGAACAAGACAGACAGAACGAGAAGGAGGTCATTCGGATGACTTGGAAAACCTGGTACAAAGAGCATCTCTTCACCCCTGAGCAGGCCGTGCAGCAGATCAAGTCCGGCCAGCGGGTGGTGGTCGCCCACGCCTGCGGCGAGCCGTCCATCATCCTGGACGCCCTGGTCGCCCACGCCGCCCAGTATGAAAACGTGGAGATCATCCACATGGTCGCCATGGGCAAGGCAGCCTACTGCCAACCCCAGTATGACAACAACTTCCACCACAACGCCTTCTTCCTGGGCGGCTCCACCCGTGCCGCCGCCGCCGAGGGCCGCGTGGATTTCACCCCGGTGTATTTTTCCGAAATTCCCAGCCTCCTGCGGGAGGACCTGCGGCCCAACGTGACCCTGCTCCAGTGCTCTCCCCCCGATGCGCACGGCTATGTGAGCCTGGGCGTTTCCGTGGACTACACCAAGCCCGCTGCTGAGGCCTCTGACCTGGTCATTGCCCAGGTCAATCAAAATATGCCCCGTACCCTGGGCGACAGCTTCCTGCACGTCACCCAGATCGGCTGCCTGGTGGAAGCCGACACCCCCGTCATCGAGCTGGCGCCCCCCAAGATCGGCGACGTGGAGCGGGCCATCGGTGAGAACGTCGCCAGCCTGGTGCGGGACGGCGATACGCTTCAGCTGGGCATCGGTGCCATTCCCGACGCCGTGCTGCTGTTCCTGAAGGAGAAGAACGACCTGGGCATCCACACCGAAATGTTCTCCGACGGTGTCGTGGAGCTGGTCGAGGCCGGCGTCATCACCAACAAGGCCAAGACCCTGCACCGGGGCCAGAGCGTAGCCACCTTCCTCATGGGCACCCGCCGCCTGTATGACTACGTGAACAACAACCCCGCCGTGGCCATGTACCCCGTGGATTACGTCAACGATCCCTACGTCATCGGTCAGAACGACAATTTAGTCTCCATCAACTCCTGTGTGCAGGTGGATATCATGGGACAGGTCGTCTCCACCTCCGCCGGTCTGCGGCAGATCTCCGGCGTGGGCGGGCAGGTGGACTTCGTCCGGGGCGCGAACCTCTCCAAGGGCGGCCGAGCCATCATGGCCATGCCCTCCACCACCGGCAAGGGCAAGATCTCCAAGATCGTCCCCTTCCTGGACCAGGGCTCCGCCGTCACCACCACCCGGAACGAGGTCAACTATGTCATCACGGAATACGGCATCGCCAAGCTCAAGGGCAAGAGCCTACGCCAGCGGGCCGAGGCACTCATCCGCATCGCCCACCCCGACTTCCGGGACGAGCTGACCGCCGAATTCCGCCGCCGCTATCCCAGAGACTATTAAGCACGCCCCGAACACCACGAAAGGAAGGATCTATCTATGACGCAGTTTGCCGTACACCCCACCATCCAGCTCTGCGACACCTGCCAGGAGCTGGCAAACACCTACGACCTGGGTCCCCAGGACCTGCTCTTCACCAACGACTTTCTGTTCGACCCCTACTTTGCCCCCTTGGACCTGAAGTGTCCTGTGCTCTTCCAGGAAAAGTATGGCCTGGGCGAGCCGACCGATGAGATGGTCGAGGCCATTTATCGGGACATGCCCAAGGACATCACTCGCATCGTCGCCGTGGGCGGCGGCACCGTGCTGGACGTAGCAAAAATTCTCTCCCTCAAGCACGTCTCCCCCATCCTGGACCTGTATGACGGCAAGCTGCCCGTCGAGAAGGGCAAGGAGCTGATCTTAGTGCCCACCACCTGCGGCACCGGCACCGAGGTCACGAACATCTCCATCCTGGCCCTGGTCTCTCGCCGGACCAAGAAGGGCCTGGCCAACGACGCCATGTATGCCGACCAGGCCGTGATGATCCCGGAGCTGCTGGGGGGACTGCCCTTCCAGTTCTTTGCCACCAGCTCCATCGACGCGCTGATCCACGCCATCGAGTCCAGCCTCTCCCCCAAGGCAAACCCCATCACCAAGCTCTTTGGCTACCAGGCCATTGAGATGATCTTAAAAGGCTACCAGGCCATCCAGAAGGACGGCCCCGACGCCCGCCTGCCCCTGCTGGGCGACTTCCTGCTGGCCAGCAACTTCGCCGGCATCGCCTTTGGAAACGCCGGCTGTGCCGCCGTCCACGCCCTGGCCTACCCTCTGGGCGCTGTCTATCACGTCCCCCACGGCGAGTCCAACTATGCCGTCTTCACCGGCGTGATGAACCAGTACATGCGCCTCAAGACCGACGGAGCCATTGCCGAGCTGAACCAATTCATGGCCAACATCCTGGGCTGCGAGGTGGCCAACCTCTACACCGCTCTGGAGGACCTGCTGGGCTGCCTGATCCCCAAGAAGTCCCTGCGGGAGTACGGCATGACCGAGGCCGAGATCGAAACCTTCGCCGACTCCGTGGTGGAGAACCAGCAGCGTCTGCTGGCCAACAACTTCGTTCCTCTGACCCGCAACCAGATCCGCGATATCTATCGCGCTGTCTACTAATTTTTCACACCTGCCAACAAAACACGAGTATTTTTATTGAGAAAGGAACTGATTCTTATGCTGCGCACTGCTCTTCCTCAGATCGTCACCGGTACCCTGCCCGGCCCCAAGGCCAAGGAGATCATCGACCGCCGCGCCGCCTCTGTCCCCGGCGCCATCCGCTGTGCTTACCCCGTCGCCATTGAAGCAGGCGAGGGTGCCATGATCCAGGACGTGGACGGCAACATCCTCATGGACTGGATCGGCGGCGTGGGCGTGCTGAACATTGGCTTCTCCCACCCGGAGATCGTCGAGGCCGTGAAGGCCCAGGCCGACAAGTACTTCCACGGCATGTTCAACATCGTCACCCACGAGGGGTACGTGGCGCTGGCCGAGAAGCTGGCCCAGATCGTCCCCGTGCAGGGCCAGCGCAAGAAGGTCTTCTTCGCCAACTCCGGTGCCGAGGCCGACGAGAACGCCGTCAAGATCGCCAAGGCTTACACCGGCCGCCCCAACATCATCGTCTTCTCCGGTGCCTTCCACGGCCGCACCATGCTGACCATGACCATGACCGCCAAGAAGGCCTACACCACCGGCATGGGCCCGCTGGTGAACGGCGTCTTCCGCGCCCACTTCCCCGACCTGTACCGCGGCAAGGGCACCGAGGCAGAGATCATCCAGAACGCCCTGACCAGCGTAGAGGACCTGTTCGAGGAGGCCTGCCCCGCCGATACCGTGGCGGCCATCATCCTGGAGCCTTTGCAGGGCGAGGGCGGTTTCATCCCTGCGCCCATCGAGTTTGTGAAGGGCCTGCGCAAGATCTGTGACGACCACGGCATCCTGCTCATCGCCGACGAGGTGCAGAGCGGCTTCTGCCGGACCGGCCAGATGTTTGCCTCCCAGTATTGGCAGGACGCCGGCTGCGCCCCCGACATCCTGGCGACCGCCAAGTCCATCGCCGCCGGTTTGCCCATCAGCGCCATCATCGCCCGTAGCGAGATCATGGACGCCGTGCCCGCCGGCACCATCGGCGGCACCTTCTGCGGCAACCCCCTGGCCTGCGCCGCCGCGCTCAAGACCATCGAGATCATGGAGCGCGACGACCTGGCCGCCCGTTCCCGCCAGATCGGCGAGAAGGTCATGGCCCGCGCCCGCCAGTGGCAGAAGAAGTATCCCGTCGTCGGCAACGTCCGCGGCCTGGGTGCCATGGTCGGCATCGAGTTCGTCGAGAACCAGGAGACCAAAAAGCCCAACAAGACCATCGTCCCCGCCATGGTCCAGGACTGCGCCCAGCGCGGCCTGATGATCGAGCCGGCCGGCCGCTGGAACCAGGTCATCCGCTTCCTGGCTCCCCTGGTCATCACCGAAGAGCAACTGGAATGGGGCCTGGACGCCATGGAGGCCTCCATCCTGGCCTGCATGGACAAGTAAACCGGCGCACAACGCCCTTACAAGAGACTTAAAAGAGGTGAGGTAATATGAGTAACACACCCCAAACCAAAAAAGGACTCGGCACCTTCGACTTTTTCTGCGTCGGCTTCGGTGCCATTGTCGGTGTCGGCTGGGCCGTCTCCCTGAACAAGTGGATGGCCAGCGCCGGCGGCCCCGTTCCCGCTGCCCTGGGCTATCTGATCACGCTGGTCTTGATGGTCCCCGTGGGACTATGTTTCGCCGAATTGGTCCCCATGCTCCCCGTGGCAGGCGGCACGACCGCATTCACCTACCGGGCGTTTGGTGAGAAAGCCTCCTATGTGGCAGGCTGGCTCACGCTGGGCGCGTTCCTTACCCTCATGCCCTGGGAAGCCATCTACGTGGTAGACATCGCTTCCATCCTCTTCCCCGCCCTGAAGGCGGGCGCACCTCTGTATGTTTTGGCTGGCTCGGATATTTATTTGGGTCACATCGTTGTGGGGACCATCATTGCGCTGTTCTTTTTCTACATCAACTACAAGGGGGCCGACCTGGCAGCCGGCTTGCAGAAAGTGCTGTGCATTTTCCTCATCGGCGTGGGCGTGCTGTCCATGGTCTGCGGCCTCGTGAAGTTTGACGTCAACAACCTGATGCCCGTCTACGAGAACATCGGCACCAGCGCCCACAACAGCATGTTCGGCGGTATGTTTGCCATTCTGGCCACCTCCCCCTTCTTCCTGTGTGGCTTTGAGAACATCCCCCAGGCTGTTGAAGATGCGGGCGGCTCCCACAAAAAGGTCGGTTTCACCGTCCTGCTGTCCATCATCATGGCCTGTCTGTTCTACGCCCTGCTGCTGTTCTGCATCGGCGCTGCCTGGCCCTGGCAGGACTTCTATCTGAACACCGAGTCCCCCGCCGCCGCCAACGTCTTTGCGAAGATCTTTGCTGGTAGCGCCATGGGCAACGTCATGTACATTCTGCTCTGCGCCGGCGCCCTGTGCGGCCTGCTGACCACCTGGAACAGCTTCTTCATGGGCACAGCCAACCTGATGATGGCTCTGGCCCGGACGCACATGCTGCCCTTTGCGCTCTCCAAGCGCTCGGCCAAGACCGGCACCCCCGTGAACGCGCTGATCGTCTGCCTGGTGGCCTCCATCGTCGGCCCCTTCCTGGGCCTGGGTCTGATCGACCCGCTGACGACCTTCAGCGCCGCGGCCTACGTCGTCTCCTGGGGCCTGGCTGCCTTCTGCCTGATTAAGCTGCGGAAGACCGAGCCAAATCTGCCCCGGCCCTATAAGATCCCCGGCGGCCTGCCCATGGCCTGGTTCGCCGCCCTGTCGATGGTCGCCATCCTGATCATGATGTTCATCCCCGGCACCCCGGCTTACATCGGCGGCATGGCCGTGAAGATGTTCCTGGCCTGGTGCGTGGTGGGCGTGGCCATGTTCCTGGCCACCGCGCCCAGCCGCAACCAAAAGTCGCCGGAGGAGCGCTACAACAACCTGTTTGCCAACGCGGCCCAGCAGCATCAGAAAGACCTGATGATGGACTAAGGCCAAACGAAAAAGAAGCTGTACACCGAGCAGTTCAGTTTGCTTGGTGTACAGCTTCTTTATGATTCTCTTTTTATTCTTAATTTCACTCCGCCAAGCTCTGCACCGATCCCTGGCGGCAGTCCATCGAGACCTTCATGCCGTCGTGCAGGGTCCGGGTCGCCCCGATCGCACCGACGATGACGGCCTTGTTCAGGCTCAGGCCGACCACGGCGGCGTGGCTGCCCAGGCCGTTCTCCTCGGTGATGACGCCGACGGCCTGGCGAATATAGGGCAGCATCTCGTTGTTCGTGTGGGGCACGACCAGGATCATGCCGGGGTGGAACTTATGTCTCACATCCTCTAACGTGCGGCAGACACACAAGACGCCCTTCACGTTCTCGTCTCCGACCCCGGCACCGTTGATGAGGCTGCTGCCGACCAGGTGGACCTTGATCATGTTGGTGGTCCCGGCGATGCCCGCAGGGACCCCGGCGGTGACCACGGCGATCTCCCCGTCGTGGATGAGTCCCGCCTTCTGGGCGGCGGAAACGGCCCCCTCGATCATCTCATCGGTGCTCTGGACGTAGTCCATGATGATGGGCTTCACGCCCCAGGTGAGGGACAGCTGGCGCTGCACCGGCTCGTCCATGACGCAGGCGACGATGGGCGTCTCCGGGCGGAAGCGGCTGATGAGCCGGGGGGTGGCCCCGCTCTTGGTGACGGTGATGATGGCAGAGGCGTTGGTGTCCGTGGCGGTGGTGCAGGCAGCGTGGGCGGTGGCGCCGCCGATGCCCAGGCGGATGTCCGGGGTCATGTTCCGCATCCGGCCAAAGTAGTTGATGTCCGCCTCGGTCCGCTCGGCGATGGCAGCCATGGTCTGGACGGCCTCCACAGGGTACTTGCCCGCCGCCGTCTCGCCGGAGAGCATGATGGCAGAAGTACCGTCATACACGGCGTTGGCCACGTCGGTGATCTCGGCACGGGTGGGCCGGGGGTTCGTGATCATGCTGTCGAGCATCTGGGTGGCCGTGATGACATGCTTGCCGTAGCCCAGGGTGTAGGCGATGATGTCCTTCTGGATGACGGGGATCTCGGTAAAGTCGATCTCCACGCCCATGTCGCCGCGGGCGATCATCACGCCGTCGGCCACGGCCAGGATCTCATCGACGTTGTTCACGCCCTCCTGGTTCTCCAGCTTGGCGATGATGCGCATGTCGGAGTGGTGCTCATCCAGCAGGCGGCGGATCTCCATCACGTCCTGAGCGCTGCGGCAGAAGGACGCCGCCACAAAGTCAAAGCCCTCCTGGATGCCAAAGAGCAGGTCCTCCCGGTCCTGGGCGCTCATGTAGGGCATGGACAGATGCACGCCGGGGACGTTCACGCCCTTCCGGTCCTTGATGGGTCCGCCGTTCTGCACCAGACAGGTGATGTCCGTCTCCGTCCGCTCCAGCACCTTCATGCTGATGAGGCCGTCGTCCAGCATGATGGTGCCGCCCTCGTGGACATCCTGCGGCAGGTCCTTATAGGTAATGGAGCAGATCTCCTTGGTGCCCTCCACCTCGCGGGTGGTCAGGGTAAAGGTCTGGCCGGCTTCCAGCATCTCGACGCCGTTCTTGAACTCCTTCAGGCGGATCTCCGGGCCTTTGGTGTCCAGCAGGGCGGCGACGGGCCTGCCCAGCTCCTCGCGCAGAGCCTTCAGCTTGGCCAGACGGCCGCCGTGCTCCTCGTAAGAGCCGTGGGAAAAGTTAAAACGGGCCACGTTCATGCCGTTGGCGATCAGGTCGCGCAGGACGTCGCCCTTGTCGGTGGAAGGGCCAAGGGTGCAGATGATCTTCGTTTTTCTCATAAAATACCTCCAACGTTCACGCTATAATGCTCTCTATCTTGACGCAGCAGCCCAAGCTGGCTGCTCTCTTGCGGGCAGCGATTGCTTTGCGCCCGCGGCGGCAGTATACGCCAATATGGCTGTTTCAACAAACCATACCACTATACATTATAAGCTCTTGGATACAATAGCGCAAGAAAAATC
>OLQA01001974.1_pt1 | contig 16950 bp, 15 predicted proteins | sample 1673151 | NCBI WGS metagenome assembly OLQA01 (sample SAMEA3136760, study PRJEB25190) | human gut metagenome | biome: human gut; feature: human-associated habitat; material: faeces | place: Austria | collected 2013 | reverse complement strand
GCGCTTTCATCTCGGTAATTTAATTGCCGAGGATTCCCGCTTTATATCCTAAATACATTTTGTTTGGAACCCGGTGAGATTCTGGATTTGAAAAAAGTCTGCAGCATTTATAATATGGCATTTGATGGATGTAAAACTTCATTAATTAATAATGCAGATTACATTGAAGATATTTATGCCGGAGCATTTACTGGGTCATATTTTAACTCGCCGGAAATGCATGCTGGAGATGGTCCCATCATGCTTGGCAATTGTCTCATTGGGTTCAAAGATAAAACGGAGTCTTTTGAATTAACTCAATTTGTCAAGACCGTTGCACTGGCAGAAAATTTTGGAAAGAATATGATTCAGAAACTTATTGTTTCGGATTACCACCTATTGGAGGTATTATGGACAGTTGGTGATGATAATAAGATATGTGATACCTTAGTTATTAATGACCGTTCTGATTTCAGTGACTCTATTTCCGGTAAATTTTGTATGAATGCAAATCACGTTGAGGTTACTTCAAAAAACAAATACCTGAAATCTGAAAACGATATGATTTACGGAATTGAAGACCATAAACTGTATACATCAGCGTGGTTTTTATCAGGTGATGTTGTTATTCCAAAAGAAGTTACTTCATTTGGAGACGATGCATTTCCAAGTGAAAATATTACATCTATTGAGATTCATCCGGATGTTTGTGAATGCTCAAGCAAGGCCTTTGTGAATCCAGGAGCGCTTGCATTAATTAAGTGCCATGATAATAAGCTCCCTGCAGGTCTTATTTATTCATTAACGTATACTAAGCAGCATTACTATAAAGACCGCAATGCTGTTATTGAAGTTGTGTCAGATGATGCACACTTCTTCATTCCGCGTCATATCACCAATATTACAAAATTTGCTGAACTTTGTTCTACAGACATGTCACAAATTAAAGAAAATTACATGTATGCAGGCTCAGCAGAAGCAAAGCAGGATATAATGGTAAAAACATATGCATTTTCGCAGGATGACAAGCTTATCGAAGATATCTTAAAAAGAGAGGGAAAAGTCATCGCACTGCGGTATATCAAAGAAAATCACGAAGATGATGCAATATTGCTTGTTAACAGCAAACTTCTTGATAAAAATGCGCTAACAGCAATTAAAAAAGATGCATCAAAATCTGGAATGGAAAAATTAGTATCAGCTATCAACTCTCTTTAAAATCAAGTAGAGCAGGGTAACCTGCTCTACTTTTTGTAAAAATCACATTACATTGGCCAATTCTTTTGCTTTCTCTTTTTCCTCTTTGTTTTTGTTGTTTTAATATACAGAAGAACAATATAAGAAGTTTCTTTATACACATTTTTGCTCATAAAAAACTGCCACCATTGGCAGCAGTTTTTTAACTTGAATAACAGAATCCACAATTTTTTTTGCATTCTGGAACTTTGTTCCACTCGGATGTTTGAAAAATTCTACAGTTTCTTTTTCCATATTGAATGGTGGTACTACATAGTCTTTTCCGAATTTGAAGTAAAAAAGCTTTTTTAAAGATTCATGTTTTAACATATCTGTTTCTTTAAATCGTAATTTCTTTCACATCGTAAACCATCTTAGCCTTTACTTCAAGCCTCGCATGATTCGGATAGCTCCAGAACCTTCGGATAACTTCATAATCGTCAAATTCCGGTGTAACAAAGCCTACATTGCATCTGAAAAACAGCTCTCGTTCTACGATTAATTTGCCTGTTTCATCGTATTTGCGAAACAGCATTCGTTGATAGCTTGCAGGTTCTCCAATCCAGACGCCGGCATATTTAACCTCATAAGTCACATTTCCTTTTTTAATTGTATTTTTGATACTCATTTTTTCTTCCCTTTCTTTTTTGTATTTGTAGTTAATATGCAGAAACCGGAAGTAATACGAAAAAGGCCACTGCAGATTTTGTTGTGACCTTTTCAAACAAAGAAAGGAATATCGGCGGCGAATCCGCCTTATGTATCGGGAGGAGTTCCTCCTTGCTTATGTATATATATCATACCACAGGTTTTTAATATTGCAAATTTTTGCCGAGGTTTTTGGGTGTGGTAGAATTGCGGAAAAAATAAACAACAAAAAAACCGATACATCAGCGCCGGCTGTAAGAAAAATTTGCGCTTGGATTTGCAGACACATCAGATTCTGCTGGCAAAAAATTACCGGTATGGCTATTGCCATCATCAAAGCAAAAAATCTGCCCGATTGAGCAGATTTTGAGTCGCGGCATACACATTATACTTCTCTTATATCGTATATTGTTTTTGTCCTGACATCCAGTTTTGCATGATTTGGATAGCTCCAGAATCTGCGGACTTCTTCATATGATGTAAACTTCGGGACGATACATCCATTGTCGTTCCTGAACAACAGTTCTCTGTCTGCAATCAGTTTGCCAGCTTCATCATATTTTAGAACCCTGACCGGCTGTCTTCCAAAAAGGCCAATGCGCGGGTTCTCATATTTAACAACAAACCTCGTATTTCCATGTGTAATTGTAATCATTTTTGTCATTCTTTTTAATTCCTTTCTTTTTGTGCTTAATATTTGTAGTTAATATGCAGGAATTGCCGGCAAGATGGAAAAAGAAAAAAAGAAAAAAAGATAAAATATAAAAAAAAATATAAAAAAACACAAAAAAAGCACCGTTCCGAAATGGAGCGATGCTTAAAAAGCGATTAACACGAGAAATCAACAAAATTGAAATTCTTAGAAATATTCAGCAAATAAGCCTTCGCAGATGTCATACTTTCTGGAATCATCTGCAGAATTTCGGCGAATTCGTCAGTAGTTTCTATAAGATTCAGCTGAAGCAAATCTACCAATTCAGGCTCGTCTTTAATTTTTACAAATGATTTTACGCAGCTGATGATATTGTTACGCAAAAAATTCTTGGCAGTATTGGAGTTGAGGTTTTTGCATTCAGCCATTGCGATTTTGCATCTCATTATTATATCATCGGGGGAATAATAGAACATATTTTCGGGAAAACTATTGTAATCGTTAACAAAATTGTTAACCTGGCTTTCTATATATGAAAGCATATATGATGGAAAATATACTGTCTGACCCGGCATATGTACTGTTACATACGGCCGTACTACATAGTCTGGAGAATAGAGAACTCTCAAAATGTTGACAGATGCCAGAGTTTCCGTAATTGCTTTACAGATACCTTCAGGAATATAAGGTGTTTCCAGGTACACATCAGTGACCGGAAATGGTCCAATTTCATCAAGTTTTTCAATTGATGCTGGCAACCACAGCTTTTTCAGACTAGTGTTTTTAAATGCGCCATATTGGATAACCCTGACACTTTTTCCAAAATCAATATTTGTCAATTCGGCATCAAAAAACGCATATTTCCCAATTATTTCAACGCTGTCAGGAATTTTTATTTCATGCAGCGAAACACAGAAATCAAAGCAAGAGTTTGGAATTATTTTCAGCGAATTACTAAGATTGACTTTTTGCAGTTTCTGGCAATTACAGAACGCACCTTTTTTCAGGTTTTTAACAGAATCAGGCATTTCTATCTCCTCAATTGAGGAGCTATAAAAAGCATTATCTGTAATTGTTTGCGTTCCATTCTTAATCTTAACAGCCCCTCTTCTCTTTTTCGGGCAGGCAAGTAAGGTATTTCCGGTCTTATCATACAAAACGCCATCATAAGTCGTGTATTTCTTACTCTTTGCAGTAACTTCTATATTCTGCAGATTATCGCAATTTTTGATATAACTGCAAAAATGGTTCTCTTTTAGCGTCACTTCATCATCAATAACGAGATTTTTTGGTGCGTCATATGAAGAAAATGCATGCTGGAAAAACAGACCACTGTTTTTAACGACAATTTTGCTGCATTCTTTACACATTTTAACAATTAATGCTCCGTTCAGATATATTGCATCTTTTGGAATCACTAGTTCTTTTGCAGCTTCATCAAAACCAATCACCATTCTGCCGGCCATATATATACCGCCAACAGGTTCTTCATTCCAAAATGGCGCATTACTGAATGCCAATGGCATTGTCACTCTCACGCTGTCATCATTAATGATTTTTGTTGACTGGCAGCCGGAAAATGCGTATTTGTCAATATATTCAACGGATTTTAAGTCAATTATCTCATCAGGCTGCTTGCAAAATGTGTTAAGAAGCCAGATTGTCTCCATTTTTGTTCCATCATCTTCCACATATTCACCATATTCCTTCATCAGCAACATATTAGAATTAAGAAAATATTTATTGTATGATATTACATCTGTCACATTTGGAAACATCTCATTTGGAATTGAAATGTATTCTATTTCTCCTCCAATAACAATTGTTGTCACATTTGGAAACGACTTTTCCGATTTTTTTCCGATTGCAATTTCTTCAACCCCAGAAAATTCAATCTTTTCCACATTATCCTCAACATCCATGTCAAACACCGACAAACCACTGGCCTTGCAGTTACACATGAATCTGCAGCCGTTGTTTTTGATTTCTTTTATCACTTTTTTGCTCCTTTCTTTTTCGTATTTGTGATTAATATGCGTGAATTGGCAGCAGAACGGAAAAAGGCCGCTGCAAAATCTGCAGCGGCCTTCTCAAACAAAGAAAGGAATTGCGACGGCGAATCCGTCTTATGTATCGGGAGGATTTTCTCTTCCCTGCTTCTGATTATATTATATCATACTTAGCAGACAATACAAATTTTTGCCGAGTTTTCAGTCCTTCTCAATCTCTTTTCTTATCCGCCACTCTTTCACCAGATTCGTCACGGCAAACCACGACCCGGATTCAAACGGTCTCAGAAAAAACTCTTCGTACACGGCCATCAAGTCTGCCTCTCTGACTTTCTTCCTGACCCGGCGGCTCTCCGCAATGTCGTTAAGCAGCTGGATACGAAAAACTTCTTTTTCTATTTCTTTTTCGGCTTCTTTTGTTGATTTAATGTATTCTGCTGCCTTAGAATATCGGTAAGCATCACGATACTCAAATGGCACTTCGCAGATACTGATTTTTCCTGATTCCAGGTCCAGGCTGCACTGAGATTTACCTTCACGGACAGGCATCTCAAAATAAGATTTCTCAAAAATTGTCATAATTTTCACTCCTTTTTTTCTTTTTGTTTTTCTATTTTTTTAATTCTTTTTTTCAGTTTTCTTTTTTCTTATATATCCAGTATGCCGAAAATTTTTCCCAAAAATAAAAAAAGAAGCAATTTTTTGCTTCTTTTTTTAGATTTCCAATGCACCTGGCAGCTTTAAACCATATTTCCTCATTTCTTCCAATAAATACGCTATTGATGTCTGCAGTTCTTTCTCATGGGCGATTGGCAATGTCTGCAGTAATGCTTCTGCATCCATCAGCCCGAGGGATACGAATTTAGACAATGCAACATCATCGCCGTCTTCCGCAAATGCCTTTGCGATTTTCGCCGCATTGTTTTGGAGGTATTTTTTCGCATCTGACGAGTCTTCCAGTATATAGAGCTCCAGTGCAACGCTCGCTTTATTCTGGAAATCTTGCATCGTTCCAAGAATGAGGCGGTATGATAGAGCCTGGCTAATTTCTTTTGTGTCGCTGGCTAGAGCCGCGTGCACCATATCCTTGATGACAAACATGTTGATATAATTGTTGATGTATTTTGGAAGCCTTATGTTTCTGCCATTGTATGTCAGCAACAATGTTTTCTGTGCTTCTCCCGTCTTGAGAAATATTCTTCCTTTGGTTAGTTGATTTTTGCCTGTCCGGTAGAATATCGTAGACTCCTCCCGGATTAATCCATACAATAATGATGACAATGCTTCGTCTACATCTTCTTTAATCGGTTTTGTCCAGACAACTTCCTGCACGCCTGACCGGAAAACTAGGTCCTCCCCACATTTTTTAATACCTTTTCCGAGCGTGATTTTTTTTAGCGTTTTGCAGTCAGCAAAAGCAAAACGCTTCAATTGTGTCACGGTATCCGGAATAGTAAGTTCTTTAACATGACAGAAATCAAAAGCATGGCTTCCGATTATATTATATGGCTCCGTCAAAGCCACCACGTTTACTATTTCTCCGTCCTTTCTGGTATCGTAGTACTTGTTCAGCATCTTAACACCACATGCTGATGCTTCTACCGAATACGGCGGACAGTATATCGTTTTGAATTCTTCGTTATCTATGTTTGACATTTTTTTTGCTCCTTTCTTTTCGCTTTTGTATATAGTATGCGGGATTTTTTGGAGACAAAAAAAAAGCAGGTCTTCGCAACCTGCTATCTCTACAAAATCGAAAAAATAATCAATCCAAGCTCTGTCGTCTGAATCAGCATTCCGACAATCAGCGCCTGAAAACAGATTGGATTCAGCCAGTTTTCCTGAAATTTCTTATCATCTACGCATAGCGGCAACAGCAGCATCAGCGCTGCATATACTGCATATGCAATTATGAAAATCTGACGACGAAAATTTACAAAATCAAAATTTCCGATTTTTAAGATGACAAAAATCAGGCTGAATCTGAAATACAGCGACGATGCCGGATTAAAAAAACGCTGCAGGCGTTTTGCTCTGGTCATTCGCTGAGTTAATATTTTTTCATCCATTTTTTTGATTCCTTTCTTTTTTTTGTTTTATTCATTTAATATGCATGATTATTAAGGAAAAGAAAAAATGTCTTTGCTGACAACATAAAAGCCGCAGGTTTTCCTGCGGCATGTTTTGTATGTGTTCTTACATTTCCAAAAATCCAAGCAATTCTGCCGGTGTTACTGTCTGGGCTACTTTTGTCATATACTTTGCATATATACCCATTATAGAGTCACCATGATTCCACTCATCAGCCTTCTCCGTATTCAGCCAGAATGCCTTTTTGGCCTTTCTCGCGATTGCTTTTACGTAGTCTTCACCACTGGCGTTCTTATTGTTTCTGGCATCACCGATAAAATACACATAAGAATCACCGGTTACCTCATTCATGTGCTCATCATAAAAAGTTTTAAATGGAATTTCATAGTTTGAATAAGCCCCAGCACGAGGTATTGCTTCCAGAACGGCTTTTGCAGCTTCATCTGGATTATCTGTCTCAAAAAATCTTGAAATATCATAAAGCTGATTCGTAAACGCGTATGTCTTACAACCGCCCGGAAATACTTCTTTCATTGCATGCATGAATACAAGCATCATTTCAGATGCATTTTTACATGACCCTGATACATCCAGGATAAGAATAAGGTTTGATTTCTGTCTTACAGGTTTTTGATAAATAAGCCGCAATGGAATTCCTCCGGTTTGGCAGCTCTTTTTAATAGTTGCTGGAATATCAAGCTTGGAAGATTTATTTGTTCTTATCTTTCTTGACATCTTTGTCCTGAATTTTCTTGCATTATCTTTAATATAATCTGCAATCTGACGTTTTTCCGTATTCGTCATTTTTTCAAAGTTTTTATCAAGGACGATGTCGCCGGCGTGTTTTGACCTGACAGCGTTTTTGGCGAGTGCTTTATTGAACTCAGCACGATGCGCTCTTGATTGCTCCTTCACAATCTCACTCATTCGGCGCTGGAATTTATCTTCTTCTTCTTTCATCCTTTTTTGCGCTGTCTTGATATCATTTTCAGTTTGTTTTATTTGGTTATTGAGATTTTTATCTTTTTCTTTTATTCCTTTTAACTGTTTTCCGCGGTCACGGATAGCAGACATTAACTCGCTGCTATTTTGTTTCATGCAGGCCTTCATGGACGCAGCCTTTACTTCTTTCATTAGCTGGTTCTGGTCCGGTTTAATTCCGCTTTTTACTATCTGCACAAAATTTTTTAGTAGCTTTTGACCATCCAGACATTCTTCCAGGTTTTTTATTCCTTTTTGCTGTTCTTCTGTCTGCTCAGCTTTTTTTATTTCTTTTGAATCTTTTTGTCCATCTTCTTTCTGCTGCATCAGCTCGTTTTGTTTGCCTGTCAGGTGCTGCAGCTGCTCTCTTATTTTTTTCTTCTTTTTTTCATATGAATCTTTTGCTTCACGTTCTTCACGATGGCGGTGGTAATATTTCTCCAGAAATTCGTCGTAAATCTTATCAAAAGCTGCTGATTCCTGATAATTGTGCGCTAGCATAGTTGATAATAAACGCTTTACATCTACCGATTCATGTATATCACTAATGACTGAAAATATCTCAGATGAATTGCATATATATCCGGCGCTGCTGAAATATTCGCATGCTTCAAAGATAAACTCATACAAATAAGAAGAGTCTTCTTCGGTTTCCAACTCAGCAGCGACCATCTGCGTTTTATCTTCGTCAATATCGCTAAATGCACAGTATGCAAATAGATTTTTGCTTACACAATTATCATGGAAAGGGCAAGATTCGCATTTTATGTTAGACATACGATTCCTCCTTACATATCTGCAATTTCTCCCGCATAAGTATCGACTGTTTTACGGATGATGCCCATATCTCTCCTATCTTTTGCCAGGAGGCCGATTGAATGCATGATTTTCTCTTTATTCGCATCTTCTTTTAAGAAGTTTGCCCAGTCAACTGCCTCAGAGATAGAAACAGGATGTTTCAGGTTTTCTTCCTGCAGAGACACGATACATGATGCGATGCCTGCCGCTACTTTATCATTTACTTTTGCATTATTTTTAAGGATTTCAATAATCTCTTCTCTTGTCTTTTTCTTAATATAAAGATATCCGCATCGTCTACGCATTGCTCCTGATAATTCACGGTATCCGTTAGATGTAAGGAACACGACCGGCTTCTGGTCATCCGGACATTTTACCGGACCAAGCTGCGGAATATTGATTCCATAACTTTCCAGATATTCATACAGCATGTATTCTGTTTCTTCTGAAGATTTATCAATCTCATCAATTAATAGCAGTTTTTTACCGGTCCCATTAATCGTGTTCAATACTGGACGCGGGATTAGAAACTCTTCTCCATAAAAATTAACATCTCCTGCTACTTTCCGGATAGCTGCGTTTACATCCATATCCTTAATTTCTTCATTGATTTTTGGTTTTACTGCTTCCAGCGTGAGCAGCTGACGCTGATAGTCATAGTCATACAGAATTTCATCTTTTGTAAGGCCATCATACATCTGCAGACGCAGGAACGGCAGACCAAGCATTTTTGAAACCGCAATGGCCAGTGATGTTTTTCCGACACCCGGGTCACCTTCAATCAGGATTGGTTTCTGAAGTGCAAGCGCTTCAAATACCGAGTAACAAATATCATCATTTGGAATATATCCATTTTCTTTTAGTCCTTTATTGATTTCTTCTATTGTCATTATAAGCAACAATCTCCTTTTTGTTTTTTTATATATCCAATATGCTGGATTTTTTAATACATGAACAGTTTTGTCAGATTTTTTTCTGCCAAAAAATCCGGCATATTAAAAATGAATATATCTACAAAGAAAGGGGAATCACAAAAATGATTCAAAAAATTACAGATATTCAGGAAGGTGTTACGTTTTATGTTAGTGAGTACGGAACCTGCAGTAATATTGATATTGACCCAGCGCTAGACACGCTGATATTCAAGACTTTTTCCGATGCAAATATAACAGGGCGGATGATAAACCGCGGTATGCCAACATATGCACTTCGCGATGTAAAAAAACAGTTTCCAAATATCAAAAAAATATTTATTGAGAGAGGCGTTAGCAAGATAGACATCAGCAATATGATGTTTCCAAATGTAGAGCTGGTCAACTCCGACAACCCATATTTTGCTGACGGGAAAAATATCCTCATTAACAAGACTTATAACGGAATGTTTCGGTTGAATAACACTTTTTGTAAGAAGGAAGATGAGGTTATTGACCTGGACTGTGTCAGCCTGATTACTAATTTTGCATTTGAAGGCTGCATGTCAAAAAATATCATTAATCCCGACACAGTCTGCAATATACAGAGCAATGCACTTGACGGATATATGCTTTTCGATGAAGATGAATGGACTGACGGGATAAAATCTTTTGGTCATGTTCTTATTGATGTCAATGCAGCCGCAGATGTGATTGAACTGCCTGAAAAGATTGAAGCAGTATACAATCCAGATGTAATTAAGCCGATGAAAAAGGTTATTCTTCATTCCAAAGAACAGTTATCACTGATGAAATCAAAAATGTCAGCCGAAACCGTTACTTTTGGCGAAGAATTCAAACTGGACTCATTGCAGTTCTTTGAAAACAGCGTCTACGGTATCCAGACAGAGAATATTGAAATTCCGGAAGATAACCAGTTCTTCTGTTCTGTTGACGGCGTCGTATTTTCTAAAGATAAAAAGACTCTTGTATCTTATCCAAAAGATAAAAAAGGAAAATATGAGATTCCGGAAGGGACAAAGACAATCTGGAGGAATGCTTTTACAGGAAGCAATATCCCGGCAGTTAAGATTGCTGATTCCATTACACACATTCAGTCTTATGCCTTTAATTCATGTAGTAATCTTGAAAGCATTGAATTTGGAACAGGGATTTCTGACTTTGGCTTTTTTGGAAGCAGTGGAATATTTACTTCGTGCAAAAGCCTTAAAGAAATAGAGATTCCGCCAGCTGTAGAGAATTTAGCACCTTCCATGTTTGATGCCTCACCTATTGAAAAAATAACATTTCATAAAGGCCTCAAACAGATTAAGCCTTATGATTTTACAGACTGTCCAATCATAGACATTACTTTCCCTGCATCGCTTGAAAGCATTGGCAACTGTAATTTCTATTCGCTTGAAACCGCCAGAGTAACAGACAAGATTCCTGATGGATTGATTAGATGTATGACAAGACGCTGGAATCCAAATGACAGAAACGCCATTCATCCGGCAATCAAAGACCTGTTATACACAGTCGTCATTACAGAAAACGGTGAAGAAAAAACGCTGTATATTCCAAGATATCTTGCTCTTGACGCTTCATCCGAGCTGGACACTTTCCTCTCCAACTTCTCCTGGAATCTTAAGCCGGAGTCATACTACAATATGCTGTTTGAAAAATGCACGGAGGAATTCCTCCAGCAGGAAACTGCAATCGCGATGTATATGATTAACGGCGACGAGGAGATAAAAAAATACCTCAAGAAAACTTCCAGAAAAATCGTCAACCGGTTATTAAAAGAAGAAAATGAGGAAAAGCTTGTTACTTTCCTTCAGTTTAGTCTACTGACCGAACGCGTGCTTGATTCACTGTTCAAGACTGCACAGGATAATAATATGGCTACCGTTCAGACTTATATTCTGAATGAAAAAGAAAAAATAAACGCAAAAAAAAGCAAAAAAGCATCCAGGACAGGATGCCCGTCTTTCAGAATCTGATGTATCTAACCTGCCACCACAAGATGGCAGGTTTTTTCTTATCCTGGAAATCTGGCATATTAAAAAAGAACAAAGAAAAAGAAAGGAGTTTTTGAATGTTAAATAAGTTAGAAAGTCAGGAAGGTGTTACACTTCATCTGGATTCACGTGATGTATGCGAGGATATTGATATTGATGATGATGTGACTTCACTAAGGTTTGTAAGCAGCGGATATAACAACTACTGTAATATTTATTACGACTTGAGAAAAGTCAATAAGCAGTTTCCAAATATCACCGAACTAGTCATTGACAAATATGTATCAAACATCGAAATCAGTAATATGATGTTTCCAAATGTGAAGAAGGTTGTGTGTGAAGGCGAAAACTTCAAAAACTGCGAAATGCTTGTCAGGGTATACAATCCTGGCTACAATCCAACGATGCAGCTGTACAATACATTTTGCCAGGACGAAGATTTTGTAGTAGACCTTACAGGAATCAGTGTAATTATGCCGTATGCATTTGAAGGCTGTAAAAGTACAAAAATCATTAACTATGCAGACATCACCAGATGTTGGAAGGATGCCTTCTCCGGGTCAATGCTGCTTGAGGACAAATCATTGTACAAAAATGGAGCGCTGATTTTAGGCCACATCCTTGCAATGATTGACCGGACAGAAAAAAGTGTCGTTATTCCAAAAGAGGTAGAAACCATACCTGAAGATTATGATTTTTCCGGTATTAATGAACTTATTTTGGAAAGTGCAAAAGCGATTAACATTTTAAAGACATATGCTAACAAACGTACATTACCTGACACAATTACAATAACTGACAATTCATTTATACCAATCTCAATTATGGCATCATGTCTCAGAGGATTGAATGTAAAGACTATTAACATTACAGAAAAAAACAAATACTACTGTTCTGCTGATGGTGTGGCCTTTACAAAAGATAAAACGATTCTGATTGCATATCCAAGCTTGCGTAAAGGACATTATGACATTCCGGAAGGCACGCTTAGTGTATATCCATATTCATTCAACTCTTCTGCTATTGAGTCAGTAAGTTTTCCTGATTCTCTTGATAACATTGGAGACAATGCGTTTTCTTACTGTGACAAACTGAAGCACATCGGCTTTAATAAGACCATTGAAGATTTCAGCAGATACGGCAGCGATAATATTTTTACAAGATGTGGTATTGAAGTATTAGATATCCCTGGAAATATCAAAGTCCTCGGTGAAACAATGTTCCATTCCTGCCAGGTTAAAAAATTAATCCTTCATGAAGGTATTGAAATAATCAAATGTGGAGCATTAAGCTTTGCCTATCCGGATGCGGAGATTGAGCTTCCGGAGTCTTTAAAATTCGTTAATGGTTCCAATTTTATTGGAAACAAAATTAATGTTGTCAGGGCAAAACGTCGGACACCAAAAGGGTTTTTGGAGAATGTTATTGCATCATGTATTCCATACGATAATAAATTCATCAAGCCGTACACAATTAAATTAATCATTACGGAAGATGGTGTAGATTACACATTCTATATCCCGAGATACCTTGACTCTGCCAAAAGAAAAGAACTTGATGAATTTTTCAGCACATTCTCTCCAAAAACTGCTGACGAAGAGATGATTGATACTCTTTTTGAGGACTGCGTTGACAGAATGTCACGTCAAGATACAGCACTTGAATTATACGAGCTGACCGGCAAAGAGCATTACAAAAATGCACTTAAAGGCTCCCGTCAGAGTATCGTTAACCGGTATTTTGATAATATGGAAGAAGAAAAACTCATCTCCTTCTTCAAGCTTGGTTTCTTTGCCAAAAGTTCTCTGGAAAAATTCTTGAAGCAGGCGCAGATGCTGAATATGGCTACCGTCTCGGCATATTTACTCAAAGAAATCCAGAAAAAAACTCCGAAAAAGAGTACCAAACTGACACTCTAAAATAATGTTTAACGCGCATTCACTCCGCAAAAAGTTGCGGGGTGTTTTTTTTGTCTACAGCGTTCTTCTGGCATATTAAATGCGATAAAAAAAACAAAAACGAAAGGAAAGACAAAAATGCAGAACAAAACAAAAAGAAACATCAAAAAAATGATTATCGCAGCAGGTGTGATGATATCCGTCATTATCTCAAGTGTGACAGCAAACGCAGACACCAAAAGCCCGGCAAGAACAGACAGCGATTTTGTCGTTGTAGCTGAGGCTGACGGAAATGTTGACCAGACAGCAGTTGACCGTGCAAACGAACTGCTTAACCGCCTTCCGGTCCAGGTACTGAAAAATTTTCAGAATCGCGGCTGGAGATTTTTGGTTACAGATAAAAACATTGCCCGCACTTACTATTCTGGACAATACAGTTCCGTGCAGGGTATGACTGACTATGATGAGAAATTTGTCATGGTTGAACAGCGCTCAAAAGCTGTAGAGGAAGCGACACTCCACGAATTTGGACACTATCTGGACTGGTATTATAATATAACTCAGCGCATTGACAGCGCTGGAAATCTTGGTGTTCCAGTTGCAGAATATGCAGACATCTACAACGCAGAAACCGGTGCGTTTACAAATACATTTGATGTGTATTTCCATTATGAGCCGATTGAGTTTTTTGCTGAAGGAGTATACCGTGTTTACAGTGAGTATTACGATGATGTTGCAGAATCCTGCCCGCGTCTGACAAAAAGCGTTGAGGATATGGTCAATGCTGACGCATCATATGATGCGTCATATTCTGACAATTACCAGATGGAGTATCAGGCTGAATATATTCAGAACTATGAGACAAACTATAGTACTGATTCTAATTATGACTACTCTGACGAAGTTAATTTTACTGATGGATTTTAATGCGGTGTTTTGCGGTGTTTAAGGAAGAGATTTGGTCTCTTCCTTTTTTTGTGTTTTTTATCCATGCCGAAAAACTCCTCTTCCTTCACCAAAATACGCAGTACATGCCGGCAAATCGCTCTTTCTGTTTCTGTTTGTCTTCTCCAACAGATTTTTCTGCGCTTCGCGTAAAAAAAAGACGAAACAAAAATGTTCCGTCTTTTTGTAGCTTTTGAAAAACTTAAATTAAATCAGCAGAATAACAGCTGTCCACTGTCTCCTTCATAAATCACAACATCAATAATCTCTGCTTTTTCCTCTTCTTTTTTAGCCTCCTCTTTTGAGAAGTATCCAAGGCGAATCATATCTTCAATGAATTCGTCAAATTTAGCATCGATTACTTTACGCTCTTCACCGACAGGGAATGCAATCTGGATTCCATTTGTTGCGCATTCAGAATGTCCAACGAGATAGTCTGATTTTTTATCACCTATCTTATCTCTTACATAACATGCAAAAGCGCGCGCAAACATTTCAGGCATTGATGACCAGTAACCGTTACCGGCTTTTTTGTAACCATCATCAAAACTCTTGGATGCTGCATAAAATTCCGTTTCTTTGCCATTCTGTTCTTTAAATGCCTGAACCAGTTCTTTAGCTGATGCCGGAACTTTTTCAGAATTTACACTTTCTGTCATAAATCCATGCAGATTCAGCTTCTTTCCAAGATAAGTATCCATTGCATGTGCCCATTCGTGAGCAAGTGAGCCAGCACCACGTTTTTTTGTCATGTTAATGACATTTTTTAGTGGTTCATAATGTGCCATTGCATTGCCACGGCCACGGGCTCCAAATGCAATTGCAAGTTCACCGCCAAGACTGATGTCTTTATGTGAAATGCCGATAGCTGCATACAGGTCCGTAAATGCATCATAAGCCATATTGATTCCGCCAAGACGGTCCTTTGATGTCGTATAGTTTCCAAATTCTCCGCCGCGCAGACCATATCTTGCTTTCAGAATATTGCCATCTGTGAATCTGAAGAAATCATAATTACTTCCGGTTCTTTCAATTCTTGAAAGATGTGGAGGTAAGAACGTTTCTTTTTTCTTTATTTCCGCTGCTTTTTTGGACTTAACATCTGCGACCATATCTTCTGCTTCTTCTTTTGATAAAAAAGCACCAATACGATGATTTGCATAATCTGCCAGATACAGCATACCATTTTCAGATTGTTTCACCAATTCAGAATAATCTTTTGTGTCGTAATACGTTCTTAGTGAATCGTCTGTTGTGATGACATTCTTAAACATACCATCGTTTCTCATTTCCGACATGATGTTTGCTGCTGTCGCTTCAATGATGTGATATTTTTTGTTTTCTTTTTCTGTTTTGTCCTCTAAAAAACAGCTGAGCTCACAATCAGCGATGATTCTTTTCTTTGTATGGTATACATATCTTAAAATTTCTTTTCCGCTGAAAAATGGTTTTGTTACATCGTCTGTATAGGACCAGCGCTTATCTTTCGGGTCAAGTGAAGCTTTTTTCAGATATTCAAAAATACCTGCAGATTCAAGATTATCCGGATTTCCTGCATAGAACGCTTTAATCTCATCCATTGTATTACAGGACTCAATGTCTGCCTTAAATGCAAGCACGAATTTTACATATGCTTTCGCATTGCTTTCCGGTCTTGATTTTACAGCCTTCCGCATCTGATTCTGCCAGAAACAAACTTCTTTTGGTGTTCCTTCTTTTATCATTGCTTGATAATTCGGGCGTCTCCAAAGCTTTGTCTTTTGTGCCATATTCCCCTGCTCTTCATCAGAAAGAGAGTTAAAAAATGCCCACAAATCCTTTTTCGCTCCACCAATTTTGTCTCCAAAATCATTTAATTTTCTCATAGTTTTCCATTTCCTTTCTTTGTATCCTCTTTGTTTGTTGCATTTTTAATATGAAAAATCTGGAAGGGGACAAAAATGGGAAAGTAAATGTGGAAGTATGCCTCAGACTACACCCTACGCTTCGACTTCGTCGTTGTTTGTCAGCCATTGTGATGTATTGCACTCAGCCTTTATGAGGCTTGGTACGCGCGAGCATAGCTGCGGTAGTATAGAAAATAGAGACAAATAGATAAATCCCGCTTGATTTTTGTCAGGCGGGATTTCACATATTAATGTAAAAATGTGTTATGAAATTTTTGTATATGTGTCGGCGACGTTGGATGGGAAATTGGCGGTGCCGTTATTTCCATTAAATGTCTCGCCGGCGGCGTTTTGCCAGGTGCCGGAAAGTTTATAGTCAGTGTCGACAAATTTGAATTTCGAGCCTGTGATAATGGTGGTAAGGGAGGAGCAGCCGTCAAACATAGACTTCATATTCCTCACCTTTGATGTATCCAGCGATGTCAGGTCAAGGCTTGTCAGACCGCTGCAGCCGTCGAACATAGAGTCTATCATCGTCACATTTGATGTATCCAACGGTGTCAAGTCAAGACTTGTCAGGCCGCTGCAGTTGGAGAACATAGCCATCATACTCTCTACCCTTGATGTATTCAGCGGCGTCAGGTCAAGACTTGTCAAACCGTCGCAGCCGGAAAACATAAAGTTCATATCCGTCACCTTAGATGTGTTCAGCGGCGTCAGGTCAAGGCTTGTCAGACCGTGGCAGAATGAGAACATAGACATCATATCCGTCACCTTTGATGTATCCATCGGGGTCAAATCAAGACTTGTAAGGCCGTTGCAGTTGGAAAACATACTACTCATATTCGTCACATTTGCCGTATTCAATGGAGATAAATCAATAGTTGTCAAACCG
>OLQA01001953.1_pt1 | contig 17052 bp, 13 predicted proteins | sample 1673151 | NCBI WGS metagenome assembly OLQA01 (sample SAMEA3136760, study PRJEB25190) | human gut metagenome | biome: human gut; feature: human-associated habitat; material: faeces | place: Austria | collected 2013 | reverse complement strand
CCATGAGAAGTATTTCTTCCCGGGGTCTGAATGATCCAGTCCGGATGTGTACGATATAAATCTGAATCTTTGTTTACCATTTCCGGTTCAAACCAGAGACCGAATTTCATCCCCAGATTCTCAATTCTTTCAGATAAGCCTTTTATCCCATTTGGTAAAAGATCCGGATTTGCTACCCAGTCACCAAGACCGGCTCTGTCATTTCTTCTTGCGCCAAACCATCCGTCATCCAGTACAAATAACTCAACTCCGCATTCTTTAGCTTTTCCGGCGATCTCAACAAGCCGATCTTCCGTAAAGTCAAAATAAGTTGCTTCCCAATTATTATTCAAAATTGGTCTGGTCCGGTCTCTCCAATATCCTCTTGCCAGCCTTTTGGCATATAATTTCTGAAAAGTCTGACTCATTCCATTCAGTCCCTGATCACTATATACAAGCATTGCTTCAGGCGTCTGAAAACTCTCCATAGGTTCTAATTTCCAATCAAATCCTGTCGGATTAATACCTGCTGTAATTCTTGTAACATCATGGGTATCCACTTCTGCCTGTATCCGAAAATTCCCACTGTATATAAGGCTAACACCAATGGCTTCTCCTACATTTTCATCTGTATTCTCTCGTTTCAATACCATAAATGGATTATGCTCATGAGAGGAATTTCCACGCATACTATCGATTGCTGTAATTCCCTGTTCTAAAACTCTGTTTTTCACATAACGCTCTCTTGACCATGCACCGGATAACTGCATCCATATATAATCCTTGTCTGGAAGATCCAGACTTAAGCTCATCATATTTAATATATGTAAATTCTGATTTCCACTATTTTTTAAACGTGCACTTCTTGCTATTGCACTGTATTGTTCAAAAATAGTATATAACAACTCCAGCTGAGCACCTGTCAAAGAATCTTTCAGGAAAACACGCAGTGTCTGTGCTTCTTCTTCTGCTTCTGTGTAAGTTGCCGGAAGTCCGGAAAGTTTCGGTTTCCCGGATGAGATCTCATATCCATCATACTGAAATTCACTGATTCTGCTTCCATTTTCCTGCAATAACTCTATTGCCGGATGTCTGTAATCTGTTGTCCCATAAACCGGATATTCCTGTCTGATATGTTCCAACGAGAAACTACGATCCCACTCATAAATATAAGATGTCATTGGTCGTCCACATTTTTCCACCAAATAGGAGAAATCTGCCTTATCATGAATTCGTTTACCAAAATACAGTTGTCCTAAATGTCCATTATCTAATACGCATAAAATATAGCTGATTTTGTCATTATATAAATGAAATGTTTTTGTTTCCTTATGGAAAATAATTTTTCTCATAAACTACCTCTTTTATATTTAAATTATGCATCCTGCTTTCTGGCATGCATTTCGTTTACTTTTCTTGTAACTTCTTCCATCTTCTCACCTTTTAAAATATAATATTTTTTGTAAATACCAAAACTAACAATTGCGAGAATAATCGGAATGATAATCATCAATACGCGGATTCCTAATACGGTTCCTGCACTTTGAGCTGTTGCTTTTGCATTGTATCCTACAATCTGAAGTCCGATTCCGGTTAATCCACCTGCAGCAGCTGTTGCTGCCTTCATAAGAAATGTCTGTGCAGAACAAGTTACACTTTCATTACGTACTCCGAATTTTACTTCTCCATAATCAATTACATCTGCCATACAGCAAGTTGTTACACCAAGTGAAAGTCCTGAACCAAAGAACAGCAGTGCACAGCAGATTACAACCAATACCTTGCTCTGCGGAGCAACATATCCTGCTATTCCAAGAAGGATGAAACCCGCAATCGGAAGTCCACATGCAAATGCATACACTTTTTCACGGCTGATCTTGCTGGCAATTTTCGGGAAAAATACAAGTCCGGCCATTTCAGCGATGATCGCAAATCCAAAAATAGAATACAAATATTCATCATGGCAAACGCATTTGAAATAATAAACAGCAAAACTTTTTGCAATCTGTGTACAAAGATTAAATGTCAGAAGCAAACCTATAAAAGCAAGCAGCTGATCATTTTTCACAATTACGTGAAATGCCTGTTTCAAACTTGTTTTTTCTGCTGATGCACCAACTGTAGATTCTTCTTTTACATTGAATACTGTAATACCGATCGTAATGATAAATACGACTGCGATAATAATAGCAAATAAAGTGTATCCTTTTTCTGCATAAAGATTACTTTCTCCTGCGAGCTTATTCAGATGATTAATAATATAAAGACCAAATGTTGCTACTGAGAATCCTGCAAGACTTGCAAAAAATCTCGGAATGACAGATACTTTTTCACGTTCATGCGGATCATTGGTCAAGTTTGGAAGCCATGACCAATATGGAACATCCATAATGGTATAAGTCATTCCGTATAAAATATACATTACAGATACATATACATACAAGGCAGTTCCTGATAAATGAAAGCTATGGAACAGTAAAACAAATACAACAGAATTCACTAAAGTTCCGATCACCAGCCAGATTCTAAATTTACCAAACCGAGTATGTGTATTATCTACAATCATTCCCATCATCGGATCATTGATTGCATCCCAGATTCTTGCTACAAAAAACAGTACTCCGACGAATGCCGGTGCCAGATACAAAGTATCTGTAAAATAAAGCATTAAAAATGCTCCTACCAGATTACAGATGGCATCTTTTCCAATAGCTCCAATACCAAAACATAATTTTTCTCTCGTAGATGCGTATTTATACTGCGAATTTCTCTGATTTTCTTTTTGAGTCGCCATAATTCTCCTCCTCTAATATTCCTTTATTTATTTATTTGTTATCTGAGTGAGGAATCTTGTGCACTTGTTCCTTTTTTCCATAATGCAAGTATAACGCGAAAAAAAGACATCCGTTATACCATTTTGTTAAGAATAATATCCCAAATGTTAGGTATATGATGTCTTTCAGAACATTTTATCTATTACTTTCTTTGTTTTTCTCAATATCTTTTACATAAATCGTTTTATGTTTTTGATATTCTTCCAATTCATTTTGTGCAGAAATCAGTCTTGTTCTCGCCTTCTTACGGTTACTGTTCCGATATACACTTGGTGTCATTCCTATTTTCTGTTTGAATACTTTTCCAAATGCCAGCGAATTGTGATACCCACAGGAAACTGCAATGTCTTCAATCGACTGTTCCGTAAGTACGAGCTGTTCTTTTCCTCTCGAGATCCGAAATTCTGTCAGAAAATCTTTTGGCGAAATTCCAAGGCTGTTCATAAAAATTGTATATAAATAACTTCGGTTTAATGCCAGATATTCTGCTATATCTGCAACTGTGATACCTTGCGAATAAGAATTTTTAATATAATCAATCGCTTCCTGTACATGCATGCTTTCTTTTGTATTATCTGCATATTCTTTAATTTCAATGCCTCGTGCCAGCACCGAAAAAAACTGGTACAACTTTCCCTGGAGATAATACAGATTTTCTGCTGTTGACTGGGTATGACGAAGCATTTCAAAAACGATTTCTTTTAATTCATCTCCATATTCACATTCACAGGTCAGCTGTCGCCCGTTTAGTCCCAAATCCCGCACGAATCTGGAAGCTTCTGTCCCCCCAAATCCGACCCATAGATATGCCCACGGTTCTTCCTTGTCTGCCTGATAAAACGTCAGACTTTCCGGTTCAATTAAAAATGCCTGTCCTTCTGACAGATGATACTTGTTTTCCCCCACCTGATAGATGCCTTTCCCCTTCATTACATAATGTAATATATAATTAGGCCTGGAGGCCGGTCCATAGCTATGCAGAGGTTCACATTCTGCATAGCCACAAAAACTTAAATGAAAATCTTTAAATTTGGGTTTTAATAATTGCAATACATAAGAATCTTCCATAATAACGTCCTCTTTTTACAAACACAAAATAACTGGATGTTCTTTTCATTTTTACAAACTGATAACACCGGAATGTTCTCTCCATTTTTTCCGATATTCGCTCGGTGACATCCGGTAACGCTCTTTGAATGCACGGTTAAACGTCCGCTGGCTTTCAAATCCGCTGTCCAGGCAGATTTCTATGATTGAATCCCGGGTATTTTCCAGTCGCGAACATGCATAGCGGATTCTCGCATCATTTACATACTGATTAAAATTGTTATGAAATGTTCCCGAAAACACACGGGAAATCGCATATTTACTTACGCACAGATCCTTTGCCATCTTATCCAACGTTATATTTTCCCTGAAATGTCCGGAAATATATGCTACTGTCTGATAGATCAGATCATCGCTTCCAACCTTGGATTTTTCATCCAGATCCAAAAGCGGTACACATCTTGCAAGCACGATCTGTAAATACGCTTGCAGAATCGTGAACTCCCATTCCTGCGTCAACATCATGCGGTACAGCGCATGAATAACCTCTTCTCCCAGTTCGCTCCTTTTGATCACTGGCATGACAGGTGCATATTTCTGTAACTCTTCACCGAAGGATCCGATACTTCCTGCCGCTATATTTACAAGATAAATTTTATGTACATCTGCGCCAAATACCTGATAATGGTGGATGATATCCGGAAATATAATTCCCATGTCTCCTGTTTCCAGATGATAAAGCTCCTGTCCGACACCCAGCTCCAGCGTTCCTTCCGTCACATAAACAAGCTCCAGCGTATTGTGAAGATGCGGCGCAACGTGACGTGCCCTCTTCTGCACTGCCTGGATATTCTGTTTTGTATTTTTATATTGTAAATGCATAATCTCTTGTCCGCCTCTTTTATTTTCTGCTTTGCTTTACTCTGTATCCAAGGTTATCACTTTGATATTTGAAATGCAATATTTGTCTACTTTTTTGTCCGATTTGGCAAGCATTATCTGTATTTTCATCTTATAATGACCATGTAATCAAGAGAAAGGAGTGAATCGATATGATGAAAAGAATTAAAAATTACTTGCACGAGGTTATGGATTTCTATGGTGCTAATTATTTATATCTCGCAGCAATGTACCGTCACTAAAAAAGGACCTGCGGACTGCATGGTCCTTTTTTCATGCTTATTTTTATACTTACTTTCAGCTTCTAATCTTAAGCCTTTTATTCTCTGCAGCTCGTCCTCGTGATTGCATGAGGTGTGCTGTACCAGACTTTCTTATATTTTTTAGTATTCTCTTTTAAAATCGCCTTCATCAGCTGACAAATATGTCCAACCTGGTCTTCCATCTTGTTGTCAACCGTACCGTAGATCTCTCCTGTCATGATCTTCCGATTCATTTCCGGGCTATTGTTAATTCCAAGGATTACCGGCATCTGCGAATGATGTTTTTTATAATAATCGTAGACGCCCAGTGCCATATCATCATTGTTGCATATAACGGCTTCCGCGTTGTTAATTATTTCTTTATCCAGTTTTGCAAATTTTGTTGTCGCCAGTTCTCTCTTCCAGTCCGCTGACAGATTTGCTCTCTGATTCATAGGCATATCTTCGCTCGACTCAAGAAATCCATTTGTCCGGCGAATGGCATCAAAATGTGTTTCCTCTCCTTCTACAAGCACATAGTCCAATTTCCCGTTTTTGTTCCGGTCAATCTTTCCTTTCTGTTCCTCCCAGATTTTCTTTAACATTTCTCCCTGCATGGCTCCGGCTGCTTTTGCATCTGTTCCTACATACCAGACTTTTTTTACAATTTTCAGATCCTTGTCATCTGCTTCACGGTTAAATAATATGACCGGAATGTCTGCATCTTCCGCATCATTGATCATGCTTGCCGCAGAAGATGGCTCTACCAGATTGACAAGAATTACATCATACTTCTGTGCATACATGCGCTGTAGCTGCTTTTCCTGCTTCCGGCTGTTTCCTTTTGCATCGTAAATCTCGTAGGAAACTTTCTTTCCTTCTATTTTCATCTGTTCCATCTTATCCTGCAGATCCTTTATATAACTCTCCATAAAAGTATCATCCAGATCATACGCTGCAATTCCTACATGCACGTACCGGTCTTCCTTTTGCGGCATTTTCCATAGGATAGTAAGAATGACCAGGAACATGAAAAGTCCCACTAGTATCAGATTGTATTTATCCATTTTTGATTTCATTTTTGCTCCTTATCCGGCAAATAATGCATCATATTTACCGCTTTCCATCGTCTCTCTGTCAAGCTTTACCGGCTTCAGAGTGATCGTTTTCATCTTCATGCTTTCGTATCCGAGTTTATATGTATTTTCCAGCAGGATCTCCTTTTTCTTCCCGTTTTTTACCTGCTCCAGAACCGATGTCTTTACCGGAAGCCGGTACGCTTTTTCTTTACTCTCTGCAAAGGAAGCGTAATACTTAAATTCTTTTTGCATTCTATCTGTCACAGCAAGAACATCCTTATAAACATAGCCATCTGCCTGTTTCTCCAGATAGTTTTCCGGATAGACAAGCACGACACCTTTTGAATTATTTTTCTTTTCTTCTTTTATCAGCTTTTTCAGTTCTTCTGCTGACATCTGTTCTTTGTACCAGACATCTAATTTCACCTGATGATCGTATGCATAATCGCGGATTCCATCCTGTAATGCCGACAGATCTTCCGGTTCATTTTTCGGAAAAACAACTGTCATTCTGCTTCTTTTTTCTATTTTGCTGTGCTTCGTCATAAGCCCGGTTGATACCAGTGCGATAAACAGAAGCAGCAATATCAGAACTGCATGTTTTTTTCTACTCTGTCTCATCCGTTTCCTCCATCTTCGGAATTATAATTGTCGCAGTTGTTCCTTCGTCCAGCTCACTCGTGATCGTGATTCCATATTCCTCACCATAGATCAGCTGGATCCGCTCATTTACATTCCGCACACCGATTCCGGATCCGCGCTTGCTGGATACCACTTTATTGTGCATAATATAATCTATTTTTTCCTGCGTCATTCCAAGACCATTGTCTGCTACATCTATTCCTATATTTCCGTCCTTGTCATAAATGTGGATCTCAATCTCGCCGTCCTCATACATGCCTTCCATTCCGTGATAGATTGCATTTTCCAGAAGTGGCTGTATCGATAACTTCGGACAAAGGTATTTCAATAACGCCGGATCTGCTTTTACTTTAAATTCAAATTTATCCATAGGTGAAGCGGATATTCTGGATTGCGAGATAGCTGGTCGCATGCTCCAATTCCTTTTCCAGAGGGATCATATCTTTTCCCTGGCTTAAGGAAGTCCGGAAAAATTTTGCAAGCAATGAAACCATCTCGCCGGCACCTTCATATTCTTCACTGCGGATCATCCAGATGATCGAATCTAATGTATTATATAAGAAATGCGGGTTGATCTGGGACTGCAGAAGCTTCTTCTCCATCTTCTGCTTCTCTCTTTCATTCTCACGGATTTCTTCCATCTGCTTCTGTAATTTATCTGCCATAATATTGAAATGTGCACTTAAATTTTTCAGCTCACCGATTCCTTCTTCTTCTGCTTTTACTTCATAATTTCCTTTTCCAAATTCCTGCATCGTCCGAAGCAGACGGTAAACCGGATTTGTAAAACTGCGAAAAAGCAGAATATCAAGGAAGATCAGAATCACACCAACGAGCAAAAGTGTAAACCATGCCAAGGAATAGAGATTCCGGGTTTCCAGATCCAGACTGGACATGGAACTTACAAGCACAACATTCCAGCCGGTATAACCGATCTGCTGCCGCATGAGCATCCATCTTTCTCCGTCTGCCCTGTATATTTTGTAATTTTTACTCGCAAGTGCCTCCTTTATCGTCTTCTCCTTATAAAGGCCGGAAACAATCTGTTTTTCAAATGGGTGATATAATAATTGGTTATCTGCATCTAAAAGATAACAATATGCGGACTTCTGATTTTTATAATGCTGCAAAACAGAATCCACCGAATCCGTATAATAATCCAGCAGAAGAACTCCTGATTTCATACTTCCATGATCGATATATTCTACATAGCGGCTGATTTCGTAAATATAGCAGGACTCTCCATTCAGCAGTAATTTCTTCTGTCCATAATTTATCGTCTCTATGTTTTCTTTCGCCTGACGGAACCATGTCGTTTCGCGAATCTCTTCTTTCTGCATATTTTCCAGATTCTCAGAATGCCATAAATCTCTGCCGTTCGCATCATACAATGCTGCCGCATAAATCGTGTCTGTTTCCCGGTTGATACGCTGCTGCATTTCTTCGCTGAACAATCTGCTACTCACATCATATTCCTTGATCTCCTGATAATATATAGAATTTGTCAGATCATTCATGTTGTCAATTTCTTTTTCCAGGCTCTGTGCCAGTGCATTTTTTTGTTTTCCTGTTTTCTCAATCGCATCTTTCTGAAAATATGTAGAAAAATAATAGGAAAATAACAGCATGCAACTAATAATACAAACTGCAATAGATGCCGACATCACAACCGGAAATACAAGTCGGATGCTTATTTTTCTATTTTTCATGTTCCGCTCCTTCCAGTTTCCTGTACTTCACCGGTGACATACCGCAGTTTTTCTTAAATACATAGCTGAAATAATTCGGCTCCGGATAACCTACCATTGCACCGATCGCATGGCTCTTATAATCCGTCTGCAAAAGCAGTTTCTTCGCTTCGTCCATTCTGCGACTGATCAAATAATTCAAAAATGTGCCGCCCGTCTCCTGCTTAAATATTTTTGAAAAATAGGATGTGCTGACATGCAATTCGTCGCATACGGATTCTACGCTGAGATCCGGATTCTGGAAATTCTCTTCTACAATCTTTCTCGCATTTTCCGCCAGAATTACATTATTATCTATCTGCTTTTTCTGGATCAGCGAACGGATGAGCTGACAGTAATTCATCAGCCAGTGATCCAGTTCTTCTCCTGTACTTAAGGAAAGGATCTTCACTGCCATCTTCTTGGAACCGGCAAATTCTGTATCGGATGTGATTTGATATTTCTTATAAAATCTTGCAAATGAAAAGGATATCTCCAGAATGACAATCTGATATTCATTCAGGTTATAATGCCCCTTATGCAGCCATGCAAGTAATTCTCCCACCTGATTTTTCAGTTCTTCTTCCGAACAGTGTGTAATGCTTTTTCCAATCATTTCTACCTGTGTGTTCCAGTCATCTTCCACTTCCTGAAGAGGCATAATATCATTGTAATAAGTATAACTTTCTTCCGGAAGAACGAGGTTATAATCCAGCGCCCCCACCGCCTGTTCGTATAACACCGGCATATCTTTCAAGCGTTCTGCATTTCCACTGATCCCACAGGAAATCCTGCTGCCAAAAATACGCTCGATCAGCACAGCCGTCTCGTCGATCGTCCGGGTGATTTTCCCGATATCGTGTTTTTTGTTATTGCCAAGGATAAATATTTCTTTATCACTCATACCAAATTCATACACATTTGCAATCTTTTCCAGCGCTTCCTTTAATGTCTCTTTGATCGACAGTTCACTTAAGATATCCTTTTCCTCGCCTTTTTGCACTTTGACTGCTACTACTGAATAAACAAAATCTGAAAAATCAAGCTTTAAACTTTTGATCTGTTGTTCCCGCTCTTCTACATCCATTGGCTCGGTAACAAGACGGGTGAAAAACTGCTGCCTTAAAAGTGGGAGACTCTCTGCATAGGCATGTTCCAGCCGGGCGCGGTTTATTTTCTCATCGTATTCCCTGTCCAGTTCTTCATGCATATCTGTCAGAAGCTTTCGCATCTCATCATAGTTGATCGGCTTCATAATATATTCCGACACGCCATAGCTAATTGCAAGGCGGGCATATTCAAAATCATCCCATCCGGAAAATAGAATGATCTTCGTATTCATGTAATTTTCATGTATGTTCTTCGCCAGTTCCAGACCATCCATAAACGGCATCTTGATATCACTGATCACCAGATCCGGATGATATTCTTCCATGAGTTCCAGCGCTTCTTTTCCGTTCTGTGCCGTTCCCGCAACTGAAAATCCAAGTCCCTCCCAGTCAATACCTCTTTCCATTCCATGAAGGATCTGCTGTTCATCATCTGCTAAAATAATTTGAAATGTCCTCATTGTCACACTCCTCATATTCATCTTATATAACCAATGGCTTTTTCCCATATTATAACACAAGACAAGCCGATTTTATCCCTCTAAAATCGACTTGTCTTATTTGTTCACTATGATTATTTTATCTATTCTTCAACCACAGAACCAGTGATCTTTGCTACGACTTTTTTCATAAATTCATCACTTAATTTGTATTTACTCTTAAATACAACATATGCAAGAATAACTCCAATAGTCGGTACAACACACATTAAAATACGGATGGAATTCTGTGTTGCAAATGACTGAACAGCATTCGGAACATATCCTGTAAGTTCCAGAACAAATCCAATTGCCAGTGATGTAAATGCAGCCGTCAGCTTAACGATCAATGTCTGCAGGGAGAATACAACTCCTTCATTTCTGTTTCCGAGCACATACTCGCCATAATCTACGACGTCAGCAAGGAATACAGTTGCACATCCAAGTTCCAGACCGGTTCCTGTCTTAACAATTACACCTGCGATTGCAGTCAGTGGAATATTGGTCGGGCATACAAAGCCAACAACTAACAGAAGAATTAATCCGATCGGCGGAAGTACACATGCCATTAAGAATGCTTTCTTTCTGGATAAAATTTTTGTAACTTTCGGGAAGATCAGAAGACCTACTACCTCGGCAACAGATGCACTGATCATAAATGCAGATAACATTCCTGCATCGTTACATACATAACTGAAATAATATGTTGCAACTCCCATGATAGCCTGAATTGCTACGTTATATAAGAGGATCAGGAGAACTGCCCATCTTAACTGGTCATTTTTCTTAATGACTGTGAAAATATCTTTGAATTTCATCTTATCTTTCTTATCGACATTATGCTGGATCTTTGGAAGATTCAGTACACATACTGCCATTGTAAAGATAAATGTTGCTGCAATGATTAATGCAAATCTGTGGTATCCTGTGTAATCTCCACCAAGGCCTTTGATGATCTGTACACCAAATCCTGCGATGATCAGTGACTGACCGATACTTGCGAAAATACGTGGTAATACGGATACTTTCTCACGTTCCTGCGGATCAGAAGTCAGGTTCGGAATAACTGACCAGTATGGAATATCCATGATTGTATAAGTCATTCCCCACAGAACGTAAATAACGGATGCGAATACGCAAAGGCTTACACCTGATAAATGGAAGTCTGTAAATACGATCACAAATACGAATGCATTGATTAGAGTTCCGATTACAAGCCACGGTACGAATTTACCGAAACGGCTTCTTGTGTTATCAACAATCATTCCCATGAATAAGTCGTTAAACGCATCCCAGATCTTTGCTACAAAAAACATAGTTCCGATGAATGCCGGTGCTACTTTAATAATATCTGTAAAATAGATCATGGAAAATGTTGCGATCATTCCATAAATCAAATCCTTACCCAATGCCCCAAACGCAAAGGAGTATTTTACTCTTCCAGGAATCTTACCCTGGTAAACTACACTACTTTTACTGTTGTTGTTCTCCATTCCCTTTATCTCCTTCTTGTGCTTTTCTTTACATGCACTTATCTTTAATGTGACTAAAGTTTAACATTCGAAAGGAAATATGAACATTTGATATTCTACTCAAAAAATATGAATTTCTATTTTTCCTCGTTCTTGCCACATGAAACCCGGTATGCTGCAATGCTTTCAAGCAAGTGGGAAAACGGTCTGTTTTCCGCAAACTTATATCTACGGCACAAAGTCTTTATTGAATTATGGCAATCGAAAGGGGATGTGAAAAAACTCGATTGAGTTTTTTCACATCTCCCTTTTTAAAAATCGATAAATATTTTTACATACATGAGAGTTTTTCCCAGGATTGCAAAATCCACTCTTTCTTCGCACATTCGATTGTATATGTCAGCTCTTTCTGGCAGCCGGTTTCTCTGCGCCTTTTTTCTTCCTGCATAAATATCTCCTGAATTTTCTCCCACTTCAGATTACCGTCTCCGAGTGCAAGATGCGCATCTCTATCACCATGATTATCATGTACATGAATGTGCGTAAGATAGGGATTTAATCTCTGCACCCATTCTTCTACCGGCTGGGCTGAATAGCAGTTGGCATGTCCGATATCCAGACACAAGCCAAAATTATCCGCTTCTACCTGATCTGCAACCGCTTTTAACGGCTCCCATTTTGGATCTAATACATTTTCCAGTGCAACTTCTAAGTCGGAACGCCCTTCCAGAAACCGATTTATAAATTCTGCAACGCGTTCCGCCCATCCTTCCAGAAAATAGACCTGCGGATAATAACAACTATGATATACAATCTTCTCTGCGCCCAGTTCTCTTGCTGCTTCATAGGACTGATCGAAGCGAAGTCTTGTCACCTGACGGATCTGGCTGTCATACGCCGCCGGATTCAGATCCAGAAACGGACCATGCAGCGTAAGATGTGCGGCTCCCATTACGTGAAGCCTCTCTTTATATTCCGGCAAATGTTCTTCCCAGTGATCCAGAACATCTGCAATGGAAAAATCGATACTCTCCACGCCCATTCCTGTCTGTTCTATTATTTCTTGCATCTCATTATTTGCGATCAGGTGACTTGCGTATATCATAGTTAATCCTTTCTTCTGTTATAATTTTGGGAAAAGTCCCGGCTATTATGATCCCGGCTGATTATTTCGCAGTGTTATTTTACTCTCACAGTTTTCACTTCACTCCATCTGGAATGATATTTTTTCCCTTTGACTGTTTTATAAGTACAGGCTTTCACATAATATTTTCTGCCTTTTTTTAATCCGGTAATTTTCTTTTTTGTTGTCTTATTACTCGGTATCACCAGTTTCTTCTCCGTGCCTTTTGCGAAATTCTTATTTGTGCTATATGCAATCTCATACCCTGTTGTCTGTATACTTTGTTTCTGCACTTTCACTGTAAATGCTTTCTTTCCGGCAGATATTTTCACAATCTTTGTACCTTGCGGCTTAATGATAAAGGACAGTTTCTTCGTGAATCTGTACTTATTATATCCATTCACTTTTACCGTATAAGTACCAACATACTGTCTTCCTGCAGAATATTTTAATTTATAGTCGCTGTCTTTCTCAAGTACTTTTCTCTTTCTGTCTTTTACGATAACTTCCGGTGTAATCTTTTTACCGGTATACACATAATTTTTCTTTTGTAAATATATGGATTTTATAAACGGAATTTTCTGATCTCCTGCACTGTCTACGTAATCTCCACAACCACTGCAATAAATTTCATAACTACATTTTCCATCCTTTTTCAGTGTAGCCATTACAATATCATCCGCAACATAAACTCTTCCCTTATACATATGATCGCAAATGACATCCTGTATTACGTCCGGATCAAAAGCTTCTTCATCCACACCCGTAGAAGACATGATGGTTACAAAATCCAGTTTCGGGCAGTTTTTAAATGCATATTTTTCAATTATTCTTACAGATGATGGAATCCATACCCGACTTAAATTTGGCAAATTTTCAAAAGCTCTTGCTCCAATCTTTGTTATATTATCCTTTCCTTTCACTGATTTGATTTCCACTTTCTCAATCTGATCCGCAATTCCATTCCACGGTCTGTCTTCCGGATTTTTATAATCTGGAAGCTCTCCTTTCCCGGAAATCACAAGCGCAGTCTCCACCTGTTCCTTTTCATCGACTACATCCTTTTGTTCTTCCAAATACCATTTTAATGTTCCAACTTCTCCACTTATTTTGTCTGATGCATATGCAACCATCCCCAATTTTCCTGACATGAATATCAATACAAGGAACAATGTTGCAGAAAGTATAACTGTAGTTACATGTTGTTTCCAATGTTTCTTTTTCATACGCGTCTCCTTTCTGTTGATTGCTTCTACTCCCCTAGTATATTATCTACAATAAGTATAAAGGATATCTCTCATTCATACAACTATCCAAAGGTCATAAAAACCTCCAGAGTAATATTTCTTACCTTTGCATAGCTTAATGTGTAATCTTCATTTTTGAAAAGATCCTTACCATTTATACAAGCATTAGATATGTAGCGGATGGAATTTTTTATATAACTTAACGCGATCACAAAAATTTGACAATATTCTTCCTGTTCATTTATTAACGATTGTGCTACAATCTTTGTTTGGAAGGTATTTCTATATAAGAAAAATGAAGGAGGTTTTTATTATGACAATACCAGAAAGAATCTCCGCTCTTCGTAAATTAATGGAAGAACGTGGTTACGACGTTTACATGATTCCAACCGATGATTTTCATCAGAGCGAATATGTGGGCGATCATTTTAAAGTAAGGGAATACATGACAGGTTTCACTGGCTCTGCCGGAACTGCCATTTTCACAAAAGACCAGGCTGGTCTGTGGACTGACGGAAGATATTTCCTGCAGGCTGAGCAGCAGTTAAACGGCACAGGTGTGAAGCTTTATAAAATGGGCGAGCCTGGTGTACCGACAGAAGAAGAATTTATCGCTTCAGTACTTCCGGAGAATGGAACACTTGGCTTCGACGGACGTGTTATCGCTATCGAAGAAGGTACTGCACTAGAAGCAGCCGTTGCAGCTAAAAATGGTAAGATCAACTATTCTGAAGATCTGGTAGATAAGGTGTGGACAGACCGTCCGGCACTTTCTGAAAAACCGGCATTTGCTCTTGGCGAAGAATACACCGGTGAGAGCACAGAAAGCAAACTTGCTCGTGTTCGCAAGGCTATGAAAAAAGCCGGCGCTGATGTGCATATCATCGCAGCTCTTGATGATGTATGCTGGATCACAAACCTGCGTGGAGATGACGTAGATTTCTTCCCGCTGCTTCTTTCTTATGCCATTGTAACAATGGATGAGATGAAGCTTTACATTGACGAGCGCAAGCTGAATGATGATATGAAAGCGGCTCTTGCAAAGAATAACATTACACTGCATCCGTACAATGCAATTTATGAGGATATCAAGAACTTAAGCGCTGATTCTACTGTTCTTGTTGATCCAAACAGATTAAACTATGCATTGTTCAACAACATTCCGGACGGAGCAAAAGTTGTACAGCAGGTAAATCCGACAATTGCTATGAAAGCAAAGAAAAATGATGTCGAGATCAAAAATATCATTAATGCACATAAAAAAGATGCCGTAGCCATGACGAAGTTCATGTACTGGCTGAAAACTAACATTGGTAAGATTGAAATCACAGAGTTAAGCGCTGCTGCCAAACTGGAAACTTTCCGTAAAGAGCAGGAAGGTTATCTGTGGCAGAGTTTTGAGCCGATCTGCGCATCCGGCGAACATGGTGCGATCGTGCATTATGAGCCGACTCAGGAAACAGATATCCCGCTTACTGAGAACGGATTATTCCTGACAGATACAGGTGGCGGATATTTAGAAGGATCTACAGATATCAGCCGTACTTTCGCATTTGGTAAACTGACACAACGTATGAAAGAAGATTTTACAACTGTTCTTCAGTGTAACTTCAATCTGGCACATGCCGTATTCCTGGAAGGAACAACCGGTTACAATCTGGATGTTCTGGCAAGAATGCCTGCTTGGAGACGTGGTATCAACTTCAACCACGGAACCGGACATGATGTCGGATACCTAATGAACATCCACGAAGCATCCTGCGGATTCCGCTGTGCAATCCGTGAAAAAGAGCATGCACCTCTGATGGCAGGTCTTGTAATCACAGACGAGCCGGGTATTTACATTGAAGGAAGCCACGGTGTCCGTACTGAAAATGAACTGCTTGTAAGAGAAGGCGAGAAGAACGAATATGGTCAATTCTTATATTTTGAACCAATCACTTACGTTCCAATCGATCTGGATGCCATCATCCCTGAGATGCTGACAGATCAGGAAAGAGAACAGCTCAATAACTACCATAAGAAAGTTTATGAGATTGTTGCTCCGCACCTGAACAACGATGAGCGTGAATGGCTGAAAGAGTATACAAGAGCCATCTAATGTAATGAGACCTTGAGTCACTATGACTTAATCTAACTAATAGCAACACGCATAAATGCTGCCTCACAATGATATGTTCCCAATTTTCTGAATATATCATAACGAGACAGCATTTTTTATGATAGTGCCTGAGCAGGAAGTTATCCACCGCTGGCATCACTCTTTCAATATTCCAACTATTTCACAACCGCTTTCTTAATTTTTGACCATGCAGAATAGTATTTTGCATTTCCGGCTTTTTTATATGTACGGATACGCACATAATATTTCTTCTTTGATTTCAGATTACCAAGTGATGCGCTTGTTGTCTTGTTCTTTGAAATCGTTTTCGTCTTGATGCTCTTCTTAAACTTCGCATCCGTTGTATACTGGATCTGATAACCGGTCGTCTCCTTCGTCTGCTTTGCCCATTTTACAGTCAGCTTTTTCTTTGCTGCATTTAAAGATTTCACAGATGTTCCTTTTGGAATGATCGTAAATGTTTTTGTAAAACTTCCGCTGTATGGTTTCCTGAACGTAATCTTCACCTTGTAGTTTCCGACTTTCTTACATCCGGATGGATAAGATACGCTATAATAAGAATTTGCAATCTTCTTACCGTTCTTATCTTTTGCAATTACAGATGGTTTCTTTACTTTTCCATCATAAGTATAGGATGCTTTTGCAAGACTGACTTTTCCAACTTTTTTCTCTGTCTCCGGAAGCTTCTCCCATTTTGCATACAATGTGAGATTCCGGTACATGTTCTTATCTTCGATCAGACCGTCCCGCTCAAACTCGGACTCCTCATCGTTCCAGGCAGACCATGCTCTCCAATATATGTATTTATAATTATTTCCGCTTCCATCTTTCTTAGAATTCCATCCGATAAATTTATATCCTGCTCTTTCAGGAATATATGGAAAGATTGCCATACTTGTTCCGCTGTCGGCGCCGCCAAGGTAATTACATTTCTTTACTTTCTCCCCATCGAGAGTTCCGCCATTGGCGTCGAAATTAAGTATATAGGATTCCTCATCCAGCGGTTCTGTACTCTTATATAAAGCAGTAATATTAACGGCATCCGAATCC
>OLQA01001952.1_pt1 | contig 17052 bp, 14 predicted proteins | sample 1673151 | NCBI WGS metagenome assembly OLQA01 (sample SAMEA3136760, study PRJEB25190) | human gut metagenome | biome: human gut; feature: human-associated habitat; material: faeces | place: Austria | collected 2013 | reverse complement strand
CGTTCGGTGTTTCTTTCTATGTCCTCGCCCTTGAGGAAAGTCTTGCCGAGCAGATAATTTTATTTTCTAACCCGGTCAACTATTGTCCGCATAAAAAAACAGCGCTGCATTTTTTACAGCGCGATGAAAAAAGAAGCGGTTGCCAAACGGCAACCGCTCCGCTGAAGATGCAAGCTTCCTCCCTGTTTCAAAGAAAAATTTATATTGCCTTGCTCGCTTTTGGGCAAAGCTTCCTTCCCCTGTAATACAGCAGAAAAAACGACCGGGTTGCCACCCCCATTTACGGTATAGCAACCCGGTTTTTATACATGCGCCTAATATTTCACATAGCCAAAGCCCGGATGCAGAATATCAAACACCAATATAAAGATGATAAACAGCACAATAGCAGCCAGGCACCAAAACAACCGTGCAATCCAAATATCCTTTTTCCGAAACTCTTCTTTATACAGTCTGAGCATATCTTCATAGATTTTATTGTGCACGGCAGCATCTTCGAATAGGTGCGGACTGTCGGCAGCAAAAGCATTTTTGCCCCTTTCCGCGGCAGATGACTCGTCGTCGGATGCATCGGGCATTTCCCTGCTCCCGATGGATGCGGCTGTCCTGCCGCTCTGCGGTTCGGAAAGCGACCCGGAATCTGCTTGCGCGCTGTTTCCATCCGCCTCACTCAGAAGATCGGCAGCGGAGCCGCCCATCGCCCGCGCCATGGCAATTACGGTGGTGACGGTTGGGTTTGGGGTTTTGCCGGAAAAAATTCTTGCAACGGTGCTTTCGGGAATGTTGCTTTTTCCGGCAATCTGCTGATTGGTCATATGCGATTTTTTCTTCAATTGTCTTAATTTCTCTACCATTCTTATGTCACCTTCCTAAAACAAACGTTCAAAGCCTCGGCCCCCTCCCAACACCTTCACTTCCGGTTAAAAACCAACTTGAAAAATGATGAAAAAGCAAATTCGGTTGTGCCACTCTCAAAAATGATATGCTCTGCAGGAGTGTTCTTGCATGTTTGTTTTTTCAAATGCAAACTTGGCACACTTGTTGCAAACTTGCATATTGAATTTCAGCCGGTTACGTGATATCATAAAATTGCAGGGGCGGAAATGCCGAAGGAAGCCTTGCCCTGCGTCAGAAGAGAATTGAAACAAAATACATATTTAATTGTATCCTGAAAAAGACTTTTGTCAAGGTTTTTTGGCATTTTGGAAAGAAATTGCCAAAATAGCTTCATAATACAAATCTAACTTAGACAAATCAACCTTAATTTTTGTGCGACACGTAGTTTAAAAATGCAACGATTCATAAAAATGAAAGGTGGACAAAATACAATGGGGGACTATTCTTATCGCATGCAAAAAAACACGGTGCAGGATGAAAGAAAACAGATGCACACGGTTTACGGAATTGAGGCAATCGATTCCGCAGGCAAAATACTTTCCAGCTTTCCGGACGTATTCTTCGACAGGCAAACCGCGGAGCACTTTGTCGATCTGTGCAATGACGGTAAGCTCTCTCTGATTCATCTTCGGGATGTTGTGACGGATGCTTTGGCGGGGTAATACCCCGCCTTTTTTGTCGATGCGCCTTCAAAATCAACAAACAACAGTTCTGATTCTCCCGCATTTTCGGTCAGATACCCCAAAAAACCTTGCGGCGGTCAAATAATTTGCAAAAAAGGGTTGACGAGAAAAGGGGGGTGTGGTAAAATACAAAAAACCTACTTAAAAAGTGGTCTAAAAAATGAAACGGAAGGAAGTGCCGAAATGATGCGAATGTGGATGATGTGCTGCGGCGCTGCGGCAAAACTTCTCTCCGGACAGCAGGCGGCATAGGCCCGCGTTTTTCGCAGGCGACAAAGCCGCCGCACCCTATTTGTTTGAAACCGGAGCATTTTTGAAGAAAGTGCACCGGTTTTTATATTTTTTCAGGAGGTTAAAAATATGAAGAACTACTTCGAAGCTCTTGTGAGAGCCAACTTCCGCTGTGAACGAATGTGAGGCTTCGTTTCAAAAAAATCAAGACCAATCGCCATAAATCATTTGTTTACAGAAGAAAGGAACACTATCATGAAAAAGATTCTCTCCGTTTTACTCATCGCCCTGATTGCCGTTGCCGTTCTGAGCGGCTGCGCTTCCAAAAAATCCGATTCCGTGACCATCGGCATTCCGAACGACACCACCAACGAAGCAAGAGCGCTGCTGCTTTTGCAGGACAAAGGCTATATTAAGCTGAAGGACGGCGCAGGCATCACCGCCACCGTGACCGACATTGCGGAAAATCCGCACAACATCACCTTCCGCGAAATCGAAGCGGCGCAGCTGCCGAATTCCCTGAAGGATCTTGACTATGCCGTGATCAATTCCAACTATGCGCTCCCCGCAAATCTCAACCCCGTGAAGGATGCACTTCTCACGGAAAACTCCACCTCCGCATACAGCAACATTCTTGCCGTAAAAGAGGGTCAGCAGAACACCGATAAGGTGAAAGCCCTTGTCGCCGCACTGGAGAGCAAAAAGGTTGCCGATTTCATTGCACAGGAGTATGACGGCGCCGTGATCAGCGTTGTGGAAAACCCGGGTGACGGGTATGATTCATCCGTTGATTACGATGCACTGAAGGGCACAACCGTCTCCGTTGCCGCGTCCCCCACGCCGCACGCTGAGGTTTTGGCTGTGGCAAAAGAGATTCTGGCAGAGAAGGATATCACGCTGAACATTGTGGAATTCACGGACTATGTGCAACCCAACAATGTGGTTGAAAGCGGAGAGGTCGACGCAAATTACTTCCAGCACCTGCCCTACCTTGAAGACTTCAATGCGCAGAACAACACGCATGTTGTCTCCGTTGCGGCAATCCATGTTGAGCCGATGAGCCTTTACGGCGGCAAGCAGACCACGCTGGATGCACTGAACAAATAAAATCAAGTAAGAAGGAAGGGATGGTATTGCCGCCTGGCAGTATCATCCCTTTCAGAGGTATTTGGGAATGATTGAAATACAGCATCTGACAAAGTGTTTCGACACGCCGGACGGAAAGTTTACCGCCCTGCGCGATGTTTCACTGAAAATCGGAGACGGCGAGATTTACGGCATTATCGGCATGAGCGGTGCCGGAAAAAGCACGCTCGTGCGCAGCATCAATATGCTGGAGCGCCCCTCACAGGGCAGAATTCTGATCGACGGCGTTGATCTTGCAACACTGAGCGAAAAAGAGCTGCGCCGTGAGCGCCGCAACATCACCATGATTTTTCAAAGCTTTAATCTCCTGATGCAGCGCAACTGCCTTTCCAATGTTTGCTTTCCCCTGGAGCTTTCCGGCGTTAAAAAAATCGCTGCACAGGCACGGGCAAAAGAGCTGCTTGCCCTTGTCGGGCTGGAGGACAAGCTGAAAAATTATCCTGCTCAACTCTCCGGCGGGCAAAAACAGCGCGTCGCCATTGCGCGCGCCCTTGCCACAAATCCGAAGATTCTACTGTGCGACGAAGCCACAAGCGCGCTTGACCCGCAAACAACGCAATCCATTCTTGCCCTCATCCGTCAAATTCATGATAAGCTCGGCATCACGGTAATCGTCATCACGCACCAAATGAGCGTTGTGGAGCAAATCTGCCAAAAAGTTGCGATTTTGGACAACGGCGAGGTTGCGGAGCAGGGCGATGTACATACGATTTTCTCCACCCCGCAATCAAAAGCCGCAAAGGCACTTGTTTATCCGGATGGCTGCGCCGAAACCGCCTCTGCATGGAAGGGCAATATCATCCGCGTTGTCTTTAACGGCGCGCAAGCTACGAGCACCCCTCTCATTGCGCAAATGGCAATGGAAAAAAATATTGCCGCGAGCATTCTCGGCGCCTCCACGCGCGCCATCGGAGAAAAAGTATTCGGCAATATGCTGCTGGGCATTCCCGGAGACCGCGCGCAACTCAATGCGGCACTCAGCTATCTCGGCGCCGTCCCCGATATTTATGTAGAGGAGGTCAAGAGCGATGTTTGCTGAATTTCTCGCATCAGACAGCGTACAAAAAGCGCTTTCCGTTTTGAAAACGGAATTCCCGCTTGCCATTTGGGAAACGCTTTATGTCACGGTGCTTGCCACCGCCTTTGCGACCCTGATCGGCTTGCCGCTCGGCGTTTTGCTGGTTGCGGGCGAAAACAAAAAGATTCTGCATGTGCCAAAGGGCGTTTTGCATGGGATCAATGTCGTCATCAACCTCTTGCGCTCGGTGCCGTTTCTGATCCTGATGATTATGGTTTTTCCGTTGACGCGCCTGATCATCGGCACGGTGGTCGGCACGCCGGCAACCGTTGTGCCGCTTGTGATTGCAGCATTTCCCTTCATTGCGCGCCTTGTGGAAAGCAGCCTGCGCGAGGTGGACCCGAATGTGATCGAGGCGGCGCAGAGCATGGGTGCCTCCCCCTTGCAGATCATCTGCAAGGTGATGATTCCCGAAAGCATCCCCTCCCTGCTCTCCAATGAGACCATTGCCCTGACCACCGTGCTCGGCTATTCCGCTATGAGCGGTATCATCGGCGGCGGAGGGCTCGGAAAAATCGCAATCAATTACGGGTATTACCGCTATCAGACGCTGATCATGATTTTGGCGGTGATCTGCCTGATCATTTTGGTACAGCTCTTCCAAATGCTCGGAACGCATCTTTCCACCCGCTGCGACAAGCGACTGAGAAATAAGCAATGAGCGCCCCTTCTCTTACAGCGGCACAGCTGTGCGATGCCGCGCCGGGGCAATACAGCATCTGCGATTTGCGCTCGGAGCGCGACCGCGCCTACGGAGCAATTCCGGGCTCTGTTTCCTATACGGAAGAAGAGCTGCTGCGCTGCCCGCCAAAGGGTTCCGTAGTCGTTGTTTGCGCACACGGAGAGCGCAGCGATGCGGTTGCGGAAATGCTTTGCGCCGCCGGGCACGATGCCTATAACTTAGAGGGCGGATACCTTTCCTTTTTGTGCGAGATGCTTGCACGGCAAAAGGCGCAGGGCGATGCGCTTTGCCAAAAGGTTGAGCAATCTCTGCGCAAGCGTTTCCGCAAAACGCTGATGAGCCCCTTTACAAAGGCGCTGAAAGAATACCGCATGATCAGCCCCGGCGACAGCATCGCCGTATGCATGTCGGGCGGGAAAGATTCCATGCTGCTCGCAAAGCTGTTCGCAGAGCTTCATTTACATACGGAAATCCCGTTTTCCGTGGAGTATCTTGTGATGGACCCGGGCTATTCCCCGCAGAATCGCCGCATGATCGAGGAGAATGCAAGCGCGCTGCATTTGCCGATTCGCATTTTTGAATCGGATATTTTTTCCTCGGTCTACAATGTGGAAAAATCCCCCTGTTATCTGTGCGCCCGCATGCGGCGCGGTCATCTTTATCGATTTGCGCAGCAGCTCGGCTGCAACAAAATCGCCCTTGGGCATCATTTTGATGATGTGATCGAAACGATTCTCATGGGCATGCTGCACGGCGCGCAGGTGCAAACCATGATGCCGAAGCTCCACAGCACAAATTTCCCCGGCATGGAGCTCATCCGCCCGCTGTATTATGTGCGCGAGGACGATATCAAAGCATGGCGCGATTATAACGGCTTGCATTTTCTGCAATGCGCCTGCAAGTTTACCGACAGCTGCACCACCTGCAATGACGGGCAGAATCATTCCATGCGGCAGGACACCAAGGAACTGATACGACAGCTGAAAAAAACAGACCCGGATGTGGAAAAACACATTTTCCGCAGCGTGGAGGGCGTCAATCTAAACACCGTGATCTCCTATAAAAAAGACGGTGTGCTGCATCATTTTTTAGATGACTACGATACGGAAAAACAGCTCTGAGCAAGTTCGCTCAGAGCTATTTTTTGTTACAGGGTGCCGCCCATGGGGAGCCTTTTCCCGTCGTATTCCACGGCGATTTCCCCGTCTCCGCTGACCTGCCAGCTTTCCAGTTTCCCCTGATCCCAGGAAAATGAGACCGTGAAGCCGCCGCGCGCGCGGAAGCCGCGCACCGAACCCTTTTCAAAGGAGGGCGGAAGCGCAGGTAAAAGCACAATTTTGCCCTCATGGCTTTGCATCAGACACTCGGCAATCGCAGCGCTTGCGCCGAAATTCCCGTCAATCTGAAACGGCGGATGCATATCGAAAAGATTATCTGCCGTGGATCGGTCGAAAAGCACCGTGAGCCAATGGTCCACCGCTTCCCCGTCGCAAAGTCGCGCCCACATGCAAAGCAGCCATGCAAGGCTCCAGCCCGTCTGCCCGCCGCCGTGTGCAAGCCGCCGCTCAATGGTTTTGCGCGCAAGGGCATACAGCTTCGGCGTACCGCGGTTGATGCGCGCGGAGGGATACAGCGCAAACAAATGCGAGGTGTGCCTATGCCCGGGCGCCTCTTCGTCGAAATCCTCATTCCATTCGCAAAGCGTTCCGTATTTGCTTTCCCGCAGCGGCGGGAATTTCGCGCTGAGAGCATCCAGCTGCGCCGCAAATTCCGCATCTTTTCCAAGCAGCATTCCCGCCGCCTTCACCGCGTCGAACAAGTCGAGCAGAATTTCATAATCCATGGTGCAGCCGCAGGACATGCTCGCAACCTCGCCGTTTGGAAGATAATAATAGTTTTCCGGGGAAACAGAGGGACAAATCACCGCATATCCGTTTCGGTCCGTCTTCATATAATCCACAAAAAACAGGGCGGATTCATACAAAAACGGATAGGCCTGCGCAAGGAACGCCTCATTTGGCGCATAGAGATAATGCTCCCACAGATGCAGCGCCAGCCATGCCCCGCCCATGACCCAATACGAGCCCGGAATCCAATAGCTCACAGGCGCGGTATCGCCGAACAGATCGGAATTATGATGTGCCACAAAGCCGCGGCAGCCGTACATTTCCCTTGCCGTGCGTCTGCCGTTTGCAAGCAGGCGATTCAGCATCCAGTCAAACAGAGGGGTATGGCAATCGGCAAGGTTTGTTACCTCGGCGATCCAATAGTTCATTTGCGTGTTGATATTGATCGTATAGCGGCTGCCCCATGCCGGCACATAATCCGCGCACCAAATCCCCTGCAAATTCATGGGCAGCGTGCCGGGGCGGCTTGCGCTGATCATAAGGTAGCGCGCATATGCAAAATACTGCTCTGCCAGAATCGGGTCGGGCGCCGTTTTGTAGGCGGCGCGTCGCGCATCGGTCGGCACATTGTTTTCGGTGCTTTCATCGCAAAGCGTCAGCGCGCAGCGGTCAAACAGGGCGCGATAATCGGCAATGTGGCGCTCCCGCAGCTGCGCATAGGAAAAGCGCTTTGCCCGCGCAAGCACAAAAAGGCAGGCGGCGGCAGGGTCGCTTACCCGATAGGTTGTGAAAATGGTGAGAAGAAATGTAATTTCGGTTGCATTTTGCACCCACAGCTGCTCGCCGACGGCATGAACCGTCGCATTTTCCCCCTTTGCCACGGCGCACAGCGCCACGGCATAGCCGATCTCATCCCCTGCATATAAAACGACCGTATCATCCGCGGGATGCTCGGCGCGCTTTGAAAAATAAAGGCGGTCAAGGCGCGCGCTGAGAGAAAGCGGCGTATCCGATGCAATATGATACACAAGCACATCATCCGCAGCGCTGGCAAATGCCTCGCGGCGCGCCGGCGCCGATACGGACCAAAGCCCATTGGCAAGATCCAGCACGCGGCGGTAATTTTCCCCTCTGCCCTGCGGCGTATCAGGCGTGATATAAAGATCTGCCGCGGATTGATATACTGTGCTCTCCGAAGGAATGCCCGTATAGGCTTTCATCGTCAGCTCCTCCGCTGCGCGGACATTCCCCGAGAGCATCCAATTCTGAATGGTCCGGCGATAGCGTGCCGCATCCGGGTTGAGGCGGTCACTTTCCCCGCGGGACCAAACGCTTTCTTCATTCAGCTGCAAGTGCTCTGTATCCGGTTCGCCGAACAGCATCGCCCCCATGCGCCCATTCCCGATGGGGTTTGCCTCATTCCAGTTTGCAGCGGGTTTTTCAAAATAAAGCTCTGTATGTTTCATAGCCGCTCCTTTGGCTGAATTTCCTTTGTTATTATACAAAACCGCCGCAAAAAAGTCAACAAAAAGCGGCACCGCCAAAGCGCTGCCGCCTATAAATTTACAAAAGAATGCAAATCAGCCCGCCGCTGCCCTCATTGATAATTCTGCCGATGGTATCTGCAATTTTCTGCCTTGCGTCATCAGGCATATGCGATAGCTTGGAGTGTAGCCCCTCATTGATAAGCTCATGCAGGGATTTTCCGAACAGATCCGTTTCCCAAAGCTTTGCGGGATCCTCCTCAAACTCATGCAGCAGATATTTTACAATTTCCTCCGATTGCTGCTCCGTGCCGACAATGGGAGAGACCTCCGCCTCGATCTGCGCCTTGATCATATGAATGGAAGGGGCGCTTGCCCGCAGCTTCACTCCGTATCCCGCGCTTTGTTTGACGATCTCCGGCTCTTCCAGCTTCAGATCCTCCGGCTGCGGCATCACAATGCCGTATCCCTTTTCCTCCACCTCGTCCAGCGCCACACGCAGCCGCTCATAGGCTGCGCGGGTTTTGGCAAGCTCACAGACCGTGCGCATCAGATCGGCATCGTTTTCAATCGGCAGGCTGCTTTTCTGCGCAATCGTTTCATAAAAGAGCCCGGGGCGCAGCTGCAGCTCCATGCGAGCCTGCCCGCTTGCGGCATCGATTTCATCCACCCGCACGGATGCAATCGGCGCGTTTTCCCGGAACTTGCAAAATGCAGTGCCGAGTTCCGAGAGCTTATGCGCCGCGCAGGCACAGGTATAGACCTCCTGCCTGATTTTTTGCCCCAGCTCATCTGCCGGGGGCAAAGCGCCGAGCCATGTCGGCATTTTGATTGCAACGGCGCGTATGGGAAATTCGAACAATAAAAGCTCCAGAATATGCCGAATATCCTCCGCGTCCAGCTTCTGACAATTCACAAGCGCCACGGGGGTGCCGTAGTCCTGCTCCATTTGCATGGCTTGCTGCAGTGCCGCCTCACTTTCGGTATCGGCGGAATTGCAGACAATGATAAAGGGCTTCCCCGTTTTTTTCAGCTCGTTTACCGTGAGCTGCTCCGCCTCGCGGTATTCCTCGCGGGAAAATTCCCCGATGCTGCCGTCGCTTGTGACCAAAATGCCGACTGTGGCATGCTCCTTGATCACCTTTTCCGTGCCGATATAGGCGGCTTTTGCAAACGGGATCGGCTCGCTTTGCCAGGGGGTATGCACCATGCGCGTCTGCCCGTCCTCCTCCTCTCCGAGCGCACCCGGAATCAAAAAGCCGACGCAATCGCAAAGGCGGATGCGGCAATGCACCCCGCCCTGCAAAACCACCTTTGCCGCCTCTTTGGGAACAAACTTCGGCTCCGTCGTCATCACGGTTTTTCCGCCGGCGCTTTGCGGCATTTCATCGCGGGCGCGCGCAGCCTCGTTTTCATCCGCAAGATTGGGCAGCACGAGCGTTTCCATAAAGCGCTGGATCAATGTTGATTTTCCGCTGCGCACAGGACCTACGACCCCGAGACAAATTTCTCCCTTGCTGCGTTTTGCAATATCTTCATATATCTTTGTGCTTGTCATTATGCTTTCCCCTCCACACGGCTTTTGTTTGTACATCGTATGAATGGGGGGCAAAAAGTATACAAAAGCAGCAAAAAAAGCGCGGCGAAACGCAAGATAAATCCCGCTGCGCTTTTGCTTATATTCATTCGAAATATTTCATATCCTGCGAAAAATCGCGTTCGATCTGCGACTGCATTGAGCGATAGACTGCGCTGATATTCTCTTTTTTCTCCTTTGCCGCCGAGCGCAGCGCATCGGAAAATCCGCCGAAATTGCGCCACAGACCAAGATCATATTGCTTGTTTGCCAGGATCAGCCGCAGCATCGGCTCGGATTCCTCATCGCGCACGCTCGCGCCGTACAAAACCTTTTCATAAAACGCAGGGGTGAGCGTTTGAGAGGAAACATAGGCAAAGGCGCTCAGCGCCTGCCCGACCTTTTCCGAATCTGCGCAGCTGAGCGGCATACACAAAAAGACCGCTTCGGAGGAATCGCTTGCGGCAAAATAGCCGCTCTGTGCGCTGTCAAGCTTCGGATACGGCAAAATGCCGAACGAAAAATCGGAGCGAAGCGCGCGCATTGCGATGATGCCGCCGATCGTATCGGTATAGAACAGCGTTCTCCCGTTTTGGAAAGCATCCATTTTAAAATCGGAAACGGCGGAGCGGTTTACCACCGCGCCGCTTGTAAAAAACTGCATGAGCTGATTCCATGCCGTATCCGTGCGTGCCCCGGGGAAGCAAAGGCTCTGCTCTCCCGCCGCATTTGCGCTGACTATATGCACATCGGCGCCGAGCAAAAAACCGCTCAGGGAAGCGTCCGTCACGGCGCAGCCGTAGCGTGCGCCGTCCGCATCCGTCGCATGGCGCTGCGAGGCAACCAGTTCCGCCGCGCTCAGCATGGCAGGCAGCGTCCAATCACCGCTTTCCACCAGCGTATACGGCGTGTCGCACCCAAGCAAATCCGCATATTGGCTCCAAAGCTCCTTGGAAAAAGCAATGAGCTGCGTTGCACGGTCGTCATAGCTTGTAAAGTCGCCTGTGAGAAAATATACGGCGCCCCCCAGGGTCAGCTGTCGCTGCACGGCGCTCTCCCAGAAATCCCGCTCCAAATCCAAGGAATCAATTTCCGAAAAATCGCACAGCATGCCCTGCTGCGCCAACGCGTATGCCGTGGTACCGTCCGTCACAAGGCAATCAAATGCGGCATCACCCGCCTTAATTCCTCTTGAAAGATAGGCATAGGCGCTCTGCGTCGCCGTGTTTTTTTCCACGAGCGCCGTGGTTATGCCGTATTCCGTGCGCAAAATCTTTTCTCTTTTGCGCACCGCATCGTAAATCGGCTCCCCCTGCATGGCATCGTTTTCCTGCGCAAACAGATCCTGCGCCGCCGCGCTGTCCGATGCCGTGCAGATGCGCAGCTCTTTGCCGTACCAAAAATCCGCGGGAACGCCGCTTTGCCCGCCGTCCGTGCGCGGGACGCGGCCGCTTGGATCCGTCTCTGTTTTTTTGCAGCCGCAAACCATGAAAGAAAGCAAAAGAGCCGCAAAAACGATTGCAGCAAGGCGCTTCACGGCGTAATCACCCCGCAAAGCCCGAGCACGAGCACCAATGCCCCAAGCGCAATGCGATACCATCCGAACACACGGAAATCATGCTTTTTGATATAGCCCATCAAAAAGCGGATACAGACCATGGAAACGGCAAACGCCGTCAGCGCGCTGACCCCGAGCGAAAGCCATTCCGCGCCCGTGAAAGCAAGGCCGCCCTTGATCAGTCTAAGCAAAGAGGCGCCGAACATCACGGGGATGGCAAGATAGAAAGTAAATTCCGCCGCTACCGTGCGGGAAAGCCCGATCAAAAGCCCGCCGAGAATGGTTGCGCCCGAGCGCGAGGTGCCGGGAAATACAGCGGCAATGAGCTGAAAGCAGCCGATAAGCAGCGCATCGCGCACCGTGATATCCTCTACCCGCTGCACGCGCGGCACAAGCCCTTTTTCGGCGCGCACCCGCTCCACCACCAAAAACAAAATACCGAACACGATCAGTGCAATGCTGACCGTCAAGGGATTATAAAACAGGGCGTTCAGCGCATCATCAAACAGCACTCCCACAATCGCGGCGGGTATGCAGGCAATGAGAATTTTGCCCCACAAAATCAGAATCGGAGTTTTTACGAAAGGCTCTTCTTTTTTCTTCGAAAAAGAGAACGGGAATATCCTGTTCCAAAACAACACCACAACCGCCAGAATCGCCCCGAGCTGAATGGCGACAAGATAAAAATCCCAAAAGCCTTCGGTGGGAAAATTCAGATGGATAAATTTCTCCAAAATAATCAAATGGCCCGTGCTGCTGATCGGCAGCCATTCCGTAATGCCCTCAACAATTCCGAAAAAAACGGATTTCAAAAGCTCAAGCAAGCTTTGCATTTTTCTCTCCTCGCTCCCGTTTGGTTTACTGACGCTATCTTATCATATTTTCCCCCGTTTTGCAAGATGCAGGCGGCAGGTATGCTCTTAAACAATTCTTAAGTGCTTTCCCCCTTGCATATTAAGAAGAACTCCGTTATACTAATGGCAGAAGAAAGAAAGGCGGAGAACGGAATGGCACGAATTTTGGTTTGCGACGACGACAGGGATATTGTTTCGGCACTTTGTATCTATCTTGGAGCAGAGGGGCATGAGACCGTACGCGCCTACTGCGGCAAGGAGGCGCTCGCCGCCCTGAATGACACGCCGGTGCAGCTTGTGCTGTTGGATATCATGATGCCGGGCATGGACGGAATCGAAACGCTCGGAAAAATTCGCGCATGCTCCAACGTCCCCGTAATCATGCTCACGGCAAAATCGGAGGACGCGGATAAGGTGCTCGGTTTGAACATCGGTGCGGACGACTATGTGACAAAGCCATTTGCCCCGCTTGAACTGATGGCGCGCGTGCGCTCCCAGCTGCGCAGATATACGCGCCTTGGCAGCGCACTTTCCGAGGATGTTCTGCGTGTGGGCGGGGTTGAGCTGTGTGACCCCCAAAAGCGCGTAACAAAAGACGGCGAAGAAATCAGCCTCACGGGGCGCGAATACGACATTCTGAAGCTTTTGATGCAGCAGCCCGGCGTTGTTTTTTCCCCGCAGGAAATCTATCGGCGCGTCGCGGGCGGCGCCGCCGTCGGCGCGGAAAACACCGTAGCGGTGCATATGCGACATCTGCGCGAAAAAATCGAAATTGACCCGGCCAACCCGCAATATCTGAAGGTCGTTTGGGGGCAGGGCTATAAAATGGAGGTGCAGCATGAAAAAATAATGCGCAGCACACGAGGAAAAATCGAACGGCGCTTTGGCTTTCCCTCGGCTGTATTCTCTGCCTTTTGGTTTTTTGCTTCAACGCTGTTTGCGTCTTCGCCGCGCTGCGTGGGGAGGTCTATACCAAAAATCCGCAGGATTTCACAAAAACAATTCTCACAGGCGTTTTGCAGAACCGCTTCTCTGCATTCTATAATCTCTGCGATGCATACGAAAGCATTCATTTCCCGCAGAATTCCGCTGAACAGTCAAATGAAGCCGAGCTGGCACAACGGCAGGTGTTGCTCCGCTCCATACTGGACGCCTATGACCCCGCCAGTACCAATCTACGGTACCGCATCACGCGTGCAGGCAGCGAAATTCTGAATACCGTCGCGGAAAACGAAGAGGCTCTTGTCAGCGCCGTAAACAGCTACCGGTGCAGCGCACAGACAAAATACGAGCAAAAGGACTATAAAAGTGCGGCAGAGCGCGACAAAGCGCTGCAAGCTTATCTGAACAATTATACCGTGCTGGAATATCAATTCTTCGATACCGCAGCGGAGCGGGAAGACAATATAGAAAAAACGTTTTATACCCTTGATATCTGGTATTACGAAAAAGAAAACACCGCCGCCCTCTATGAGATCACCCTGCTTCTTCCGGCACCGGCTGCCAGAGGCAGCGTAACGGATATTTATTCCGTCCTTTGCTTTTCGCTGAACGCCTTTGTCGCACTGCGTTTTGTCTATCCCGTGCTCGCAGCGCTTGCACTGCTCGCGCTTCTCGTGTTTTTTGTGGTACTGCTTTGCCGCCGCGCGCCAAAGAGCCGCCGCATCGACCGCGTGCCGTACCTGCTTTTGTTTGCACCCTATGCCGTATGCGCCGTATACGGCACGGCGGCCGTTTTGTCGTGCCTCGGGCGAACATCATTCTATGATATTCTCGCCGTCTGCATCGGCACTGCCCTTTTCGGCATAACGCTATGGATGCTGCTGCGCACGGTACGCCGCATTCAGCTTGGTCTCTTTTGGCGTACTACGCTACTTTTTTACTGTCTGCGGCTTTTGCGTTATCTTTTCATGCACATACCGGCATTTTGGAAGCTGCTGCTCGTCGGCGGCGCATTCATCCTGCTGCAAGGCGCTTCGGTGCTTCTGGTTTATGAGGGCAGCCCGGCAGGGATTTTGCTGTGGCTGCTGCTGCAAAGCGCATGGCTTGGCTTTGGAATTTATCTGGTGCTGTGCTGGAATTGCGTCAAAGCCATCGGCAGCGCTGCCGCAAGCGGAGAAACGGCTGAAATTCCGCACTGGCTGCTGCCGGAATTTCAAAAGCATGCCGCCGTTTTGTCCGACAATGCAAGCCGCATTGCACAAGCGGTCAGCGCGGCAACAAAAAGTGAGCGAATGAAGGCGGAGCTGATCACCAATGTCTCGCACGACATCAAAACCCCGCTCACCTCCATTGTCAATTATACCGATCTTTTGCAAAAGGAGGGGCTGCAAAGCCCGAATGCCGCGGAATATCTTGCCGTTTTGCAGCGGCAATCCATTCGCCTGAAAAAGCTGACGGAGGATCTGATCGAGGCATCCCGCGCGGCAAGCGGCTGCGTTGCGGTGCATGCGCAGCCGCTGGATCTTGGTGTGATGCTGCTGCAGGAACTCGGGGAATACAAAGAGCGCTTTGAAAGTGCGGGGCTTACAGCTGTAGAAGAGGGCACGCAGACGCCTGCGCCGATTGCAGCGGACCCCGCCCTGCTCGGCCGCATTTTTGACAATCTGCTCGGCAACATCTGCAAATATGCCATGCCGGGCACCCGCGTTTATTTCTCTTTGGAGCGCACCGAGACACATGCCGTTCTCATCCTGCGTAATATTGCAAAAGAGGCGCCCGCAAACCGCGGAGAGGAGCTTTTAGAGCGGTTTGTGCGCGGCGACCATGCCCGCACAACGCAAGGCAGCGGCCTTGGGCTCTCCATTGCGCAAAGCCTGTGCACCCTCCAGGGCGGAACGCTGCAGCTCAAAATCGACGGAGATCTGTTCAAGGTGATTCTCCGCTTCCCCTTCAGCGAAAAAACCGAGCAGGAATAACATTGACGAAGCCTTCATTTTATGCTATGATAGTAGCATGAAAAGGAGGCTTTTGCCATGAATCAGCCAAGTCAGCCAAACCGCCGCCTGAATGCGGCGGAAATTGAGCGGCGCCGCGCCCTGAGAAAAAAACAGCGCCGCCAAAAGCAGCTGCGCGCCGCAGCGCTGCTTATTCTTCTCCTTGCAATCTGCATTCTTGCAATCGTTTTTATCGCAAAAAGCTGCGGCAAAAAAACACCCGTTATACCGCAGGATCCTTCCGAGCCGTCTTCCTCCGCAAGCAGCGAAAACGGTTCTGCCTCCGATACGGATTCCGCCGAGCCGCCGACCTCCGAAGCCGTTACGGAACCGGTTGAACAGGCGCCGAGCTTTACCGCAGACCTTTCCGCCTATGAAGAATATATGAATCCGACGGATCGCGATGCCTATCTGACCCTGGTCAATGCAACACACCCCCTTGCCTCCGACTTTATTCCGGCAGACCTGACCGATCTTGTCAACACCCGCGGCGACGGGCGCGCCATGCAGAAAATGTCGCTGTATGCCGCAAAGGCACTGGAAGCGCTCTTTATAGAGGCAAAAGCCGAAAATCAACTGACGGTAAACCCAAAAAGCGGATACCCGCTTTCCGTTATGAGCGCTTATCGCTCCTATGCCTACCAAAGCTCTCTGTTTTCTCACTATACGGACAATGAAATGGCAAGAAACCCTGCCCTGACGCGCGAACAGGCGGAAGCCATCACCGTAACCTATTCCAACCGCCCCGGCACCAGCGAGCATCAGCTCGGCCTCGCGGTCGATATCTATGACCGGCACTATCAGAAGCTTGTCTATGAAAACATGAACCACGATTTCTATGATTGGCTTGACGAGCACTGCGCGGAGTACGGCTTTATAAAGCGCTACCCGACGCGCAAGGTGCTGCTCACCGGATGGGACGAGCCTTGGCATTACCGCTACGTCGGGAAGGAAGCGGCTCAGTTCATCATGGAAAACGGCATCTGCTTTGAGGAATTCTACGCCCATTATAATCCGAATTACACGCTGTAAGAGTCAGCGCGCGAAATATATTGCACGGCGGGAAAAAAGTTCTTGCAATATACAAGATACAGTGGTATTATTACACAGTAAGGATTATGGTAATGTCAGAGTGAGCTTCGGCTCACTCTTTTTTACGAACGGCATGGCCATACTAAAATGTGGAAGTGAGTGACGTATGAGCAAAATCACTGACAGGGTTTTTGCCCTTGCAAAACCGGTTGTGGAAAACGAGGGCTGTTCGCTGTGGGACGTTGAATATGTCCGCGAGGCGGGGAGCTGGTATCTCAGAGTGTACATTGATAAAGAGGGCGGAGTGTCGATAGACGACTGCGAGCGCATAAGCCGCGCGCTTGACCCGCTGCTGGACGAGGCTGATCCAATACCCGACAGCTATGTTTTCGAGGTAGGTTCTGCGGGAGCGGAGCGGGAGCTGAAAAGGCCGTCCGACTTTGAACAGTTCATGGGAAGCCAGGTCGAGGTAAAGCTGTATCAGCCGAAAGACGGGCGCAAGGCTTTTGTCGGCGTGCTTGCGGCCTACGATAACGGCAGAGTGACGATCACATCAGGCAAGGAAACTCTTGAATTTGACAAATCACAGGTGGCGCAGGTAAGACTGCACGCAACGATATAAAAGGGGTTATAGAAATGAACGCAGAATTTTTTGAAGCCATAGAAGATATCGAGAAGGAAAAGGGCATTCCCAGAAGCTACATGTACGCCAAAATTAATCAGGCAATGCTCGCGGCCTTCCGCCGTGACAATCCTGACTGCGCGGACAATGTTGAAGTCATTCTTGACGAGGACAAGAAGCGCATAGACATGGTCGTGAAAAAGACTGTCGTTGAGGAAGTGGAGGATGCCAATCTTGAGATAAATCTTGAGGCGGCAAAGAAGATCAGCAAGCGTGCGAAGATCGGCGATGTCGTCGGCGTGCCGGTGGAGACCAAGAAGTTCGGCCGCATCGCGGCTCAGGCTGCAAAGCAGGTCATCATCCAGGGCATACGCGAAGCCGAGCGCGGCCTCGTCTTTGAGGAGTTCACCTCCAAGGAACATGAGA
>OLQA01001934.1_pt1 | contig 17149 bp, 16 predicted proteins | sample 1673151 | NCBI WGS metagenome assembly OLQA01 (sample SAMEA3136760, study PRJEB25190) | human gut metagenome | biome: human gut; feature: human-associated habitat; material: faeces | place: Austria | collected 2013 | reverse complement strand
AGAAGTCAGATACTTCAAAACTCCGGTAAGCTGACTCTTATCAAGATCACAGCCTTCAAAAACTTCTCGAATGTCTGTTGCTGTTAATGTATTTTTATTCTGTTTCGCAATTTCCTGAATTTCTTTTAATTTATTCTGAAACTCCTGTACGTTCATTTTAATTCTCCTTATTTCTTTTGGCTGTTTTTTATTGTAACATTCTTCTGTATTTTTTCCAACTAAATGTATCTCATTTCGATGTTTTTTATCCCGGTTTCATTAAAATTAAAAACTTTTTTTATCCGGAAAGCCTTGAAAAATAAGGGTTTTTGAGATATTTAAAATTTTTTCGAAAAAAATATAAAAATTTATAAAAAAGGTGTTGACAAATGGGAGACCATATAATATAATAACTCTTGCCTTGAGCGAGAGAAAAGAAATTCTTGAGAGCACAAGGAACGACAACTTCATAGAAATGATGTTGTAAGACATCGGGGTGTGGCTCAGTTTGGCTAGAGCGCCTGGTTTGGGACCAGGAGGCCGCAAGTTCGAATCTTGTCACCCCGACTGCTGTAACAACATTACCGTTTCAGCGTAAATGCGGGTGTAGTTCAATGGTAGAACACTAGCCTTCCAAGCTAGATACGTGGGTTCGATTCCCATCACCCGCTTTTTTGCTATCCATTTATATGGAAAATGAGACGAATTGCAGTGAGTTTTGTGAAGTCAAAGGAACTCGAAGGAGCGCATATGAAAATTTTTTTGCCTGAGAAAGTAAATTTTATTATCAACAAATTGAAGGAGAACGGCTACGAGGCGTATGCGGTTGGTGGCTGCGTGAGAGATTCTGTTTTGGGACGAGTGCCTGATGACTGGGATATTACGACGTCGGCGACTCCGAATGAGACGAAAGCACTGTTTAAGAGAACATTTGATACAGGGATTGAGCACGGGACAATTACGGTGCTGGTCGACAAAGAGGCGTTCGAGGTGACAACATACCGTGTGGATGGAGAATATGAGGACAGCAGACATCCGAAGGAAGTTGTGTTTACACGAAGTCTGAAGGAAGATCTTTTGAGAAGAGACTTTACGATCAATGCGATGGCATATAATGAAGAGGAAGGTCTGGTGGATATTTTCGGCGGAATCGAAGATCTGGAGCGAAAGGTGATCCGTTGTGTGGGCGATGCGAGGGAGCGTTTTGGGGAAGATGCGCTTCGAATTTTGCGCGCAGTGCGATTTGCGGCACAGCTTGGATTTCGGATTGAAGAGGAGACGATGGAAGGGATTCGAAAGCTTGCACCGACGCTTGCAAATATCAGTGCAGAGCGGATTCAGGTGGAATTAGTCAAGATGCTTGTATCGCCGAATCCGGGTTTGCTGGCGCTTTCATATGAGCTTGGAATTACAAAAGTGATTCTTCCGGAATTTGATGATATGATGCGGACAGGTCAGGAGACGCCGCATCATATGTATTCAGTAGGAATGCACACGTTGAAGGCAGTCGAACAGGTCAGAGCTGATAAGGTCTTGAGACTTACGATGCTGCTTCACGATGTTGCAAAACCGCAGATGAAGACGGTGGACACAGACGGTGTTGCACATTTTAAGAGGCATGATGTAAAAGGAGCGGAAGTTGCAAAAAAAATTTTGAAGAGACTGAAGTTTGATAATGATACACTTGGAAAAGTGACAAAACTTGTGCAGTATCATGATTATCGCATGCCCGCACAGCCAAAGAACGTCAGAAGAGCCATGAATAAGATCGGTGAAGAATTATTTCCGTGTTATCTGGAGGTCAGAAAAGCGGATACAATGGCACAAAGTGAATATATGCGCGAGGAGAAGCTTTCAAATATTGCAGGAATCGAGCGATGCTACAAAGAGATTCTGAAGAAAAAAGAGTGTGTTTCTCTGAAGATGTTAGCAGTTACGGGGAGCGATCTGATTGCGGATGGTATGCAGCCTGGAAAACAGATTGGCGCCGTCTTGCAGGCGTTGTTGGAGCTTGTGATTGAGCAGCCGGAATACAATACAAAGGAGATTTTATTGGAGCAAAGCAGGAAGCTGCGCGAGGAAACTCTTTTGTAGAAATGCACATACTTACAAGATGTCCGTCATACATTTAGAGAGAATAGGAAATAATGAATGTAGGGGGCAACGATGAAAGAGAATGAAGTAAGTGTGTTGGATCAATATGATATAGATATAAAAAGCACCCGCAGAATCAGGGGTGCTATTTTATGTACTACGAATCAGGGACTCTTTGTGCTCAGGGAGCTTATGATTTCGGAAAAAAGAATTCCGATGTTGCACAAATTATATGCACACATGATGGAAAATGGATGTGACAGGGTAGATGAGGTCATAGAAAATAAAGAGCATGAATTATTCAGCACATCAGAAGATGGGATTAAGTATGTGGTCAAACGTTGGTATGACGGAAAAGAATGCGATATCCGAAAAGAGCAGGAAATTGTGGGGGCGACAAAAAATCTTGCAAAACTGCATAAAGTTTTGCGAGGACCAATTGATTTTGGTGAGGAATCAGAGACCTTTGTTATGGAAGGTGAGGATTTGCGAAAGGAGTACTGCAGACATAACCGTGAGATGAAAAAGGTACGGGCGTTTATCCGCGGGAAAGTGGGAAAAGGTGAGTTCGAACTGGCGTTTTTAAAACATTTTGATGCGATGTATGATTGGGCGCAGAGTGCGAGCGTCAGATTGGAAAATTCTGAATATGAGTTGCTGGTACAGCAAAGCAAAGAGAAAACAACGATCACGCATGGTGAATACAATTATCACAATGTTCTGATGGTGCAGGATGGAATTGCAACAACAAATTTTGAGCATTTCCATCAGGATGTGCAGTTGGCAGATCTGTACTATTTCATCAGAAAGACAATGGAAAAGAATCGGTGGAATATTTTGCTTGGAGATAAAATAATCGATGCCTATAGTCAGATTATGTCACTTGGAAAGCATGAACTAGAGTATCTTGCGATTAGTTTATCTTATCCAGAGAAATTTTGGAAGGCGGCAAATTCCTATTATCGTTCCAGTAAAGCGTGGATTCCTACAAAGAGTGTTGAAAAATTAGAGATGGCAATTCGTCAGATGGATGAAAAGAAACATTTTTTAGAGACGATATTTTCTTTTCATTTATAAAATGCTGGTGTATAATAGTAGCGATAAAGCGAAGGAGGAACAAATGGTATGAATTATCAGGAACAATATCAAGAGTGGCTCACAAACCCATATTTTGATGAAGAGACGAAACAGGAATTAAAAGCAATTGCAGATAATGAGAATGAGATAAAAGAAAGATTTTATAAAGACTTAGAGTTTGGAACAGCGGGGTTGCGCGGCGTGATCGGTGCAGGAACAAACCGTTTGAATATCTATACAGTGAGAAAAGCAACACAGGGACTTGCGAATTATATTTTGCAAAAAGGACTTCAGGAAAAAGGCGTGGCAATCGCATATGATTCAAGAAGAATGTCGCCGGAGTTTGCAGATGAGGCAGCTTTGTGTCTGAATGCAAATGGAATCAAAGCGTATGTATTTGAATCACTCCGCCCGACACCGGAACTTTCCTATGCGGTAAGAAAGTTGAATTGTGTTGCGGGAATCAATATTACAGCAAGTCACAATCCGCCGGAATATAACGGATATAAAGTATATTGGGAAGATGGGGCTCAGATTACTCCTCCTCATGATAAAGGAATCATGGATGAAGTGAAAAAAGTGACTGATTTCAATACTGTGAAGACGATGACACTGGAGGCGGCTAAGGCAGCAGGACTTTATGTGGTGATCGGCGGTGAGATTGATGACGCTTATATGGAAGAATTGAAAAAGCAGGTAATCCATTGGGATGCGATCAAAGAGATGGGGAAAACATTAAAGATTGTTTACAGTCCCCTTCATGGAACAGGCAATATCCCGGCAAGACGTATTTTAAAAGAGCTTGGATTTGAAAATGTATATGTTGTAAAAGAGCAGGAATTACCAGATGGAGAATTTCCTACAGTCTCTTACCCGAACCCAGAGGCTGAGGAAGCATTTGAGTTGGGATTAAAACTGGCAAAAGAAGTAGATGCGGATCTTGTTCTGGCGACAGACCCGGATGCAGACCGTCTTGGTGTATATGTGAAAGACAGTAAATCCGGAGAATATAAAGTGCTGACAGGGAATATGTCAGGATGTCTGCTTGCAGACTATGAGATTGGACAAAGAAAAGCGACCGTAGGATTGCCGGAAGACGGTTATCTGATCAAGACAATCGTGACATCAAATATGGCAGATGCGATTGCAAAAGGTTATGGTACAGGATTGATCGAAGTTCTGACAGGATTTAAGTTTATCGGACAGCAGATTCTCGGTTTTGAGCAGAGTAAAAAAGGCACATATTTATTCGGATTTGAGGAAAGCTATGGTTGTCTGATCGGAACTCATGCAAGAGATAAAGATGCAATTGTTGCGACGATGGCACTGTGTGAGGCGGCTGCATACTATAAGACAAAAGGTATGACACTTTGGGATGCCATGGTTGATATGTATGAGAGGTTTGGATATTACAAGGATGATATTCAGGCGATTACATTAAAAGGAATTGAAGGCTTGGCAAAGATTCAGGAAATCCTTGAGACACTGCGCAAAGAGCCGCCTACAAAAATCGGTGCATATGAAGTGTTGAAAGCAAGAGATTATCAGGCTGATACAATCAAGGACCTTGTGACAGGTGAGATGACAAGAACGGGACTTCCAAACTCCAATGTCTTATATTATGACCTGACAGATGACGCATGGTTATGTGTGCGCCCATCGGGAACAGAGCCAAAAGTAAAATTCTATTATGGTGTAAAAGGCACTTCTTTAGAGGATGCAGATGCCAAATCAGAAGCGCTTGGAAAAGAAGTTCTGGCGATGATTGATAAAATGCTATAAAAGGGTGTGAAAAGTGCCTAAAAACCCCCAAAAAACAGGGAAAAGTGGGCAAATACACTTGACAAAAGACGAGTGAAAAGGTATAACAGTATTTAAAGGCATATTCATACAGAAAAAGCGTGTGAAACATGCAAAGAAACCGATAGAATTTATTGACAAATACATTCTATGTTTGAAATAAGAGGAGGAACATAATCCATGAACAAAACAGAATTTATCGCAGCAATCGCGGAGAAAGCAGAATTGTCAAAGAAAGATGCAGAAAAGGCTTTAAAAGCTTTCACGGACGTAGTGGAAGAAGAATTGAAGAAAGGTGAAAAGATTCAGTTAGTTGGGTTTGGAACATTTGAAGTAAGCGAAAGAGCAGCAAGAGAAGGAAGAAATCCTCAGACTGGTGAAACAATGAAGATCGCAGCTTCCAAAGCTCCGAAATTCAAAGCTGGTAAAGCTCTGAAAGATATGGTAAACGAATAAGTAAATCGTGCTTTTAGGGGGGACAGATATGTTCCCCCTTTTGTTTATCCGGAGGTATATATGAGACTTGATAAATATTTAAAAATCTCACGTCTGATCAAGAGAAGAACGGTTGCGAACGAGGCATGTGATGCCGGACGAGTGCTGGTCAATGACCGCCCCGCCAAGGCGTCAGCACAGGTAAAAGCCGGTGATACGATTGAAATCCAGTTTGGAAGCAAAAACGTAAAGGTTGAGGTGCTAGATATCAAAGAAACGGTTCGTAAAGAAGACGCAGAGAATCTTTTTCGCTATCTTTGATCGTTTTTGTGTCTATTGGACAGGGCTCTCACATAGATTAACAGTAAATGCAGGATGGGAGCTGTGGGGTTGGAAGAAAAAAAGACAGGCAAGGTGCACGGTCTGACGCTAAAAGAGCGTAAATATGGAAAACTGACAGGTGTTCAGGATATTCATTCGTTTAATGAAAATGAGATATTGCTTCAGACTGAGGCCGGGAAAGTGCAGATCAAAGGAGAGCAGCTTCATGTAAAAAGCCTTGACCTCGAAAAGGGAGAGGCTGAGATTGAAGGAAAAGTAAACAGTGTTTCTTATCTGACAAAGAATGCGCAGAAAAAAGAAGAACCTTTGCTGAAAAGGATGTTCCGGTAAGATGAGCAGTTATATCAGATTGGAAATACTGCTTTTTTTTCGCGCTTTCGAAACAGGAGTAGGGATGCTTGTTGTTTACAGGCTGACCGATATGCTGAAAAGACGTTTGTTCTGCGACAGAATGTGGAACAGTACAGTGGATATTTTGTACTGGTTATTGGCTGGTTTGCTGCTTTTTACCGCTTTATATCAGTGCAATTATGGCAGAATCCGCTTTTTTATGCTGGCAGGTGTTGCTTTTGGTGGAATTTTTGCAAATTTTGTGTTAAATAGGTTGCTATTTCTGGTAAAAAGATGTAAAATTCCATCGTATAGACATACGAAAAGACGTTTATGGTGTAATAGAAGGGGCAGACGCTTTGAAAAAGTCAAAAAAGAAAAAAAATAAAAAAAGAATAGCGAATAACTACCTTGGAATGGCAGCAATTGCTATTGTTGTTCTGCTTCTGTTGGGTGGACTGACTTATCAGAGTCAGACACTTAAGGCGAGGATTGCTGTATACGATGCAAAGGCATCAGCGCTGGAAGATTCTATTGCAGGTGAGCAGGAACGTACACAGGAAATAGATGAACAGAAAGAGTACATGCAGACGGATGAATATATAGCCGAAGTTGCCAGAGATAAGCTTGGTCTGGTCAAAGGAAATGAGATTGTATTTGAAGAAGAGAAATAAAGGAGATTTTGCAGAAAAGTTTTCTGGAACAATCTCCTTTATTTGACAGATATTTTAAAAGAACCCTCTTATAATATTTTTCTAGTGAAAGTATTGTAATACTTACCGGGAAGTATCAGGGGAGGGGGACATATGCAGGAATGGATAATTGCCATGCTCGTGATCAGCGTACTGTTGATATTGCGGGACATGGCAAAAACTATTTTGACGGGGAGAATGTCGAAAAAAGAAGAAATATTTCCGATTGGAGAAGATCATCCTCAGAAAGAAAAAGTGGAACGCTATGCGGCAGCTTTTCAGAAACTTGCGGATACATTTTATGGAATGCCGTACAAAAAGGAATACCTGAGTAGTGGGCAGATTGATCGTATTCTGACGGATGCGAATAATCGTCTGTGCAGTAACTGCTATCATCGGGAAATCTGCTGGGGAAGTCAGGCAGAAACAATGTGTCAGGGGGGAGAAGCACTGGTACGTGCTCTCGAAAAAGATGATGAAGGAGAACTTGAGAAACTTCGTATGCAATGGGGGAGCGTATGCGGAAAATCATTGCAATATCTGGAAGAAGTACGCGAACAGTTTCGACAGGAAAAACAGAATCTTATATGGATGAATCGTATGATCGAAAGTCGGCTGGCAGTGGCTCAGCAGCTGACAGAGACAGCGGCCATTATGGAGACAGTAGCAAATGATCTGTATGATATTTCGGCAGCAGAACCGGAATTTCAGGAAGAACTGAAAAAGAATCTGCGAAGAAAACATGTGATTTTGAAAGCTGCGTGGGTGATGGACAAAGTTGAAGGGCGCAGACAGATTTTTCTTACTCTGCGTGCCAGGAGCGGACAGTGTGTTTCTGTAACAGAGGTCGCACAGATGCTCTCAGAGTTATGCGAAAGTAATATGACGTCTGTGCAGGGAAGCCGGTGTATTGTAAATGGGGAATTTCATACGATTCATTTTGTAGAAGATGTCAGTTATCAGATGTTATACGGAGTATCCAGACTTACAAGAGAAAATGAAAAAGTATCAGGGGATAATTATATCTGCAGACAGGAAGACGGTGGAAGATTTGTGATGTGTCTGTCTGATGGAATGGGATCGGGTATGGACGCATGCAGAGAAAGTGAGATTGTAGTGGAACTTCTGGAACAGTTTCTGGATTCCGGCTTTTCTCAGGAGACTGCGGCACGTATGGTAAATTCTGCGCTTGTTCTGAAAGGCAGGGAAGGAATGTTCTCTACGGTAGATATCTGTGCAGTAGATCTCTATACGGGAATCTGTGAGTTCCTAAAAGCAGGTGCAGCTTCGACATTTATCAAACGTGACCACTGGGTGGAAGCTATTTCATCAGAAAGTCTTGCGGCGGGACTGGTACAGAGGATTGATTTTGACACGGCATCCAGAAAATTGTATCATGGAGATTATCTGATCATGATGACCGATGGTGTGATGGACGCGCTGCCTGTTGAATGTGAGGAAGAGACGATGAAAGAGATCATTATGGATATTCAGGATGAAACACCCAGAGAGATCAGCCGGGGGATTTTGGAACGGGCACTCGGGTACAGCGATTATCATGCGAGGGATGATATGACGGTCCTTGTAGCGAATGTGGTAAGAAAATAAAAACACAGGAGAAAAGAAGATGTATAAAGATACATTGCAGAAAGTAAAAAGATTTATGACTGAAACAGGAATGCTGCAAAATTGTTCAGAGATCATCCTTGGTGTTTCTGGCGGTCCGGATTCGATGACAATGCTTCATATATTGAATGAACTCAGAGATGAATTTGGCTATCGTCTCCGCGTAGTACATGTAAATCACGGAATCCGTGGAAAAGAAGCTCTGCGGGACCAGCAGATGGTGGAGAAAATATGCAGTGAATGGAAGATCCCGTGTGCAGTATATAATTATGATGTTCCTGCTCTGGCTCTCAGTTGGAAGATGGGAACCGAAGAAGCCGGCCGCAAAGTTCGTCGAATCGCTTTTGAAAAAGAGAAAGAAAATGCAGTGGCGATACCGGAACAGGTACGTGTGGCGCTTGCACATAACCAAAATGATATGGCGGAAACTATGCTGCATCACCTGGCCAGGGGAACCGGGATCAGGGGCCTCTGCTCGCTGAAGCCACTGAACGGAGAAATTATCCGGCCTCTTTTGTGTTTAGAACGGAGTGAAATCGTCAATTATGTAGAGGAGAACAGCATTCAGACAGTTCTGGACAGCAGCAATATGGAAGATGATTATACGAGAAACCGTATACGACGTCACATTCTGCCACTCATTGAGCAGGAAGTAAATCCAAGGGCAGTTACACATATGGCAGAAGCGTCAGAAATATTCGGACAGGCAGAAGTCTATTTTACGAAGCTGGCAGGAGAAATGGCAGCAGGATACAGGAAAGCAAAAGACAGATATGTCCTGGATCATGAGTTTTTCAAAAAAGAAACAATTATCCAGACATATGTGATCAGGGAGATATTAGAAGTAACAGGCGGACATCAGAGTGACCTTACCTCTGGTCATATAAAACAGATCAGAGATCTGTATGGTATGCAGACTGGACGAAAAGCAGATCTTCCATATGAACTGGAGGCATCCAGAGTTTATGAAGGAGTACAGATCCGAAAGAAAAATATGATCGCAGAATCAGATAGTGAGACAGAAGAACTGAAAATTCAAAATCTTGTTGTTCCGGGAGAAACGAAATGGAAGCAGGGATGCTTTACTGCAAAAATTTATTCATATAATGGTGAGAAGATTTTGGAAAAAAAGTATACGAAATGGTTTGATTGTGATAAAATAAATTGCGAACTGTCTGTCCGCACACGCAGAAGCGGTGACTATATGGCAGTCAGTCAGAGCGGCGGGCATAAGAAGCTGACACGTTGTATGATCGATGATAAAATTCCGGGTGAACTGAGAGGGAAACTCCCACTGGTTGTCGATGGAAATGAAGTTTTGTGGATCGTAGGCGGAAGAATCAATGAGCGTTACAAAATCACTTCCGAAACAGGAAGGGTATTGGAGATCACATACCAAGGAGGAAACGTACAATGAGTGAAAAAATCAAAGTTTTACTGAGTGAAGAAGAAGTGGATGCAAGAATTAAGCAGATCGCAGCCCAGATCAGCAGGGATTATGCAGGAAGGGAAATACATCTTATCTGTGTTCTGAAGGGTGGCGTATTCTTTACCTGTGAACTGGCAAAGAGAATTACTGTTCCGGTATCCCTTGATTTTATGTCAGTATCCAGCTATGGTGATGATACAAAATCCAGTGGTGTTGTAAAAATTGTAAAAGATCTGGATCAGCCGCTGATCGGCAAAGATGTTCTGATCGTGGAGGATATCATTGACTCAGGAAGAACTCTCAGCTACCTGATCGAAATCCTGAAGGGAAGAAATCCAAACAGCATCCGTCTGTGCACACTGCTGGACAAACCGGAACGCAGGGTAAAAGACGTAAAAGTAGACTACTGCTGTTTTAATATTCCGGATGAATTTGTAGTAGGATATGGTCTGGATTACGCACAGAAATACAGAAATCTTCCGTTTATCGGGGTGGTTGAATTAGAAAACCAGGATTGAAAGGAGACAGCAGCAGGTGAATAAACAGTCAGGCAGAATTGGCCTGTATCTTGTATTGATCGTGATGTTGGTTGCCGGATACTTTTATCTGAACAATCAGGTAGCATCACAGAGCAGTTACTCAATGGAAAGTATGAAACAGGCAGCAGAGGATGGTAAGCTTTCTTCTGCAAAAATCTACCAAAACAGGGAAGTGCCTACCGGTTCCGTTGTTGCGGATATCGAAGGTGAAGGGCAGAAAAAAGTATATGTAACAGATGTTAAAGACGCACAGAAGCTTCTGGAAGGCTACGGCATTCATCCGGAAGTGGCAGATGTTCCGCAGGAAAGTGTATTTATGACAACATTTTTTCCGGTACTTCTCACAGGTGGGCTGGTGATTTTCCTGTTTCTTATGATGAACCGTCAGATGTCAGGAGGCGGAGGTAATGCCAAGATGATGAATTTTGGAAAGAGCCGTGCCCGAATGATGCTGCCGGATGACAAAAAAGTTACATTTCAGAATGTGGCAGGTCTTCAGGAAGAAAAAGAAGATCTGGTCGAGGTTGTTGATTTTTTGAAAGCTCCACAGAAATATACAAATGTTGGAGCAAGGATTCCGAAAGGAGTGATCCTTGTAGGACCTCCTGGAACAGGTAAGACACTTCTTGCAAAAGCAGTTGCCGGAGAAGCGGGAGTTCCGTTTTTCTCTATTTCAGGATCTGATTTTGTAGAGATGTTTGTCGGTGTCGGCGCATCCCGTGTACGTGACCTGTTTGAAGAGGGCAAGAAGCATGCACCATGTATCATCTTTATTGATGAGATTGATGCAGTTGCCAGACAACGTGGTACTGGAATGGGTGGTGGACATGATGAAAGAGAGCAGACTCTGAACCAGCTTCTAGTAGAGATGGATGGTTTCGGTGTAAATGAAGGAATTATCGTTATGGCGGCTACCAACCGTGTGGATATCCTTGATCCGGCGATTCTTCGTCCTGGCCGTTTTGACCGTAAGGTTGCAGTAGGCCGCCCGGATATCAAAGGAAGGGAAGAAATCCTCAGAGTTCATGCAAAAGATAAACCGCTTGGAGAAGATGTGGATCTTGCACAGATCGCGCAGACAACTGCCGGTTTTACAGGGGCAGATCTTGAAAATCTTCTGAATGAGGCTGCGATCATGGCTGCCAGATCAGGACGCAGTTATATTACACAGCTGGATATCAAGCATGCATTTATCAAAGTTGGTATCGGGGCAGAGAAACGAAGCAAAGTTATTTCTGAGAAAGAGAAGAAGATCACAGCATATCATGAGGCCGGACATGCGATCTTATTCCATGTACTTCCGGATATGGATCCAGTATATACGATTTCCATTATTCCTACCGGAATGGGAGCTGCAGGATATACCATGCCTCTTCCTGAAAATGATGACATGTTTAATACCAAAGGCAAGATGCTGCAGGATATTACGACACTTCTGGGTGGACGTGTCGCTGAAGAAATCATCTTTGGTGATATTACAACAGGTGCATCAAATGATATTAAGCGTGCAACCAGTACAGCACGTGCAATGGTCATGCAGTATGGTATGTCTGACAAGCTTGGGCTGATCACTTACGGGGATGACGGAGATGAAGTCTTTATCGGACGTGATCTGGCACATACCAGAAGCTACAGTGAAGAAGTTGCAAAAGAGATTGACAAAGAGGTTCATGATATTATTGACCGCTGCCATGCAGATGCAAGAAAGATTATTTCTCAGCATATGGATGTTCTTCATAAGTGTGCAGCACTTCTTTTAGAGAAGGAAAAGATTCAGCGTGATGAGTTTGAGGCACTTTTTACAGCGAAAAATGAAATGCCTCAAGAATAGGGTATACAAAGTGCATAAAAACAAATACTAAATTTTGTGAAGTTTGTGCACAGTTTTGGAGGGAGTCATGGTACTATAATAACCGTAAAAACCCCCCAATACATTATATAGTTTTTGCTACACCCCATAAGAAGAAATACCTTCTCCAAAAAAGACAGCTTATCCCGCTGTCTTTTTTACTGTCTAAAAATCCCGCAGCATCAGGCGAGAAAATCGTCTTTTGTTGCGTTTTTTTGTTACTCACCAAGCTTTGGACATCGCTTTCTGGCGCCGGTAAGTGACCGCAAATCGCGAAAAGGAGAAATGCAGATACATTTCCGGGGTTAAAATGTGACTGCAAATTACTAAAAGGAGAAAATCAGATACAATCCTAGATACCAAAAGTGACCGCAAATTGCAAAAAAGTAAAATGCAGATACACTCATGAATCCTAAAGTGACCGTAAATCGCGAAAAGGAGAAAAGCAGATACATTTCCAACGCCGGTAAGTGACCGCAAATCGCAAAAAGGAGAAAATTAGATACAATCCTAGACTCCAGAACTTCTTTACGTCAAAATGGATTCATGTTATCATTAATCCAATATGTGAGTTTACCTAGGGGAGAAATATGATGTTAAAAAAAACGAAAAAAAGCAAAGAATCTGTACAGGGATTCACGCTCGTAGAATTGATTATTATTGTAGCAATTCTGGGTGTGTTGGTGGCGATTTTAGCGCCTGCCTATACCAAGTATATTGAGAAAAGCCGGGAGGCAACAGATCTGTCAAATGCCAAATCTGCATATAATGAATTAATGATGAATGTGGCTGAAAAGGAAGAAGATCCAGAGCCTATTAGTTTCAAGTTAAAACAAAAACATCCCGGCTGGCAGAGTCCACTTCCAATTACAGTCGGGAGTGCTTCCTTTGATGGCACAAATACAGATAACTGGGTTGGAACACCGGGCCGAAACGGAACCTGTGTAGTTTCCTATGATAAAAATAAAGGTGTGATTTTTACCTGGAGTGGTGGAATTGATGTGGCAGTGAGACCAACATATAATGGAAAGTTGGATGAAACTTTAACTACCCTTAAAAAGGGATATAAGCGGATTGGTGATGCCAACATGAATAATAATAAGGCCTTCTTCTCTAATCAGACATTCTATATTAATGGAGAACGGTATACTACCCGTGTCTATTATGCGGATTCATCCGCTTTCAAAGATGCATTAATAGGTTATACACCGAAGCCTGCCTCCTACGATCAAAGTCCTTTCCGTAAAGTGGAGAACGATTATGATCATTTTACACACCAGGGCTTTGCATACTACACCTACGGCAAAGATGGCTCCATCAATATGTTTACCTATGTAAACGAAAATAAGGTCTATCAGACAACTGACGAAGGTAAGACCTGGCAGGACATTACGCCAAATGAAAAATGAAGAATAATAGTAACTATTCAGAAGGTAGTATCCCGCAAGGGGATGAAAAGTTACGAATAATAAATTGTAACAGAGAGGTATCGCGAAGTTTATGTTTACGATTAAGACAGTCAAAGGTGATATAACCAAAATTACAGATGTACAGGCAATTGTAAATGCTGCTAATAATTCTCTTCTTGGTGGTGGCGGTGTTGATGGTGCAATCCATCATGCTGCAGGTCCGGAACTTCTTGCAGAATGCAGGACGCTTCATGGCTGTGAAACAGGAGAGGCAAAGATAACCAGGGCATATAATCTGCCATGCGATTACGTGATTCACACGGTTGGACCGATATGGAATGGCGGAAAAAATAATGAAGATAAGCTTCTTACAGATTGTTATTATAATTCGTTAAAGCTTGCGATGGAGAATGATATTAGAACAATCGCATTTCCATCTATATCTACGGGAGTTTATCATTTTCCGGTAGAGAGAGCTGCTAAGATTGCGGTAAAAACAGTTTGTAGATTTCTGCAGGAGAATCCTGATAGTTTTGATCTTGTTGAGTGGGTGCTATTTAACGACCAGGCCGCATCCGCATATGAAACTGAGGTATCCTTAATATAAAAGTAGACTACAACAAAGAAAATGAGAAATGTAGATGACATTTCCACCACAAAAATAGACTACAAACCAAGAAACCTGGAAATGCAGATTACATTTCCAGTGCAATATAAATAATACAGACAAGGAAGATTGACAATGAAGCAGGAAAACGAAGATATTGCAAGAAAAATGCAGTATATTCTGAATATGAAGACCAGTGTTTAACAAGGAGGCTCTTTTCAGTGACGGAACAAGGTATTACAGAAATCCTACTGAGCCAAAGAGTGGCGAAAAGGTAATAATCAGCTTCAGAACCCAGAAGAATAATGTGGATGCGGTATATCTCGTATCCGGAGATCAGAAATATAAAATGAAAGTATACAAAACCACAAAAGGTTTTGATTATTATGGAACAAAGATTGTGATGCCGGAAGAGATTTTTCGGTATCATTTTGAAATTCAGTATGGATGGGCTACATGCTATTACACGGAACAGGGAGTCTGTTCTGAGCTGCAGGAATGGGCACAGTTTGAAATCTATCCGAATTATCATACACCTGACTGGGCAAAGGGTGCGGTGATGTATCAGATTTTTGTGGATCGATTCCGCAATGGAGATCCGTCCAACGATGTGGAAAGCGACGAATATGCATATATTGGTGAACACAGTGAAAAAGTGACAGATTGGTCCAAGACTCCGGCAGTTATGGGAGTCAGGGAATTCTATGGAGGAGACCTGCAGGGCATTATTGACAAACTGGATTATTTTGAAGAGCTGGGCGTTGAAGTGCTGTATCTGAATCCAATCTTCGTATCACCAAGTAACCACAAATACGACTGTCAGGATTACGATTATGTGGATCCACATTATGGAAAGATCGTTGAAGACTGTGACGGACTGCTTGCACCGGAGGATCGAGATAATACACATGCCACAAAATACATCCGGCGTGTGACAGATAAGCGCAATCTGGAGGCAAGTAATCAGATGTTTGCACAGCTTGTGGAAGAACTGCATAAACGTGGCATGAAGATTATTCTGGATGGAGTATTCAACCATTGTGGATCTTTTAATAAGTGGATGGACAGAGAAAGAATATATGAAGGACAGGAAGGTTATGCACCGGGAGCTTATATATCTGCAGACAGTCCGTATCGCTATTTCTTTGATTTTCATGATCAGAATCGCTGGCCTTATAATCCGACTTATGATGGATGGTGGACGCATGATACACTTCCGAAACTGAATTATGAAGGTTCAGGAGAATTGTATAATTATGTCCTGAAAGTGGCACAGAAGTGGGTGTCTGCACCATATAATGTGGATGGCTGGAGACTGGATGTGGCAGCAGATCTGGGACACAGCAATGAGTTTAATCACCAGTTCTGGAAAGATTTCCGCAAAGCGGTCAAGGAAGCGAATCCAGAAGCACTGATTCTTGCAGAACATTATGGAAGTCCGGAAGGATGGCTGCAGGGAGATGAGTGGGATTCTGTCATGAACTATGATGCGTTCATGGAGCCTGTGACATGGTTCCTGACCGGAATGGAAAAACACAGTGATGAATATAGAGAGGATCTTTATGGAAACAGTGATGCGTTTATCGGAGCAATGAAGACGCATATGCGCTCTTTGCATATGTCATCTCTTCACACTGCGATGAATGAATTGTCAAATCATGATCATTCCAGATTCCTTACCAGAACAAATCACAGGGTTGGACGTGTTTCCTATGCCGGAGCACAGGCGGCGTCTGAAAATATCAATACGGCGATCATGCGTGAAGCGATTGCCATACAGATGACATGGCCGGGAGCTCCTACATTGTATTATGGGGATGAGGCAGGTGTCTGCGGATTTACAGATCCGGATAACCGGAGAACTTACCCGTGGGGGCATGAAGATATGGAACTTCTGAATTTCTACAAGGTCATGATCGCGGTTCATAAGAAATACAAAATGCTCAGAAGCGGTTCTCTGAAATTCCTATGGAATGATTATCAGGGCCTCTGTTATGCGAGATTCTCTCATACGGAGCAGATGATCATCGTACTGAACAACCGGGATGAAGGCAGAGATGTTATGATTGAAGTCTGGCCGGCAGGAATCAGCAGACTGGAAGAAACAGTATTTACAAGGCTGGTGCAATCTTCTCAGGAAGGGTATACAGACCACCGGAAACAGATTCTGTGCCAGGCTGGATCGCTGAATCTGTATCTGCCACCGTGCAGTGTGACAGTACTGCATCATAAAGACCAGATGTAAGATTAGAGAGTTGGTATGCTATATGAAAGCTGCAGCGCAAAATTTACTTGACAGGTCAGAATGGGTATGTTACGATATCAATACTTTCACGTGGTAGAGTGGCTACGTATTAAAAGGAAAATAATATGTCAAGGGAGATAGAGAGATGAAGAAAAAAGCAGTTGCAGTATTGATGACAGCAGTAATGGCAATGGGAATGGTATCCGCAGTCAGCGTACAGGCAGGAATCGAGGACAAGACACTGATCGTCGGATTTGATGCAGAATATCCACCATATGGATATATGGATTCAGATACAGGTGAATATACAGGATTTGACCTTGAATTGGCACAGGCTGTTTGTGACATGGAAGGTTGGGAATTAGTAAAGACACCTATTGAATGGGCTTCTAAAGATGCTGAATTAAATAATGGAAACATTGATTGTATTTGGAATGGATTTACTATTAACGGTAAGGAAGATAAGTATGAATAGTCAGATCCATATGTAAACAATCAGCAGGTTGTAGTTGTAGCAAAGAATTCAGGAATTACTAAGTTAGCAGATTTAAAGGATAAGTATGTTGCAGCTCAGTCAGCAAGTGCAGCCCTTCAGTTATTACAGAAAGGTGGAGATCAGGAGAAGCTTGGAAAGACATTTAAAGAGATACAGGAATTTCCTGATTACAACACAGCTTTCTCAGAATTAGAAGCAGG
>OLQA01001924.1_pt1 | contig 17215 bp, 18 predicted proteins | sample 1673151 | NCBI WGS metagenome assembly OLQA01 (sample SAMEA3136760, study PRJEB25190) | human gut metagenome | biome: human gut; feature: human-associated habitat; material: faeces | place: Austria | collected 2013 | reverse complement strand
CGTAACTGCTGCCGCCAAAGAAGTCGTCAAAGCTCGATCCGCCGCGCGAACCGGAGCCGAACGACGAGGAACCGCCGTACGAGGAACGTCCACGAGAGCCGTATGACGAGGAACCACCGTACGAGGACGACCCGCCGTATGTGGTGCCGCCGAAGTCGTCATCGTCCCATCCGCCGAACTCGTCGTCGAAGCCGCGGCGTGACCAGCCGGAGCGCATGCCCTCCATGCCGGTTTCGCGCCGTTTCCAGTCGATGAGCCGGTCGGGGATCTCATCGAGGAACTGGCTGGGCATCATCTCGTTGGCCTGCCCCCACTGCGCGCGCACGGCGGCACGGGTGACGTACAAACGACGCTTGGCACGCGTGATGCCCACATATGCCAGACGACGCTCCTCGGAAAGCTCGTCGGCGTCCTCCATCGCCCGCGAGTGCGGGAACGTGCCCTGCTCCATGCCGGTGAGGAACACGACGGGGTATTCCAGGCCCTTGGCGGTGTGCAGAGTCATCAGCGTGACCTTGCCGGAGTCCTCGCCCTCGGAGGGCAGCTGGTCGGAGTCCGCCACCAGCGCCGTGGTCTCCAGGAATCCCGCGAGCGTGGCGTCCGGCGTGTTCTGCTCGAATTCGGCGGCGACGGACTGCAACTGGGACAGGTTCTCCACGCGGGAGGCATCCTGTGGATCCTCGGACCGCTGCAGTTCTTCGAGCAGACCGGACTGCGAGAGCACCTCCCCCACCACTTCGGACGGCTTGCCGTCATGTTCGGCCGCGAACGCGCTCAGGGAGCGCATCAGGTCCCTGAATGCGGCGAGCTGCTTGCCGGTGCGGGTGGGCACGCCGTCGATCTGGTCGAGATGATCGATGCCGTCCCAGAACGTGGTCGCATGAGCATCGGCATATGAAACGATGATCGATTCGGCGCGAGGTCCGAGACCGCGCTTGGGCACGTTGAGGATGCGCCGCATGTTGACGTTGTCGGCCGGATTGACGATGGCCTGCAGATACGCGATGGCGTCCTTGACCTCCCGCCGCTCGTAGAACCGCGTGCCGCCGACCAGCTGATACGGCAGTCCGGCATGCACGAGCGCGCCTTCAAGCGCACGCGACTGCGCGTTGGCACGGTACATGATGGCCATGTCCGAATACGGCGTGCCCTCCTCGGCGCGGACGCGAGCGATCTCCCCCGCTATCCACGCGGCCTCCTGCTCGGCGTTGTCCGCGGCATAGCCGACGATCGGGTCCCCGCTGCCCAATGCGGTCCACAGCTTCTTGGGCTTGCGACCCTGGTTGTTGGCGATGACCGCGTTGGCCGCGTCGAGGATGGTCTGCGTGGAACGGTAGTTCTGTTCGAGCATGATGGTCTTCGCGTTGGGGAAATCCTGCTCGAAATCCTGGATGTTGCGGATGTCCGCGCCGCGGAACGCATAGATCGACTGGTCGGAGTCACCGACGACGGTGATCCATGCCGGGCCGGCCCGCCCCGCCGAGGGGGCGTCCGGCACGACCTGCCCGGCCGCGTCCACGCCCGCCAGCTCGCGGATCAGCTCGTATTGGGCATGGTTCGTGTCCTGGTATTCGTCGACGAGGATATAACGGAACTTATGACGGTAATAGTCGGCCACCTGCGGTTGGGCGCGCAGCAGTTCGACCGTCCGGCCGATCAGATCGTCGAAGTCGACGGCGTTCGCCATGGCCAGACGATGCTGGTATTCGGCGTAGATGACGGAATACAGCACCTCGATGTCGCCGAAATTGCCGATCTGATAACCGCGCTGGCCGGGCCGGTAGTCGGGCGCGTAGCGCTTGAGCTGCTCCTGCCAGCCGATCAGTGAGTTCTTGTAGTCGGAGATGCGCGAGAGGATCGCGCGCGGCGTGTAGCGCTTGAGGTCGATGTTGAGATCGGCGCCGATCAGCTTGACGAGGCGCTCGCAGTCGGCGGTGTCATAGATGGAGAAGCCCGACGCCAGCCCTATCGACTGGCCGTCACGCCTGAGGATGCGCACGCATGCGGAATGGAACGTCGACACCCACATGCGCTGGGCGACCGGTCCGATCAGACCTTCGAGGCGTTCGCGCATTTCAGCGGCCGCCTTGTTGGTGAAGGTGATGGCGAGGATCTGGCTCGGCCATGCTCCGAATTGCGTGAGGATCCACGCGATGCGCCGGGTGAGTACGCGTGTCTTGCCGGATCCTGCGCCGGCGCCGATCAGCAGTGCGGGCCCCCGGTACTGCACCGCCTCGGCTTGCTGCGGGTTGAGGTCGCCGACGAGTTCCTCGGCGCTTCTTGCGATGAGATCCGGATCCTGCTGCACGCTGCTCCCCCTGACGGTTGACGATGATTCGGCTTTCCTGTTTACCACATGGTTCGGTCAGTGTCACTCGATATGGGCGACCTCCCATTCCGCCAACGCGTTCCTCAGACCGGAGGCATACAGGTCTTCGCCTTGTCCGGCCTGCGGGTGGATGCCGTCCGGTCCGAGCCAATCGGTGTGTGCCGCGATAGCACTGTTCCAGTCGACCAGAATCGAATCGGTGGGATGCTTGCGCACGTAGTCGGAGGCCGCCTGATTGGCCACGGGAATCCACTCGCGGTCGCCATACGCATTGATGATGACCAGCACATGCCCATCACCCGCCGCGGCCGCAATCCGCTCGTATTCGCCGACCGTGGTCGCGCTGTTCGTGTTCAGCGAGATCACCACGTACTTGCGCAGACGGCCTTCCGCCTTCATCTGCGCGACGATACCGGGCGCGGTCAGGATGGACCGCGACACCTGGGCGTCCACGGCGATGCCGGGCAGTGACTTCTGCAATGCCGCCGACGCGCCCACGGTGACGGAGTCGCCGATCACGGAGACGTCCTCGCCGTTCAGGGTCTTCTCGATGGCTGCCTTGGCCTCCTCGCGGCGCTTGCGCTCCTCCTCGGCGCGTTTCTTCGCCTCGGCCGCGGCCTTGGCGTCCATCTTGCGCTGACGTTCCTTCTTGGCGAGCGCGCTCTGGTTCTTCTCCAGCATGATCTGTGTCTGCGTCTTCGCCGGGGCCTGGGCCACACCCACGAAGAACCCGATGACGATCAGTACCACAACCGACACGGTGACGACCATGCGCATCGTCTTCGCGGTACGGGAGCTGCGGGATGCGACGACCGGCGCGTCTTGCGGCGAGGGCAGGGGCGCAGCCTGAGAGTACGGCTGAGTGAACTCGACGTTGTTGAGGTGCGTCCCATACACGCCACGTGCCCGCGCGCTGCCGACCCGTCGCGGAGCCGAACGTTGCGCCACCGTGCGGCGGGGAGCCGACTTGTCGCGCTTGGACTTGATCCATTCCGCGACCGGATTCTCCACCATCCACCATGACACCGCGGTCATCACGAGGCTCAGCAGCAACGTGAGCGCCTGGACCACCCACAATCCGCTGCCACGATAACCGGGAAGCATGAGCTGCAGCAGCAGGTACAACGGCCAATGCCACAGGTACATGCCATACGAGTATTTGCCCAGCAGCGCGAGCGGACGCCAGCCGAACAGGCCGATCATCCATGAATCCTTGGAAATGCTGCCGCCGATCAGCACTACGGTGAGCACAGAGGCCAGAATCAGACCGCCGCGGAACGCTGACGCATCCTGCCCGACGCGCGGCATCATCATGATCAACACGACCAGTGCGCCAGTGGCCAGCCAGGGCATAACCATGGTGAACAGGCGGCGCGGCTCGGCGTCAGACTCCTCGCTGTGCCGCACGACGAACGCCAGCGCGACGCCCAACAGCATGCCAAAACAGTGCGTGTCCGTGCCGAAATACACGCGTGTGGGGTCGGCGGACGGGTTGTACAGCACCCACATGCCACACGCGGACAGCGCGGCGAGCAGCACCGGCACCAACGCCTGCACGAACGTGGAGCCGATTCTGTGCAGCATGGCCGTCAAAAGCGGCAGCACCAGCGTCGCTTGGGCCAGCAGCGCCACGAACCATAAGTGCCGCAGCAATTGCGGCGACGTCGCCGCGAAATAGCTGTCTCCGGAGAAGATCTCCCCCCAATTCGACGTGAATGTCAGCGCGGAGACGCTTTTACCCGGCACACCCACCAGAATGTCATGGTTGACGAACAGGCCGAGCGACACCGAGCCGGCGATCATGAACGCCATCGCCGGCCACAGTCGAGACAACCTGCGCAGATAGAAATTGCCAAGACGCAGTCTGCCGGTACGGTCGATCTCACGAAGGACGCTCAGGGCGAGCAGGAAGCCGGATACGGTGAAGAACACGTCCACGCCAATGAAACCGCCGGGCAGCGAGCGTTGCGACAGGTGATACCAGATGATGCCGATCAGGGCGAATCCCTTGATGCCGTCCAGGCTCTCATAGCGGTCATTGCGCATGCTGATACTCCTTACACGACTTCCCGTTCCGTCGAGGTTATGCTAGAGCATCCCCCTCCCAAAAAAACATTTTGGAATCACAAAGTGTTCGTCAAGGACTCGTGGCGGATTCATACAGGTCGCCGCGGTCATCTGCATGGCGTATGCTGTCCCTCTGTCCTATTCATCGACGGTACAGGCAAAGGGGACTTATGAAGGAGCTGGAAGAGCGCATTCGGCGTGATGGAACGGTCAAGACCGGTGACGTGCTCAAGGTGGACGCGTTCTTGAACCATCAGTGTGACGTGCGTCTGTTCGACCATATGGGGCAGGAGTGGGCCCGGCATTTCGCCGGCAAGACCATCACCAAGATCCTGACCATCGAGGCGTCGGGCATTGGCATCGCCTGTTGCGCCGCGCGCCACTTCGGCGATGTTCCGGTGGTGTTCGCCAAGAAGGCCCAATCCATCAACCTCGACGGCGACCAGTACACCACCACGGTGTACTCGTTCACCAAGCGCAAGGAGTTTCCCGTCATCGTGTCCAAGAAGTATTTGGACGCCGACGACCACGTGCTGCTCATCGATGATTTCCTGGCGAACGGCAAGGCGTTGCACGGGCTCATCGAGCTGTGCCATGCGGCGGGGGCGAGTGTCGAGGGAATCGGCATCGCGGTCGAGAAGGGGTTCCAGGGCGGCGGTGACAAACTGCGCGCGCAGGGCTATGACGTGGATTCGCTGTCCATCGTCGAGTCCATGAATCCCGAGACCGGCGAGATCACGTTCAGGGACTGAGTCCGGAACAGCAGAGAGCAGAGGAGAGAAAAGGAAACCATGTCGCAGAAGAAAACGAAGAATTCCGTATCGTTCGAGGCGCTGTCCTCGCTGGACGCGCCCGTGTCGTTCTGGAAGGGCATTCCGTTCGGCCTGCAGCATGTGATGGCGATGTTCGTCGCCAATCTAGCCCCGATATTCATCGTCGCCAACGCGGCGAAGATGACGTCCGCGCAATCGGCGGCCGTGATTCAGTCGGGTCTGCTGGTGGCGGGTCTCGGCACCTGCCTGCAGTTGTATGGCGCGTGGCTGATCGGCTCGCGGCTGCCGATGGTGACGGGCATCTCGTTCACCTATGTGGCCGCCGCGGCCGCGATCTGCGCCGACAAGGGTTACGGAGCCGTGGTCGGCGCGGTGATCGTCGGCGGTCTGCTTGAGCTGGTGCTGGGCCTGACCGCCCGGTACTGGCGCCGTTTCGTGCCTCCGATCGTCTCCGCCATCGTGGTGACGTCCATCGGCTTCTCGCTGCTGACCGTGGGCGCCACGAGTTTCGGCGGCGGTGACGCGTCCGCCGCGGACTTCGGATCCTGGCAGAACCTGACGCTGGGTCTCATTTCGCTGGTCGCCTGTCTGGCGTTCCAATTGCTGATGAAGGGCACCGCCAAACAGCTGTCCGTGCTGTTCGGCCTGGTGGTCGGCTATGTGGTGGCGATTTGCATGGGCAAGGTCGATTTTTCCGGGTTCCAGGAGCTTTCCGTCGTTTCGCTGCCGCAGTTCATGCCGTTCAAGCCCGAGTTCGATTGGGGCGCGATCATCTCCATCGGACTGCTGTACGTGGTCTCGTCCGTCGAGGTTCTGGGAGACACCGCCGCGCTGACCAAGGTGGGTCTGAACCGTACGCCGACCGAGCGTGAGACGGCCGGAGCGATCGCCGGCGACGGCCTGATCTCCTCGGTCTCCGGACTGTTCGGATGCCTGCCGCTGACCAGTTTCGCCCAGAACATCGGACTGGTGGCGATGACGAAGGTCGTCAACCGCAAGGTGATCCTGTCCGGCGGACTGATCCTGATTCTGGCGAGCTTCGTGCCTGCCGTGGCGGAGGTGTTCAACTCGCTGCCGCAAGCGGTGCTCGGCGGCTGCACGATCATGATGTTCGGCAACATCATTCTTTCCGGATTCCAGATGATCGCCGAAGCCGGCTTCACCCAGCGCAACATCACCATCGCCGCGTTGAGCCTGACCATCGGCATCGGCTTCACGCAGGTGAGCGACATCTTCGCGCAGTTCCCGGCCCTGTTCCGCCAGATCTTTGCCTCGAACTGCATCGCCGTGGCTTTCGTGGTGGCCGTGATCCTCAACGCCGTGCTGCCCGGCGAAGAACGATTCCTCTCCGCCCCCGCCAAGAACGAGGACTAAAAAAACTAAGCTGCAGAGCATCTGCCATCTCCAGTCGCGAAGCGACTGGAGATGGTCATTGGCAATCAAATCACGACCTCGCCGAAACATTCCGCGTCATGCACCTTGCCGGCTGATTCCGCCCTTGTGACCGGTCGCCTTGAACGGTTTGGCGGATCTTCCCCTCACCGGGCGAAAACCGGCCCGATCTTTCGGCGGGTTTGCCTCCGGGTCGTCATGACGGTGCCTGCCGGCACGCCCGACCTCATCCTGCGTCGTGCGGATCCCCTTGGCCTGCAATGCGCGCAGCCACTTGTCTTTGTTGTTCGTCATCTCTCGTCCTTCGTCATCTCTCGTCCTTCGCCATCGCGTCACTCAACCGTGACGGATCTGGCGAGATTGCGCGGCTTGTCCACGTCATACCCCTTGATCTCGGCCATATCCATGGCGAACAGCTGCAATGGGACCACGTCGACGAGCGGGCTCATCAACGTCGGGCATTCGGGACGCCGGAACATGACATCCGCATAACGTTCATCATCCCGGTCGCCCTGTTCGGCGACGGCGATGATGAACGCGCCTCTGCTCTTGACCTCCTCGATGCCGGACCGCACCTTGGCGTGCAGCACGTCACGGCCGCGCTCGAGCGGCATGATGAACACCACCAGCTCTCCCTCATCGACCAGCGCTATCGGGCCGTGCCTGCCTGCGTGTCGAGCACCCATTGGATCTTGGCCGGCATGCCCTTGAGCGAGTCGATGATCTGACGGCATCGGATTCGCGCGGTATCGACGCCACCTGCGTGTTGCAGATCGACAGCACCATGGATCCCTGCTCGCACACGTGGCGCAGGGCCATCAGCGTGTCCATAGTCTCTCCGGACTGCGATATCGCCACGACCAGCGTACGCGGGGGGGGGGGGGGATGGGCGTTCACGTCGGAGGGCGCCCCGTTCGTGGCCCAGCTGGTGTGTCCGGTGGCGGCCGTCGCGGGCGGCATCGGGTTACGTTCCACGCTTTCGACGAGATTGGCGAGCCTTCCGGCCTTCTTGCGCACCACTGCATGCCCCATGCCCGAAGCGACGAGCGCCACTCCCGCAGAGTCGTACCCGCGGTATTCCAGGCGTTGCAATCCCTGAAGACACACCTGAGGGGGCTTGCCGCACGTGGCCGAAACATTACCTGCATATCCGACGATTCCGCACATGGTCTCAAAGCTTAGCCCAGACGCCACCAAGCCGCCAACATCGCAATCCGCCATGTAGGACAAGTACGAATAATAAGTCATCTCAAGCTGTTCAGCATTCCGGGCATACACCGGCACGGCATTGTCATATATGAGATCGCTTCCATAACCCGACTTTGCTGAAATATCCTCGATGCGCCGTTCCACATCGTCATATCGGCGAAGCGCATCATTCAATCGTTCTACAGGGGAAGAATCAATATATCGCGTTGGATGACGCAGAGCGGAGCATCATCAATGATGTATGTACGGCTCTGGGAGGGCAAACCGGGAACCGGCTTAGTGCGCGTACCCACAGTGAATCACCGTGGCTCAACGCTCGAAATGGTATGCCCAATACTGCCCCGTGCAATGCAATCATCAGCAAAGATTCCATATCGGCCTATTACCGATTGAATCCCATCATTACAGCTTAGCGATGGAATGATCAGCCGACTTCGGCAGCGACGGTGGAAAGATAACGATTCGCCGGGTGCCGTATCATCGTAGGCATCGACGCAATCGCAGATTCGTGATGACCGGAGGAACGCTTATGGAAAACAGGGGCAGCCGTCCGTTCGGCTACTGGGATTCGAGTTACCGGGCCAAACTGCGCAGGACATGGATCGCGTTGCCCTTCTGCATCGTCGCGGCCGTCGCCATGCCGATATTCACCGCTGTCAAATACGGTGACGTGGTATCGGGACTCGCATTTTCCGTTGTGCTCGCCGTCGTCTGGGCATGTCAGCTGATGTACGCCAAGAGCAAGGCGAAGGCGGAGGCGGAAACCAGAAACGCCGTGCCCCGATACGATGACAATGAGCTGCCCCGGTGAGTCCCGATCCGGCTGTCGGGCGCGCCGTTTATAGGGGCTTATGCGGTTGGCATCGGTCGCTTATGATGGGAAACGTCAGTCGAATCGAACGATGATGGGAGCATGACATGGCCAAGGCGCTGATTGTGGTGGATGTGCAGCCGACATTCTGCGAAGGCGGCGAGCTGGGGGTCGAAGGCGGCAACGCGGTCGCCGGGAGGATCGCCGACTATGTGAACGCGCATCGCGGCGAGTATGCGTATACCGCCACCACGCAGGATTGGCATATCGAGCCGGGCGCACACTGGTCGGGCAATCCGGATTTCGTGGATACGTGGCCCAAGCATGGCGCGGCGGGCACGCCGAACGCCGAGCTTCATCCGGCCATCGCGGTTCTGGGCATCGCCCATCATTTCAAGAAGGGCCAGTATTCGGCGGCATACTCCGGTTTTGAAGGCATCGAAGACAATACCGACCGTATCCAGACGCGCGAGGAGGTCACGGCCGAACAGTCCGCCGGCAAGACGCTGGCCAATGCGCTGAAGGCCGCAGGCGTCACGCAGGTGGATGTGGTGGGCATCGCCGAATCGCATTGCGTCAAGGACACCGCGCTTGACGCGAAACGTCTCGGCTTTGATGTCACCGTGTTCGAGGATCTGACCGTTCCGGTCAGCGAGGAGTTGGGTGTCGCGGCCCGCAAACAGATGGCCGATGCCGGCATCATATTGGCGGAGGCTCGCTGAGCTTTCGTCGTGTGGCCTCCCGGTATGAAAGGGAGGCCACACGACGGGGCGCATGTCAACGGCAAGTCGGTGTAGTGGTATCACCGGATCAATCGTGCGGTCGTGTTTCCTTGAGCGCGGATTTGACGGCCCATTTGGTCAGCGCGTATTGCGCGTAGATGCTCGCCGCGACGATGACGGCCGAGACGGCCACACCGATGATGTTGACCGCGGTGTCGCCCTTGCCGAGTCGTTTCAGTGGGCAATGCGCGGCCTTGCCGCAGCCCTCGGATTGGTACACCAGCTCGTCGGCGTCGCCGTTGTCGCCGGCGCCGTCCGGTATGTGTTCGTTGTAATCACTCATGATGTTCCCGATTCATTTGGCCGTTGTGGCCTTATGGTCACGTACGCAATGTATCAAGCCAAGCTGGAAGAACGCTACTCATTGGCGCTGCCGAAGCAACTTCGCGATGCGGTTCAACAGACGGCCATATGCTCTCCGAGGGGAAGAGCGTGACGATCAGCGCCACGGAACAGGAACTCACGACGGAACAAGCCGCGCACACTGGGAGTATCGCGACAGACGCTGGTCAGAATGTTAGATAAAGGACTCATTCCTTTTTCCCGCCCATCACGTCATCGCAGAATCCGCCTGACAGACTTGCTGGAATACGAACGGGCTTCCCGCAGCCGCCGTGATTCCTCCATCAGGCAAATCACGTTGATTGCGTCGTAATTGTCGTACTTGGGGTAATCCTCGGGCTTATAGCGTTTCACGAGGATAAGTTCGTCGTGACGTTTTCTGATGTCCAGATTCGTGAACCACGAGGCAGCGCCGATGCTTCGCCAGTTCTGCCCCGATTCGTCCGTCCAGAATCACTTGTCATTCTCGCTGTGAGCCTCATAATCGCCCGGCACCCGAAACTCCATGTTCCCCGAGTAGCAGCCAAGCCAGATTCGGTTCTCTTTGATGAGTGGGAACACTTCCTTATAGGTAACAGCGTTCTGATTGCCGATGACGACGAACTTCTTATCATGCTCCATGAGTTGAGCAATGTACTCACGGAAGAGGCTAAACGGTGGGTTAGTGACCACGATGTCAGCCTCGTCGAGCAGAGCCACGCACTCGGGTGAGCGGAAGTCTCCGTTACCTTCAAGGCGTTCAATGCTGTTCTCGCCGGTCTTGAATAGTTCCGCAACATCCAACATGTCTATCCCGCCATCGCCGCTGGTGTCATGCACGGTGGTGATGACTGCCTTGTACGGGGTCCTCGTGTCCTTGTCGGTAATGCCAGCCATCTCGAAGATGTCTCCCGTGATGGGTGAGCCGGAATAACATGTCGCTATGAGCTTCCTGAGTTTGAGTTTGTTGAAGTTCAATGCGAAGTATTTGAAGAAGTTCGACTCATACGGGTCGTCGCAGTTGCAGAAGACGACCTTGTCCTTGAAATGCTTCCTGTAATGCCTGAGTTCCGCTTCAATGTCGCTCAACTGCGTGTAGAACTCATCCCTCTTTGCGGACTGTGCTTGTGTCAATGACTGCCGTCGGTCGGGGTTACATGGCGATTATTGCCATACCCCCCTGTTTTTCAGTGCCATTTGAGAGTTCTTTCTCGTTGTGTTGTCATGCTCGGGCTAATTGCCCGTCATGGGGAATACTATCCGTGATGGACGCTTTCGTGCAGTAATTATCACATTTCTCGTCAGACTTGGCAGGTTGGGGGTCCTTGTCAGTACCCGTGTGCAGGTTGAACGGCATGCCCTGTTCCCGTACCACGGCTTTGAGGAACATGTTCACGGCGGTGCTCATGTTCAGCCCGAGATCGTCGAACACCTCGTTCGCCTGTTCCTTGAGTTTCGGGTCTATGCGCATCGTGGTCGTGGGAATGCCCGCCATGCGCTTCCTCCAGTCCTTGATTACCTTGTGATTACAGTGTACGCACAAGATGGTTCAAGCCATGCGTCACATGCCCCAGTAGTCCAGATACGGGGAGCGCAGGTTGATGTAACTGGTGCGACGGGAACGGTACAAGCCGTTGTTGAGCTGTCGGGCGATGAGCTTGCCGTCATCGTCGAGTGATTCCGTGAGGAACGTGCGTCGCCACTCGAACCAGTCCAAGTAGGATTGCAGATGCTTCGTGCTCACGCCACGGAAGCCTGACATGAAACCCTCAAGGTTCGAGTGGAGCGTGTTCACCCTGTTGATGGCATGGGATTTCGCATCCGTCTGCGTGAGCGTGACACCGAGCTTGGGCATGGCGTAAGCGTAAGCGATCGCCTTGTCCGTCACGGCATGCATACCACGTGCGAGACGGGAACCCAACGATTCGATGGCACGCTCCATCGAGAGCATGCCACGGCCGCTCAACGTGAGAAACGCACCGATGGCGTCATCCACGCCAGTCATCACGCAGATTTGCTCCTTCGACAGGCCCCTCCTGCTCGCTGGAGTGCCACGGTGATGGGATTCCCTCGGCATCCTGAACGTCGTGGAGCGGGTGTGGTTGCCCTTGAACGACTCACGGTGATACGTCTCGTCCAATTGGACTTCCGTACCGCTTTCGGCATGGAACACGGGGAGTAGCCACGGATGCACTCGATGAGCCTCCTACGCATGAAGAACGCCGTCTTGCGGCACACGTTGCACCGTGCCGCACACGTCCGCAGGCTCAGGCAATCCACGAAGCACTCGATGAACCGAAACCACACGGCGGGCTTGAGCTTCGAGGAGGCCACGACCCTGCTCGTCCTCGCATTGAACATGCAATTACAATCCACGCACAGCCAGCGCTGGAAGCCGTACCTGCCGTGTCCTTTCCTCCTGATGTGGACCGAACCGCAACGGACGCACGCCTCGGGGTTCTCTGGCTCACCGACGGCATTCACGAACGAACCCTCGTACAACACGTCACGCAGGGCGTTGATGGCAAGCTCACGCCCCTCGGGCCTCAATGCCCATTTTCATCACGTACCCTGTTCGCAATCGATTCGACCCTGAACTTCCTCATAACCCCATTGTAACTACAATGTCGTCACAAGGCAAGCGAACCGGCATATTCCGCTATTGTGTGACACAGCGTAGGGAAGCCCCGGTGCGCTGGGGCGTCTCGGAGTGGCGGTCAGAGTTTCTGGCCGCCACTTTTTGTGCGGAAATACGAAGATCAATTACCGCGATGCTCGTCATCGCGGTAATTGATCCAGAGTCTCGTATCCGATTCCCCGGATGTTCATCGCTGCTACACGGTCATCATTCGACCGGTAGCCACAGTTCGCGCACACATACAGATGAGCGTTCTTGTGCCGGCTCGTCTTCCTGACCATGCCGCAGCGGGGACAGGTCTGGGACGTGTACGCCGGGTCTATCAGCATGACCGCGTGGCCCGCGCGACGGGCCTTGTATTCGATTATCTGCCGCAGCTGGAAGAACGCCCGGCTGACCTGCACGTAACGTCGTCCCCTGTTGGCTTTGACGGTGGTTTCCCGTATGCATTTGAGCAGCAGCCACTTGTTTCGACGACTCAACAGGCGTGCTGTGCCGAACCTGCCATGCCGGTATTCTTCAGGCATGATCGCTTCCATATACTGCTCACAGTCCTGCCGCGACGGCGAGCGATAGCGTCGTCGCGGCTACGGGCAAAGGACGATACCAATGGGTTTCCTCTTGTTCAGGCAGTCGCAAGTGGTCTGATGTCGCCCAAGCTGCTGGGGTCGAATGTCAGCAGGTCGTAATCGGACTGGAGGTTGGCCCAGAGGTCGGGCGTGGTGCCCAGCGCCTTGGCGAGCCGGTAGGCCATGGACGTGGTGATACGGCGTTTGCCGTTGACGATTTCGCCGATGGCGGTTTCGCTTACGTTGATGGCTTTGGCTAGCCGGTACCGGCTGATGTTGAGCGGTTCGAGAAATTCCTCGCTCAGAATCTCGCCGGGCGTGCTGTAGTAGTCAGTCGTGGTAGTCGTCGAAGTAGACATCGGTTGCCTCTCTTTCTGTGGTGTCCCATTGGAATACGAGTCGCCATTGCTTGTTCACTCTGATGCTCCAGTGGCCGGCGAGGCCTCCTTTGAGTGGTTCGAGTCTGTTGCCGGGTGGTATTCTGAGGTCTTTGAGGTCGTGTGCCGCCTTGAGCATCTGGAGTTTGCGCATGAGAGCCCGTTCGAGTCCGGCCGGATAGTCGTTGGGGTATCGACCACCGTATAGGAAGTCGTTGAGCTCCTTGTCGCGTGTTCTCATGCCACTATACTAACACGATACGATAGTAACGTCAATCGGTAGTACAGTCCTCCCGTTCGCTCGTTTTTGGCGGTCGCCGCCTGTTTTCGTTTGTCTTCTGTCTGGCGGCGTGTTAGTACTGGCGGTGTCCACACAAGTAGAACAGTTGTCTCATATGTTGCTCGTGTCGTCGCGGCCGGGATGCAAGCGCCGGCCGTGGTTGACGTGGGCGCGTGGGATGATTGGATGATTCGAGAGACCAGGAGAATTACGATGAGTGAGAACAGTGTCAAGAACGAGAGCGTGAAGCGTCGTCCGCGTTGGCTGGTGCCGTTGGTTGCCGGAGCGTGCATAGTCGCCTTGGCCGGTGGCGTGACCGGCGGGGTGATCGCGTGGCGTGACGGCAATGCGCGGGCGTTGGCCGATGCGCAGTCCAAGTGTGAGGATTCGCTGGCGAAGGTCGGCAAGGCGCGTGCCGCGTACTCGAAGACGGTCGAGGGCGCCGGCGACGTGAAGGCGGTGAAGGCGGAGCAGGTCGCGGACGCGAAGGTCGTGTCCGCCTTGGCGTCCGAGCTGGACGTCGAGGCGCCGAAGACGCTTGCCTGCGACGCGGCCGACGCGGACGGCTTGAACGCGACTGCGGGCAAGCTGGATGCGCAGGTGAAGTGGTATGCGACGCATGAGCAGAGCGTGAAGACCGCCTCCGAGAACGTGAGCAAGTCCAGGGACGAAAAGACCCTGAACGACGCGCGCAAGGCGCTCTCCGACAAGGAGGGCACGGCATGCAAGCTGCTCAAAGACTCCGACGGCAAGACATCAGACAATGCGGCCCGCGCCCAGCTCACCCAGGCGATCAACACGGCAGTCGAAGCCGGCAAGGGAACGGACACCAGGAAGATGAGCGAGGCCGGGTCGGAGCTGGACAAGGCCACGACGAGCGTGAACGACGCGATCAGCGCGAAGCAGAAGGCTGACGCCGCTGCCGCAGCGGCGGCGAATGCGAGCAGGTCGCAGTCCTCCCCCTCCGGCTCGTCCCGGTCGGGTTCCGGCCATTCGGGCCGGAACGGTTCGAACGGCTACGGTTCCAACCGTGGCTGGAGCGGCAATTCGAACACCGGGAACGGGTCCGGTGGTTCCAAGAAGCAGACCAACGGCTGGGATTACACGAAGTATAGGGATTCCCACGGCAATCCAGCTACCCCGTGCAAGGGTTCGGACTGCAACTGGGAAATTGAGATCGGTTCCTGAGATTCGATAACTTGCTGAATGCCTCCACTTTTGAGGTGGGCTTGTTCTCCGTGTGAGGGCAAGCCCGTTTTTGTGTGCTTTGTTCATGCCGCACCTCGTGTGTGGTTTATTTCCCCTTTTGGGTCCTTTATTCTCCCCAAAGGGGTCCTTTAATGGCTCGTTTCCCTTACTGCCGTAAGACCTGCGGGGAGTTTAAAAGAATATAAAAGATTCTATGAAAAGGGAAGATTCTATGAAAAGGGGCTTCGCCTAAAACCAAAGAACAAGACTCGTACATCACCTCGCGGCGGATGCGCGATGAGCGCACCGGCGAGATTTCTTACGGGTACGCGGCCACCTACGCCATCCACACCGACAAGGCCGGGAACAATCCTCATGCGCATATCCTCGTCGCCAACCGGCGCATCGACCCGAAAACCGGCAAATGGGCTGCGAAGCGACGCACTGAATACGCGCTCGACCAGAACGGCGAGCGGATACCGGTCATAGACCCCGCCACCGGCGAGCAGAAGACCGGGGCCAAGAACCGTAAGGTCTGGAAGCGCGTGGACGTGTCGAACAACCCCTTGGACTCCACGGAATTCCTCGAACGGCTGCGCGCCGACTGGGCCAAACAGTGCAACCTCATGCTGCCCGAGGGCGTGCGCATCGACCACCGCAGCCTTGAGGCGCAGGGCATCGAACGTATCCCCACCATCCACGAGGGCCACGCCAGCCGCGAGATCACCAAACGAGGTGGGCACAGCATCCTCAATGCGATCAACCGGCGCATCGCCACGGCCAACCGGTACCTGACGGCCATCCGCAAACAGATGGGCGACCCGACCGGCCTGCTCGGACAATTCAAGGAGCAGGCCAGGAAGGAACTCGACACGGCGATGAGCCGGTTCCGGGAATCACTGTGTTCGATCGCCAGCCCATAGCGTCGCGTGGCCGGCAACTGGTCGAAGCGCCCACGCCCCCCCCCAGGAGCACGTCCGGCAGGAGCTTGGAATCCAAGCCTGATCCCGTGCCGCGGGAGATCGGACGCGAACCGCGGCGTCCCGAGCCGGAACCGGTGGACGAACTGGACGAGGCCAGGCGTGAGCTCGCCGACCTCACCGAATGGTGGAAGACCGAGCCTCCACGGGAAGTCAGGGACGTGCAACGGATCATCGACGTGGCGCGCGAGGCCAGCGAAAAGGCCGAGCACGCGAACCCGTTCACGCGCGGATGGCTCCGACACGCGGCCGAGAGGACCGCCGCCGAGCAATCCCAGCTTCTGAAGCAAACGGCGCCGTGGCTTGAGAACACGACCATCCCGGCTACCTACGCCGAGGCCAACGCCTTCCGCACCAACGCATCCAAGGCCACGCTCGACCACATGCGTAAACCCTACGAGGATCGCGTGCGCAGACTCAACCGCAGCCGCTTCAACGAACGAATCAAACAAAGACTGGCTGAGAACATCGAAAAAGCAAAGACAACACACGAACCGATTCCGCAGCCACATCACCGGCACAGCCGCTAGGAACGCGGAGGGCCGGTGCCCGAAGACACCGGCCCTCCGTCTAAAGGTGTTGTAGGGAAAGGATGTGCTCTCCCATAGGTTTTAGTAACGGGTGACGTAGAAGCCGTCGACAGAACCGTTTGGCGTGAATTTGCGGTTTGCAGCAATCTGGCTTACGTACACCCGTTCTCCTTTCCAGGTGAAACCGATGTCCGCTGACTTGTTATTGGAGTAGAAGCTGCTCCGGCTGGGCCAATTGCCATTAACCGCGCCAGTACCCGTAAACTCCATGTCGCCGAGCGCTCCGCCGCCTGCCCAGCAAGCGGAAGTATTGTTGGTGCAACCACGGCTTGGCTTAAGCGTGCGTCCGTTCGGGAGAACAATGTCAGTGAACGTCTTCGTCTCAAGGTCAAAGATCAACTCTGACCCTTCAGGAGCGTTGGGGGCAACGACAACGGTGGCGTTCGCCTCATAGGGAACGCTATCGGTGCCGTTGGCCAGTGCAACGCTGGGAACAAGGGCAAAAGCAACGGACGCGACTGCCGCCGCGAGCGTTGAAGCAATCTTTTTCATATAGCTCATAATTCCCTCCTTGGAATCGATCAACGCTACAAGATAATTGTATCTCCCCTACCGGTTGCTTGACAAACGCCCCGTTGTCTAATTGAAAGTGCAACACCCCGTTAGATTGGAGATTGTCTAGAAAACCAGTCCGGAAGGGATGTTGCACCTATGGGGGAAGTGTATTCGCACCTGTCGGAAGAGGAACGCCAGGTCATCCAGATCGAGATCGGCAACGGGACCGGCATACGGGCGATCGGCGCGATGATCGGGCGCAGCCCGTCCACCGTCAGCCGTGAGATCAAGCGCAACGCGTGGTTCCCGTCCAACGAGAGCGAATCCTGCCGTCCCTATCGGCCCAGGCGGCTCAAGACTGTGTTTTGTCAAGTTGTTATAGGCCAGTGTGGCGTGAGTTTTCCTTCCGAAAAA
>OLQA01001917.1_pt1 | contig 17240 bp, 17 predicted proteins | sample 1673151 | NCBI WGS metagenome assembly OLQA01 (sample SAMEA3136760, study PRJEB25190) | human gut metagenome | biome: human gut; feature: human-associated habitat; material: faeces | place: Austria | collected 2013 | reverse complement strand
CGGGAAAAGCGAGCGAACAACACCACCGCTGCAAAGCAAGTGTAGCAACTTGCGGGCGATAACGCACAGAATACATAATGATACTTCCTTACAGCCATAGTCCGAGCGTTAGAAGCGTCGCAGGCAATGGGTAGGGCTTCGGCAGACCGCCGGAGGGGTGCAAGTCCCATGAGGTTACGCTAATAGCCGTCCGATTAAAGCCTATGTTACAAATTGACTTTTGACCCATTTAGAAAGGGGGACGACAAATTGAACAATAACGACGTGCCGATTTGGGAAAAGTACACTCTTACCATAGAAGAAGCCGCAAAATATTTCCGTATCGGAGAAAGCAAGCTGCGGAAACTGGCAGAAGAAAATCCCGTCCCGGACTGGGTAATGATGAACGGAAACCGTATTCAGATTAAGCGTAAGCAGTTTGAAAAAATGATTGATACGGTGGACGCAATCTGATAGTGAAATCGAGCCTTGAATGTGGTACAATGTAGTCAAGCATATCAAGGCTCTTTCCATTATGGAAAGGAGCATAACGATGTCGGAAAAAAGACGGGATAATAAAAATCGTATTCTCCGCACCGGAGAGAGCCAGAGAAAAGACGGGAGATATGCCTACAAATATATAGATACCTTTGGAAAACCGCAGTTTGTGTATTCTTGGAAGTTAGTACCTACGGACAAAACCCCGGCAGGAAAACGCGACGATATAGCGTTGAGGGAAAAAGAGAAAGAAATCCAAAAAGACCTTGACGACGGTATCGACCATATCGGAAAGAAAATGACGGTCTGCCAACTCTACGCAAAGCAGATACGCCACCGGGCAAATGTGCGGCATGGTACAAAGCAGGGGCGAAAACAGCTCATGCGGATTTTGCAGGAGGATAAACTTGGAGCCTGCCGGATTGAAAATGTGAAGCTCTCCGACGCAAAGGAATGGGCATTACGCATGAAAGAAAAAGGTTACGGCTTCAAGACTATCAACAACCACAAGCGTTCCTTAAAGGCTGCTTTTTACACAGCCATACAGGACGATTGTATTCGTAAAAATCCATTTGACTTCCAGTTGAACACAGTCCTTGAAGATGATACGGAACCAAAGGAACCTCTATCCCCTACGCAGGAAGCGGCTTTTCTGTCCTTTGTGCAGCATGATAAAGTCTATCAGAAATACTACGACGAGATTATCATACTGTTAGGGACAGGGCTTCGCATTTCGGAACTCTGCGGACTGACGGAAGCTGACATTGACTTAGACAAACAGCTTATCAATGTAGACCACCAACTTTTGAAGATTGCAGACGTGGGTTACTATGTGGAAACGCCTAAGACGAAAAGCGGCAATCGGGTTATTCCTATGAGTGAAAAAGTGTTGGAAGCATTTCAACGGGTGCTGAACAAACGGAAATATGCACAGCCTGTTATTTTAGAGGGCTACACAAAGTTTCTGTTTCTTAACCGGAACGGCTTGCCAAAAGTGGCAGTCAACTATGAAAGTATGTTCCGGGGGCTTGTAAGGAAATACACCAAAACGCAAAAGGTAGCATTGCCAAAGGTAATGACACCGCACACCTTACGCCACACATTCTGCACCACGTTAGCAAATGCAGGAATGAACCCAAAGGCATTGCAGTACATCATGGGACATTCCAACATCAATATGACGCTGAACTATTACGCGCATACGACTTCCGAAACGTCGATAACAGAAATGAAGCGGCTGATTGCATAAGTAGTAAACGGAGAATTTACTACTCCACATACTACTTTTGAACACCAAAACATACGGGGATATAAGAAGATTTGAGAATATCTTCCATAACAAAAAATGCCGGAAAAGCCTGTAACAATAGGCTATACCGGCATATAAGAACTTTTGAAAAGATAGTCAAAAATTACTTTGTGATTTCTAAAGAATATGTTATACTTTATTTCATGCAAATTGCGAAATTCCATATCCGGGTGTAGCGCAGCTGGTAGCGCGGGTGGTTTGGGACCATCAGGCCGCAGGTTCGAACCCTGTCACTCGGACCATATGTTTTGCGTTACACATGGAGTGGCAAACTCCACGAAAGCTCCGCTGACACATCTGCATTAACAAAAGATGTTCGTTTTTGTGCAGCTATGGCGGAGGCGGTACTTACTTGAATTGCGCACCTTGAATGGATATTTTTGTACAGCAATTTGCAAATTCAATATCTGTGTAGAGCCTTTGCCCCTGGACGGCTTCGTGCTGAACCGATGGGGGGCAGAGATACAGATATCAATGTAGGGATGTGAGATATGTGACAACAACAGCGAGCAGCTGTTTGACAGAGGAGAGCTCTGCCGATGTGATCATTCAAATAGCAAAACCTGTATTGGAACAAAAGAAGCTGTACCTGATAACGAAGCGTGCTTTTGACATAGTATGTTCTTTCCTGGGCCTGCTGATTCTGGCAATCCCGATGATAATCATTGCATTGATCATCACTTTGGACTCGCCAGGTCCCCCAATTTTTAAGCAGGAGCGGCTCGGTCTCCATGGGAAGCCGTTTATGATCTATAAATTTAGGTCAATGCGTCTTGACGCAGAGGAAAACGGCCCGCAGTGGGCAGATGAACAGGATCCAAGATGCACACACTTCGGCCAAATTCTCAGACGCACCCGGCTGGACGAGCTTCCTCAGTTCTATAACATCCTGCGCGGCGACATGAGTTTCGTCGGCCCGCGGCCGGAGCGTGCTTATTTCTACGGAGAATTTGAAAAATACATTCCCGGTTTCTCCAACCGGTTAATGGTTGTTCCTGGCCTGACTGGACATGCTCAGGTGAATGGCGGATATTCTCTGAAGCCGGAAGAAAAAATTATCTACGATATGGAGTATATAGAAAAACGGTCGATTTGGATGGATTTGGCGTGTATTGGAAAAACGATCCGCGTCGTTTTGTGCGGCGCGGGCGCCCGATAAAGAAAGATGCGTTTGGAGGACAATCCTAGAATATGAACGAAAGTAAGAAACCGTATGCTTCCGTGGGGGGCACAGAACTGTCACTATGGGATATTACAAAGATCCTGTTGGCAAAGATTCATTGGCTGCTCCTTGCGGGGGTCGTTGTTGCTGCGGGCGTTTATGCAGTAGTAACAATTTTTGTTACGCCGACCTATGAATCTCGAGTGAGTTTTTATGTATATAACAGTGCGGACAATTCTTCACAGGGAACGATCAATAACAGCGACCTCCAGGCGGCGGAGAGCCTTGCTACGACCTATTCAAAGATCCTGGCGAGCAATTCTGTTTTGGATTCCGTCCTGAGTGATTTGAGAGCAGAAACTTCATTGTCGAGAAAGGAACTTAGCCGCATGGTGAATGCCTCCGTTGTGTCGGATACACAGTTGCTGGAGGTGGTAGCGACCTCGACCGATCCGGAGCTTGCCTGTAAGATCGCCAATTCCTTTGCAAAAGTTGCGCCTACTGAAATCGTTCGTATTACCAAGGCGGGCGGCGTCGAGGTCGTGGACCGACCGGAGGTGGCAACGGAAAAATCTGCGCCCAGAACCGTATTTGACAGCGCGATTGGATTTGTGGTTGGCGTGATACTGGCTTCAGTTGCTATTATTCTGCGAATGATGGCCGATACGACCATCTACCTGCCGGAGGACATTGAAAAGTCCAGGGGGTTCATTTCCGGTCTTGAGGCAGATATGAAAACGCTGGCGGCGCACCCACATCCGGAGGACGGCTTTGCCGGTATGACGGTCAAAAACGACAATCTTACGGATAAGGACAACGCCGGTGCGGCGCTCTTGGAAGCGTTCAAGGATGTGCGGGGTATGGAGCCGGTGCCCGTCGGCACCTACCGCGGATTCCAGATGTCCCTTACGCTGGAGGATTTCGGCAAAGACTATGTTCTGACGCTAAAGGGGCAGATGACCCATCGCGTGACGCTGGGCAAGGATGCACGCGGAAACCTCACGCGTATCGACAACGTTTTGAACGCCATGCCGGACAGATTGCAGAATGTCCGAAACACGCTGGATGCGACCACCGCACAGATGGAGGCCGCAAAGGCGGAGCTGGGCAAGCCCTTCCCGCAAGAGGAAGAGCTTCGTGTGAAATCTGCGCGGCTTGCAGAACTCAACGCCGAACTGAACATCGACGAGCGCACGCCCATGGAGCAGTTGGCAGATGAATCCGCGATCTCTGCAAAGGCAGAACGCCCTTCCGTGCTGGCGCGGCTGAAAGCGCCGCTGTCTCAGCCCCGCACCGAGGAAAAAGGCAGGCATATAAGCAAGGAAGAACGATAAAAAAGCGTCTGCTCCGGCGAAATTCAGGCTTCGTCGGAGCCGCTTCACTACAACTTAATGGAAGAAAGGATGTACCAATTATGAAGGATATTCCCGTTTACAGATTTCCCGGCGCTCATGCCCGTGAGAACGGAGAGTTGGAGCTTTACCGCGCCTCCAACAAGGCGAACGCCGCCTGCAAGGAGGCCATTGAAAAAGCAATCTCCGAGCATTATTACGATGACGTTCTGCACAAGGAAGCCGTTGCGCAGGTAGCAGAGAAATTTGGGTATGAGCGCATTTTGTATGTGCTGGCCATCACCATCCGGCAGAAGGATCGGGATGAACGCTTCTCACCGGACAACCGGCGATGGGCAGAAACCGTTCCCGTTATGGAGAACCCCGACCCGTGGGGAACGGATCGGAACTGCTATCTGGCAGTGAACAGCCACAGCGTGCTTGTTGACCTGTTTACCAAACTGGCGCGCGAGGATGCAAAGGCACATGAGCGCGAGTCATCGGCACGCGGCAGCTTGAAAAGCGGACAGTCAGAAACCGCAAACATCCCCGTCTACAAGCAGAGCGCAGAGTATGCCATCGAGCACGACGAGCTGCCCACCTATCGGGAATCCTTTCGCGTAAACATGGCCTGCCGGGATGCGCTGGAAGCCGCGATCTATGAAAGCTACCACGACTATTGTCTCGACACAGGCAAGGCCGCCGCACAGGTTGCAGCGCAGTTTGGAATGGAGCGTGTGGCGTATGTGCTTGCCAATACCGTGCGTGCGTTTGACCACGACGGGCGAATCAGCCGTGATAACAAGGCGTGGGCACAGACGGTTCCGGTCTGTACCGATGCCGACGAATGGGGGCATGAACGCAGCCGGTATTTTCTCGTGTCGCAGGTCAATCCTGGCCTTGTCAATCTGCTTGTCTCTTGTGTGCGCGAGGAACTGGCAAAAGAAAAACACGCACCGGCAAAACGTCCCTCCGTGCTGGAGAAGATTCAGAAAAACAAAACGGCGATTCAGACAAAGACCGCAGAGAAAAAGCTGCCGGGACAGGAGCGATGACCATGGCCAGAAACAGAAATGTGCAGATTATCTTCTGGGTATCCGAAGCGGAAAAGCGCATGATCGAAGAAAAAATGACGCAGGCGGGCATGACCAATCTCAGCGCCTATCTGCGTCGCATCGCCATTGACGGCATGATCGTCCGGCTGGAACTGCCAGAGCTGAAAGAAATGGTCTCGCTTCTGCGCTACGCCAGCAACAACATCAATCAGATCGCACGGCGGATGAATGAATCCGGGCGCGTCTATGATACAGATTTGGAGCAGGTCATCCAAAATCAGGAGCAGCTTTGGGACATGGCAAATGGGATACTAACGCGGCTTGCCGCAATCAAATGATGGGGTTCTGATTCCAACCGTTGTTCTCAAAAACTTTTGACATCCTTGCGCTTTACAGGAACTCGTGTAGAATAGAATCAGAAAAGAAAGGAGCTGACGGCAATGAGATTGATTCTGAAAATTTTACTTGCACCGGTCATGCTTGTCCTCGCGTTTCTGATCTGGCTCTGCACGCTGACCCTGCATATTTCTGCGGTGCTGCTGAATGTTCTGTCTGTGCTTCTCGTCCTTGTGAGCATTTTCAGTTTCATCGACCACGATGTAAAAAACGGCGTGATCGAGCTGGTAGCGGCGTTTCTGCTCTCACCATACGGACTGCCGATGCTAGGTGCTTGGTTCGTTGCACAGCTTCATCTGCTGCGAGACTGGATGAAAGAAAAAGTATATTGGTGACGCACGGCGCGGGAGCGTAAAAGCTTCCGCGCTATCTTTTTGCAAAGGGGGCTTGCCTGTGGCGACCACGCGAATCATTCCCATGCACGTCAACAAGGGCAAGACCATTGCCCAATGCCTGACGGAGCGGACGGACTACGCAAAGAATCCGGATAAGACGGAAGACGGCGAATATATTTCGGCCTATGCCTGTGATGCAAAGACAGCGGACAGCGAGTTTCTTCTATCCAAGCGTCAGTACCGCCAGCTCACCGGCCGGGAGCAGGCCAGCGATGTGATCGCGTATCAGATTCGCCAGTCGTTCAAGCCGGGTGAGGTCACTCCGGAGGAAGCCAACCGGCTCGGCTATGAATTTGCCAGGCGCTTCACGAAGGGCGACCATGCCTTTATCGTCTGTACCCACACCGACAAAAAGCACATTCATAACCATATTATTTGGAACTCCACCACGCTGGACTGCACGCGAAAATTCCGCAACTTCTGGGGAAGCACTGAGGCCGTCCGAAAGCTCAGTGATCTTGTCTGTATGGAGCACCGGCTGTCTGTAATTGAAAATCCAAAACCGCACGGCAAGAGCTACAACAAGTGGATGGGCGGCAATGCAAAGCCCTGTCAGCGCGATCTGCTGCGTGCGGCCATCGACGCGGCGCTGGCGCAGAAACCGAAAGATTTTGAGGCATTTCTGAAGCTAGTGGAAGCAGCCGGTTACACCGTAAAGCGCGGCAAACACGTCACCTTCATGCGGGACGGTCAGCCGCAGAATATCCGGCTCCGGTCATTGGGTGAAAGTTACTCAGAAGAAGAACTGCGGGCGGTTATTCTCGGCACGCGGGTGCATACGCCGCGCAGGAAAAAGACGTATTCGTCCAAGCCGTTGAAGCCGACGCTGATTTCACAGATCGAGGCCAAAATCGGCAGCGGTAAAGGCACTGCCTACGACCAGAAGCTGAAAGTGATAAAGCTGAAAAGCATGGCCGAAACGCTGTTGTTCATTCAGAAGCATGACTTCGCAGATTTCGACGCGCTGGCCGATTATGCGGATGCTGCAAGCGCCAAAACGAAGGAATTGACAGCAAAAATAAAGGCGGCAGAGAGCCGTATGGCGGAGATTGCCGTGCTGAAAACGCACATCATCAACTATGCCAAGACCAGAGATGTCTACACCGCCTATCGCAAGGCCGGGTATTCCAGGAAATACTACGATGCGCATGAGAGCGACATCATCATCCACAAGGCAGCGAAGAAAGCGTTTGACGATCTGGCGCTGAAAAAACTGCCCACCGTCAAGAGCCTGCAAGCGGAGTATTCCGATCTGCTCGTGCAGAAAAAGCTCGATTATGCAGAGCTTTCCAAGGCGCGTGACGAGGCAAAGCAGCTCCAGATTTATAAGGCCAACGCCGAGTTGCTCCTGCGCACGGATGCAGAGGAACAGCGGCAGACAAAAGAGCATCAGCAGGAAAAATAGCACTGCAACGCAGGGCGCAGCCGAACGGGAACCGTTCGATCAATCAAGGGGTTTGGGGAGCATCGCCCCAACAAGCAGCAGGGAGATTTCCGGTGACGGAAATCTCCCTGTTCGTCAAGTTTGTATAAACGCAGGCATTGCTTGCCAAGGCAGTTATCGTATCATCGGTTGGGGGAAGAATTAAAATCAAATTGAACAAAAACTGTCCGTCAATCATAATAGAATCTGCAAAATGCTCATATCTCACCCGTACCAACTCAAGCCCTTCTGCGTGGGGAGTCAGCAGATACAGCAATCCATTGAGAATGCTTTTTCTTTGTGATCGAGTTTTTCTTCTTCCATTGCAGGTCTTATTGATAATAGAATATCCTCAAGTTCATTTTCGGCCTCACGCTTCATCTTGGCAAATTAAATTCTGTTAGTATATTTGAGAGTAGAGCTAACATCAGCAAAATCTAAACCAATAACATTGCGTGTATAAGTCCGTCAACAGCATTTCTGTTGGGCAAAAAATGATGCTCCTTCACAATTAAAGCTGAAAGATACCGAAACCCATAACAATCACCGACCGTTTTTCCTCCACCAAAAGCGTTTTTAGTTAATGGTTTTCTTTATCTGAAAGTCTCCACCATATACTATCTTCATTCTGTTTATATTTTGTGAACCCGGCAGCAGTGAGTGTATTCTCGGACTTTTCGTTATTATTTGTTTCTGCCATCACATATTCTACATTTTTTTGTGATAAAGCCCATTGGGATATCGCCTTAACCGCCTCTGTCATATATCCCTTTCCTTGAAATCTCGGGTTAAGGCCGTAGCCTACTTCAACTTCACGATTTTCATTGGGCAATCCATAAATTGCAATTTCCCCCATTACAACCCTATCGGATTCACGAACGATAAACCATAATGTGTGATATTGGTAATTTTCGGGATCGTTCTCAACTGCAATTGCTTGTCCTTTGATGAAATCAACAAACGAGCCCATAACTGGCTCTCCTTCATAGTGGCAGTCTAATTGTTTTTCCAGTGATTGAATGTCATTAACCCATAACCGTAATTGCTCTGCCGACAAAGGAATAATTTCAATTCTTTCTGCTCGTAAATTACTCATAATGTTTTCTCCCTTGCGCATTCATTGATCTATATTTGGTTAGCGAATATCTTTCGAAATACTGTTCCATTATCTAAAAGTTGTGCATACTCACCATTTTCAGCAACTTGTGATTTATCCAGAACAATTATCCTATCCGCTTTCCTCACAGTTGATAATCTATGAGATACAATAATTATCGTCATGTCAGGATACACCGACTTGACTCTTTTTAGAATTCGTTCCTCAGTATCAGAGTCAATATTGGATGTTCCTTCATCAATAATTAACAGCTTGGGTTTTCTATATAGTGCTCTAGATAATGCAATTTTCTGTTTTTGACCACCAGATAGTTTGTTTCCCTTTTCGCCGATAACTGTATCTATGCTCATAGAATTCGTCTTCATAATAACGTCAACTTCACATATATGGAGCACTTCTTCCAAAGCATGCTCCGAAACAGCGTTGCGGCAAAACGTAATATTACTTTCGATTGATTCATTTAACAGCATCGTATCTTGAGGGACATATCCGATATGTGACCTAAATTGCTCTAGATTGTTATGTATATTGATTCCATCAAAAAACACATTTCCGCGAGATGGTACAAGCAGGCCAGTAATTAGGTTGATCAATGTAGACTTGCCTGATCCATTTTCACCCACTATCGCATAGGTTTTCCCAGGCTCAAAATTCAAGCATACACCCTCTAGAATATGGCGTTCTCCGTAAGAAAAAGACACATTGGATAGTCCCAATATAGTTTCCACCTTCGGAGAGTTGCTCTGTATACAATAGTCTACACTTTTTTGGGGATTGTCCAGTGATATATTCTTCCTCAAGACATCGTTCAACTTAGCCATCTCAATTTTGAAAGCCTGGAGCACTCGATTAAAGCCAACAATTCTCTCCACTGGACTATATAGTAAGGCGACAATCGAGTTGAGTGAAATCAGGGTTCCCACCGACATTTTACCATCATAGACCGCTAGCGTCCCACACAACAGAACAATCACATGCCCGAGGACACTTGCAATGCTTGTAAGACTACTGTATGCTGCTGTGGTAATTACATATTTTAATCCAAGATTACAAAACTCTTTCTGTGAAGCATTGTATTTCTCAGTAAACACACTTTCAGCATTAAGAACTCGAATTTCTTTTATGCTATCTAGAGAGTCTTTAAGGTTTTGAGTGACAATGGCATCCTTCTCCATCATACTTTTCCTTGTATCTTTAATCTTTGGATTGAAAAATAAGTAAAGAAACCCGTATATAGGAAGGGTGACTAACGTTATGCACAACATATTCAGATCAATGATTGCCAACAATGCCAGAGTGAGTATAAGTAATAAACAATCAGTAATTGTATTGAGCAAGACATTAGACAGAAACCAACTAATTGAATTTAACCAGTCTCTAAACAACGTAATGATATATCCTTGATTTTCAGTTGAGAAAGCCACAAAGTTAAACTTAGACACAATTGCCGAGTAAACCTCACCTCTTATATCGAAGAGAATTCTGTATCCATGTTTCGAAAACAGGTAGTTGCGCCCAAAGGATGCCATGCTTTTTAAAATGAAATATGATAAATACCCTATCATAAATTCTATTAGCATAGAGACGTTATTTGACGGTAATATGTTATCAATAAGTATCTTCGATAGAAAAGAAGATCCTATTATCAGCAGGTTGATGAACAAGCCTAAAGAAATAGCTACCACATATTGGGGGATAAGAGGCTTTAATATCTTTAGTATGTTTTCTTTCTCCATTCTATCACCACTATTTCAGCAACGAATATATACTATCTTGTTCAGCAAATTCCCATAAATATGAATATATGGTTTCTTTCTTCTCATAGCAATTGGGAGGGGGCGACAGAATATCTTTGTTTGCATTAAACGCCGTGCCTCGACACCCACCACCACACAAATATCTAATTTCACATTCTTTACATTTTGGAAATTGATCAACCGATAATTCACATAATTCTTCTTTTATCTGAGCATGTAGCCAAATTGCAGAAAATTTTCTCTCTCTTATGTTACCGAGTAGGTATTTCTTATCAAGGAGCAGATTACAAGGATACACACTACCATCAGAATCAATATAAACTGTTCGATTATCTATTCCACAGCATTTCCTCTTTACAGGGTTTATGAGGGAATCGAAAATAATTTTTGTTGTGTCCTGCTGTAATACCGTTTTATACTTCTCATCGTTCTTTAATAAACTCCTGAGAATTGGAAATAGTTCATACGATAGAGGGCGCTTCATTGCCTTGCTTCTTGATAACCCCTGCCAAAACATTTCAATAAAGCGAACATTGGAGATTCCAAGTTCAATTGCGAAGTCCAAGACATCTTTAACCTCTTTGATGCTTTTTTCGGTTAGCAATACGCCTAAAAGAACGTTTACGTCATAACGCCTAAGTTCCTTTAGCGATGTTATTACTTTTTCAAAGGTATTTTTTCCTCTGTTAAATTCGTGCGCCTCTTTCGTAATACCATCTAGCGAAACTTGTACAGTCAGATTTTTAACTTCTGCAAGCCTTTTTACATCATCTTCCGTAATAAGTGTTCCATTTGTGACGATGCCAATATTAAGGTTTGGAGCCTTTAAAGACACATATTCAAGGAGCTCAAACAATTCCGCTTTTCTACAAAACGGCTCTCCACCTGAAATTGAAAAGCCATACGATAGGAATGGAATTACTTCATCAACCATTCGTTTCATTTCTTCGATGCTCAGTTCATTATCAAGCTCCCATTGATATGAGTTATAGCAGCTCGAACATCTTAAATTGCATCGGTTTGTTATACCAAAGATAAAGCTATTGATCCTGTTTTGATAATTCTGAACACACTCGTTCGTATAGTAGCGTTCTGCACATAGAATCTTTTTAGAAATAAGCGAGTTAAGTAGTCGCTCATATACTGCCTTTTCGCCTTCATCTGTAATGTGATTTCGAATGTAGAAAGCGGATAATGTAGAGCCTTCTTTAAAATGATCAAGAAATCCTTGTAGACTACTCGTACCAATAATCCAGCACGGTAATTCAGGGAATATAAAGAGAACTTTTTTTTCTTTTTTTTTCACTGAATATGATGCAGAATAATAGACACTATCGTGTAGCATAACTATCACTCCTTAATGAGTTTAATGTTTTCTCACTCAGCCACTGTATTGCTTCTGCTCTATAAAACTCCTTTCTCTCACAAACGGTCCACAATATTTCAGTAAAATATGCTCTTAGACTCTCGCATTCAATTGCTCTACCGTATAGCGTCCCTCTGTTTGCCAAACAAACACCACGGCATCCACCGCCGCAAAAATGCTTTACTTCACAATTTGCACATTCATCCCCAAAATGCTGATTGACATTCAGTGCTCTTAATTCTCTATAAACCGGGGAATTATAATATAAATTGCACAGATTATCCGTAGTGACATTACCGATTACATAGTTCTTATTCATCATATTCGGGCATGAGTACACATCACCATTTGCGCAAATATACATAGTTCCATGGCCTGTACCGCAACTGATAAGTTTATTCAAATTTCTCATATGAATAACGGATTTGCTTTCAAGGCCATATTGAATTATATCATGATAAGTTTCGCTGAAATAATACTCAGTAATCTTTCTAATTAGCTTATCGCCGTTTACTCTCTTTATTTTCTGATCAGTAAGCGCTCTGCCAATATACTGTACCGGCTGTAACTGTACGGTTTTCACCCCTAGCTTTTTTGCCAACTGGAAATATTCATCAATCTCTTCAAAGAAGGTTTCGGTACAAATTGGAGATAATCCTACGTTAATCTGATTCTGAACCAATTTCTCAATATTTCTAATTGCCCTATCGTATGTACCTTTGCCTCTAATATACTCATGCGTTTCTCGTCTCGCTCCATCCAACGAAACTTGAATCATTAGATTTTCCCGGGAAGCTAGTTCGGCAATAAGTTCGTCAGTTAACAACAGAGAATTTGTGACTACAACAACATTATTAAGCTTAGCCATTGCAAAGTCGATGATGTCTAATATATCTCTGCGTAATAACGGTTCTCCACCTGTAATAATTGGAATACACTTTTCCACATCTGCGAACTCAGCAATTCCTGAAATAGTAGACTTCCATTGGTCCAATGTAAGCTCATTCGCATAGTTCGCCTCTCCAGCAGAGGCATAGCAATGTTTGCATCTCAAATTGCATTTTTCCGTCACTTGCAAAGACACATAATATAACTGTCTGACACGATCGCTTGAACTACTAAGGAAATCTTGTGGCGAAGCCGAAATAATTTTATGTTGAGTCAAATAATCAAAAATCACTCTATATTTTACGTCTGACAAATAGTCACTAATATCACTACGTTTGAATTTTTCTACAGTGATTTTCTTCATAAATTCCGCATACTCGCAAGGCAAACCTAAATAAAAAGGTACATCAGGCCATATTGTAATTATGAAATCTTTATCTTCTCTGCTCAAAACTTTGCCAGGATATGAATAAAAAATGTTGTTATCCATAAACTTGATACTCCTCGCGTATTTCTATTATCTCTTTGTGCATTCACACCAAATCAGTGCTACACATGTGCTTAATTTGAATGTTCTCACTGGCTTGATTTCAAGCCAGTGAGAACAAGGGATGCTACATTAGATAGCTGGAGAAGAACTACACTGTCATCCGTTGGGTTGTTCCGTAGCGGCAATACTGGTGCTACCGTAGTTAGCTCCATAATGCCAAGCGTCGATTTCGATGGGGAAGCTGGGATTCGGATCTACATCAGGGCCAGCAATGATGATACCATCAATGGTAGTTTCATCAGTCATTGTTTTCACCTCCTGTTACTATATATTTGCCCCTTTGTTTTATGGCAACCAGCCATAGGCATGGGACATCTCGTTGCCTAAGCTGTTAGAATGAGAAAGTAGTAGTCTGACATATTACGCCAAAGGTTTCTGCGTCCGTGAGAAAGTCAGTCAGCCATTCTCTCATTCGCAGCGTTCAATTTGTGCAGGCAGAACCTAATCGTTCGTGTCCGCAAACAGATAGAATCGGCAATGGGCAAAGCTGGTATCGGCCATTGCAAATTTAATGACAAGGATCTTTAACATAAACGTGGCCAGTATTGATGTTTCTGGTAGAAAGAATGCGGGCACAGTTCTCCGTCCGTTTGGGGAAGTCGTCAAAGTTCCATTTGATGTTACCACAGTGCAGGAATCTTGCTGAACTTGTCCGACAACTTAAGGAACTTGACGGTGAGACATGGGTAGTCATGGAACACACCAGACGCTATTGTGAATCGGTAGCCAACCAATTGTACGAAGCGAGTCTATATGTTAGCGAGGCAAATCCACATCTCATCAAGGAGTACTGCGGCAATTCTCTGCGTAGAGTCAAGACAGATGAGACCGATGCCATAAAATTGCGCGGTATGCTTTTGACAACTGGGACAGATCTGCGAGATTATACTCACATGGATACGATTCGTTGTCTTTTACAAAACTAATAATATCGCCCGCATCACAATCCAAATACCTCCTTATTAACTGTGGTCGCCTATATCAATTTTAGTATAACATAAACGACGTGGAAACGCAACGTATTTAAGCAAATTCTTTGGAAAATTTCTCAAAAACAATATCGTGAAGTTCGTTTTTTTAGATGTTGAACAACTTTCGTGACAAAAAATACTATGATGCGTGTGAGGTGAGCAGGCTTATCCATAATTGTGTCACAATATGCAAGAAAATTTACACTTGCACTTAAGCAAAGGACTAAAATTGACATTCGCATACGCTGCCATGAATGGCAGGCTGTCATTGCCGCAAGGGCTGTTGAAAATTCAGGCTGTCCGTACTGTACAGGGCGACGTGTTCTGGCCGGTTTCAACGATCTTGCTGCGCTTCACCCGGAGATTGCCGCCCAATGGGATGATACACTGAATGGCACTCTGACACCGGAGATGGTAACACCGGGAAGTCACAAGCGGGTATGGTGGAAATGCCACGAAGGGCATGTTTGGAAAACAGCCATCTACTCCAGAACCGGCAAACAGAAGTGCGGCTGTCCAGTGTGTGCAGGGAAAACAACACGTCAATTTAGATATGAGCAGCGTTAAAACGCCTGCTTGCTGAAACTGTTCCAGCTTCTTTATCTACGCCAACCGATACAGTAGAATACTTCAAAAGAACTCTCATTGCGGCTAACATGCCAAATTGAGGGTTCTTTTTGCCTCTTGCATTATAAATCCAACATTTTCACACATAATAACATCCACAAGCCTATACACATACGCAAATAAGGGTTGTGTTCAAACGAAAATGGCTAATGTATGGGTTAAAATATAATATGTGGAGGTGAAGTGATGACAGACAAGGAGTTTTCCCTGAGACTGGCCAAATTGAGAACGCAAAAGGGCGTTTCGGCTCGTGACATGAGCCTTTCAATGGGTCAGAATCCGGGTTATATCAACAATATTGAGACTGGGAAGTCTATGCCGTCGTTAAGCGGCTTCTTCTACATCTGCGATTATCTTGATATAACCGCAAGGGACTTCTTTGACGATGGGAATGAATATCCCGAACAGCTCAGAGCCGTTTTTCAGGATATGCAGAAACTAAGTCCTGAACAGATACAGAATATTCATGCCATCGTAAAGGGGCTGCTCCGATAGGCACACGCCATTCTGTCAACGATACATCCAATAGATCACGAAATCCGCACAGCCATGTCAGCCTTGTTATTTGCTCGGACGGCGCGCCTCTGCGCTACCGGCGGTTTGCTGTGCAAGATCAGGCCAGTGCATGAATTTGGACAGCGTTATCGCAGAGCGGAATAGACCCCACACATGGAGGCGTACCCTTACGGACAAATAATAGCGCAGCACTACCGGCGGTAGATGCTGCGAAAGAAGGCTGCTTGATTAGACGATCAGGCAGTTTTTTGATTTGTAGAAAGGAGCGCAGCCATGAGCAGTACAGAGAACAACAATCGCGCAGCGTCCCACGATTTCCAGACAGCACTTGGGCTTCTGGAAGAACGGCTGCGCAGCCTGGAGGATTCAGAATCCATCATCAACGGTCTGCTGCAAGGCGCAGCGGAGTTTTACGGTGCGGCCAGAGCTTCCGTTGTAGAAGCAGACTGGGATTTGAAAATCGGACTGCTTACCTACGAATGGTGTGCGGAAGGTGTAGAGCACCAGAAGGACATGCTCCAGTATCTTGCCGTAGAAGGCTTTCCGCGCTGGTGTGATTTTTTATCGCTGAACAAGCCTGTTGTCATACCGGATATGGAAGCAATCAAAGATACATACCCGGATGAATATCAATTCTTCCAGCACTACGGTGTGAAATCCGTACTGGCAGCGCCGTTCTCCAAACGCATCAATCAGGGGTATATCGCAGTAGACGATCCGACACGCTTTCAGGATGATCCGACATTCCTGTTCATCATCTCCTATGCGGTCGTTGTGGAGCTGAATGAGATCAAGCTGAGCCAGTCCATTGCAGCAGCACAGCGGGCGTCGAAATACAGCGACCACGATGTCTATGTGAACTGCCTTGGGGATTTGGAGATCAGGAACGCGAAGGGCACGCTTACGGAAGATGATATATCTTCCGACCTTTGTCTGAACCTCTTTGCCCTTATTATCACGAATATGAAACGGGCATTAAAGATCGAGCGATTGGCGGAAGCGCTCTGGCCAGGTGATGTGATGGACAATCCGTATCGTTCCGTCAGCAATATTGCCTACCGTCTCCGACGTATTCTAAGCATTATTGATCTAGAAGATTTGATCATTGGCCGTCATGGAACGTTTGTCATCAATCCAGAGTATAACGTCTATACAGATTTTGACCGTTTTGAGGATAACTGCCGTCGTATGGAAGCGGAGGCAAATCCAAAGGCGCAATCCGAGCTTTATCAGGGAGCCGTCGAATTATATCGCGGTGATTTGTTTTCTAAAATCTCCTATCAGCATTGGCTGATGCCTAAAACGGCATATTATCACAACATCTTTCTTCGGATTATCAAGTGTTACATTGAGCGCAAGATGGAACAGGGAGCTTATTGTGCGGCGCACCGTGCGGTGGTTGATGCGATGAGCCTTGATCCCTATGACAGCGAACTGAATACCGACATGATTCTTATCATGTACCATAGAGGCGGCGCTGAGCTGGCAAAAAGCTTCCTGCAAACTGCGAAAGCCTACATAAGCGAAGAACAGTTCGAATCTGCGCAGCAGAACATAAAGCGCCCGTGCGTCTCCCGTGCGGCGCTGGTGAGGGTGCTCGTGCGGCTTTTTTGCGGCAAAACTGCTGCAAAAATAAGGCTGAAATGAGGCTCCGGCTGAGATTACCCGTCTGATATGATCCCATTACCGGCTGAACAAGCCGGAATGGAATCGGACGGATGATCTTTATGGGCGGCTGTATGCCGGCAGGGGCGCGGCTCCTACCGGGACTCTTATTTTCATTTTTACGGAGCGCGGTTGTAAGCGCCCCGTCTGCCCTGCGGCCTCTTCCGGATGCGCCGCCCCACCACAACTTCATATCGCCCCATTCTGCCCGCAGCAATCATGCTGCGGGCTTTTC
>OLQA01001915.1_pt1 | contig 17242 bp, 28 predicted proteins | sample 1673151 | NCBI WGS metagenome assembly OLQA01 (sample SAMEA3136760, study PRJEB25190) | human gut metagenome | biome: human gut; feature: human-associated habitat; material: faeces | place: Austria | collected 2013 | reverse complement strand
TTTTCCTTTCAGCGCTGTTTCAACCTGTTTCGTCAGGTCTTCGCCCAGAAGATTTCTGATTCCTTCAATGATCATAGGTGTTCCTTTCTCCGCTGTTTATATGGCGGCTTCCACGCCCTTCGCGGTCCCGTCTTGTCGCCGGACGGGTACGGCTGATTTTATGAAAAAGGCGCCGCCCGAAGGCGACGCCTGTTCCACCTGGAAAAGGGTATAAGAAAACGCCGGCCGACCGGCCGACGTTCACTTCTTCTTCAGTTGTTCAGGAAGGTAGTCCTTCAATAGGGCTTCTTCGATCGTATCGCCGTTTTCGTCGAAGAACTCGACGGTGTAGGCTTTTCCGTTGCCCTGGATATAGACGACGGTCCCTTCCGTGCCGGCCTTGACGCCGGCTTCCGGATCGTCTTCCAGAAGGACGACGGTGTCATATAATTCAAACATAGGCTGTCACTTCTTCCTTTCCGGCGTTGCCGTGATGAAATGTGGGTCCTTCCCGCCGGTGTCGATCTGCCAGACGGTGTTCAGGCGAAGGAAGCGGTCCTTCCGGCCGTACAGGATCACGGGGACGGTGTACCGTTCGCCGAACTGCGTGGACACGGTCTTCGTCACAGGGGACTTCCGGACCTCCGTCAGAAGTTTCTTCTGGAAGGTTTCCCAGTTTTCCACATTGTAGCCCAGGACCTGGTTGATCACATGGGCCTTTTCCTTCCCGCGGGGGTGTTCATGGTTCAGAAGGTAGCCCTGAAGTTTGTCCTGGGGTGCTGACGCGGACGCCGCTTCTGGAAGGGTGCCGCGGCTGGCGGTGCTGTTGTAAAGGCGGACCTTCGCCTTCATCTGGCGCCATTTTTCCGGATTCGTGTATTTCACATTCTGGAAGGCTCCTATTGTGGAAGGAACTTCGTCGTCCGGAAGGACGCCGCGGAAGGCGTCGAACAGTTCCTGGTCCGCTTTAATATTATACGACTTTTTTCGCTCGACTTCAACCGAGCCTTGACCGTTCGCGGCCGTCTGCCGGCTGTACCATTCCTGATAGGTGGTCCGCTTCGGCATAGGCTCCCCGCTGTTCAGCCAGTCCAGGGCCTCTTCTGGGTCATATTCGACCGTCGTACAGCGACAGTTCGGGTGAATGGGCGGGTAGTTGACGCCAGGTTCCGCGTCGGACACCTTAAAACGCCGGCCGTCCAGGCCGCCGCAAGTGTCACAGGTTCGGACTTCCAGCGTCGCCATGAATTCATATTGTTCGACGCCGGCTTCTTTGTATGCGGCCCGATCTGATTCCGCGTGAATATGCGCGGTTTCTGTCCTGACCAGGCGTTCGGCGTTCTTGTAGGACTGGCCCATTTTGGCCGCCAGGGCGGAAGACATGACGTTCACGCTTTTTCCCTGGATAAGTCCCTGGGTCAGAACTTCCCTGGTGTTGAAAAGAAGCGCCTGTTTGTTCTGCCATAGGCGATCGGAAAACATGGCGCCGGACCAGGGATAAGAAACGACGTTTTCAATGGCCGCATAGTCGATCTTTGCGATCTCGTTGAAGAATCCGGCCCTGGATTGAAGGTCATAACATTTCTTGTAATAACCTTCGACGAAGTCGTCGCCGAACTGGTTCTTCATTTGTGCGACACCTTTGTCAAACAGGTCATTCAGGATCAGGTCGATTTGACCTTGAAGGGCTTCCAGTCGGGAAATAGAACTGTTCGCCGACAGGGCGTCCAGTTGTGCCGTCAGAAGCGCCTTGACCTTCGGGTCCTGGATCGTAGCGATATAGTCCACATATTCCGCCAGACTTGCTTTCCATTCCTGGAATTCCTTCCGGTTCAGAAGACGGACGGCCTGATCGTATGTAAGGCCATACTTGCCAGCGTACTTCGAATAGAAGGCGCTGATTTCGCGCTTGATAGCCTTCGCGGCGGATTCGTATTCCTGGAACAGCTTCGCCGTCAATGCCGCGTCGTGAAGGTAGGCTTCTTCGGCGCGTTTCAAGGCTCTTTCTGTCCAGTATGCTTCATTATTCGTCATTGCCGTCACCACCATTCAGGCCGGCGCTGTCGCCGCCTTCCTGGCTGTCGTCGGCGCCCATAGCGTGATTGAAAAGGCCGTCGCCGTATTCTTCCATAGCGGCTTTCTTTTCTTCGTCGATTCTGGCCAGTTCTTCGTCGACGTCTGTGACCCACGGGTGATTTTGAAGGATCGTTCGTTTCGACAGAAGACCGTTGCTGTTCACGGCGTTGTTGATAATGTCTGTTTCGTTGACCGGAAGGTCCATATTGAAGACAATATCGAATTCTTCGTTTGTGAAGTCGCCCTGGCCGGTGATCTGGAAGTAAACGTCAATAAACAGTTTCAGACGACGGAATGTGTCTTTCAGTTCTGTTCCCAGGGAATCACAGTCAGCGTCAAGGTCCATATAACGGAAATTGATCGCCGTTCCGCTGGCGTTCCCCAGGTCAGGGTCCTTTGTATCGACAGCGGCCGCAAAGTCGAACAGATCGCGGCGCTGTTTGTCCAGGAAGGCCATGACAGCGTCGATATTTAGATCGGCCTGTAATTTATCCACGCCACCGTCAGACGTGACCTTGATCGCCATGTGTTCTTTCAGGTCTTTCAAGAATTCGGCCAGGTCTTGTCCGCCATAGTTACGAAGAATATAGATAAACTTCGCCACGTCGCGAAGAACGTCGGAAGTGACGGACGTCTGCCAGTTGATGTCGTCGATCAGGTCCTTAATATAATAGCAAAGGGGAAGTTCTTCTTCGTTGTATTTCAGCCAGGCGATCGGACACTCTTCCCAGTTGTACGGCTTATTGTCAACGACGAAGTGTGGTTCCGTATAGTCAGACGCTTCGTCGCCGTGTTCCTTGTCGACATAGAAGTTTCCGGCGCCGGTTCCGGCGAAGGCGTCCGTTTTGAACCATTTCACACCACCAGGCCACCAGAATTCGGCGTGTGTGATTATGTGTTTCCTGGTTCCGATATAAATGACCTGGTCATAAAATCGAATAAAGGCGTCCAGTTCCGTTCGTTCAGCGTCGCGCCACAAAGGGACAAGTTCGGTCGAAGGAATACGCATAAATGCCAGTTTCCCGTCCCTGAAATAGGGCTGAATCCAGGCAATACCGGACTTGATCGCGCCTTTTCCCAGGGATTTGATCTTCCGACGGAAGGTCTGGTCGAAGACTTTCGTCAAGGCTTCGCCGTATGCGCTGTTTTTGGTGTCGACTGTCCAGGGCTTCGACAGAAGGTAGTTCGCTTTCTGGTCGACAAGTTTCTTCAAGATCGGGTGTTCGATCTTCGTGTTTGAACGGTTCGCAACGTCAACCGTCTTTCGCTGGACGTCGCTTCGGTTCCTGTAATAGGATTCAGCTTCAAGCATGATCGCGTATTCAGGGGACGCCTTGAATTCGCGTATTTCTTCGCTGACGATCTGGGCCAGCGTCATTGTAGCTTTTTCGGGGTCGGACAGAATCATATTGATCCGGTCCATAACAGATAATTCGGCCATTTTTTACACCTCACTTCAATACTTCGATAGAAGAACCACGACGAAGACGTTCGACCGAATAGCGAAGGGCGGCCATAGCGTCGTCCATAAATTCGACCGGTTCGTCTATGTAAAGACCGGACGTCGGGTCCTTTTTCCATTTCCATTGTTGGACTTCTTTCAGTACATTCACGCATGACGGGTGAATGTGGATTTTCCGGCCTTTCAGCCAGTCGATTTGTGCTTTCACGCTTCCAGGCTCTTTCTTCACAGGGTAGGCGCGGAAGCCAGCCTTTGACCAGGTCTTGATCCTGTCCGGTTCAGCGGAATCGCAGAACATTTCGACACGTTGGTCAACTTTGTTCTGTTTGGCCAGACTGATAATTTCTTCGGTGTCCTTTTCAAAGACATAGATTTCGGAACAGATATACACTTCGCCGTCTTTCCAGCCGACGCCCAGAATGGCGTCCGCGTGGTTATAGCCGAAGTCCTGGCCATAATAGAAGGCGTCGAAGTTGTCTTTTCCGGTCTTGAAGTCGTGGACTTCGAAGTTCGTCAGGATCAGGCCGCCCAGTTCGCCCCATTCACCCAGGCCATAGACGCGATAACCTTCGGGGTCTTCTTCCTTGCGTCGCTCCATACGGCGAAAATAGGCTGTGTCTATGAATCGGTTTGTCTTATATGTTGAATGGTGGGCCAGGACGTCGGGATCGGCCTTGTCGAAGTACCGCCCTTTGATCCAGTGCGTCGCGCTGACTGGGTTGAACGTCATTGTTATCTGGTAGTACAGATTCGGATTCAGTTCGTTCAGATTACCACGAAGACGGTCGTCCAGAATGTCGACGTCTTCGGAAAGAAGTTCTGTCGCTTCTTCGCACCATATCCAGACCAGTTTCCCGTTCTTGAAGGTGATCGACTTCACCTTTTCACGCTGTCGCTGATCCTTGACACCGCGAAAAATGATTCTGTTTCCGGTGATCTTACATTCCAGCGCAAGCGGATTCAGATTCACTTTCCAGAAGCGGTCAGCATAGGGACCGAACATTCTGTATATTGCCGCCTGTAATTCGGCGAAGGTACTGTCGCGGTTTGTTTCTTCAATCTTTCGCACGACAAGAAGGTTCGCGCCGGTATAGGCCGGATCGGACAGTTTCGCGATATAGTCCTGGGCGATATTCACAGACTTTCCGGAACCGGCTGAACCTTTCAGAATCCTATATCGGCCGCGCCATTCGTTGACGGGGCGGAAGACAGGGTTAAACTGTGCCGCCGCCTTGAATTCAATCTTCGCCGCCGTAGTCATAATTGATCACCACCGTTACAGGGACATTTGCTTCGGGATTGTCTTTGAACATTCCCAGGTGACGGCCGCAAAGTTCAAGCGCTTTCAGTTTGTCGCATAGTTTGACTTCGCGTTCGATTGCCTGTTCAATGACAGGATCGCCGTTTTCGTCGAAGTCCTTATGTGGGACATATTTGACTTTCATTCCGGCGATAGCCGCCAGATCGTCGTCGCTGGTGTCCGGCTTCACTTCCGCAGTCTGTAAGTCAATGACGTCCTTCGGATTCACGAAGGCGATTCGTCCCAGTTCCCGAAGAACGCGGTCGGCGTTGATTCCGGTTCTTTTGGACCTTTCGGCCATTGCGGTTTCTATGCGCGCGCGAATTTCAGGTTTTGTCAAGTTTTCACTTCCGATACTTCCGGCCGATTCCACAGAATATCCGGCGCGGATCGCGGCCTGTGTCGCGTTCAGGTCGACCAGATATTCTTCACAGAAACGGGCTTGTTTCGGCGTCAGCTTTGCCATGATTCACACCTTCCTTTCTGATTTTCGGTATTTCCTCTGAATTCGGGTACAAAAAAGACGCTCCCGAAGGAACGTCTTCCTGTACCCTATATCAATAGGAGGGTGGACGCGCAAGTCCACAATGATGTTATACCATATATTTTTCTTGCTGACAGTTGCACATAGTTGCAAGTAGTTGCAAACAGTTGCACATAGTTGCATAAATTTTTATTCGTGGAAGGCTTTTGACCGTTCAGCCCTGGCGAAAAGCCTGTTCAGGGCGATTTCTCTTTGTCGATAGACGGTTGTCCTTTCGACTTGAAGGAATTCGGCCGCTTCGTCGTATGACCTGTAAGGATAGTACAGGGCAAGAAGGACGCATTTCGAACGGGTGTCCAGGGTATAGACCAGATTTTGAACCTCTGTGATCTGTTGAAGCTGGCGTTCCAGATTGCCGATCGCTTCGTTTGCTCTTTGTCTTCTTCGGTCGCGCTTGTCGACCATGCGAACCAGTCTTCCGTCTGGGTCTGGGGAAGACTGGACGCGGACGCCGGCGTCTGAAAGCTGTCCGGAAGGGAAGGCGGATTCCATGATTTCCTTCAGGTCTTCCGCCAGGGCGGCGCGTTCCGCGGCGATCTGGGATTCAATGACGCGCGCTTCCTGGTCGTGGTTCCGAAGGACGTCCATGACGCGGAAGCGTACCCAGGCTTTCCGCTTCTCTTCCTTTTCGATCTGGTCCATGTGGTTCACCGCCTTTCCTCTGGGTGTGTTCAGAACGGAAGTTCTCCGTCTTCGTCTTCAATCTCCGTGAACTGCTGGCTTCCGCCGGCGGCCATCTGGTCGGCGGCGTAGGAACCGGCGCCCTGGTCCTTGCCGTCTGCGAACTCCACGGAATCGGCGATCACCTCAACCGACTTCCGGTCGTTCCCGTCCTTGTCCTTCCACTTCCGGACCTGGATCGAACCGGTCAGGGCGACACGCTTCCCCTTGCGGAAATACTTGTCGACGAACTCCGCTGTGGACCTCCACGCCACGCAGTCAATGAAGTCCACGGCGTCACGCTGGAAGCGGCGGTCGACGGCCAGGGCGAAGGACACGACAGACGTCCCCTTCTCCGTCCGTCTTAATTCCGGATCACGGGCCATTCGGCCGATCAGTTGAACTTGATTCATGGTGTCACCGTCCTTCAGAATCGCTTCCCGTGCTTATAGGGGCGGTCGGCGTTGTATGCCATCTTCTCTTCGATCACAGCGTCCAGGTCGATTCCCAGGTGTCCGCACAGGTCCGCGATCCGGATCACGGCGTCGGCCAGTTCCACGGCCGCGCCTTCCGGCTTCTTGTTTCTGTACTGACAGGCGTCTTCGTGGCCGTACTGGAAGCACTCCGTTTCGTCCGCGGGGTCACAGGGAAGGGACGGGTCGCCTTCCGTACAGTGATACCAGACCAGGGGGTGTCCGGCGCGTTCCTCTTCCAGTGCTTCGGAAAGTTCGCTGTGGATCAGCGCAATCGCCGTTCCGAAGGGAAGGGGCGGGTCCCAGAAGCCGTGTTCGACGGCGTTGTCGTGTGCTTTTCGAACGATGTCTTTGATCTCCATGTTTACTTCCTCACTTTCAAAAGTTCCGTTTCCAGCCGGTCTATTTTCCGGCGAAGTCGGCGGTTTTCTTCGCGCTCTTCCAGGAGGGCGGCCGTTACCGTTTCAATGGTAGCGGCGTTTCTGAAGTCATGCTGGCTGACAACTTCGCAAAGATACGCGTCTTTCATTGATCCCACGAACTGCGATCCGGTTTTCTCTGCTTGAAGAACAACTTCGTTTGTATCTCTGATCTGTTCAACAGTAAGAAGGACCAGGCGCGACTTCGGGTGTGTCTTTACCATGTTTTGTCCTTTCTGCACGATAGCAAGTCGGACTTTCGTCCGCTTGCCCGTGCTATCATTTGATTTCAGCTTCCTTCATTCGTTAACTATGTAGAACCGGACATTCTGGCGTCCGAACTGACGGGCGTCGGCGTGGCTTTCGAAGTAGACGTCGATCTTCTGGCCCTGGATTGCTCCGCCGCGGTCCTGGACGATCATTTCGCCCAGGCCTTCCACGAACAGGACGGTCCCTGGCGGGTAGATCGACCAGTCGGCGGCGATCGTCACGCCCTGGACAGCTTCGGCGCCGCTGGCGGTGTAGACGATCCCGTTCGGGCGGTTCAGCGCCCATTCTCCACAGCAGATTTCGCATGAACAGTACGCGGTCGCCGTGCCTTCGATCCACTCCGGTTCGGGTTCTGGCTCCGGCGTGGTTGTTGCGATTTCTGCAACGGCCACAGAAGGCCCCTGGAAGGCCGCTGACGGCGTTTCTTGCATGGGTGGTCCGTTTACACTCCCGCCGTCTTCTAATCGCGCACAGGCGAAGGACGTCAGGACCAGGGCCGTTCCCGCGGCGATCGACAGGACGCCGATCAGAAGGCGCTTCATCATGTGCCGTCACCTTCTTTCTGCTCTTCAGGGATTGGCCGGAAGCAGTCACAACGGACGACGCGGTCGTCGTCCGCGTGGATCGGGTCCGGCCGGCCCTGGTCGAAGGCTTCCACGCAAGCCACGCAGTAGTCGCCCAGACGGCCGTGTTCCGGATCGTTTATGAACTGGACGTTGTCGCACTTCCGACAGTTGAAGTCGTAGCGCCACTTTGGCAAGTCCTTTTTTCTTCTTCCGATCATGGCTTCTTTTTCCTTTCTATGGGTTGTCCACACTCCGGACACTCTCGCGGGATTCCGGCTTCTGTTCGTGCAAGTTCAGCACAGCAGAAGGGGCAGACGAAGACGTCTCCGCTCGTAGAACTTCCCGTCGGCCCCGATGTAGAAGGAATCGGCGTCCCAGTACGCACCGCACCGGTCCGCACAGCCGGCGACACTGACTTCCATCGAACCGCAGTCGGTGACAGTGTAGCGTCTGGACACTTTCCCGCCCTTCCGGACTTCAAAGTCACGGGAGGTCTGATACAGGTCGGAAACGACAATCTTCCCGCCGCACAGCGGACAGCGGCCGCGGACTATTCCTTCCATAATCCGCCGCCTTCCAGGGTCGCTTCGGCCGCTTCCTTCGTCAGGAAGACCGTCTTCCCGATGTCGTGTTCGGTGAACTGCTCTGACGACCAGGCCGTCGTTCCCAGGCGTCCACGAAGGACGCTGAAGGACGTCAGCCCGTCCGCTCCCGCTCCGACGAACATGACAGTCGCCGACACGACGCGACGCCGCCGGATCAGCCAGACGGTCCCGTTCGGCTTCACAGGGAGGATCACACCGCCGGCGTCACGGAAGTCGGCCAGAAGGTCCAGGACCAGGGCGTCCATGACGCCCTTCCCGATCTCGTATGTGTGCCGGTGTTCGTTGGCGTGGAACGCGATCCGGTCCTTCAGCCGCTGGGCCAGGTCCGCGTCCTTGCCGAAAATGCCTTCGCTCATGGACGTTTCTCCTTTCAATGGCGGCCCCAGTCAGGGTCGCCGCTCTCGCATATCTCGACGATGTGTTCGCACAAGGCCGCCGGAATGATCGACCGTTCGCGGCTTCCGGAAAGGCCCTGGGTCCCCGTCTTCGCGCCGCGCGGCGCTGGGGTGTGGCACGGGTCGCCGTTGTGACATGGTGGTTTGAACTCTGGGTCTGGGTGGTTCGTCCAGATGTCCGTCGGCTTCATGCGGGTGTCGCCGTACTGGCAATATGTAACGGTGTGCCGCGGAAGGCCGGACATGAAGTCCATCTTCCGCATACCTCCGCGCGGGTTCTCGATGAACCACCAGGTAGGCGACAGGGCCATGATCAGGTTGTGAACGTGAAGGTTCACGCGGTCGCAGAACTGCGCGTACTCTGAAACAGCGTCCAAGTTCTGCCCCCCCCCCCCCCGCGTTTCCTGTGGTGGCTGATCGCGGCTATACTGTACGTCGTGCAATCGGGGCTGGCCCAGATCACGTCCGGCCGGCCGAACCGCTTCACGATCTCTTCCGGCGTCACCTTCAGGACGTCTTCATAAAGGTCGATGTTCTCGAAGGACTTGTCCCATTCCACGGAAAAGACCTGGTGGCCGTGGGCTTCGAAAGCCTTCCCGATGGACCGTGTTCCCGCGAATAATTCCAGGACTTTCACGCCGTCGCCCTCCTTCCGTCATACCTGGCCGCCAGGGCCATTTCGTGGATCACGTCTGGAATCAGAAGTTCCAGGTATTCGTCGCCGCGGTCCAGGCCCAGGGCTTCGTTCTGGAAGGCCATCTTCCGTCTGGCGTATGCTTCCGCTTCGTCGAAGATCGCCTTCGGCACCTTCGCGCCCAGGGACCGGTCGACGGCCGCCCGAAGGCGCCGCCGACTGATCCACTGGCGGATCGTCACATGGTCATTCATGTCCTTCCACCGCTTCGCCGCCGTCGGATTCCAGAATGATTCCAGATTCCGCGAAGAAAGCCGGCCGGACGCCGTAGTGGCCGTCGTACGCGTCGTAGTTGTACAGACTGCCGTCCGCGTTGACATTGCGCGCGTGGTACGCGTAGCCGGCGTACGGGGAGACAAGCCACCACCAGTCGTCCAGGGCCAGAAGGGCCTTGTACTTCAGGAACAGGGCTTCGGGAAGAAGGCTGATCTTCGCCTTCATGTTGCCATAGCCGAAGCCGCCGCGATGGTCCGCCAGGGACCAGTCCGCGGTCACGATGTTCGCGGAACGGATCGGGCCGCCGGCGGTGTCGAAGGCCGCCAGGAAGGGGCCGTTCAGTTCGTCCTTCAGGTAGGACAGGCTGAAGTCGTTCGGGTAAGGGGTAGGGGCTTCCTCCGGACGGGTCTTCATGGGTTCCAGGGAGAAGGGGCGCCACGCGACCGCCTGGTCGGCGATCAGAAGGGTTGTTCCGTTGGTCATGTGGTCCAGGACGCGGACGTCGATCGGGCCGGCGTCAAAGACGGTCCCAGGGGTCAGGTCCTTCAAAGTCTTAATATTTGCCATGTCGTTTTCCTCCTTCGAATATCTCGATAGTCACTTCCACGCGGGGGTTCTTCGGGTCCACGGCGAAGTCGTCCGTGAAGCCCTCGATCTGGTTCCAGCCGTCGTTCACCAGGACGCCGGCATGGACCAGGCTGTCCTGAATGAACTTCTTCGCGAAGGCGACGTTGTCCTTGTCGCGGCGGCGGTTCGGCTCGATCCAGCGGTAATGAATGATCACCGGCCGGTCGAAGCGGACGCCGCGAAGCTGGGTCTTTACCATGAAGCCGATCACGTTTTCGGCCTGTTTCTTCATGGCGGCGGCCTTGTACTTGCCCTTGACGGCGCGTTCCGCGTCTATGTACTCATTCAGGCCAGGTAAAAGGCCAGGGATCGTCACTTTCCAGGTTTCCACTTGCGGCCCTCCTTCACATTCCCAGGATTTCCTTTGCCCTGTCGCGGCGCGCGGCCGCGTTGACGGTCCTTCTGGATTCTCCGGCCAGTTTCAATTTGATCGGACACATTTCCAGGACGCGGTCATAGATTCGGGCGTAGCCCATAGACGACGGGTTTCGAAGATCGTCCAGGGACAGGTTCGTCGTCACGATCAGGGGCTTCCCCGAACGGGACCTGGCGTCGACGACGTTGTAAATCTGCTCGACGGAATAGGACGTGTCCCGCTCGACGCCCAGGTCGTCGATCACCAGGCAGTCATAACGGTTCAGCTTGTCCAGGAAGCTTTGCTTGTCCTCTCCGAAGCCCTGAAGGCGGTTCATAATGCGGGGGAAGTTCGTCACGCTGGCCTTCACACAGCGGTCGATCAGGGCGTTCGCGATACAACAGGCCAGGAAGGACTTTCCGGTCCCGACGCCGCCATAGAACAGGATTCCGATGTTGTCGGCCTTCATTTCGCCCCAGTGGTCGACGTACTTCCGGCACACGTCCGACACGGCGGGGTTCCGGTTGTCGTCCTGGGCGAAGGTGTTGACCAGATAGGACGGGTCCGTGATCCCGTCGCGGCGAAGCCGTTCGCAGTCCTGGCGGAACTTGATTCGCTCTTCTTCCTTGCGCTGGGCTTCCTGGCGCTCTTCCTCGCACTTGCACATGACCGGCACCGTGACCACCTTCGGCGGGTCGGTGTCCAGTTCCAGGCGGTGTTCCTTTCTGGTCCGGCACCGGCCGCAGTACAGAAGGCCGTCTTCTCCGCGGTAGTCGCCGGCGCGCTCATGTCCGCGTCTGGCGTTCTGGGCGATGGATTCCAGAACGTCGGTGAAGTCATTCATGGTCGTCACCGCCCAGGAAGTCGTCGTCGCCGTAGTCCTTCGCCGCCGGCGGAACGGCGGCCGGTTTACTCACGCTGTCGGATTCGTTCCACCGTTCGCCGCGAAGGAAGGTCGCGGGGTAGGGAACGAAGCGACCGTCGTCCTTCGTCCACTGTTCGGACCGCTTCCAGCGTTCGACGCCGGCCACGATCCGGTCGACCAGGGTGTCGTCAGGATTGATCTTCTTCCAGACGGCCACGGCGTCCTTCTTCCCGACGCGTCGGGGATAGGAAGCCCAGAACCGGTCAAAACCGTTCGCCGCCCCGCGCCCCGTTTGGGCGCGTTTCTCGTTTTCGTTATCGTTTCCGTTTCCGTTCTCGTTTACGTTTACGGGGACATTTGCAAGCATTTGATTTCCATTCGCTTGCTTGCATTTGCTATCAAACGAAGACGGTTCAGGGTATTTGCTGGACTTCGCCCTGGTCTGCTGACATTTGCCCCAGTTCAGAAGCTTCAGGTACTTCTTCCCGTCTTCGGGGGCCGTATAGGTCCCCACCATGTCTTCGCGGATCAGTTCGTTCAGCCAGGAACGGATTTTCTGTTCAGAAGGGGGCTTCTGGGGGAAGCACAGGGAAGCCAGGATTCGCGGGTCGCCGTAGTACAGGCCGAAGTCGTCGGCCTTCACGACCAGGCGCCAGAAGAAGCGTTCGGCGTCGGCGCTGATCGCTGTCAGGGATTCACTAATGATGATCGTTTCTTTGATAATGCGGCTCGGCATTGTTTACACCACCTTTCACGCGTTGCGCTGGCACTTGCGGCACAGTTCGCGGCCGTACTTGCGAAGGGAATAGTCGCGCTCGGCGTCGCTGATCGGGCCGCCACACACAGGGCAGACGGCACCGCCGGCGGGGATCGCGCCTGTCTTGCCGTCCTGGGGCGCTCTCTGGGACGCCTGGGGCGCTTGCGTTGCCTGGGGCGGTGTCTGTGCCTGTCGGCCGCTCTGCGCGCTCTGGCGGCTTCCCTGGCCGCCCTGGTTGGCCTTCTTCTGGACGCCGCCTTCGTACAGGAAGCGGACGTTTCCGAAGCGGTCGACGATCGTCAGGTCCACGATCTCGCGGCGGTCGTTGTAGCCGATCTTCGTGACGGAGAACTTGACGTTCGGATAGGTTCGATACACGTCGCGGCCCTGGACCTTCTCGACCTTCCATTCACCGTCGTTCAGTTCGACATAGGTGAAAGGGGCGGAATACAGTTCGCGACCGATCCCGACGTTGAAGCCGGCGCGTTTGAAGGCGTCGGACGCCTGTCCTTTTTCCTTCTCCGTGTTGCTCTCGACGCCGACGTCCTGTTTCTTTACCCAGGCGGACTTCTCTTCGTCCCAAATCTCGATCGTACAGAACAGGTTCCCGTTGATCAGTTCGTGGGTTCTCTGCCAGTTGCCAGGTCCGAAGACCTGGTCAAGGATTCGCATATCGACACGGGCGTCCTTGTAGAGAAGAAGGACCGCGCCGACCGTCCCGTTCTTCGCCTTGCTGACGGACTGGACGCGACAGTCGATGTCTTCCGCCGTCAGAAGGGGGATTTTCAAGTCCTTCACGGTGATTCCTCCTTACTTGATCTGAAGGTTCTGGTTCTCGACCAGGACGGCGCCGGCGATGGCCTGTCCGGCCTGGATCGCCTTCTTGATCGCCGTCTTGTCCGGCTTCGTGGTGACGGTGGTCGTCACGAAGTCAGGTGGAAGGGCGGCTTCGTCGTCGATCTGAACCTGGGTGGACTTGCGGAAGCTGATCTTCGTTCTGGCCGTTTCGACCTTGTCGCGGCCGACGGACAGCATGGAGGACGCCAGAAGGTCCTTCAAGCGTTCGACACGCTTTTCGGCGGACTTGCGGCGCTCCGCCAGGGCGGCTTCCTCTGCCTTCACGTCGCCGACGAAGGCGGTCAGGTTCTTGATGTAAAGGGCGGTCGCTTCAGCCTTTTCGTCGAAGGCGGCGGAAAGGGCGTCAAGCTGGTCAGCGTTCAGCAGTTCGCCGGTGTCGGGGTCGACCTCGATCGCGTCCAATGCGGCCAGGAAGTCGGCGCTGATCTCGTACAGGGTGTTATTCATTCCGCGGCGCCCCCTTCCGTCTTTTCCGGTGCCAGGATCAGAAGGGCTTCTACGACCATACGGTCAACGTCCTTCCAGCCAATCTCGACGCCTTCCTGACGCGCCCCATTGAAGGCGGCCAGCTTCGCGATCGCGGCCTTGATATTTGCTTCGGCGGCTTCTGCGCGCGCCTTCTGTTCCTGATACTGCCCGAACCAGTTCTGGGTCTGGCGACGTTCGAAGTCGGCGTCTTCACGGGCTTCCTTGTTTTCGATCAGGATATTCAGCAGAAACGTCTTTACGGCGTCCGTATCATAAAAATTCAATTTAGTCATTGAAAACCTTTCCTTTCCGTGATATGATTCACTTAACCTTTTTGGAATGGGCCGTTTCGTTTGTTGTGGTGACGACGAAGCGGTCCTTTTCTGTTTCTTCGATCGTGATCTTCTTTTCGCCCAGAAGGACCAGGGCCTTCACGGCCTGCCCGACCTGAACGGGCGACAGGGTCGCCGTGTACTTCATCTTCTCCGTTCCCTCCTTCCTTCGGTGGTGTCGAAGGCTCCGGCGACAGTCAGAAGGCCGGCCCAGATCAGAAGGAAGCCGAACATTCGGATCGTGCCAGGGAGAAGCGGGACCAGGTCCTGTTCGACGGCCCCGACGCTTCCAAGAAGCGCCAGGAAGGCGATCAAAGACAGGTAGCCGGCCGCCTTGCGGATTCTCCGGCGGGTTCGCCGTTGCCTTGCTCTGGGTGTCATTCTGCCGGCCCTCCTTTCTTCCGGCCGCGTCGTCGAAGGCTTTCCTGGGCGCGCTTCTGGGCCAGGTCTGCGTCGTAGGCCAGACGGAAGTTCTTGTCAAGCTTGTCCCCATCATGGCCGCGCTTCAGTTCTGCATAGATGGAGCGGGGGGACACGCCGATTTCCTTCGCGATCTGTCCGGCCTTCGCGCCGGCGGCGTACAGGGCCGCGATCGCCTTCCGGTCCGGATATTCGATCGTCTTGTAACATTCAGCCACGTTTTCACCGTCCTTTCTCTGGGAGAAAATAAAAAAAGTGTAACTGCAAAAAGCCTGTCGACTTAATGCAATTACACTATACACGGGGGCGAAGGGCGCTGAAACGTAAATTTCTCTTGTTATTCTCCCCGGTATCGTATATAATACCATTGATTACGCAATGACGGAAACGATTTTCCAAACGCAGCTTTGCAGAAAGGATGCGCGAATATGATAGAACTGAAAAACGAAAAGGGCAGCGTCTTCGTGAGCGACACCGCGCTCTCGAGCATCACCGGCGCGGCGGCGACGAGCTGCTTCGGCGTGAAGGGCATGGCCTACCGCTCCATGACGGACGGCATCGTCCACCTGCTGCGCCGCGAGGCGATGAGCAAGGGCGTCCACATCACGCAGCACGACGACCATGAGATCTCCATCGAGCTGCACATCGTCGTCGAGCACGGCGTGAACATTTCGGCGGTCTGCCAGGCCATCATCGGTCAGGTGCGTTACCTTGTCACCGAGAATACCGGCGCGGTCGTGCGCGGCGTGAATGTCTGCGTCGACAGCATGACCATGTAAACAAGAGGAGGAACCTTTCCTATGCACGATACCATTACCGGGCCTGTTTTCCAGGAGATGCTGATCTTCGGCGCGGCCTCGATCGCCAAGGAAAAACAGAGCATCAACGATCTCAACGTTTTCCCCGTGCCGGACGGCGACACGGGCACCAATATGAGCCTGACCATGCACGCCGCGGCGCAGGAGCTGCAAAAGCGCAGCCCCGCGACCGTGGACCTCGCCTCATCCATTACCGCCAGCGCTCTGCTGCGCGGCGCGCGCGGCAACTCCGGCGTCATTCTCTCGCTGCTATTCCGCGGAATGTCCAAGAGCCTCAAGGGCTGCGTCACCGCGGACGGCTGCACCTTTGCCGCCGCCATGCAGGAGGGCGTGAGCGCTGCCTACAACGCGGTGATGAAGCCTGCCGAGGGCACGATCCTCACCGTCTCCCGCCTCGCCGCAGACCGCGCGATGGCGGCCAGCGCCGAGAAAAACAGCGTGGAGTACGTCATTGAGCAGGCCATCGCACAGGGCGAGGAGACGCTGCGTCAGACCGTGGACATGAATCCCGTGCTCAAGAAGGCCGGCGTCGTGGACGCGGGCGGCAAGGGCTTCCTTGTGATCCTGAAGGGAATGCTCGCGGCGCTGCGCGGCGAGACCATGCCCACGCTCGAGACCGAGCACGCCGCGCGCGACAAGGCGGACTTCGCCTCCGTCGGCGACGAGGACATCACCTTTGCCTTCGACACCGTGTTCATCGTCCGCCGCATCGACGACCGCTCCATCGAGCCGTTCCGCGAGTTTTTGAACAGCATCGGCGACAGCCTTGTGATCGGCGAGGACGACGAGGCGTTCAAGGTCCACGTACATACGAACATTCCGGGCGACGCGCTGAGCGAGGCCCAGAAGTACGGCACGCTGGAGCTTGCGAAGATCGAGAATATGCGCCTGCAGCACGACGATCTGACGGCAGGCCGCAAGGCCCGGTCGACCGACGATCTGGAGGCCGTGGAAAAGGAGCTGGAAAACCAGCCCGCGAAGCAGGAAGCTCCGGCGGAGCGTGAAAAGCTCTACGGCAGCGCCGCAACCTGCGCGAAGGCGACTTGGTCTTTTTCACCAGCCGGGCATCCCGCAAGAGGGTGGCCCACGTGGGCATCTACCTGAAAGACGGCAAATTCATTCACGCCAGCACCAGCCAAGGAGTCATTGTGAGCAATCTCAAGGAAAGGTATTATACGCAATACTGGCTCTGCGGCGGAAGAGTGAAGTAATCACCGGCATCCCATGCCAAAGCCCGTTGCCGATTGAAGTTAATCAACCGGCAACGGGCTGATAATTCCAATTTATTCATAACTTTGCCGCAAAAAGGCATATGAATTATACAACCTACCTTTTCGACTTCGACTATACGCTTGCCGACTCTTCACGCGGCATCGTCACCTGCTTCCGCAACGTACTTAACCGCCATGGCTACACCCAGCCTACCGATGACGATATCAAACGCACCATTGGCAAGACTCTGGAAGATTCCTTTTCCATTCTTTCCGGTGTAACAGATCCCCTGCAGCTCGCCGAATTCAAGAAAGAGTACGTGAAAGAAGCCGATACACACATGACCGTCAATACAGTGCTTTTCCTCGAAACAAAATCGGTGCTGATAGCACTGAAAGATTCCGGCGCCCGCATCGGAATCATCTCCACCAAATTCCGCTACCGCATCAAGGAATTACTGGACCAGCACTTTCCCGAAGACTTTCTGGACATCATCATCGGCGGAGAAGACGTAAAAACTCCCAAGCCCTCGCCCGAAGGGCTCTTGCTTGCCATCAAGCAGCTACACGTCACTAAAGCCGAAACGCTCTATATCGGCGACAGTACAGTGGATGCAGAAACCGCACAAAAGGCGGGAGTGGACTTTGCCGGCATCACGCATGGCATGACCACCGCCGAAGAACTGCAACGCTACCCGCATAAAAAGATTATGGACAGTCTGGAAGAACTGTTGAAACAGGAACCATTACCCGCCAAAGCCCCGAAGAATTCAAATGTACGGCAGATCATATTCCTGTTGGCGCTATCTGCCGCACTCGCAGCGTCGGCCGCCTTTTGCTCGGCCGCCTCGATGCTCACTCGATACGTTTCG
>OLQA01001908.1_pt1 | contig 17302 bp, 19 predicted proteins | sample 1673151 | NCBI WGS metagenome assembly OLQA01 (sample SAMEA3136760, study PRJEB25190) | human gut metagenome | biome: human gut; feature: human-associated habitat; material: faeces | place: Austria | collected 2013 | reverse complement strand
CTTTTCCCCTTGACTTCACCGGCGTTTCGCGTTACAATTTCAGTGTAACGCAGGAGGTGTTTCCCTACATGGAACAAAGCATGGATTTGCCGCAGGGCTATCAGATACGACCGCTGACGACCGACGACCTTGACCAGTACAACGCCCTGCTTCGTTATGCCTTTCAGGTGACGGAGCAAGAACTGTTCGACACCGGCTGGAAGGACGAGGAAATCAAGCAGTCCAAGTGCCCCGTGCTCAAGCGCGCGGACGTGCTGGGCTGTTTTGACCGCGAAACCCTCATTTCACAGATTGCCGTCTACCCCTTGAAGGCGAATATCTACGACTCGGTGTACCCCATCGGGTTCGTCACCAGCGTCTGCACCTACCCGGAGTACACCGGGCAGGGCATCATGAAAAAGCTGATGATCCGGAGTCTCACGCGCATGCGGGAAAACCACCGTTCCTTTGCGCTTCTCTATCCCTACTCCATTCCGCTCTACCGGAATCTCGGATGGGAAATCATTTCCAATAAGATGACGTACACCATCAAGGACACGCAGGTGCCGCGGAAACTCAAAGCCCCTGGCTATGTGCGCCGCGTGGCATGGGATGACAAGGATTTCAAGGAACTACATACCAAATTTGCTTCGAAGACGCACGGCTGCCTCTACCGCAACAATCTGGCGTGGGAAGAATATTTCCGCTGGGATGAGGATGATACCGTCGTTGCGATCTACTATTCCGCTGATGATGTGCCGTACGGCTACATGGTCTATCTGATCAGCTCCGATATCATGCATATCAAAGAGATGATCTATCTGAACCGTGAGGCGCAGCTGGGACTCTGGGAGTATATTCATGCGCACGATTCCATGATCGATGAGGTCAAAGGAAATAACTACTACAGTGAACCCATCGCGTTCGAGCTTGAGGACAGCGATATCAAAGAAACGATTCGCCCGTACTCGATGGGGCGTATCATCGATGTCGTGCAGTTTATGGAACATTACGCCTGCGACCCGGACGAGCCGGATGTGTGTATCCGTTTTGAGATCGAGGATGAGCTGCTTCCGTGGAACAATGACAGCTTCACATTCTTCTTTGAAAAAGGACACTGTGTGCCGACCGACCGCGAGCCGGACCATGTGATGAAAATGACGATCGCATCGCTCACGACACTGCTGCTCGGCTACAAGACGGCTTCCAAGCTGTATGAGATGGCGCGCATCGAAACGACGCCGCAGACTGTGGAATGCCTGGATGACCTGCTCTTCCACCATATTCCATATGTTTCAGACTATATTTAATTTATTTTACGCATTGCAAAAGAGGGACTCCCGTGAAAGGAATCCCTCTTTTTCTATGTAACATTTTTTAGTTTTCTTCCAGTTTGTTTTTCTTCTGCAGCACAACGCAGCCTGCCATATCGCCGATGACGTTGACGCAGGTGGCACCCATGTCACACAGTGTGTTGATGCTGATGTAAACGCCCATGACGCCGGCCGGAAGACCTGCGATCGTGGCGAGTGCTGCGAATGATGCGATCGCGCCGCCCGGGATACCCGGTGTTCCGACAGAAAGCAGGACGTTGGCAAGCAGAATGATCACCATCATCGAAATGCTGACGTTGATGCCGCAGGCATTTGCGAAGAACATGATCATAAACGACATCAGGATCGATACCGCATCCATGTTGACGGTGGCACCGAGCGGGATTGCGATACTGCTGATCTGGTTCGAAACGCCGAGTTCTTTCTCGACACAGCGCTTGCTGATTGGGATCGTCGCGGAACTGGAACATGTTCCGAATGCATTCAGGGCTGCCGGCATGATCGCCTTAAAGAACTTGACCGGACTCGTCTTTCCGATGAGTTTTACAGCGCCGCCGTAGACGACGATCGCAAATCCATAGAATGCCACATACAGAATGATGAGCTGGGTTGCCAGGGAAACGATGGTTTTGGTTCCGTTTGCCTCGACAACCGGCACGATCGTACAGAAGACACCGATCGGGGTGAAGTACATAACGGTGCTGATGACTTTTAAACAGACCTCATTCAGGGAGTCGATCACGTTTAAGAGCGGCTGTCCCTTCTCTCCGACCGCAATCAGCGTAAAGCCGACAACGACAGCGAACACGAGTACCTGGAGCATGTTGCCCTCCGCAAACGCCTTCACCGGGTTGGGCGGGATCAGGATTTTGATCTTGGTCGCCTGGATATCGGAAGTTGCCATCTCAAAATGGACTCCCTTTCCGAGGCGGATCAGTCTTGGAATGATAATGCCGACTGCACTTGCAATCGCGGTGGTGCACAGGAAGAAAATCATCGAGTAGCCGGTGATCTTACCTGTCGTTTTTGCATTTCCGATGCTGCAGATGCCCATGACAATTGAGCAGAATACCATCGGGAAAATCATCATATTCAAGGCGTTCATGTAGATGCCGCCGATGACGCCGGTTACGGTCAGAATCGGCGTAAAGCGGTCCGCCAGAAGAAGTCCGGTTAAGATACCGAGAATCAGTCCGGTAAAGATCGCACCTGTAATATGCTTCTGATACCATGCATAAAACTTTTTCATATGTTCTCTCTTCTCTCCTTTTTCACAGAGTAAGAGGCAGGTGTCCCTGTATCTTCTACCTGCCTCTTCGCATACAGCCATCTTATCACACAACCGCGGATAATTCCACCTAAAAATGGATTTATCCGCGGTTTTAAAAATTTCAACCTTTTTTTCGACAAAAATTCAATATCGTTATTTTGCACAAAACAGGTGCGTGTTCTTTGTAGAATTTGTTTCTTTTCTATTTCCTATCATATCCTCTTTCTTTTGTGATAGCATTCTAATAAGGCCGCCAGGTTCATGCCGGCCGTCTGAGATTCTGTAGCTGAAATATATTAGCTAATTCTCTGCAATTCCTCCTCAAACATTTCCGCTGCAGATTTATACCCATGGATACGCCGTGGGTATTGATTTATCCAGTTTTCAACCTCCTGGATGTCCTCAGCCGTTCGATCATCAAAATTCGTTCCTTTAGGGACTTTTCTCCGCACCATTTTGTTTGTGACTTCGTTTGTCCCTCTTTCCCAGCTGCTATATGGATGACAGTAATACATCTTTGTTCTCTTTCCTGCTCCTATTGCGGATCTCTCCAGTTCTTCACAATAGGCAAATTCTGTCCCATTGTCTACAGTTATGCTTTTGAATACCGTTTTGAATAATTCTCCCCAGCGTTTTTCCAACCGGTCCACTGCTGCCACCACTTCCTCAGCACTATGGTTATTCAATTTGAATATGATTTCCGCTCTTGTTTTTCTTTCTGTAAGTGTTAATAATGTATTTTTAGATTTTCCTCGGCACCCCAGAACGCTATCCATTTCCCAGTGGCCAAACTCCTCTCTGCTGTTTATGATCTCCGGTCTATTTTCTATGCTTTCGCCCGCCTCTGCTCTCTTTTGCTTCTTTACCTTATTATATTTTCTTTTCCTATTCTTTTTTACAGGCAGATTTTTATTGGTTACTCTCAGAAAAATTCCTTTATCTATATAACTGTATACAGTGGTTGTGCATATTTTGGTCTGGAACTCGCTCCATCGGCCTGATGCTGTCAATTCTCCTATGATTGCATCCGGACTGTAATCCTCATTTATTATTTTATTCTCAATATAATTGGCTAGCTTGATATCATTTCCTATTTTCAGCTGTGTTCCCCTTACTTTCAGGTTTTCATCACATTTTCGTTGTGCCAGATCTGAACTATATCGCATTTCGGTGGTATAGTCGCTGTTTAAGTGTTCATATCGGCCTCGTTTAAGTTCATTGTAGATTGTACTGCGGTGTACGTGCAAAATCTCAGCAATTTCCGCAACTTTATGGCCAGCATTATATAAAGCCTCCAGTCTGATTCTATCGCTGTGTTTTAATTGTCTACTTCCTTTTTGATTTGCCATACTCCTGCCTCTTTCGTAAAACAACCCGCAGGCATCGGTGTCCTGCGGGTTGTTATGTGCTTCTTATCATTTGCCTTGTATTATTTTATCTACTATCAGCTTTTCAATGTAATGCGGACAGCTCCGCACTCCAGTCTCCCAGTTCGACAGTGTTCTATATGGTATTTCTAACCACTCTGACACCTCACGCCTACTCATTCCCTTTTGTTTGCGTGCTTCTTCAATCGTCATTTTGTCTGCTTCCTTACGCTCCATATCCATTTTCTCTCATTTCATTTATAATTGTTTCATCATATCCTTTTCCGTAGTATCTAAAAATAACACTTTCATCTTCAAAGAAAACCCAGTCACAATTAGTATCATTGATAATTCTTGCAACCGCTTCTTTTTTTGAAGAACCCGGCAAGAATTTTGCAATATATTCGACAGCTTCGCACATTGATTTGAAATTAAAGACCTCTCCGCCCTCTTCCTCTTTGCAGATTGCAATATAATCGTTTTTTGTATATCCCTTTACTGCTTTCATTCTATTACACCTCTTGCCTTTTATTTTTTTCCTGCTATAATCTAATTAAGCACTTGGGGCGGTTAGCAGGATTGTTTAGGTATCCGCCCCTCGTGTGTTCCCTTTATTCTATTTTACTTTCTTACCTCTTCAAGGATTTTTTCAATATGTTCTACTGTATGTGTTTCTCCGTTTGTTCTCGCTACTTCTCTTATTGATACTAACATTGCTATCAGATCTGCTTTACTCATTTCGTTCTCCATGTTTAACTCCTTTCCTGCTGTTCCCTTGCTACAATTATATAATACACCCATTGAGTGCATTTGTCAATCATTTTCTACTCATTGGGTGTATTTTTTACAAGAAAAAACACCGTAACATACTGTTACAGTGTCCCACTTTCATCAGTCAGCCATTCCATGCTCACGCCCAGTGCTTTAGAAAATATTTTCAATTCATAATCTGTTACGATTCTTGTGCCTCTTTCTATGCGACTTATTGAATCTCGTTCTATCGCAACTCCGGCCACCTGCATACGCGCCGCTAAATCACTTTGTGTAATTCTGTTTTTTGCTCTCGCCAACCTTATGCGTTCCCCGCACAAGTTATCTTTTCCCTTGTATGCGTATATCTTCATCCGGTACGCCCCTATCATGTGTTAATAATCAGAATTTTTCTTGACTTTACCACATTTCAAAAGCATAATTGTGTTAAAGGTCAGCATGACTATAATTTTCACATTTATCTAGGAGGATGCACTATGGATTTATTCACAAAAGCTGATAAGCAAAAAGAGTTCCCTGATAGTAATACCGTTCTTATACATTTGAAAAGCAACGGAAAATTCAATGTAACTATTCACGATAACTTTCTTACGGTAGAGCCGCGCGGTTTCACTAATGCTGTTAATAAGGGACTGATCGGGCAAAAGACCTATGATCTCAATAATGTTTCCGGTGTACAATACAAAAAACCCGGATTTACCACTGGATATTTGCAGATTGTTCTCATCGGCGGCAGAGATGCACGAAACGGCGTCTCCGGAGCTGTAAAAGATGAAAATTCCATCACTTTCTCTAAAAAAGAGGATCATCTGATTCTTGAAATAAAAGAATATATTGAAAATTATATCCATGAACGCTCCGCTGGTTCCGCTACAGCCTCTAATCTTGATGAAATACGAAAGCTTAAAGAGTTGCTTGATATTGGAGCAATCACAGATGAGGAATTTGAAGCCAAAAAGGCTCAGTTGCTTAACATTTAAAGAAATCACAAAAAGCCCCGGCATTTTGCCGGGGCCTTTCTGTTTGTCTCATGTCTGATATTATTTCACATATACATTTCCATCATAGTATGCTGCAATCCATCCAGACGGTACCAGAATCCATATATCACTGCCTACATTCTTGATAGCCTGGCACGTTACCTGAGTACCTGCATCCAGGCATCCATCATGATCTTTATCATGTCTCCGTCCGTCCAGTGTCAGCTGGCTGTAGCTCTTGGTTGGGCAACCTGTTCCTGCTCCTGTTCTCACTTTCAGTTCAACCTGCAGAGCGTACACTGTTCCCACTTTGTATGTCGGCGCCTTGTTGGAGCTGTTTCCGGAATTTGATCCAGCCTGTCTGATATACGATGAATCTACAAAACCATAAACCTTTTTGGCAATCAGGATATAATACCAATCATGGCCGCTGTTGTCCTTGATCGTATCGCAAATATCCACCAGGTTTCCTGCTCCCAGTACCGGCCAGGACTTGATGCTTGTGGAGCTGCCTGCCCAGGTCTTAACCGGAACATTGTCCTGTGTGATTTCTCCCACCCACTTCGGAGTCTTATTGATTCCTCCGGATGCTGATCCGCTGGAAGTCGTTCCGGAGTTCGTTCCAGAATTAGAACTGTTTCCTTTACCGGTTGCTTTGGATGCATAGTCAGGTACTCCGTATCCACGGATATATCTGCCGTTAATTGTGATCTTTCTTGTGCCGACCAATCCGCCGCCCATGTTGCACTCTCCTATTAGAATCTCTCTGGTGCTCTTATTGACCTCCAGAACGATTCCAACATGATTCGGCCAGCCTGTGCAATCCGTTGTTGCATAATTCGTTCCATCTTTCCAATAATAGAACACGAAATCTCCAGTATCTGGGATATATGCATCATTTTCAACCCACCGGCCCATTTTCTGGAACAGCTGAATCATATATCCACAGCTGCACTCTCTTGGAATAATGTCCGTGAGTCCGGCCTTGATTCCCGCTGCGGATGCTCCTGTTGCACAGTAGTCATCTGTTGCCGTTACCCTGTACCCTCTGGCCAATGGCAGGCAGCTATTGTATAAGTTGATAATGACCATGTGTGATCTATCTGACCGTTTCAGTCCGATCCATCCTCTCATGTTGTTTGCTACCATCTGTCTCAATTCATTCTCTGTCATTCCTGCACTCTCCTTTTCTTCTCCTACATACTGCTTGATCCATTTCACACAGCACTGATGTCTGGACTGATACATCTCGTCTCCAACCTGGTTGTTGTTTGATGTATCCTGCTGATCCAGGATCAATGATGCATAGACGCTATCCGGCGTGTACGGTTTGGCCGCACGTCCAAAAATCCTTTTTGTCGGTTTCGGGCCTCCCAGATGTTCAATCTCGCACCACATCATCTGAGCTGGTACAGCATTGACTCCGTATGCCACGGCCTGTTTGATGTATGTCTCCATCAGCTGCTCAAACAGCTCATCTTGGCATTTCTTTCCGCTCGGTGTCGTGATGATTGCGATCAGCGCCGCTTTCTCTGTTGCAGATGGATTCCAGCCGATCGCCTCCCAGTCCTGGCTCAGTCTGGACTCAATTCCTGCAGTGTCAGCTCCGCGAAATGCTCCCGGATCCTCTTTCAGAATCATCTGGCAGAGTTTTCTGGCCTCATTGCCATAATTCTGTGCCCAGCCCAACGTGCAGGTTTTTTCATTCGCTGAGTTTGCTCTCTTTCCGGCGTATGCTTCGTATCTACGTTGTCCATATACCTGACCGCCAGACTCCACTCCTCCGATAATGTTCGTCAATATTTCAAGTTGCTTTTTGTCCATGATCTTCCTCCAATCAAAGAAAAAGGGACGGTTTCCCGTCCCCTATTCCTGTTATTTCTCTGTCTCATCTTCGATGCACGCTGCATCTGTCAGACCCTCTCCGATGATGTACGCCACCACGGATGCTCCGGCCATAATCAGTGCTGTGACCTGTGTTGCTGTGTTCTCAGCTCCACCTGTGGCCACAATCATCATGCTCACGAAAGATGCAACTGCAGTCCACAACTTTCTACTTGTCAGTTTTCTTACCCAGTCAATTTTCTTCATTTCTATGTTCCTCCTCTGATTTCTTTGTTAAAATCTCTATTGCCTTTGTAATCTGTGGCGGCATCGGAATCCCCATCAGACCCGCATTCTCCACAATGCTGATAGCCTCATTGGAAATGAATCCGATAATCACGGCGTCACGTATGTAGTTCACATGAATCAGCATATCGAACCGGTACGCCATCAGCACGATCAGCAAAATCACGGCTTTTCTGCAGAGTCCTTTGAATCCCGCCTTGCTTTCCAGTGCTCCGTTTTTCGTCTTTGTAGACTTGTGGAACACTCCGGCCACAATCAAGCCAGTCAGGTAGTCTATGCCGATCAGAATCATCAGCGTCTGCAATCCTGTATCCCAACCACCCAAAAGTGCTGCTATGAATCCGCCGACCATTCCAACCGTGGTGCATAACTGCTCTTTCATCATCTTTCTACACCTCCCCTCTGCCCTCATACATCATCCACATCGTCCACATCAGCGTATGGCCTGCAGTAGTATTCCGTTATATCCAGCTCGTCCTCAATCTGTTCCAGCGTCTTGCTGCTCTGTCCTCTGATATACAACCGCAAGTCCGTGATGTGCGACCATAGCCTTGATATAATTCTCAGCTTAGTCATCATTCCTCTGTGATCTCTCCCATTCCGGATCTAACCAGAATATCTTTCACTTTTGTCTTTAAGAGACGTGGAACCCTTTCATACATTTTCTTTGCGTCCTCTACTGTCTCCTGGTTCATAATTTCCTGTGCCCATAACATTGCCATCATTGCAATACCATCCTTTCCTGTACATAATAAAAATAAATTGATTAGTAACTTACGCATAAACCGCCTCCGACATTTCCAGCAGGCATGATTTCAGCATCCTGATTGTTTCCTCCTGCTCCTGAACCTTTTGTTCCAGTGTCTTTTCTTTCTGTGGCTCATATTCCAGATATTTCTCCGGATTCTTCTCCACAGCTTCACGGTTTACGTTTTCCGCTTTTTCCCGGAACTGATGGAAATCATATTCCCAGAACGTGTCTGTCACAGTGATATACTGTTCTTTTTCCACCATCTGCTGATTTTCTTCTGTAACTTCCTGCCCATTGAGGCAGATTGTCACGTCCACCATTCCGTTGTCAAGCGGCTGCCAGCTGACTGCCGGCTGTTCTGTTGTGAATCTTGCTTTCAATGCTTACCCTCCTTTTCGCGTATTTCATCAGTTGCTCTATTCCATACTTCTTTTTGAAGTGAACGGAATCTGAATTTTTGAACCACCCATAATATGAAATGCAGCGGTACGCCAGATCTAGTGCTATCTCCATACGCCGCTGCACCTGTTTTCTCAATCTCAGATATGCCCGTCTTGCCCGGAGGAATATGCTCCGGCGGACTTCTGTGTGGTCCCTATAAATTTTGTATCCCATCATATCAATGCAATCTCCGTGATGTTTTCCATCTTTTCCGATATAGTCAACCTGGAACAGTTTCCAGTTCGGTTTTATCTCCAGGCCCAGCTCCTCTCTGAAAAATCGGATCAGCATGAGCATGGCCTTTTTGACGTCTACCTTTCGTGGTCCCAGGATCAGGATATCGTCCATATAAAAGATAATTTTATAGAACAGTCTTGTCCGTTTCTCCTGGCCACGTCTTTTCTGCACCTTAAAGAGCTTTTGCTGTGCATAGTGGTAGGCAAAACTGAGGTAGTAATTGCATAGCCACTGGCTCAAATATGAACCGATGGATAGCCCCTGCTTGTACGATGCAATCAATGTCTCCACTAAATAAAGCAGGTCATCATTTTTGACCTGCTTTCTCAGAAATCTCATGAGCTTTCTTGTGTTAATAGATGGATAACAGTGCCGCACATCTGCCTTGGCTCCTGCCCTCGTTTTGTCCGGATTCTTCCGAATCCATCTCTCTATTGCATTCTTTCCGTATACCTGGCCACGGCCCGGCACACTGGCGCATTGATATTTTCCTATCTTTCTTTCAAATAATTCTTTCAGAGCATTGACAGCTACATAGTTATAAATCTGCTGTTTTATACTCTCCACGCCTATCTCCCTGAGCTTTCTGGAGTTTCCGTCATACCTCATGGAGTAGTGTATTTCCGGGAAATGAACATCACGCTCCTTGATTTCCCTTGCCAGATCTTCCGCTGCTCTTTCCAGCAACGGGTCCACATTGCTCCTTTTCTCCTGGATCAGTCTGCTCACAGCCCTGACGGACAGTGGTTGACCGGTTTGGTATCCGGCCAGGAACCCTGCCACATCACGCCGTTTCCATTTATCTGAAAAACATTCCAGCATACAGGCCATGATCCAGTCTTTATCCAGTCGTATATTTTTACAGTATCGTTTCAACTGTGAGTCCTCGTTTCTTGATACAGGAGTTTCCGGTTTTTCTACTCACTCCGCGTCATGGCCTACTGCACCATGCGCCCGTCCAGTCAGGCTCCTTGGCTCCCAGCTGGGCGGTGTGGCTTCAATCGTATTTTGGGGATATGCCCCACGCACCTGCTTTCCGGTGGCTCCGTTCCTACAGAGCGAAATGTAACGCTGAAATTCAAATAAATTTCAAGAAAATCCAGAGACGATATTCCAGTTCGTGTTCGACCAGCCATTGTTCGCATTCAGAATCCAGAGGCCAGCATTCGCGCCATTGTTCAAATTGCCCAGCGCAAGCCACAGAGGAAACCGCCCGTTTAGCGTTACAAGTCCGTTATTTATTTATAAGGGGAAAGCCCCTCTGTCAGGCCGTTGCCTGCCATTCACCCCTGGTGCCGTTTGGAGAAACGCCAGAGACGACATGCCAGCCCGTGTGCGACCAGCCATCGTCCGCATTCAGAACCCAGAGGCCAGCATACGCGCCACGGCCCAAAGAGCCCAGCGCAAGCCACTCTCTCTGTCCAGATGTTCCTGCATCTGTATACAGTCCATCAGCAAATCCAATGGTTGAGCCTCCGCCTACTTTCGTAGGAATCATGATGCCCAGGTTCGGATCTGTTGTTTCTTCTGTGATATATTTCCAGGATGCCGCTGTATAGGCCACCTGTGCGATAGCCTTTTTATAATTTGCCCGCACCGTTGCAATGTTGCTGGACAGTGTGCTGGCATCCTCGCATACATAGACATCTCTGGCCGGATTCCCGTCCGGACCGGTAACAATATCCATGACCACATTCCCCAGAACCTCATAGGCTCCGATGCAGGTCTCAATGCCCTGGATCTTGTACGGATCTTTCCCATTGGTGTTGCTGTTCGGAGATCCGTCTGAGCCAGCCACCTCATCAGTCGCTCCACTGTGCCATGGCATTGTTGTGATCCATGTGGTCAACGTCGTGTCGAATGCCTCCGGAGCATTCACATATACTGCTGCATTGCTGTCATCCACGTCCTCAATCTTTGTGACTTTGACGCTGTATGCTTTGTTGTGTATATAGGAAAAATACCGGTCTTTGTTTGTGTTTGAGCCAACGTCTCCGATGGATACATATGAGCCGATCACATAACCAGCCGCCTGTGCCTTTGTTAGTACCACTCTCATCACTCCGGTTTCTTCTACCAGGTTCTGGTTCTGATTGCTGTATGAGGTACATCCGGCCATGATGCTCTGGCTGTGTGTGGTTGCGTATTTAATAATCATCATGAGCTGTCTATAGAACAGATCCCAGCTTGTCGTGCCGCAATAGTGACCGCCCAGCTTGTGCATATAGGTTATCATTCCGGTGTAGCTGACCGGATTTCTCGCCTGTGTTGCCTGGCAGCCATTGGCCGGTGCCAGGCCTTTTGATGAATACGGCACTCCATCAATGTCTCCCGCCGCATACTTGGCATGGATCATGAATGGGCTGATTGTTCCGTCCGGTTTGATAGATTCTTTCATCGGATATGGTGTCAGCTCTGTCTGGCTGTCAGAATAATGATATAGGACTGCCTCGGTAGTGTCCTCAATACCGAACCAGGCGCTCATTGTAACCTCTCCGACCTGCACCTTGCCGTACTTGGTAAATCCAATCTGGCCCTCCAGGGCATCTACATGGTTGAAACCATTCTCGTCTACAGAAAAATTGCAGGTAAAATGATGAAATAGGCCATACTGAGCATAATCATCTCTGCCCTCTGTTCTTCCCACAGATGGCTCCGCAACCATATTCTCATTGGCATTCATTTTCACGCCCACAGGGCTTGTGGAGGTCTCCCATTTATAAATTTTTGTTGTGAATACCTTTCCGTTTCTCCTGAGTGCAAAATAATTGGAGAGTGCATTTTCAATGCCCCCTCCGTTCTGCTTAATCAGATCAATCTGTGTCTGGCCAGCTGTTTCAATTTTCGTGACGCTGGCTGCTGTATTCTGTTTCAGATCTTTTGACGCCTGCTGTGCATTGTTCAGGTCAGTCTCCAACCCTGTTTTGATCTGGTCAGCATTCTGGACCAGATTCTGCATGGTTGTAATGTTTTCTCCGGATGTTTTGATGCTTTTGTCCAGTTTTGTTTTGGCTTCTCCAGCCGCTGTCACATCTGCCTCCAGACTTCTTTCTGCCTGTCCTGCTGCCGTGATATCTGCCTCAAGGCTCTGCTTTGCTTTTCCTGCAGCTGTGGTATCCGCCTCTAATGTCTGAGCTGCCGTGTTAGCCGCCGTGGTATCTGCCTCCAGTGTCTTGGCTGCCGTGTTGGCCGCCGTGATGTCTGCCTCCAATGTCTGCACCGTCTTTGTGGCTGCTGTGTTCTTTTCTCCCAGGCTCTTGTCCAGGGAGGTTGCTGTTGTGTTCTTCTTTTCCAGGTTTTCTGCCAGTGCAGTCCCTGTGTTCATTTTAGCCGTCAGGTCTTTCTGGACTTCCTTGGCCTCCTGCAAATTACTGTTAAATGCCTGCTGTGTCTGCTGGTTTTTTGTCACGTCTGCATTGATTGACTTTTGTGCCGCCTGGATGTCCGCCTTTGTCTGATTGTATGTATTATTCTCATCAGACACCTCATTGATTGCAGAAACAATCGCGGCTCTGACGTCCTTTCCTTTCTTGGCGCTGGCAATCTGTTCCGTGTACTTCCTTACGTTTGCCATGTTTAACCTCCTAACTTCATCGTATGGGCTGTATCTTCCAGAGCTACCGTTTCCAGATCCTCCGGATGTCCTGGTCTCGCAAGCCTTTTTTCTTCCGGTGTCTCTTGCCAGATATCATATCCTTGGACGCAATACAGCGCCAACTCATACGGTCTTATCATTGTTGCTCTGTTGTTTTTCTTCGCTGAGAATGTCTGCATTTTTGTCTCCTCCCTTTATTCCAACTTTTTTCTTGAAATCTTCGATATCATCCACCTCTGTTCCTGATGTTGGTTGCTGTTCTTCTGTTCCGGTCTGCTCCGTATTGGCTACCGCCAGATCAATCTGTGTTTTCATCAATTCTTGGGCGTATTCTTCTGACTTCATCTGCCTCATGTGTGACTGGATTCTATCCAACACCTTATCCATGAGGCTCGGTGGAATTGCGTACTCCTGCATATATGCCAGCACCTGTGCGTCCAGTTCTCCTGCTACATTATCCAAAATTGCTCCTACGTTCATGATTCTCCTCCTATCCCATCAATAATCCATTTCTATAGGTTTCATCTGTCCACGACCATTCTATAGCTCCGTTTCCGATGTCTCTTATATTCGTGATTTTTCTGCGCGTTCCGGTGTAAGTCGTGTATACTGTTCCAGCGTTCCAGCTGGTAGCTGTACACAGCTTTCCTTTGATATCCACGCAAGTGTTTCCCATGATTCTCAACGTGTGTTCGTTGGTGTTGTTGTAAGCTCCGTTGAAATCAATGTATCCATAGGTCGAACCGCTGTATCCTCCAGTGATTTCTCCATAGCTCATTTTTATCCACCAGTCTCCATTTTTCGCCTCGAAACTTCCCTGACAACTTGCACCTTTCATGGTTACATATCCAGATGCCGTGAGCGTAAAGTTTGTGGAACTGATGCTGATTCTGTTCGACTTAATTGAAATAGAGCCAGACTCTGCACTGATCTCTGAGGAAATTTTTCCTTTTGACACTCTCAGCTTGATAGCATCCGCATTGACCTTGATACTGCTTTTCAGTGTATCCTCTGCTTTTTTCGCTCTTGTGACTTCCGCCGTGATATCGTTGGCTGTCAGTTTCAACTGAGACTCAGTATAGGCCGCCGCATATCCCATGATTTCCACGTCTGTGATGTATACCGTTGTATTGGCCACGTTATTGTAGAAATATGTATAAAAATATGACGGTGTTGCAACATTCTCAAATTCAAATGTTTTCCAGGATGTGCTCAAGTCTCCTGCATTTGTATAGTGTGACGTTCCATCTATTGTCACTCTGATTCTGGCAGTTTTCTCCTGCCCTGATGCACAGGCCGCTTTGAACCTTACTCTGACTTTTCCCTTTTTGTCGAACGGTTTCTGATACCACCGTAGATAATAGGTGCTAGTCGTGTTCGTGATCTGAGCACATGATTTTCCGGAAAACGTGTTCTGTGTGACCTGTGTATTGTTAGACCGGTACCAGCCAGTGAACTTATCTTCGCTATCTGAAAAAGATCCGTTTGTGCAATAGTTATGACTGTTGCTCTCATACATCTCAGATACCTGCTGAGTGATCTTTCCGGCCTCTACCGTGATTCTTGCGTCCACATCGTCAATCAGTTCTTTCACATTTCTCAGTACCCGGATATCCGTCAGATAGATCTGCTGTCCGGATGAGCCAGTAATAGAAAGATAAAAGGATCTTGTCCCGGCGCTTGTGTAGGTAACGGTTCTTTTCAGTGTGTACCATTTATCACAGTTTACCGTTGACAGGTACTGTGAGATTGTATTTCCGGAAAAGCCAAAATAACAATAGCTCGGTTTCTTTCCAGTAGGCGTGTACACCTTAACCTCTATCTCATAGGTGCCTGCCGGCAATGTTCCCAGGCTCTGCTGGATTGATGCTGTGTTTCCGTCTGTTTTGGTCATCAGGATGGCGTTCATATTCCCGGCTGTGCTCTTTGCCACTGTTGCATTGGCCGATGCCGTGAACTTTGAAACGTCCAGACTCTGGTTGTCTCCGCCTTTGATATAATCATACCGGTTCGTGATGCTTTTCTGATCCGTAACCGCCAGCTGTATCTTGTCCTCTATCGACTTGATGCTAGTTGTGATAATTTCTTTCACAGCGGTTTCCCGCTTGTCTGTATAATCATTGGCATTCTTTGTGGCCTGTGAGAATTTCCCCTCCAGTTCGGATTTATACTCAACCGTCAGCTTTTCTGAGCTGACAGAGTTGGCCGTGATCCGTTCGCCTATAATCTGGCCGTCCAGTGTCATTCCCACTGTGTACGGTCCTGCATATCCGTTGTGACTGCCTCCGATGCCCTCCTTGTTTATCTGCAGAATCTTTGTGGCCTTTTCTTTGCTCGGAGCGTCCATGTATAGCTCTCTGAGCCAGAGTCCATTTTCGTCAAATTCTTCCAGATGATATCCTCCGGCCGTTCCTGTCATCTTTGCTGTCAGGTTGTCAATGGCCGCCCGGACTTCCTGATTCTGAATTTTCCGGCGTTCCTCAGCCGTTGCTGTGACTCCGGAATAGATTCTGCTCTGCTGTTCTGTATAGGTCAGCTTTCTGTTCTCCCCCAGCGTCAATGTTGCTCCGTCTGGTTTCTGTAGAGGGATCTGCATCTCCATTACCGGAAAAACTCTGTTCATGCCGTATGGCTTGGCTCTGCACTGAATCCTATCTCCGCACTCAAAAGCATCATAGTCACTGTCCATCATGGACAGGTCTACCGCTGTCAGTTCCAGTGTTAAATCCTCAAACTGGTTATCCTCCAGCCACTCTTTTCCTTTTCTGAGCAGGTTTGATGGTTCTGTTACATCCTGCCATGTGTTAGTTATCCACACCCAGCCAAAGTTTTCCACCGCGCTCTGGTTATAAATGTAATTTGATCCACCGTTTACGCTGGTAATGTCCACATACTTCTCCAGAGCGTCAATCTCTGACTCTCCCTCCAGACGTGCGCCCAGCGGGATCAACGCTGTGGCAATATTTTCCGCCGTTCTGCTCAGTGAGTAGTCCAGCATATTCAGTCCGAACTCAATCGGCTGGCTGCAATACTTTCCGTATTCTTCCAGCGTGATCCAGTCCAGATACAGCTTGTCATTCTCATGCCGGAGTTTCAAATATCCTCCCAGTTTCTCCACCAGTTTCTCTCTGATCGCTTTCAGCGTGTTCTCAAAGTTTGTATACCTGTATAGAGAATCATTTGCGTCTGTGATTGTCACTTTTCCCAGATAGATCTTTTTTCTATCCTCCACCTGGTTGTTGTGAATATCCAAAAACGTCTCCAGCATCTGTCGTGGTGTCATATCACTTTAAATTCCAATCTGATTCTATTAATACCCGTGTTCAAAGACACCTTTAAAACCACAGGTTACAACACTTATTTCTGTCGACCTAAGAAATAAACGTCTGTATGCCTTAACCTCTTAAACTTCATTATTTCCAGTTGCCTGATTCTATCTGCATTTTTGCCTCTGTCGACCCCCTGCACTTTTTGCATTATTACAGGTCGACAATTAAAAACCTTAACCTTCATCTCACTCTCTCCGATGCCCATTGAAGAAAATCCATACAGACATCCTTTTCACCATCTATTATAACATAAAACTTGTTTTATCATCCTCCTTTGCCCAAAATTCTTTATCCAGCCATTTTTCCTGCCTGCTTTTAAAAATAATAATTGAATCAAGCTCTTCATTTATATACGGTTGCATTTCCTTATGCCGGATTTTATCTGAAGAAAAACTCTTTTCTTTGAACGGTATCTCCGCATCATGAACAAGAAAATCTCTTACAAAAGGCGGCAATGTTGCTGTAATAATTGCTATTTTCCCTCCCTGTTTGTGAATCAACCGAATACCGCATACCAGATACGCCAGCAAATCTGGACCATACATCTGAATTTCATCAATAACCAGTTTGGAATATGCCAGTGTGGTCAATTTCATTTCATAACCTTTATATTTAAATACAAAGTCAAACAATTGATCTATTGTGGAAATATTCAACGGAAGTGATAATTTTTTCCCTCTGTCATAATAATCTAACAGGTCCGTCTCCTGAGTATTATTTTTATAATATTCCAGTGATTCTGAATGTAAAAGTCCCAATCGCTCATTAAGCTTTTCATCATGCAAAATATCTTTTCTGACACGGTCATAAATAGAATTGATTGCTGTTCGAATCGGCAATATAAAAAAACCTTTCCAGTCACCAATCCACTGCAGCCCGGCCTCTGTTTTTCCCATACCTGTCGGTGCTAATGCAATGATATTTTCCTCCCGATTTTCCATACAGAATTTCTGCAATTCATTCCATTTGCTTTCCGGATTCTTCTGTTTCCATACTGCCATCATCCCTTCCAATGAGTCCAACAGAAAATCATTTTGATATTCTACCTGATAATTTCCACTGGCACTATAATCACATTTATGTAAGTATCCTTTTATTTTTATTGCATCTATATCTTG
>OLQA01001906.1_pt1 | contig 17328 bp, 10 predicted proteins | sample 1673151 | NCBI WGS metagenome assembly OLQA01 (sample SAMEA3136760, study PRJEB25190) | human gut metagenome | biome: human gut; feature: human-associated habitat; material: faeces | place: Austria | collected 2013 | reverse complement strand
AAGAGGACAACATTCAGAACCTGACCCGCGAGGACGGCTCTACGGTCAATATTACGCTGCTGGATAAAAAGAACATCCACAACAACCGTTTGCAGGTTATCAACCAATATGTGGAAAACAGCGGCAACTATAATAACCGCTATGATGTCACGATTCTGGTAAACGGTCTGCCGCTGGTTCATGTGGAATTGAAGCGGCGCGGTGTGCCTATCAAGGAGGCATTCAACCAAATCAGCCGTTACCAGCGGGACAGCTTTTGGGCGGGCAGCGGGCTGTATGAGTATGTGCAGATTTTCGTTATCTCCAACGGCACGAACACGAAATACTACTCCAACACGACCCGCGACAGCCACATTAAAGAGAGCGCCGGAACGACCCGAAAGAGCAGCAAAAAGACAAGCAACAGATTTGAATTTACGTGCTTTTGGGCGGATGGAAAAAACCGCGTCATTCCCGATTTGGTGGACTTTACCCGCACGTTCTTTGCCCGCCATACGCTGCTGAACATCCTGACGAAGTATTGCGTCTTTACGTCCGAAGACCTGCTGCTGGTGATGCGTCCGTACCAGATTGCGGCGACCGAGCGTATTTTGTCCCGCATTGAGGTTTCAACCAACTACAAGCAGACGGGAACACTGGCGGCAGGCGGGTACATCTGGCACACCACGGGCAGCGGCAAAACGCTGACCTCCTTCAAAACGGCGCAGCTGGCGTCCAACCTCCCCTATATTGATAAGGTTCTGTTCGTGGTAGACCGCAAGGATTTGGACTACCAGACCATGAAAGAATATGACCGCTTTGAAAAAGGAGCGGCCAACGGCAACACCTCCACGCAGGTGCTGCAACGCCAGCTGGAAGACCGGGACGCCAAGGGCAACCCGCATACTTATAAAATCATCATCACAACGATTCAAAAGCTGGCGCTGTTTGTTGCCCGCAATAAGGGACATGAGATTTTCCAAAAGCACGTTGTCTTGATTTTTGATGAGTGCCATCGCAGCCAGTTTGGCGATATGCACGAGGATATTGTCAAGTATTTTAAGAATTATCACCTGTTTGGCTTTACGGGTACGCCGATTTTTGCGGCCAATGCCAGTACGCGCGGCAAACCTACGCTGAAAACCACCCCGCAGGCGTTTGGCGGTGAGCCTGATGCAAACGGCAAAAAAGTCTTGCCGCTGCATACCTATACGATTGTTGACGCTATCAACGATAACAACGTTCTGCCGTTCCGTATTGACTATGTGGATACGGTCAACCGCAAGGCAGGCATCGGCGATAAGCAGGTTAAGGCCATCGACACTGAAAAGGCACTTGCCGACCCGCGCCGTGTAAAGGAAATCGTCAAATACATCTTAGAACATTTCGACCAGAAAACAAAACGCAACGGTAAGACGTATTCTTTCCGTGCGCTGCGCAATATTGAAGCAGTAGCCACCGATAAAACGCGCGGGCAGGTCACAGAGGTCAAGGACAGTGTACGTCTGTCGGGCTTTAACTCCATCTTTGCGGTCAGCTCGATTGCAATGGCAAAGGCGTATTATCTGGAATTTAAGCGCCAGATGCAGGATTTGCCCGAAGCAAAGCGTCTGCGGGTAGCAACGATTTTCAGCTACGCCCCCAACGAGGACGTGGAAGATGCAAACGGCATGCTGGGCGAGGAAAACTCTGACGATACCAGCCAGCTTGACGCAGGCTCGCGGGAATTTTTGGAGTCTGCAATCAAGGATTATAATGCACTTTTTAAAACGCATTATGACACCTCGGCCGACAGATTCCAGAACTATTATAAAGACCTTTCCCTGCGCATGAAAAACCGCGAGGTTGACATCCTGATTGTCGTAAATATGTTCCTGACGGGCTTTGACGCTACCACGCTAAATACGCTCTGGGTGGATAAAAACCTTGTTATGCACGGCTTGATACAGGCGTTCTCGCGCACGAACCGTATCTTAAACTCCGTAAAGACATACGGCAACATTGTCTGCTTCCGCAATCTGGAGGAAGAAACCAACAAAGCCATTGCCTTGTTTGGTGACCGCAATGCGGGTAGTATCGTTCTGCTGAAAAACTATAAAGCCTATTACGATGGCTATGACGAGGACGGCAAACACCACGACGGCTACGAAGAACTGATTGCCAAGCTGCAAGATAAATTCCCGCTGGGGCAGCCCATTGTTGGCGAGCAAAACCAAAAGGACTTTATCGCGCTGTTTGGCGCAATCCTGCGAATGAGGAATATCCTTACCTCGTTTGATGATTTTGCAGGCAATGAGCTGCTTGCCCCGCGCGATATGCAAGATTACCAGAGCAACTATATTGACCTATACCAACAGCTGCGGCCTAAGAACCCTGATAAGGAAGTCATCAATGACGATATAGTTTTTGAGATGGAGCTTATCCGTCAGGTGGAAATCAATATTGACTATATCCTTATGCTGGTTGCCAAGTATCACGATAGCAACTGCGAGGATAAAGAAATTCTTGTTGACATCCGCAAGGCCGTGGATTCCAGTATGCAGCTGCGCAGCAAGAAAGACCTGATTGAAAACTTTATTGCAACGGTCAATACGGCTACTAAGGTGGATGACGACTGGATAAAGTTCGTCACCGAGCAAAAGAAAACCGACCTTGATACACTTATTGCGGAGGAAAAACTCAAGCCGGACGAAACGCGCAAGTTTGTGGATAACTCTTTCCGCGATGGTGTATTAAAGACTACCGGCACAGACGTTGACCGCATCCTGCCGCCGGTCTCGCGTTTTGGCGGCGGCAACCGAACGGCTAAAAAGGATGGAATTATTGCAAAATTGCAAGCGTTCTTTGATAAATATTTTGGGCTAATATAATGCAAAAAAGATAGTGACATTCTGTGCGAATCGAGGCATAATATATATGTAACCTCGAAGAGTATATAAAAACTTACGCGATTACATTTAAAATTGAATATAGGCCAATAAAGAGCCTGTACAAAATTTATTGCATCCCTATTGCGGAATTGCAGTTTATGTTTGTGCAGGCTCTTTTTTTGTACATTGAAAAAAGAATAATACGCATCATCGGCAACCCTGTGATGGATGATAACTGCAAAATGGTTGCAAAGTTCAGAGCGATAACTTTATGAGCAGTGCCAACTTTTGGGGAAAGTGTCAACCTGCCTGTAGCTTATCTCCAGAACGTAAAAGTGCTGCTTACCGCTATGTTGCTGACGTTCTGAACGAAACGTCCCGCCCAAGATTTAGCACACAGCCAATAGGGAACATGACAGCCTGCTTTTTGGGCTGCAAGCAAAATGGCGCTAAAAATGCAGAGGGTAAAAGCAACGCACAACTTTCAAAATAAGAGGGAAGTGCCTGCCCTACATGAAAGCTGTGTTCAGAACGTAAAAAAGCAACCTACCATTGCACTACAGACATTCTGGGTGAAGTGTTTCAGCCTAAATCATAGTGCTCAAAGCGCCCAAAAGTGCATGGCAGTCAACGCTTTTGGCTATAACGAAAGGTGGCGTTAGAAATGTAGGAAAAAACACCAAACATAAGGAAGTTGCTTCCTTTCAAGATAAGATGAAACCATTTGCCAGCCAGAAAGTTGTGTTCAGAACGTAAAATGCTATCAATGACTACATGGTTAATAAAATGGACAGATAACCTATTACTAGTAGAGCAAAAAGCTGCACGCTGCAATGGAAGCGAGTAAGAATTTAGGCATAGCAATAAGGCAAAGGGTTCCATCAAAGATACAGCTTATTTTTCCCCTATGCAGACCGCGAAGCGCGAACTTATAGGAAAAGATAAGAAGAAACTTTTAATTTTAATGTGAAAGAAATAAATAATGAAAGATATAGCAGTTAGCTCTTATTTTCTACCTATCATCTCCGCGGAGCGTGAACTTATAGGGAACAATAAGTTGTTTCTTATTTTTTCCTATTTATCCCGCGAAGCGCGAACTTATATAGGAGGAAATAAGGAAAAGCGGATAAACAAATGGAAAATTTATGGGTTAGGATGCAACTTTCCGCAATACTCCTTATTTAATTCAATGATATTTCATGAAATGAATAACATTGAACAATATAAGATGAGAGACTTGGCATTTTTGAAATGGAAAGTGTAGAAATATAACGACATATAATTAAATATTTAGAAAGGAAATATTTTCCAAAAATACACAAAGTATCATGGAATCACCCCTAAAGTATCAAGGAGCAATACAATGAAGAAAATGAGCAAACAGGACGTTGAAACTGTCATTTTTGAGAATGCAAAAACTGGCGAGGCATTAGAGTTTCAGCACGAGCAGCACAAAGCCGAGTACGGGGCAAAGCATTTTTGGAAAGCAGACAAAAAATTCTTTGAACTGCTTTCAACGTTTTCCGCGGCAGAAAGCAAGGTGGTGGCATATATCCTGCAAAAAACGCAGCCCACAAAGAATGAGTTTATCGGAGCCTATAAAACCATTGCTAGAAAACTGGAATGCGATGTTACAACAGTTCGTAACACATTCAAAAAGATGATGGAAAATGATATGCTGGCTAAGACTGATGACGAACGGATTTGGATGCTCAATCCAAGATTGCTGGTAAAGGGCGATATTATTGTTAAGGCACGGTTGATGTCAAAGTATGATTCACTGCTTGGCCGTCCATTGAGTGACTGGATTATAACCGATAGCAATGGCAATGACCCGTTATTCCTGCCGATAGAATATCCAACACCAGAAAGCCTGGATACTGCAAAAAGCGATTTTATTAAAGTGTATCATTTATTTTTTGAAACTCTTTCCGGGCTGGGAGGCAAAGAATCCGAGGTGTTAAATTTTTTGGTGTGTGCAATGCGAAACAGTGATAATACATATACTGGGCCGATGAAAAAAATTGCAGAAAATGTAAATTGTTCGAAAGCCACTGTACAGAGAGCGATGGACACGCTTACAGATAAAGGATTTGTTGCGATGGAATTTGATTGTGTATGGCGGATTAACCCCTCTATGGTTATCAAGGGAAACCGCAACAAGGAAAAGGTACTTATGGACGAGTTTCTGGCGACTCAAAAGGAGTATGACAAGAAGCGGAAAGCGCGTAAGAATGGCAAAAAGCAGAAGACGGTTAAGGGCTAAGAGAAAACAGTATAGCTATGCTGCTGCTTTGATGAATTTATAGGCAGCATGATTATGATTTAATCCATCTTGCTACGGTCTTGGCATCTATGCCGTATAACTGCGCTATGTGGTACATGCTGGCTCCTGATTGATACATTGCTTTCATCTCGGCCTTATAGTCTGGCACGGCATCAGGCGCGTGTAGCAGGTCATGGAGAGATAGCCCCAGCAGAACGGCAAGTTGCAGAACGTATCGCAGTGCAACGGATTTGCTGCATAGTGTGGCGTGCAGCTGCTTGGTAGATAAGTCGGCTGTGGGAATATAACTGCCATATAGATTTAAAAGTGCAGTTTCAATTTTAGTGGCGTATGTACGTCCACCGGTTAATGAACGCCAGCCGCGGGAACGCAATGCACTGTCAAGGACGGCGTGGTAAACAGAGCCGTCCCTATAATCAAAATTGGAATCTAAAGTATCTTGTAGCAATAAATCTAATGCCAGCAGACAATCCGGCACGGGTTCTGCTGGCAGCTTTTTTAGCTGCATAGTAAATGTTGCAGGAAATAGTTCCTGCTGCCGTGCGCTGTTGTATGTGACATCGGTATCGACAAGCCAGCAGCGATGTTTGGTGCAAATCTGCATATCCGGCAGTTGGTGGCTGCGATGCCAATAAGGCTCACCATATAGTTGCAAATCCTCTTGATAACAGACGGGACAATAGCGCATGACGGAGCAATGATTACCGTTGGCTTGGGAAATGCCCATTCGATGTACAGCTAATGGATTGCCATTGACAACATAGGCATAAGAGGAGCGCTTACGCTGAGTAGGGAAAAATCGCGCGTAATAGGGATAAAATGTGTGCTGCATTACAACATCCTTTGCAGACAAGAACCCTTGCGGAAGCTGTGCCAACAGCGCCTTTATAGGCCCGCAGAGCATCAGACTGGGAGCACAGAAATTGTCCCCATATAGCTGCCGTAGGGTGTGCTTAGCACAGTAGTTGCCACTGTGAACATGGTAGCGGCAAATGACGCTGTACCAAAGTTCATCTGGATATGGCGAGGGAAAGAAACCAATCATATTGCTACCTCACCCTTGATATACTCTGCATAAGCAGATACGGGCAATTCGCCGCTCTTTTTGGCTTTTTTGAGCAGCACTCGTATATCATTTCCAACAATCTTGACAGGGGCTGCGGAACCTACGGATACCTCCGGCGCGGTCTTTGTCTGCCGCTTGGCTACGGATTTGGTGGAAAGCTCACTGATGTATTCGGATACCATCCCCAAGTTTCTTAAAAATGCACTTTCAAAGACTTCTAAATCCAGCTTTTCGCGCCCATCAAGAATAGCTTGCTTTTGGGCATTATATAAGAGCTTGGCGAGTATATCCGGGATGCCCTGTGTCTTGCGATACAGCCAGTTTGCAAGCTCTGGTGTCAGGTCGGTGGCATATTGCGTGTACTGGTAATGCCACAGCCCATGCAGGAGCAACGCAAATTCCTTATCATTGGGTAGACGGTCATAGACAAGCCCTGTGGTTCGCCGCGCAGAGCGGAACTCCTGTTGTAATACCTGCAAGACGCGAGGCGTTCCGACCATGCAGATACTTACTCCTGCCCCGTTGATAAGGTGAACGAGAAAATTTAAGAAACGTATACCGCCATCGCTTTTACGATAGGCAATGTTCTGCAATTCGTCTATCACCAGCAGGCCAATATGATTGACCCGCACAATTTGGTTGAGCTGGCTGACAAGGACATCAATGCTCAATCTGCGCGATAGGGCATCTTTTTGATAGCTGGTTCCAACCAAACTGTCGATTTGCAGGTAAATATCCAAAATCAGTGCTTTAATGGACGCATCGTGCGGGGTTTGCACGACTAGATACGGAATCTGATGGCAATAAAAATTTTGCCCGTGATACGAAGTGTGTTCGATAACCTGCGGGAACAATGATAATACGCGTTGCAATGCGGTGGACTTGCCAAGTCCTGATACGCCAATGACAGAAAAAGAATTGCCGCCACCGATGGATGCCGCAAGGGCATTGCCGTGCATCAGCGAGTAACCATTCTGCATGGCGGCAGCTTCGCTCTGGATTGAATACTGCCCATAGCAATGCTGCATGGCGGTGTAGATTTCGCAGTACAAGTCAATCGTCATGGATAGCGGCTGGTAAAACTCGTACAAAGAGGACAACAGCTGCAAGCGTTCCCCGGTGCTGCGGTCACGGTCACTATCGCTATAGGGTGGGATGACCGCCAGAGCGCGAATCAAGTCTTTGCCAGACAGCATCGGTGGCAAAGCCTCTATGAACGGGTTGTTATCATAAAGCGGATTGGGAACATAATCAGCGTGCATCGAAATCATCCTCCTGTTGCTCGGCCAGTAAATCCATCAGCGATACGCTTTCTTGTTTGCGGGCTGTGCTGCGGTTGCGTTGTATCTGCCTGCTGATATTGCTGCGGTCTGGCATTGTACGTTCGGAGCCGTCTGCAATGGCTTGTATATCGCTCATGAGGTCGAGTTGTGCCTGCAATTCCTGCTTTTTCCAGTCAGTACGTTCTATCTTTTCCTGCTGCTGTGCATCAGCAATTTCTGCCAGCGATTTGCCAAGATAGGCTTTTTGAGCCAAATCAAAAGCCGAGTAAGTGCCATTTTCGTATAGCCAAACAGTATCCATACATTCCGGCGCATAGGCAATCTGTACAGTTTCCCGTCCACCGAGACCGGCAGAAACGAAACGCTTTTTAAAAGTGCAGTTTGAAAAGCGGAGGCCGAAAATTTCCAGACCGCGCTGCGTGATTTTTCCCTCAGCACGGGGCAGTAGCGTATAGAGCAGTTTCTTGTCAGTGGCTTCCTTTACTGGACAATCATCCTGCGCCTCACAGAACGACCAGATACTTGCAGCCAGTGGCGGTGTGTTGGTTTCTATCATGGCTGGAGTGCGAGTAAAACCTGTCTGTACAGATTTTGAATTGTAAAACAGAACACAGCGAAGAACAACAGCCGTGAATTGCTCCAAATCCAATGTGCCTTGTCTGCGATAGTCAGGCGCACCGCGTTCCTGTGTGTCGGATTCGATGACACCTTTGCCTTTAAGCAGGGGCTTGTAGGCGCTCTGAACCAAATCAAACAGCTTTTCAACTACACCTTTCAAATCCGGGCGATACGCGGGAAGATTTTCAATCTCGATGTGGTAACTCTCGCACAGATTTTCCAATGTCCCGGCCACAAACTCGCTGCCTCGGTCTGTCATAATTTTGGTGGGCAGATGATGGCTCGGCCAGTCTTGTGGGTCAATGTCGATTCCGTGCTGATGACAAAAACTGACTTTGTCGGTAAAAGTGTTCTGAAGCAGCAGACGCAGCGCATATTGCCCGCCCTCTAAACCAACATAAACGCCGGTAATCAGGCGGCTGTAGGCATCGACCATCGTGTAAATGACAGGTCGGCCAATGGGCTTGCGGGAAAGGCGGCTGACGATGTAGATGTCGGCAACGGTGGCATCGGTCATATACACGCCGATGGTGTGTGCATAATCGCAGACCGAGCCAGTAAACGGACGATGATTGCGCTGATAGGCTTTAAGTCCCTGCCTGCTGATGGTCTCGCTGATGGGGTCGCGGTTCTTACGAAAGAAATAGCGGAACTGCCAGAACGTGGGATATTCCGGCTTCAATGTGCCGTGTGCATCGCAGTATTTCGCCCGCAGCATCATTTTGTAGGCGGTCTGCAAGCTCTGCCGCTGCGGGGTGTAGTAATACTTGTTCAGTGCCCAGCGGATGGCTTTTTCATCGGTAGTAAGCTCATGCTGTTCTGGCGCGGGACGCTCTGCGGGTAAAAGTGCATTTTTACTTTGGTATACCCAGTAGCGCCAGAGATATTGCAGCACCGTGCGGCGGGCAATATTATGCTCGGCAGCTATCTGGCGGACAACCTCATTACGGTGGGACTTATCATAGATGCAGGTGTCATCTAACAGCGGCGCAATCAAGTCGAGCTTGCGAATCCGCCCCTCGCGCTGGCGGTTAGTGATGTCCTCATCCAGAACGAAAACAGAGTACGCCTCGGCAGGAACGGGCTGCAATTCTGCAAGTAAATCCGATGCAACAGGGTACGGCATCCGAAAGTGCTGGCAGCTGACAACATAGCTTTGTTCTTCTCCACAGAGCAGGACACGGACGTGCTCGCCGTTTTCAGCGGCAAGGATGTCAAGATTCCTCATGGCTGGTATCCTCCTTGTCGATGATGATACCCCAATCGGATATGCCTTGCTGCTGCCAGTATCGGCGGGATAATTCCAGTTTTTCCGCGACAGACGGACGGCTTAAATAAGACCGAAAGACAGCCTCGCGGACTGCCGTGTGCCCATCGTCATAGTGCAGGACAAAATCTGTGGTGTAGGTTTCGCTGGGTAGATTTAAGTCGTTGGCAGGAATATCATTGCAAAGGATAGGAACATTACATTCAAATTGAAAAATGGCAGGTTCAGCATCCAGCATTTTCGCGGCGGCAAGCTGCACTTTGTCGTACAGACAACAGACAGCTTTGCATTTGGTGAGCATGATTTTGGTACAGCGCTCTTTTTGGACTTGTTTTCGCATTTCTTTGACGCTCCTTAATGTAAATTTGGGGCGTCCGTTCACCGAAGAAAAAGGAAAATTACTTGTGCCCTTTTGGGGCAAACTTCCGTTCCACATTTTCCAAAAATCGAACCGAAAAGAACGAAATTGGGAAAAAGTGGAATTTCAGTGTGCCTTTTGGAAAATCTTGATTTTTTGCCTGCCTTATGGATTTGTCGCTAGGATGGTACAAAGCGATACTAAGAGGCAAAACAGGATTCCACATTTTCCGATTTTGCATTGACCGTACTATATGCGCGGGTACACGAAAAAATCCAGAAAGGCGCAGAGGAAATCAAGAGAGCGCATAGGAGCTCGCTCCACTCCGTTCCGCTCGCAATCCGCCTAATCTCCAAGCCAACTCCAAGAACATTCCAAGTCCACACCAAGCAAAATCAACGCATTATCTCATGTTTTCCCGCATGGGACAGAATGAGAGAGGATTGGAAACAAAAAAGAAAGCAGGCCCCGGAGCCGGATGGCGGAGGGGCCTGCGTGTGGATTCTTAACTTGTCTCTTTAGTCTTCGGTGAACGCCCTGTATCATAGTAATATAGAAAAGAATATAAGTCAATATGCGACGACAAACTGTAATTTTTATAAATGCACTTTTAAATTAAAGTGTAGGCATTACAATGATGTGTGACAAGAGATAAAAAGGATTGCGAACAGGACACCATTCTCATTTTCTTTGTCATGGAGATAACAGCCTGTGGGATGAGAAATCATTTTACAGGCTGTTTCGGTTATAGGGGTATTGCCTCTCGCAGTTCCCTTTTATACTTGTAATATGTATTCCGTGCAATGCCAATGAGCCTGATACAATCTGCATCGCACAGCGTTCCGTCAAAATCCCTACTATATTTTCTAATGGACTCCTTGCAAGCGGCAGCTTTCTTGACTATCAGTTTGCGGCCACGCTCCTGCCCAATCTGCTTGCCGTTCAGTTTGGCGGTCAGCATTCCCTCTCTGGTGCGTTGGTGCAGGTCGTCAACTTCCTTTTGAGCTTGCGCAAAGGCAAGGCGTATCTGCTCTTTGGCGAGGTCAACGGTGTACTGATTCAGTGCAGCAATGACCGAGGATACAAAACTGTCGGTAGCGGCATTGCCGGTTTTCAGCTGGGGGCTGATTTGCCGCTGGATGGTCTGGCGGTAAGTCTCGGTGTTGATGTGCGGTTCTTTGAGAAAGCAAAGAGTTACATTTTGGGCGTACAGGTTTTCGTACAGTTGGCAACCCTCATCCGCATTGCGGCTCATGCGGGATACGCTGTCAAATACGATAGTGTCTTCTGCTTGCACGGTGTGAAGCAATTTGTCTAATTCTCTGCGGCCTTGATAGGTCGTGCCAGTATATACTTCTCGGATGATATGTGCGGTTGGGTACGTTGCCAAAATGTTGCGTACTTGCCGTTCGATATTTTGCTGTGGTGTGGAAATGCGGCAGTAACCATATATCTGCATGGCGGTATCACCTCTAAGGCTCGTTAATTTTGATACTGATAGTATACTTACTTTGTCATACGATAGCAAGCAATTTTAATACTACTTGCGCACAACTTAAATTTGATACTGGAAATGATGGCGGTGGTCGCTTGTGTGACCACCGCCATCGTTCTACTTTTCGCTGTCTGCAAGGTAGCACCAAGAACAGGTTTGGCACTCTGGCATTTCTCCGCACGGTGGTATGCCGGTATCAGGCTCATACGGACAGGAATAATAATCGTATTGCATTGTGAAGCTCCTTTAAAAGTGTACATATAAAAATAGCGGTCTACTCTCACTCGACCATTATCACTGTTGTTATAATTTATTCGGCAACAACCATTTTTTCCATACAGTCGCCGCATATTAGGTTGATGACCTTGGTTGCTCGGCAGCTGTTGCTGCATTTGGGACAAATATATTTGCGGGTACTGCTGGGCTTTTTCGTTCTGGTTTCTGCGCCTGCACCGCTGTTGCCGCCCTTGGGGAGCGTTCCGAGTACATCCAGTAGGTTAAGGCTCTCGACCATCTGGAAATCTTGCCAGCCCTGCTCCTCTACAAAATCCAGAAGTTCAAGGGCGGGACTGGTAATTGTCCAGCCGTATTTAGGATGATGCTCGACTTCCAGACCGTGGGTTTCTGCGATATGCCTGAAATTCTTGTTGTGGTACACGCCGTTGTTGCTGGTATCTTTTATACCGTGTTCGGCGCAATACTCGTGTACCATCTCATGAACTAATACGCCTGCGAGAAAAGCACACTCTTGATTTAAGCTGGCAGAGCTTATATTGATTTCGTAGCGCCGTTCTTCGCCTGTCTTCCAAACCTTTCCAGTGGTGAAGCGCCCATACGCGCCAGCAGTCTTTTTTAAACTAATAACGACTTCCGGCAGTTCGCCGTCAAAAAAGCGGTTGTTAAGTGCTCGAATCATTTTCTCTAACTGACCTGCCACGCGGCTCGTTTTAATCGTCTGTTTCATTTTCGTTGTCCTTTCGTCTTAAAAGTATACTTTTAAATCCCCGCCGAAGCGGTTTGCAGGTTTGACCCCTGCCGGCGAAAAGAAAAAGTAAAGCCCCCATCCCGGTGTCAACAGAACATGGAATATCGCAGCACTCCCCGCAAAAGTGCGAGAATATGCCGTGAAAGTCTGTTGACTTAGGGCTGGGGGCTTATATACTTTTTTGAGCGGCAGGGCCACGCTTCTCAATCTCCGCCGCAGCGGTTTATCAGTCTTTTTAAAGTATAAATAACGCTTTAAAGCAAAAATATAATTTTTGCAAAAAAGCATTTTTGGGGCTTGCCAATCCTTGCGAATTGCAGAAAATGAAATTTGTAGGAGGAATCCCTTTTACCGTTATAGCACACGCATAACAATTTTGAATATACAAAATGTATATATTTTCTGTGTGCATACTTTAAACGATATATACATGATGTATTGAATTATGAACGTTTTAAAGGAGGAAAAACATTATGAAACGTTTCTTTGCGTCGGATGCTGAGAGTGATATGCTTATCGCTGAGGCAACCAAAACCTTTGGATTGAAAATTGGAGACATCATCAATATGGCAATTAAAAATCAGTTTCTGCCGATTACGGAACCGTTCCGCACGGAGGCAAGATTTATCTTGCAACGCCATACAGAAGGAGCGTTGGAAGCTCAGGAAATCAAGCAGTCGATGACGCGCGGTATTAGAGCGTTAGGAACGCGCCCGGTGCGTGATGCAGACCGCTTGCAAGGATTTTTTGCCCGGTACCATTTGCATGAGGATGTAGAGAACTGCACCATTACAGAGAATGATGCCTTGTGGGAATCTGCTGTTGAGGTCTACAATATTCTCGGCAAACAGATTTCAGCTGGAGGCATCAGCAAAATTAACGGTGCGCGTTTGGTGGATGACATTTTTGCAGAGTGGGATACTTTGTGGAGCGAAAAGGCTGTGTACGATGTGCTGGCGGCGCTTGCGTTTCGTTGCGAGCCGAACCAGGCGTTCCACTGGTTTGAGGGCATGCAGTTCCTTACAGGGATTGAGCATGATGCAATGGGTCAGTGGTGCTGTACATCGGGTAGAAAAAAATAAGACCTGACACGCCTTTGCGATAGTAAGGCGTACAGGTCGCAGCAAGGGCGGTGCTGATGCTCTGCGTGGAAGTGCAGAACTTGGCACCGCCAATCTTATAGGGGCAGGGACGATGAAAAATCGTCCCGATGGGGGCCGCAGCCCCTCACTGACGGCAAGCGGGTCTTGTCGGCAGCGGGGAGTCCAGAGGGGTCACGCCCCTTTGGCAAGGTAAGCCCGCAAGGGCGGTGGGAGTTTCCGGGGAAACTGCCATACCTTGTATGGCACATCAGTCCGCGACTAAATGCGCTGCTTTGCTGTGCAGGGCATTTCAAGGCGTGGACGGAGGGGACATGAACCCCGTAAAGGAAAGTGAGATTACAATGGCAAGTGTAGAGAAGTTTTCAGCGGGCGCAGTCCGCAATCAACTGCGGCACAATCGCCGCGAAATCGAACATTCCGGCAATCCTGACATTGACCCGTCTCGGCAGGGGCAGGACTATGTTCTGTCCCCCGATAGGGGCATGACCGAGTATGACTATTATTTGCAACGCAAATCAGAACTGTACTGCTATAACCGCGATGACGTAAAGGTTATGGCAGGCTGGGTTGTAACGGCCCCGCAGGATTTAGACCCTGCCCGCTACGATGACTTTTTCTGTGCAACATATGATTTCTTAGAAAATCGTTATGGCGAGGAAAATGTCGTGCAAGCCATCGTGCATGATGACGAGGGCGGCCAACCACATTTGCATTTCTGCTTTATCCCAGTGGAGGAAGATTTAAAGCACGAGCAGGGCTATAAAATTTGCGCGAATGATGTTCTTGACCGCCGTGAACTGCGCAATTTTCATCCCGATTTGCAGAAGTATCTTAATGAACATGGTCTGGAAGATGCCCGTGTTATGACAGGTGTAACGAAGCGGCAGGGCGGCAACCGCACTGTCGCGCAGCTTAAAGCAGAACGTGAGCAGGAGTATCAGCAGGAAGTGGAACGCCCTGCGCTGTATTTCGGTGAATCGTCCGGGCCGGAACTCCACTTTTGAGGTACAACCATGAATCAGGCTGTAATGCTTATCAACTGCTATCTGTACGGCGCAACGGCAGTCATGCTCCTTGTGCTGCTACTGATAGTATATTTGCGCGGACAGGTGAACCATTTTCCAAATCCGTTTGCAAAAAAGAATCTTGTGTATCGGCATCCCGTGCAAGCAAAAGGGATTCTGTTCGGTAAGAAATTTGGTCTGTTGGCCTACTCCCCCGAACAGGACGAAGGGCATATTCTCGTACTGGGGCCGTCTGGCACAGGTAAAACAAGTGCGTTGCTGATTCCAACGCTGCGAAGCTGGCAGGGTACGGCGCTGGTGGTGGATATCTCTGGTGATATTTCAGCGAATGTCAACACGCCCAACAAAATTGTATTTGACCCGACAGCGGAAAGTTGCATCCCGTATGACGTGTTTGCCTCAATCAATGCGGTAACGGATGAGACCGAACAGCAGGAGCGTTTGGAACAGCTTGCTTATCTGCTGTTACCAGACAAAGCCAACGACAGCGAGGCGGGCATATTTTTCACGAAAAACGGCCGGAAAATGATAGCGGCAGCACTTATATGCTACTACGGTATGGGCTGGGGATTTATCAAAATCTGCGAACACTTTCTTGGCAATGATTGGCGCAGCTTGCTGAACGATATTGCAAAGCAGCAGAATCCGATTGCTAATATGTTCATCAGTTCGTTTGCAGGCGCATCAGAGCAGAACACAGCGGGCTGCAAGCAAGCGGCAGATGATGCCTTGAAACTGTTTGCCACAAACGAAAAAATTAAAAATGCACTTAGGACACCAACAAGCTATGAACAGTCCATCAGTCCAGCCACGCTGGAAACAAATAGTGTATATGTTTACATCCCGGAAGAAAAGCTTGAAATCTATGGCGACTTAATGCGTATAATCACTGCGCAATCAATGGAGTATTTTTCGGCACGCCCCAAAGAAAACAAGCAAATGATACTATTTTGCTTGGACGAATTTGCGTCCTTTGGAAAATTACAAATTACCCCGGCCCTCCGACGTTTGCGGAAAAGAAGAATTAGAATCCTTGTCCTAACCCAGTCGGTGTCGGATGTCGATATGATTTACGGCAAAGATGAACGCATAGCAATGCTCGGTAACTTCAAATTTACCGTTATACTGGGTTGTAAGGACACTGAAACACAGGAGTATTTTTCAAAAATGATTGGCGAGAAACGTTCTTTGTTGGCAACAGACCCAAATCAGAAGCCGCAGCCCATTATCAAGCCAGCTGACCTTGCACATTTGGAACAAGACCTCTTTGTAATCTGTGATGATGGCGCTATACGGCTAAAGAAAAATTTCTATTTCAAATAAAAAATGGCTACCCCACGCAGGGTAGTCACTCTTATTGTATTATGCCAAATGATACGGTAGTGTTACACGGGTCGGACGATACGGTACTTGCGCGGCCTTATGCGCCTTTCCGGCCTGCTCAAATTGCGCAATCTTCTTTTGGAGTTCCTCGTTGCTCATTTTCTTGATTTCTTCGGGGATAATGCAGCGGTCATCTTCATAATGTTCTTTCATATTGCACCATTTTCTTTTACCCAAGCAAACTTGACATCATCATAAAGGCAATGTCAACCGTAACAATCGTGCAACCTGCACCGGAAAGCAAGGCAATAACATTTGCTACAGTTTTATCGTTTTCCTTCTCATTGCGATGAATAGCCGTCACAAAGCACCAAATAGAATATATCGCCAATATAACAGATATAACACCCCCGAGTTGAAGTTTATCGGCTACAAGACCAGAAGCTAGTCTCAGGCCAAAATAACACAAAATGGGACAGATAATCGCGTTTTGCCAATCAAGTTGTTTATTTGAAAGTCGTTTTCTATAGCGCTGTGGTTGTTTACGGACTGGTCTACTACCAAGACTAAAATCGCCACCATATTCTTCTTCTTTGCGCTTAAAGTCCTCTCTGTACCAATCTCTATCTTCTACACTCATGGAACAACGTCCTTTCTTCTCAAGCAGAAAACATTCCATTTTATGTTTATTGTAAGCACATTATAGCCCACTGTCAAGTTCACCGCATACAAAAAGCCCTCAAGCGGGTCAGGCTTGGGGGCTTAAGACTATTTGCAGGGCGTTTTTACACCACTATTTGTAAGGCTCCTTACTATAAAATAGGAAAAGTTGGTGTAGTAGTGGTGTAATGGTGTCAGAAATTCGCACTTTTACGCCATTTTATAGCGATTATACGTCAAATTTCAATCCACAGGCTTCATCGTGGGGAACAGCAGCACGTCACGGATCGACGCGCTGTCGGTCAGCAGCATGACGAGGCGATCCACGCCGAAGCCGAGGCCGCCCGTGGGGGGCAGGCCGTACTCAAGGGCGTTGACGTAGTCGTAGTCGACCTGGGCCTTGCAGTCCGGCTCAATGGCCTTGCGCTCAGCGACCTGGCGCTCGAAGCGGGCCTTCTGGTCGATGGGGTCGTTCAGCTCGCTGAATGCGTTGCCGTACTCGGTGCAGTCGATGAAATACTCAAAGCGCTCGGTGAAGGCCGGGTCGGTGGGCTTGCGTTTGGCCAGCGGGCTGATCTCGACGGGGTAGTCATAGATGAAGGTGGGCTGGATGAGCTTATCCTCGACAAAGGCGTCGAAGAACTCGGCCAGTATCGCGCCCTTTGTCGGGACCTCGGGCAGCTCTACATGATGCTCCTTGGCGGCAGCGATGGCATCCTCGTCGGTTTTCCAGTCGTTGAAGTCAACGCCGGAATACTTCTTGACGGCCTCGACCATCGTCAGGCGTTCCCAGTGACCCATATCGATCTGCTTGCCCTGGTAGGTGATCTCCAGGCTGCCGCAGACCTTGAGGGCCAGGCGCTTGTACATTTCCTCGACCAGATCCATCATGCCGTGGAAGTCGGTGAATGCCTGGTACAGCTCGATGGTCGTGAACTCGGGGTTATGCTTGGGATCCATGCCCTCGTTGCGGAAGATGCGGCCGACCTCATACACGCGCTCAATGCCG
>OLQA01001898.1_pt1 | contig 17365 bp, 13 predicted proteins | sample 1673151 | NCBI WGS metagenome assembly OLQA01 (sample SAMEA3136760, study PRJEB25190) | human gut metagenome | biome: human gut; feature: human-associated habitat; material: faeces | place: Austria | collected 2013 | reverse complement strand
TATGCCTCGCTTGTCGCTAATGGGTTGCTTCTGAAAAGACGATTATAATGCGTCAGCCCTGGGGGTGGCACTGTAGTTTCACCCTAGTGGTACTGATAGTTAGCTCATTTTTGCAGGGCAACAAATAGAAAAGGCTGCAGCACCCTGCGGGGAGGTGCTACAGCCTTGACTGATAAGATATGATCGCTAGTCCGCTAGCGAGTGGGGGAGGGACTAGAAGTTGGCGTTGTTTGGCGTGCGGGGGAAGGGGATCACGTCACGGATGTTGGTCATGCCAGTGACGAAGAGGAGGAGTCTCTCGAAGCCCAGTCCGAAGCCCGCATGTGGTGCTGATCCGTAGCGACGGGTGTCGAGGTACCACCACAGATCCTTGTCCTTGATGCCGACCTCCTCGGCACGTGCCGTGAGCTTGTCGATGTCGGTCTCACGCTCGCTACCTCCGATGATCTCGCCGATGTGCGGGAAGAGGACGTCCATACCGCGTACAGTCTTGCCGTCATCGTTCTGCTTCATATAGAAGGCCTTGATCTCCTTCGGGTAGTCGGTCATGATGACGGGTGCGTTGTAGTGCTGCTCGACGAGGTAACGCTCATGCTCGCTGGCGAGGTCGGCACCCCAGTAGACGGGGAACTCGAACTTCTTGCCACCACGGACGGCCTCCTCGAGGATAGCGACACCCTCGGTGTAGGTGATGCGTACGAATGGACGCTCTACGACGAAGCGGATGCGCTCGATGAGCTCCTTGTCGTAATGCTCTGCGAGGAACTCGAGGTCGTCCATACAGTGATCTAGTGCCCACTGCAGACAGTGCTTGGTGAATGCCTCGGCGAGGTCTTGGTTGCCCTCATTATCCATAAAGGCGACCTCGGGCTCGACCATCCAGAACTCAGCGAGGTGGCGTGGGGTATTAGAGTTTTCAGCTCTAAAGGTAGGCCCAAAGGTGTAGATGCCACCTAGTGCCAGAGCGCCTAGCTCACCCTCTAGCTGTCCCGATACGGTCAGCGAGGTGTGCTTGCCAAAGAAGTCTTTGCTGTAGTCCACGCTCCCGTCTTTAGCGATGGGGAGCTTGTTCATGTCTAGCGTGGTGACGGTAAACATTTGCCCAGCGCCCTCGGCATCGCTCGATGTGATGATCGGCGTGTGGAGGTAGAAGTATCCACGCTCGTGAAAGAAGGTGTGGATCGCATAAGCCATGTTGTGGCGGATGCGGAGGACTGCTGCGAATGTGTTGGTACGTGGACGCAGGTGAGCAATCTCACGGAGGAACTCCAGTGTGTGTCCCTTCTTTTGCAGTGGATAGCGTACTGGGTCAGAGGTCCCGTAGATGGTTATTTCGTTAGCCTGTATCTCGTACTCTTGCCCTTGACCCTGTGAAGCGACGAGCGTACCAACGACACCGATAGCGGCGCCTGTGGTGATCTGCTCGAGGAGCTTGGGGTCAGTCTGGGTCTTGTCAATGACGATCTGTATGTTATGTACGGTCGAGCCATCGTTGAGCGCAACGAAGCAGACAGCTTTGTTGCCTCGCTTGGTGCGTACCCATCCCTTGACACAGACGGGCTGGGGGAGCTGACGCTGAGCGAGCTGGGGAAGCTCCTTGATAGTAGTGCGTGGTAGTGAGTTATTCATAGTATCTGCTGATATGGTTTATACCTATTTAGTCTTCTATCTCTTCGGATGCGAAGGGATGATCTGGTGTCTCTTGGTGCTTGTGGTAGACTTTGGTGGTGGGTGCTACGCCGTTGTCCTCTTGCTCCTTGACACCCATGCGGAGGTAGCGTACCTCCTCGGGCGTTAGGTAGCGCCAGCGACCGCGGGGTAGATCTTTCTTAGTGAGACCTGCATAGTAGACACGGTCTAGATGCACGACGCGATAGCCTAGATGCTCGAAGATGCGGCGCACGATGCGGTTGCGGCCCGAGTGGATCTCTATGCCTACCTTGTCGTGGGTCTGTCCAGTGATATAGCTGATGGCATCGGCGTGTATCTCGCCATCCTCTAGCTCGAAGCCCTGAGCAATCATCTGCATGTGCTCTACGGTGACCTCCTTGTCGAGGGCTACCTCGTAGATCTTCTTCTTGCGAAAGGCGGGGTGCATCAAGCGCACCGCTAGGTCGCCATCATTGGTCAGAAGGAGGATGCCAGTCGTGTTGCGGTCTAGTCGACCGATGGGGTAGATGCGCTCGGTGCAAGCGTTGTGCACGAGGTCCATGACGGTGCGTCGCCCCTCGGGATCGGTAAGCGTGGTGACACAGTTCTTCGGCTTGTTGAGCAGTACGTAGACCTTAGCCTCTAGTGTGATGGGCTTGTCATCGACCATCACTTGGTCGGTCGGTAGCACCTGCGAGCCTAGCTCGGAGACGACGGAGCCATTGACCTTGACACGTCCGGCAGTGATGTACTGATCTGCTGTGCGACGTGAGCATAGTCCAGAGTTGGAGAGGAACTTATTGAGTCGTATCGGTTCGCCAGCCTCGACTAGGGGAGAGGCGTAGCGTACAGGCTCGACAGGAGCCTTAGGCATGCGGGGCTTAGCTTCGCTCTTGCGCTGCTTGTTAGGACGCTGACCAGCGTTCCTGCGAGGAGCTGCGGAGCGCTTATCTTTACGATCCGTTGCATTGGGCCCTCTCTTGCGTCGTGGAGATGAGGTGCCAGCCTCTTCGCTATGTGCTTTAGGGCGGGTAGCCTTGCCTCTCTGCTTGGCGTATGGGTATATGACAGGGTCCTCCTGATTGCCATCGCCAACAACAGACATCGGTGTCACGGCTTTGTGAAAACTCCGCTCTCCAGTATGTTGCTCGTCGAAGTTATGTCTTCGCTCTAAAGCTTTCTCAGCATTGATGTTGCGGGGCTTGACCATCTCGGAAGCATCTATGTTGCGATGCGTTACGGTGGCACTCTCCTCACCACTGACCTTGACACGGATCAAGGCCTCGCTGCTAGTGGGGCGTGCTATGCGTTGACGTCTGCGCTTGCCAGTAGATGCGGATGTGGGCACCTCGGCAGATGAGTCTGCAGAGGAACTCGTCTTGTGCTGTGCCTCTGATGTAGGATTGCTGTCTATAGACATGAAGCTGTTTGATGACTACACAACAGGCTTAGTGTGTTGCGTGGTATATTTTGTATCAAGGGGACTCTGTCGCTGTTCAAACAGTGCCAACAGGCTTTCCCTCGTATCTGACTAACTGTGGATCTTCCTAGTAGATCGAGCTACGACAAAGGTACTAATTTATTAGCAGACTAGAGCCCTACGTAGTTGTGCGGAGTGATCTGACGAAGCTCCTTTTTGACCTCCTCGGCAACCTCCAGGGTGTCGATGAAGTGGGCGATCGTCTCTTGGCTTATCTCCTCACCTGTGCGGGTCAGTGCCTTGAGCGTCTCATAGGGGTGCGGATAACCCTCACGGCGCAGGATCGTCTGGATAGCTTCGGCGACCACGGCCCAGTTGCAGTCGAGGTCATGAGCGATGCGCTCGGGGTGGATGACTAGCTTGCCAAGACCCTTAGAGAGACTACTGAAAGCTATCAGCGTGTAGCCCATCGGGACGAGCTGATTGCGTATCACCGTTGAGTCGGTCAGATCACGCTGTAGACGAGATATGGGGAGCTTAGAGGCTAGATGCAGAGCCACGGCATTAGCTAGCCCGAGGTTGCCCTCAGCATTCTCAAAGTCAATAGGATTGACCTTGTGAGGCATGGCACTGGAGCCGACCTCTCCTGCCTTGATCTTCTGCCCGAAGTAACCCATAGAGATGTAGCTCCAGAAGTCTCGAGCCAGGTCAATGAGGATCGTGTTGATACGCGCCGTCGCCTCAAAGAGGGCAGCGAGGTTGTCGTAGTTAGAGATCTGCGTCGTGTACTGCTCGCGCTCTAGCCCTAGTGATGTGAGGAAGCTATTACCAAAAGCGACCCAGTCAATGGTGGGGTAGGCTACATGGTGCGCATTAAAGTTGCCCGTAGCACCGCCAAACTTGCCCGTGATAGGCACCTGCTCTAGAGCTTTGGTCTGCTGCTCCAAGCGATAGACGAAGACCATGATCTCCTTGCCCAGACGTGTGGGGCTAGCGGGCTGACCATGTGTGCGAGCCAGCATAGCGACATCGTGCCACTCATTGGCGAGCTGACGCAGCTGCTCGATGAGCTTCTGGAGCGTGGGGAGATAGACCTCGTGCAGTGCCTCGCGCAGCATCAGCGGGAAGGCGGTATTATTGACATCTTGCGATGTTAGTCCGAAGTGGACAAACTCCTCAATCTCCTCTAGTCCCAGCTGAGGTAGATGACGCTTGATGTAGTACTCGACAGCCTTGACATCATGATTGGTCGTAGCCTCGATATCCTTTACCTCTTGTGCGGCCTCTGTAGACCACTCTTTGTAGAGCTTTCTGAGAGCCTCTTGCTTAGACTCTGGGAGGGCTTTGCTCAGTGCGGGTATCGCTTGGGTTAGCGCTATGAGGTACTCCACCTCGATACGTACACGGTAGCGGATGAGTGCCGACTCGGAGCTATATGCTGCTAGGGGAGCCGTCTTGCTCGCATAGCGCCCATCTAGAGGTGAGATTGCTTGAAGAGCTGACATACTATATTATGGATTGAAGAGTGTTGTAAGATGACAGAAAGGAGTGTGTCGCCACACTAAGTCTGCTACAGCTGGCGCCGTCTGCTGACCATAGCCATAGCGACTCGATAGAAAATCGCTTAATGACTAGACGCAAGACTCAAGATCGTGATGTCATCAAGGAGACATCGTGCGTCCTGTGTCTTGCGCCTAGGCTTTATATTAGAGCCCGTTGTTTAGCCTCTAGCCTTTTCGCAGATAGACTTAAAGGCTTCGGGATTGTTCATAGCGAGGTCAGCGAGGACCTTACGATTGATCTCAATCCCCTGCTTGTGTAGGGCACCCATCAGTGTAGAGTAGGTCATACCCTCTAGACGTGCAGCAGCATTGATACGCTGTATCCATAGAGCGCGGAAAGAGCGCTTCTTGTTCTTACGGTCACGGTAAGCATAGGTGAGACCCTTCTCCCAGCCATTCTTGGCTACGGTCCAGACGTTGCTGCGGGCACCGATGTATCCGCGTGTTAGCTTGAGTATTCTTTTGCGCTTAGCTCGTGAAGCGACGTGATTTACTGATCTAGGCATTTCTTGTGTCGATTAGTGTGTTTGATAAATACGTACTAAACTCTGTTGAGTCCTCGATTAAAGGTTGAGCATCTCCTTGACGCTCTTCTCATTGTGTGGATCCACGAGAGCGGTGTAGGTAAGGTTGCGCTTACGCTTCTTGCTCTTTTTGGTGAGGATGTGACTCTTGTACGCATGCTTACGCTTGATGCGTCCGCTACCTGTCAGGAAAAAACGCTTCTTAGCGCCTGATACTGTCTTCTGTTTAGGCATTTTGTTTGGATTTTGAATTGTGTGAAACTATTGTTAGATGCACCCTCCTGACCAACTACCTAGAGGCACGCCTATGCCTGTTTGGATAGTCTGCTACGCACGGAGCATAGCTGGTAGGGTAGGTGACTTTACTTACTCATGAATGTGTCTATACTGTGACTACTCGTCATCGTTCTTCTCAGAGGCATTTTGATCAGACAGCTCCTCGCTGGTCTGCTTAGGCTCCTTCTTCTTACCCTTGGCAGAGGCTGGCTTGGGGGCTAGCATGATCGTCATGCGTTTGCCCTCCAGCACGGGCATGTTCTCGACACGAGCCAAATCCTCTAGGTCGTTGGCAAAGCGTAGGAGAAGTATCTCGCCCTGATCCTTAAAGAGGATGCTGCGACCACGGAAGAAGACGTACGCCTTGACTTTAAAGCCCTCCTTGAGGAAGCCCTCGGCGTGACGTAGCTTGAAGTTGTAGTCGTGATCATCCGTCTGAGGTCCGAAGCGGATCTCCTTGACGACCACCTTAGCCTGCTTAGCCTTCTGCTCCTTCTGTCGCTTCTTCTGCTGGTAGAGAAACTTCTGGTAGTCAGTCACACGACATACGGGCGGCTCCGCATTCGGAGAGATCTCCACAAGGTCTAGCCCCTGCAGCTCGGCTATACGACGAGCTTGCTGGATAGGGTAGACCCCCTGCTCTACATTGTCACCGACGAGACGTACCTCACGATGAGGTATCTGCTCGTTGATCCGGTTCGGTTGCTCTTTGATGGGTGGACGTCTGAAATTTCTACTGTTTGCCATTCGTCTGCAATTAGCAGTTAGTGATTCGTTAGCAGTGTGCTAGGTTGGGGTTATTTGATCTAGTGCTTAGATTGATATGACTTATCTTTCTTGAGATAAATGACCGATGACTACCCTCTAGCATTCATCTGACTCTCTATCTCCTGAAGGATATGCTCGGCAAAGGTACTAATTTTTTCTGTACCTGCATCACCCTCGCCCTGCTTACGCACTGATACCGTGCCATCGGCCTGCTCCTGCTCACCGACGATCAGCATGTAGGGGATGCGCTTGAGCTCATTGTCCCGTATCTTGCGACCCACCTTCTCGTTGCGGTCGTCAACGGATACGCTGATGTCTTGCTCGCTCAGGGCTGCTGCTACCTCATAAGCGTAATCGTTGAAACGCTCCGAGACAGGCAGTATGACCACTTGGTCGGGTGCCAGCCATAGAGGGAACTTGCCCGCCGTGTGCTCTATGAGTACCGCTACAAATCGCTCCATAGAGCCAAAGGGTGCGCGGTGTATCATCACCGGGCGGTGCTTCTGATTGTCCTCGCCTGTGTACTCTAGGTCAAATCGCTCGGGTAGGTTGTAGTCTACCTGGATCGTACCCAGCTGCCAGCGTCTACCGAGAGCATCCTTGACCATAAAGTCAAGCTTAGGACCATAGAAGGCAGCCTCGTCGTACTCGACATGGGCTGGTAGACCAGCCTCCTGACAAGCCTCGATGATCGCTTGCTCAGCACGATCCCAGTTCTCTTCGCTACCGATGTACTTGCTACGGTCAGTCTGACTACGTAGAGAGATCTGCGCCTCAAAGTTCTCAAAGTCTAGAGCCTTAAAGATGATGAAGATAATGTCCATCACCTTGAGAAACTCCTCCTTGACCTGATCAGGACGGCAGAAGATGTGTGCATCGTCTTGCGTAAAACCACGTACACGCGTCAAGCCGTGTAGCTCACCGCTCTGCTCGTAGCGATAGACCGTGCCAAACTCAGCCAGACGTACCGGCAGATCTCTGTAGGAGTGCGGCTTGAGCCTATATATCTCGCAGTGGTGAGGGCAGTTCATCGGCTTTAGCATGAAAGCCTCACCCTCCTGAGGAGTCGTGATCACTTGAAATGAGTCAGCACCATACTTAGCATAGTGACCGCTCGTCTTGTAGAGTTCCACATTGCCAATGTGAGGCGTCATCACCTGCTGGTAGCCGTAGCGCTTTTGGATACGCTTGAGGAAGTCCTCGAGCTTGAGTCTCAGCTGCGTACCACGTGGTAGCCATAGAGGCAGCCCCTGTCCGACACGCTGTGAGAATGCAAAGAGCTCTAGCTCCTTACCTATCTTGCGGTGGTCACGCTTCTTCGCCTCTTCGAGCAGTGCGAGATACTCATCGAGGAGCTTCTTCTTGGGGAAGGTGATACCATATATACGAGTCAACTGCTTACGCGTCTCATCGCCGCGCCAGTAAGCGCCAGCCACGCTCAGTAGCTTGACCGCCTTGATAGGCGCTGTAGAGGGAAGGTGCGGTCCACGGCAAAGATCCGTGAAAGCACCCTGCGTATAGGTCGTGATGGTGCCATCCTCTAGATCGTTGATCAGCTCTAGCTTGTAGCCCTGACCCGTTTTCTTGAAGAAGTCCAAAGCATCGCTCTTAGAGATCGACTTACGCTCGAGCGTCTCCTTGCGACGCGCCAGCTCCAGCATCTTAGCCTCGATCTTCGGCAGATCCTCCGACTTGATCACCTCGTCACCAGTATCTATATCATAGTAAAAGCCCGCCTCGATAGCAGGTCCTATGCCAAACTGTACGCCAGGATAAAGCTCCTGTAGCGCCTCCGCCATAAGGTGAGCTGAGGTATGCCAAAAGGCATGCTTGCCGCCCTCGTCCTCCCACTTGAGGAGCTTGATGTGGGCATCATGCATCAGCGGTGTACGCACATCTATGAGCTTGCCATCGCACTCGGCTGCTAGGACCTCTTGCGCCAGTCGCTCGCTGATGCTATTCGCTATATCTAGCGGGGTCACCCCCTGCTTCATTTCCTTCACACTGCCGTCGGGTAGTGTGATATGTATCTGATCAGACATAAGTGGTGTGTTGTAGTCGACTATATAATAAGGAGACTCTTGCTCGCAGCAATCATCTCAAAAAAGGTATATACGCCACAAAGGTACAAAAAAAGCTTTCACTCTCCACCCCGCAAAGGACGCACGCACTCCCGCGGAGCGTCTGTCTTCGAAGCGGCCGTGACGTACGGACGCACGGTCGGACGTGTTACGATTTGTATGGGCGCACGGTCTGTGCGTCCGTCCCCGTTAAAACCTTGACGCTGTAACCTTTGACACAACGGACGCATAGCCCGTGCGTCCCTGTCAATGGTTACGGAGTTATGCATTGTGCCAAAGTGTGGCGTCGTCTCGTAGGTGCGAGCGAATCTTTAGCGGGTTGCACGTGTCGACTTGGCTACCTATATATAATGTGGTAAATAGCCCGGAAGGGTCGTCCCATACTGATGGGACGAAAATATCTCACCCCGTGTGGAACGAAAAAATCCCAAGGGGGGGGGATTTCAAAATCCCCTCGGAGGGACGAAAAGATCCGGGATCTTGAAGTATCCACGTGGAAAATGAGAAGTGCCCACGTAGGGGCGAAATAAAACTTCGGAAGAATCAAATGAAACTTCGAAGGAGTTTTTTCTTTCCCACGTGGAGAATAAAAAAATATCCACGTGGAATTTGAGATTTCTCACGTGGATATTGAATTAGAGGTTGGACTTTAGAGGTTAGAGATGTGATACCTACGGTGGGGATCACGTCTCGTCGGTTTAGCCGACTTGCTTTAGCTCAGCCCCTCGATGACGCCATCGACGATGTCCATGTGGACGGCTTGTGGCTCCTTGGGTAGTCCAGGCATACGCATGATGCTGCCCATGATGACGACGATCATCTCAGCACCGCTGTTGAGGACGATGTCCTCGACCTTCATGTCGAAGTCGCGTATGTCTCCATAACCCTTGGGATCTGCCGAGAAGGAGTACTGCGTCTTGGCGATGCAGATAGGGTAGCGCTCCATGTTGAGCTCGTGGATGCGAGCAAGCTTCTTCTCCGCCTTGCTACTATAGGTGACGTTGGCAGCACCGTAGATGCGCTTAGCAATGTGCTCGACCTTTGTCTTGACAGGTTCACTGAGCTCGTAGACGTGATCGATAGGCTCTGAGGGATGCTCCTCGATGGTCTTGACGACCAGCTCAGCCAGCTCGGTAGCACCCTTGCCACCCTCGCTGTAAGCGTTGTTGATCGCAAAGCCGCAGCCTAGGACCTGCTCGCAGTGATTGCGTACGATCTCGATCTCCTCGTCGGTGTCGGAGGCGTAGCGGTTGAAAGCGACGATGACCGTCTGTCCGAAGTTGTGTAGGTTGTGCACGTGACGATCCAAGTTAGCAAGTCCCTTACGGACACCCTCTATGTCCTTCTCGTAGATTTGCTTCTCGTTGACATCGCCATGCATCTTAAGACCCGCGAGGGTAGCGACGATAACTGTCAGCTTGGGCGTGATACCAGCCACACGGCACTTGATGTCTAGGAACTTCTCCGCACCGAGGTCGGCACCGAAGCCTGCCTCCGTGATCGTGTAGTCGCAGCAAGACATAGCCATCTTAGTTGCGATGATCGAGTTGCAGCCGTGAGCGATATTGGCAAAAGGTCCGCCATGGATGAAGGCGGGCGTCCCCTCGGTGGTCTGTACGAGGTTAGGCTTGATGGCATCCTTCAGGAGGATGGTGATAGCGCCTCCGATGCCTAGATCCTTAACGCGAAATGGCTCCTTAGCTTTGGTATAGCCGAGGAGGATATTGTCGATACGACGGCGCAGGTCGTCAAGGTCAGATGCCAGGCAGAGGATTGCCATGATCTCACTTGCAGGGGTGATATCGAAGCCAGTCTCCGTGGGGACGCCATTGCCGACGCCACCTAGACCGGTGATGCAGTTACGCAGTGAGCGATCGTTGACGTCGAGGACGCGCTTCCAGAGCACCTCGGAGAGTCCCTCGCAGCTATTTCTATTCTGATAGATATAGTTGTCTAGGAGTGCGGTGATCATGTTGTGCGCCGAGGTGATGGCGTGAAAATCGCCGGTGAAGTGGAGGTTGATGTTCTCCATGGGTAGCACCTGTGCGTATCCACCACCTGCGGCACCCCCCTTCATACCGAAGCAGGGACCGAGCGAGGGCTCACGAAGAGCCACGGCGGCACTCTTGCCGATCTTGTTGAGTCCTAGAGCGAGACCGATGGAGACGGTGGTCTTACCGACACCGGCTTTGGTCGGTGTGATAGCGGTCACGAGGATGAGGTTGCTCTGAGCTATCTTGTCAGGGTCCATGCGCTCATGCGAAACTTTGCCGATGTAGTGCCCGTAGGGCTCTAGTTCTTGATCTGTGATGCGGAGCTGGTGAGCGATCTCCTCAATGGGCTTGAGCTGGCACTCACGAGCTATCTGAATATCTGATTTCATTGTGGTACTATGTTAGTGTATGAAGAAAGAAAGGCACCCCCTACAGGGTCAGGTAGACCACTATAGACGACGCCCTAAGGAAGTGATATTAAGAGCCGAAAGCCGGACTCGAACCGGCGACCTACTCATTACGAATGAGTTGCTCTACCAACTGAGCTATTTCGGCGTCTCATTGACAGTGCAAAAGTACAACAAACTTTTGATACTACAAAACTTTTGGCGAGATAGAGATCCCGCGCATCCAGAGTCAAAGCCAGACGAGTAACTATTTTGTAGGGACGTACGGGTGTGTCTAGTGGAAGGGCGTCCGTTGTCGAATGATCTTAACGATGTAACCTTTGACGAGGACGGACGCACGACCGTGCGTCCCTACAAATCGTAACATGTGTCGTCGCTACTCGTATCGATGTTGACAACTTAGTCGACGAAGTGGAGTGAGAGAAGATTCTAATTAGAAAACTTATCGGAGATGTCGTTTTTGCAAATAGCTAAACAACAGTTTGTTGCGAATTTGTTTTGGACAACTTTTCAACAGTTGTTGATTTAGAAGTTGTTTTATTTGGTCGTCTCGTTGGAAAGCTGTAATATTGCACTCGCAATAAACGAGGATGTTTTACGCCGCCCGTCTTTCGTCCGTTTGCAATCTCATAATACTGATAGGGTGTACTAGTGCACATCGCCTAGTCACTGGGAAACTGGTGCAAGTCCAGTACAGAACCCGCTGCTGTAATTCTCGCTATAGAGGAGGATCATATATCCACTGTCTATATAAATAAGATGGGAAGGAGATCACTCCAAGCAGGGCTACGCTACACACAGCCTAGTCCCGACGAGATAAGTCAGAAGACCGACCCGAGTAGACGGAGATAGCACGAGAGAAGGAAGATACGTGAAGGTCCTCACATTACTTTCGGGAATTGAAGTATGACAACAACTATCAAGCAAATCATCAAGCGGGATGGGCTGCAAGAGCCGTTTACCCCGTCCAAGATTGAGAACGCCGTTCTCAAAGCCTACATCGCCACAGGTCAGACAGAGTGTCTCCAAGAGGCGAAAACTGTTACCATGGGTGTGCTAGCGCGCATCGAGCAGGAGGTCATTTCTGTCGAGGAGGTGCAGGACCTCGTCGAGAGCGAGCTCATGAAGGTGCAGCCCGAGGTGGCTAAGCGCTACATACTCTATCGTGAGTGGCGCAACACAGAGCGTCAGAAGAAGAGCGAGCTAAAGCGCAACCTCGACGGCATCGTGACCATCGACAGTAACGATGTCAACCTGAGCAACGCTAATATGAGTAGTCACACGCCTGCAGGGCAGATGATGACCTTCGCCTCAGAGGTCTCTAAGGACTACACCTACCGCTACCTGCTCCCCACTCAGTACGCTGAGGCGCATCGTCGCGGAGACATACATATCCACGACCTCGATTACTACCCCACGAAGACGACAACCTGCATCCAGTACGACCTGGCGGATCTGTACGAGCGAGGCTTCCACACGAAGAATGGTAGCATCCGCACGCCTCAGAGCATACAGAGCTATGCGACACTGGCGACGATCGTCTTCCAGACGAACCAAAACGAGCAGCATGGCGGGCAGGCGATACCAGCCTTTGACTTCTTCATGGCACCTGGGGTCTACAAGACTTTTCTCAAGCATGTGGCCGACACGACACGTCTATTCCTCCACTGCCAGGGTGCTACGGATCTGCCCACCGTACGAGAGATACGAGAGCTGGCAGAGCAGCATCTGGATAGTATCGTACCGACCTCGACAGCGGTGACGAATCTGTGCCAAGCTCTGGGCCAGCGGGTCAATAAGGAGATACCTCGCAAAGAGGTGGTCTACTTGATCAACCAAGCGATAGAGCGCACACGTCGTGACACGCATCAAGCGATGGAGGGCTTCATACACAACCTCAACACGATGCACTCACGAGGAGGCAATCAGGTGGTCTTTAGCTCGATCAATTACGGTACCGACACCTCGGCCGAGGGACGTATGGTGATCGAGGAGCTGATGAAAGCAACGACTGAAGGGCTAGGCGTAGGTGGAGAAGTGCCAGTCTTCCCGATACAGATCTTTAAAGTCAAGGATGGGGTCAACTACTCCGAGGCGGACTTTGACCGTGCGATGAAAGACTTCGACAGTGCCGTGGCTGGAGAGATAGAGTTTGAGACGCCAAACTTTGACCTCTTCCTGAAAGCTTGCGAGACGACGGCAAAGGCGCTTTTCCCCAACTTTGTTTTCCTTGATACGCCCTTCAATCATAGTGATGAGTGGGATGCCAATGACCCGCTGCGCTACCGCCATGAGATTGCGACGATGGGATGCCGTACGCGTGTCTTCGAGAATATCAATGGTCCTCGCACCTCAATAGGTCGTGGCAATCTCTCCTTTACGACGATCAATCTACCGCGCCTAGCGATCGAGGCGATGCGCTATGCTAAGGAGCAGATGGGTACGAAGGAGGATATAGGCAAGATGCGTAGCATAGCGATCAATAAGCTCTATACATCGATACGTGAGATGGCTCAGCTCGTGGGCGAACAGCTACACACGCGCTACGAGTTTCAGGCGACAGCCTTGGCACGTCAGTTCCCCTTTATGATGGGCAATGATGTCTGGAAGGGTGGGGGAGCTCTGCGTCCCAACGATCCCGTGGGTCACGTGATAGACAGCGGCACGCTCGGCATCGGCTTCATCGGTGGGCACAACGCTATGTGCGCCATCTACGGTGAGGGACACGGCACCAACGAGGATGCTTGGCACACGCTCTACCACTGTGTCGAGATCATTGGTGAGGTAGCACAGGAGTTCAAGGAGCGCTATCACCTCAACTACTCCGTACTAGCCACTCCAGCTGAGGGGCTCTCAGGCCGCTTCACACGCCTCGACCGTAAGCGCTACGGGGTCATCGAGGGGGTTAACGATAGAGCATACTATGTCAACTCCTTCCACATCGATGTCAAGGAGGAGATACGCATCGCGGATAAGATACGTCTGGAGGCGCCCTTCCACGCACTCACACTGGGAGGACACATCACCTATATAGAGCTCGATGGCGAGGCTAAGAAGAATGTCAAGGCAATTGCCAAGATTGTCAAGCTGATGCAAGACAACCACATCGGCTACGGCTCGATCAATCACCCGATAGATACTTGTCGCGAGTGTCACTACAAGGGGGTCATCTATGCTAAGTGCCCGATATGTGGTGGCGAAGACATACTACGTATGCGTCGCATCACGGGCTACCTGACGGGCGACCTCGCCTCGTGGAACTCTGCCAAGCGTGCCGAGGAGGCTGATCGCGTCAAGCATCACTAGTCTGATTTCTCTCGGATGAACGTCCTCAAGGTCATACCCGAGACCATCCTCGACGGTGATGGGATACGCTGCTCGATCTACTTAGCAGGCTGCTCCCATCACTGCCTGGGGTGTCACAACCCTGAGAGTCACAATCCGCTCGTAGGGACGCCCCTTACGGAGGCATACCTGCAGCAGATCATCGACGACATCAACGGCAATCCCCTCCTCGACGGCATCACGCTGAGTGGAGGGGATCCGATGTTCTGTCCTGAGGAGCTGCTCACGTTGCTCCAGCGTCTCAAGCGAGACACGGGGCAAGAGATCTGGTGCTACACGGGCTACACGCTCGAGCAGATCGAGCAAGACCCCACACGCGCTCCGCTACTAGACTACATAGATGTACTCGTCGACGGACGCTTCGTGCAGAGTCTCTACGACCCCCAACTCCCCTTCAGAGGTAGCTCCAATCAGCGCATTATAGCACTGCACAAAGAGTCTGCTCAATAGCTTTTGATAGATATGGGTCTACATTGGTCAGAATAGTATCTGTCTCAAAAAGAACTGGAACGTCGATCTTGACACCTCTCCCATTCATTGGAAAGTAGTTTGAGTCCAAGACCCCTAAGCCTGTCAAGAAAGTCATGACTCCTCCTGGGAATTCGTATAAATGTACGTTCCCATTCGCTCCAGATGAAGAAGTTCCTACAGTGATGGCTTTGGGGTTCTTTTGTAGCATCATGCAGAGATACTCTGAGAAGCTTTCGGTCTGGTTGTCTACGATTAGAATAACATTGCCCTTGTAATAGAGTTCACTGCCTAGATGCTGAGGCCCGGGCACATACTTAAACTCTCCTGGCCGCTGACTGTCAGGGTAGACTATGTATGAGAAGTTTTCAGTTTGGGGGATAAAGCACTTAGATAGTTCCCTAAAGGACGATGGATATGGATAGCATCTTAGGTCAAGGATAATGTATTGGGCATTGCAAACTTGACGATAAAAGCTCTCCACATTGTCTTGCTTTGCTGATGCCAAATGCCAGTAAGCAACCGAGTCGTTAAGCCACTGAGGCTTCATTTTACCCTCTTCCTCTAGCTTCAGAGAGTTGAAGTAATCCATATGTTCGCTTCTCTCCTTAACTTCTAAAGTGTCCTTGTTCCGTCGGATCTTCAAGACGAAGCTCTCTTTAGGAGTTGACAAAATTGCATTATTGAGAAACTTATCTCGAGTTGAAGCATTGCTCGCAGAGACAAAAAGAGCAAGACTATCACTTAGGTGTTTTATGGGGATGGAGTTTACCGATAGGACTTCATCCCCTATTTTTACATTGGTGGGATAGTTGGCTGATCTCTTACTGTACACAAACCATCTCCCCGATAGAGATCTCATCCTAAACCCAGCCCTGCGCTCTCCGAATAGAAGCGTATCCATTGCTGTCGAGTGAGACGCATGAGAGTCATTCAGTCTTGCGGTGATATAGCGGATTGCCTTGTGGTAATCAACAATGCTCTCTGCATATAAAAACATAGGGATAGCCTGTTGCAAGGACAAGTCCCAAGGCTGTTCTAACAACTGCCTGTTTGGATAGAAGTAATAGACAAAAGAGTAGAAGTCAAAGAGCCCGATAAGACGATTAAGAGGATTGCGCCAATCAAGATCTCGATAAGAGTCTCTCCTCCTTATGAGTCCATCAGGTTTGTTGTCAGTGGCAAAGCTCGCACTAGTCTTATCTATCTGAGTGTAAGCGTGAGCGAGCCGACCGAGGAGCATCTTGCTTTCTTGAGTCAGATCAGAAGACTCTCGCACCCATCCTTCTTCACTTATCGCAAAGAGACTATCAGCATTTGTCTCCCCTCCTATGCGTGCCAGCTCTGTACTTAATGCTTGCTGTAGTTTGTCATTAAAACTTTTGATAGAGACATTCTCCTCAACCACCTTCTGCAATATGGGGTAGAGCAGTTCACGAGCATAGTTCTCTTTATAAGATGTCGATTTGTACTCAATTAGTCCATATATCTTTGCTGTATAAAACAGCTCTCTTTCTCTCTCTGAAACCATACTATCTGGCAAACAGACAGGATGATTAGCCATCCTATAGACTGGATCTATAGGAGAAATACTTGCCTCAAAAGAGGTCTCAAGAAGTCGGACATAACGAACGATCCCATACCCTAAAAGGATGAGAACGAAGAAGACAACAACAAACCAAAATAGATACTTCGGTCTCTTCACGAGTAAAATAGTAAGAAGATTATACGGAGCGAATACGTGAGATAAGCACTATGTGCATTCTTATATTCACTGCAAATGTACTTGTTTTAAGTGGATCTGACACGATGTAGAAGCCTCTCTCTTCTAGGGAAAAATCGTTAAACATCGAATAGCTAAAGAATGGAATGTACGCGCAGACCATAGCTGATGCATTATAATAGCTCCGCTTAACGACCTGCTAGGAATAGCGTGTTAGATGAGTTCATTATATAATGTATCAGCCGTGTCTTAGCGTTTTGTTGTTTGCAAAAAGAAAACTATCTTTGCAACATAGCGGTTGTTTCATCCTCTGGTACAAGGTGTTGAATCAGCGGGAGACTTCAACAAGATATCTAACAAGCGCGAAGATACAGGCATACAAGACAAACCAACAATACTAACTTCTAAGCTTTATAATTATGAGACATACGACATGGTTATGCGCTTTGCTCCTATTCCTGCTACCACTCGTGGCAAAGGGACAGCAGCAGGTGACGCTGGACAAATCTCAACAAGAGATCGCAAAGGTCATAGAGACCGTCATGCACCTATCTGAGCAGGAGGCAACACTGGCTCAGGCAGATGCTACGACACGTAGGGCTGTCGAGGTGGTGCGAGCCCTCACTGGCCAAAAAGAATACAGTGAGAAGAGGGCTACAGACCTAGCCTCTGCACTCACGCTTGAAAACAATCACATCGTAATCCTCCCTAAGTATCAGCGTCCAACAGAGGGTGCCACGTGGGATGGCGTATCCCTAGCGGAATTCGTGAAGGCGATAGACGACTTTCGCACTGCAGCACTAACTAGTCAGCCATAATTGACTGTGTAGTCTGCATCTTTCGCTCTTATCCTTCTAGAAACTGTCGCTTGTAGTGGCAGTCTCTAGACTTTTTTTAGCGACCTATTTGTTTCCAAATGAGCCTCTTTTACGGAGAATATCAGGAAAACCTTATTGCCCACTCCAAAATGTCTGGAGTGTAGCCTGCCCTGAAACGCAGATGCCCTCCCCTAGGGCTGACGCATTATAATCGCTCTGTCAGTAGCTACACACGAGCGACAAGCAAGACATAGGTGAGGTCACTATATATAGTGTGTCAGCCATGGATTGGCTGTTGGCTGTTAGCTATTGGCTGTTAGCTATCGGAA
>OLQA01001897.1_pt1 | contig 17367 bp, 11 predicted proteins | sample 1673151 | NCBI WGS metagenome assembly OLQA01 (sample SAMEA3136760, study PRJEB25190) | human gut metagenome | biome: human gut; feature: human-associated habitat; material: faeces | place: Austria | collected 2013 | reverse complement strand
GTTATTATACAGACATTAAAAATCCCACTGTTTAAAGCTTTGTCCATAAGTGCAACTGGCATAACCATATCTGAATACTTATCTATATTTTCACACTCGGCATATGAATATATCCCATTTAGTGCAAGTTCAACTGATAACATCTGCCATGCTGACATTTTCTTATCTGTTCCTGTCACACTTCCAATCATAATAAGTTTTTCCCTTGCTCTTGTCATAGCAACATAGAGAAGTCGCATTTCCTCTGATATAAGATCTTTCTTAACCTTTTTCTTAATGGACTCTTTAATTACAGTTCTATATTTAACTCTTGTGTCTTTATCAACAACATCAAGGCCTATGGCATCATCTGAGACAATGACCTTACTTCTGTTGTCAGTCATGTTAAACATTCCTGTCATATTTACAAGAAATACAACAGGGAACTCAAGTCCCTTAGATTTGTGAATAGTCATAAATCTTACAACATCATCATTTTCATCTATTACACTTCCTGAACCAATCTCTATATCATCCTTTATAATTTTCTCGATATATTTTAAGAACTGGAACAGACTGTTATAGTTTGACTTTTCAAATGACAACGCATTACTAAGCAAGAAGTTTATATTAGCAATTCTTATTTCAGGAGATTCCAGATTACTTATAAAATCAAAATATCCCGTGCTGTAAATAATATTCCAGATAAGATCATGAACACCGTCAGTAAGAAGCATTTTTCTGTACTTTTCCACTCTCTTAAGAAATGTTCTTATCTTTTCCTGAATGGCTGTATCCGGGCTATCTGTGTTTTTCTGAGCACCAGTATCCACTTCCATGTCTTTCTGAATGGACACATCTTCTTCCACACCTTCCTGAATATGTGGGTCTTCATACTCCCCAATGTAATTAAGAAGAGATTCGTATAAACCAAGTTCCGGTGAAAATGATTTTATAATTGCTGCTTCAGTCTGTGTAAATCCGCCAAAATAACCTGTCATGGCACCCATAAGAGGAATATCCTGATGAGGATTATCTATAACTGATAAAAGAGAAATAACCGGCTTAATCTCATATGTATCAAGAAAGCTTACTGAACTTTCCGCATATACTGATATACCCTCGTTCATCAGTATTTCCACATACTGTCTTGCTCTCGTATTATTTCTTGCAAGCAGAACAATATCCCTGTATTTTATCGGTCTGTATCTGCCCTCATCCTTGTCATAAACTAATGTATTGGAATCCATTAATTTTTTAATTTTATTGGCAATAAACAAAGCTTCTTTATGGATATTTTTCACACCGTTTTTTGCATACAGAATCGGATAGATCTCACATATGCCATTTTCACCGGCAAATGTCTCTCCCGGTACATTTTCATTTTCAGGAAATGATGCACTGCATACAAGCTCATCTCTTGCTGTATAATCCATGGAATTATATTCCCTGTTAAAGAGTGCTTTAAAGCAGGCATTTGTGCTGTCAACAACTCCCTGTCGGCTTCGGAAGTTATTCTGTAAAAGAACTGTTTCTCCGATGGATTCTTCATCATATTCCTTAAATTCTGATGAAAGATCACAATTGCTCTCTATACTGCACTTTGAAAGATCAAATGAGTCGTAAAATCCCATAAATATATCCGGCTTGGCACTTCTGAATCCGTATATACTCTGCTTTACATCTCCTACGATATATCTGTTACCGCTGCCATCCTTTGAAATAACACTGAGTATGGTCTCCTGAATATCATTACTGTCCTGATATTCATCCACCATAATTTCGTTATATTTTTCCTTAAGTGCAATGGCAATCTCACTTGGTTCACTTGTTCCGTGCTTTGCAAGTACTTCAAGAGCCAGATGTTCCATATCACTAAATGTAACAAGTTTCTTTCTCTTCTTTTCCTTATCTATTTTTTCGAAATATCTTTTAACCATGTTAAGAAGACTGTTTGTTACATTTATCTCGATATCTCTTATATTTTCACAAGCTTCATCCTTTAACTGCATTAAGAACTTATCTGACAATAGTTCCTTAATACTGTCTCGGATATCTTTATACTTATCCTTTGCTTCAGCCTCATAATCTTCCAGATTGCGCAGACTTGGAAATCTCTTAAATTCTATATTGTTAAGGATAAACTGAAGGCTTAGGTTAACATCCTCTGTCTCAAGGAAGCTATTAATCACGGACAGTTCTTCATATGCAAATGATTTAAGATCATTTAACTTTTCAGTTTCAGGCATTCGCTGTAAAAGGTTAACGGCTTCCTGATATCCGTTACTTACCTTTTTCTTGATATCATCAATATATGACTGTAAATGTACCTCATCAACATTGTCGTCTTCAGATCTGTATAAGCTCTCCAGCCATTCCTTAGGCCATGGCTTGGAAAGACCTGCCGTGTAGATTTTATCTAAAATGTCTTTAATATTTACTTTTCGTACATCACCATAGACTTCAATGAGATCAAATAAATCAGAATCATTTTCAAATGATAATTCATCAATTAACTCATCATAGGCATCCTGCTTTATAAGCTCCATTTCTGCCGCATCAGGAGTTCTGAAGCCCGGTTCAACACCTGCTTCCTCAAAATATGTTTTAACAATATCAAGACAGAAGCTGTCTATAGTTGTAATTTTAGCATCAAGCAATAAAACCTTCTGCTGGAGCAGTCTCTCCTTTAATGCAGTGTCATTATTCTTTATTGCTTCTGCGAGTTCATCATTTATCTTATTTCTGAGTCGTGTCTTCATTTCCGCTGCCGCTGCTTTTGTAAAGGTAACGACAACAATGTCATCCACGCTTATTCCTTCGTTAATTATCTTATTACATATTCTCTCAACGAGAACCGCTGTCTTACCTGAACCGGCAGCGGCTGAAATCAGGAGATTATGGCCTGAGTTATTAATAGCTTCGAGCTGAGCATTTGTCCATCTGTTACTCATTATTCTCTCCTTTTAATGTTATTAAACTAATAATTTCATCTGTTTTCATTTTGCTGCAGTTATTATATTTAAATGCCTTGTTGTCATATGAAAATGAACAGATATTGCCATAATCGCAATACTGACATGCGGTATTTTCCTTAGGATTCTTTACATCCGCAACCTGTTTTTTATATGGACGCGGTTCAATATCACCGTGCAATATTTTCTTACTTATGGATTTTATCTTTAAAACCTCAAAGTTTCTTGCTGCGACAAACTGCTCTGTGGACATCATAATCGCACTTGATTTGCTCATGGAGCCATCCTTTTTAAACTTCACTTTATCAATAAGATTACTTGTTTTTGCACGGTCCAGAAGCTCAATTATGTCGGGATCTGAATTAATGATTCCACTTAGAGAAAGTTCCTTCTGTATCTCAGTATCAACATCTGAGCTTACATTCTCATATTCAATAACAGGATCATTTATATGACTGATAAATACTCCCGCAGGAATGATTGTTTCGTCTTTGTATATGCTTTGAATCGCACCCTCAAGGTACATAATCATCTGAAGCTGTCTTCCGTCATAGACATCATTTAAATCAATATATCTGTTACCTGTTTTATAATCTATAACTCTGATATATTTATCATCTTCATTGGTACATATATCAATTCTGTCGATTATTCCACTGAATGAAATTCTGTCACCATTTTCCAGAGCCATATTGTACGAATAACCCTGCTCAAGCCTGTCAGGCATGAATCCTGAACCCTTTATCTGGGCAATGTTAGCCAGAAGACTTCTGTTAATACGGCTTTCCAGGCTTTTCTTAAGGAATAATCCCCTGTCTGTTTCAGTAAGGTATGAATATTTATCAAGTACGGAGCCAACAATATCTGATGTAAGTTTTACGGTTTCAGCATCAGATATATTTGCCAGATCAATATATCCGTCCCTTATTTTCTCCATGGATATTTGCATGATTTCATGTGCAAATACACCCATATCCATCTGATTAAATTCATATACTTCCCTTGGTTTAAGTTTCATTCCATAATTCAGGAAATGCATATGAGGACATCTTGCAAATGTTTCAAATCTGGATACACTTCCCTTAACAACACTATTGTAAAGTGCATCTGAAAGGAGAATATTTCTCTCATCAGGCACAATAAGTTCTCTGTTAAATGCATCAAGAATACTTTTTGCATTACTGCTTCCCGGTAAAATAATAGAATTCGCCTTAGGAATAATAATATTGGCACAGGCAGCTTCATTACTTACCCTTTCAGGATTTAGCGTAGGATACATGTCGCAGATTTCTTTTATTAAAAATGATGGGAAAAGGGAAGAACCACCCACATCCTTTTTTGTATATAAAATGTATAACTTATCAGAAGCTTTAGTTAACATAAGGTACATATAAAATCTCTGAATAAAGCTTCTTTCCTTTATGCTTGGTGAAAGACTAAGTCCTGCTTCTCTTTCAAGTCGTGATCGTTCGGAATCAGTAAGTATTCCACCATCAGAATGAGTCTTTGGAATACTGCCCTCATTTGCTCCTATGATAAATACAGCCTTTACATTACCGAGTCTGGTTCTCTCCATATCACCGATAATAACCTGGTCATTTGTAGGCGGTATTATACCTATGGCAAGACCTTCAAGAGCGGCAGCAAACATATCCATAAATCCGGATTTATCAACTTCCATATCTCCTAAAATATTTTTCATATTATTTAAAATATCAAATATTTTTTCTATGAGCTGGGTATTCTCAGAATGGGCAGATGGGTTTAATTCTTTTACAGAATCAATATATCTTTCTATTTTGTCATCCACATTGCTCTTATTTAGAAAATCAATAAAGCTCTCTGCCTTTTCACCTACGGTACCTGCGGCTTCAAACTTTACATCCCTGGAATCTATATTCAGAGTTACGGCCTTATCCGCCATTGCTCCCTTTAACATATTGATCTCAGACATAATACAGGCTCTTATTTCATTGAGTCTGTCTAAATCATAAAGCTCCCAGCCATGATTACCGGCACCACTTTCACTTCTAGCTGTATCTGCATTGGCGATGTTATCGGCATCAGTATAGCCATTGGCACTTTCTGCCTTTAAAGCGCTGTGGTCACGTCTCTCTTTTTCCTTCTTTGTACGTCTCTCCCACTCGCTGTTCCACTTAGTGTAAGTATTAATGCCCAGAGCAAGAGTATAGTTTTCTATTTTGAAAATATCTTCTTCCGAAATATCAAAAATGCCTGTTTTAATAAGTCCTATTATATTGTTGTAATTAAACTTCCCCATGGATAATTCGGAAATGTATCTCATATACTGAAGAAATTTATTATTATCAAGACCTGACTTCTCATCTATAAATATAGGGATGTTGTTGTCCCTCATAATCTTTTTTACGGATGGTGCAATGCCGTTAATGTCTCCTGCAACAACCGCAATATCCCTGTATCTGAATCCCTTATTTCGTGTCAGGTCATAGATTTCGCCTGCCACATACTTTAATTCTTCATCAACGGTATTTGTTTCCAGTATGCGGATATTTTCTGCTTTACCGTAAAATCTTTCTCCGTTATTTTTAAGGATATTCTTTTCAAGAAATACTAAATCTTTTCTTTCATCATATCTGACAGGATTTTCAAGAAAAACAGGTTCGTTAATTTCTACTTCATTTTCTTTTGCAATATCAGTTACATAGCAGATAATATCGTTACTCATAAAGAATAAATCCCCGATATTGTTGTGGCTCATGTTTCCGCTGTCTGCAGACATTGCATTGCGAAGGCTCTCGAACTCATTGGCAGTAACGGTAATATATACCTCTCTCGCCTTCTTAATGATTACTCTTAATAAATCGTACTGGGCAGGAGTAAATCCTGTATATCCATCAAGATATACTATGGAATCATCCATATAATCAGACTCTGACAGTCTCTTTGTAAATCCTGGTATAAGCTCTTCCAGAGTCATTGATTTATTGTCAGTTACGGATTCTTTAAATTTATCGTAGATGTAAGAAATATCAGATAACTTGTCTGAAAGCTTTTTATCAGAGATCTTAACAGATGCTTCTTTCAGCCTTTCGCTGTCTATTCCATACTGAAGAAGCTCTGAAATAACAGATTTCAATTCATCTGTCACCCCTCTTTTAAGTGCGGAATTGTTATATATTTTCAGGGCACACTTTCCCTCATTGATTATTTTTCTGATAAATATATTTTTTACTTCCTCATCAATGACAGGGATATTGCCACCGCCGATTTTATTTAATCCCTTATAGGCAAGTCGGTTAAAGCTGACTACATTAATGTTAATCAGTCCACCCGTACGGCTTTTTGATATAATCTGCTTTTCCGTCTCTAATGTGTACTGCTCCGGAACCATAATCTTAATACTGTCAGATTTGTTCACGGCTTTTTTGCAGGCAGAATCATATACAAATTGTGATTTTCCCGAGCCCGAAGGACCTATGATAAAAGTTACAGACATCTCTCATCCTTTCTGATACATTTGCAAATATCTTAATTATTTTAACACAAACTTTTGTTTTTATTAAACACAAGAACTTACCATGTATGCACATGTAAAACATGTAACACTCTCTTATACACACTTACGGGATAATAATAAATTCAAATTATTTTCCAATAAAAAAGGCCCCCTACCGATAATCGATAGGGGGGCTTTTTAGATAGTTACTTTTAGCCTGTTAGTTTGGAATATTAAATCCTAATCTGAAAATTATTCCTTTTCAGCCTTGATGGTTATTCCTTCCTGAACGATTGAAAGCTCATTACCTTTTACAGTATAAGGAACTGCTTCGACGTAAAAATATGATACGGATTGTCCTTGGAATTAATTTCCCTGAGTATAAGTGCCGCTGCAAAAAATGATGCAAATATAGCACATAACCAATAATATTTTCTTAACGAACTCAAAGGTGATGTCATTCAAATTTACCTTAAATCTCTAAAAATCCATTACAAAATGAGTCTTCCTTAGGACATTTGTTACGGAGTTTATTCTGAAATTCCATAAACCATGCCGTAATTTCCTCATGCCCCAATTTGCTGTGAATATCGATGATTTTACCCACTGTTTTCTCATCGAAAATGTCTAAGTCACCAAGCATTTTCACTGTTTTTATATCCTTATTTTCCACAAGCATATCCACAATGTCAAATATATTTTCTTTTATCTTCGTTCTAAGACCTGCATCCACAGACTCTTCAATATCCACAGGATATGTAAGTCTTATAACAATCATCTTAACTCTTTCCCCTGTAAGAGACTCCTTCAGTAAGAAATTATCCATAAATGTATAATCATACATTTTGCCATTCTTACCAAAACCTTCCTGCATATCCTCAAGTTCAAATCTGTTATCCTTGTAGAAATATATTCTCACATCTCCACCATTAAGATAAAAGTCGTGAATATATGATCCGTCAAATACTTCATTATGGATTTCAGTAACTGACACAGGAAGTGTAAGTTCATTTACAACAGAATCTGCAAAGCATCTGTATCCCAGTATGGCAGTTCCCTTTTTAACCGTATATCCCTTTGTCTTTGCAAATGATCTTACAAGTAAATATTTATTGTCTTCAAGTCTCTTAAATACCGCATTATTTTCCGCAAAGAAAACAGGGTTGTTCTCATCTATGATGACTTCTTCTATACCTGTGTCTCCGCCCGCAACATTTCCGTTATATGAAAGTGCACCCTCTTCGATAAATACAGTATTCTCCGGAATAATAAGAGTCTTTAAATATTTTGTAACTCTTAAAGCATTTTCCGCTATTCCGACAGCATCATCATTTAATATGTACTCAGTTCTCGTATCTGAAACATTTACACCTATGAGAACTTTGCCTATATGTTCACCGCTCTCGGAAATATAGTCATTTTCATAAATACCATAGCCGTCTGCACTATAGCGCTTGTTTCCGCTTGCATAAATGGCGCACTCGATTAAATCAGGTCTTACAAGCTCTTCTATGCCCTCAGGTATCTCTACACTTTCTATGGATGTGGCAGTAATAAAGCCCTCTCCAATGTATTTAACACTGTCTGGAATTGTTATCTCATGTAAGCTGACCATATATGCAAATGCGAATTCCTCAATTCTTTCAACAGTGTCAGGAATTACTATTTCTTCAATAAAAAGACCTTTCAGGTTGAAATTACCGGATGCTATGGAAGTAACCTTCTTACCATCTACTTCTCCCGGAATTTCCAATACCTTAAGTTCTTCCGGCACTTCCTCTGTCTTAATACCGTTTACGCAGATTTCTCTGTCATTTAAATCTATATGATCAAATTCTATGTTATTCATATATCTTTTTGTATCTTCCTAAATTTATTTCTGTTTCTGATTATACCATCTATAACTCTTAAACTTAACTAAGCATATATCGCAAAAAATTAAAAAATCCCCTTTATCAGTCTTTGATAAAGGGGATTTTTTAATTCTGTTTATAATTAAATGTCTGCGATTTCTTCAGATTCATCAATCATCTTTTCAAAGTTTTTGATATCTTCAAGTAATGCAGAATTTCTCTCATCAAGCATAAGCTTCTTGTTGTACTGGTAGTACTTGTCGCATCCGTTTTCAGCAATAAATCTTGCACCAGATCTGCTGATTGTAAGCTCTGTTACAAAGAGAAGCATTTCATTGCCATCGCCGTATGCCTTTTCAATAAATTCAAATGCATTGTTAAGCATGTTCTTAATATCAACAGCATTTGCCTTAACATTCTTAACCTTCTCATTGAACTGAGTCTGTAAATAGCTGAATGCAACTGAGCTGTCTACATCAATTCTTAATGCCTGTACAAGCTCCTCAACAAATGCCATTGCATACTTGTATTCTCTCTTGCCTTCAAGATCTAATACGCCGCCTGCAAGTCTCTGCTCATATTCCTTCTGGAGAGCTTCGTCAATCTCTGTAAGCTTGCTGATAATATTGTCATCCGCCTTAGTTTCCTTAACGTAGCCGAATAACTTCTTAAGACTTTCAAATACTTCTGTATTGTCACGCATCATAGGAATTAAGCCTTCAATCATAAGTCCTACAACAGTGATTCTCTCATCAAATGCAGCGTCATGTGCTCTTGAAACAGCCTTCTCATCTGCGCCATTTTCAAGAATAGACATAATACCGTAATCTGACTTGTACTTAAGATATAAGCTGTAATATGTTGCAAATTCGCCTGCTACACGCTTATTTCTGATGTACTGGCTGATAAGTGCCTCATCAACTGTATATCCCTTTTCTTCATAAAGGAATATAGCTTCTGAAAGGTCTTCCCATCCTCTGGCTGTAACATATGACTTACCGTCTACAGTTGTTTCGATAACATAGAAGTCACTGCCCTTAATATCAAGATATGTCTGAATAGAGTTGTGAATACCCTTCTTCTTTGCATATAGCTTCCATGTTTCAAGATCCGGTTCAGCTTCAATAACCTTAAGTCGGTCAAGAGTAACCACGTCAAATTCATGAACAGATCTGTTGTATTCAGGTGGGTTACCTGCAGTAACTACTACCCAGCCTTCAGGTACTCTGTGATTTCCGAATACCTTGTACTGAAGGAACTGAAGCATTGAAGGTGCAAGCGTCTCAGATACACAGTTAATTTCATCTAAGAAAAGGATACCTTCAAGCTTTCCTGTTGATTCTCTTGTCTCGTATACAGATGCAATGATTTCAGACATTGTATACTCAGATACGCTGTACTCTACACCGTCATAGTTCTTCTTTACAATGAATGGAAGACCAAGTGCTGACTGTCTTGTGTGGTGTGTCATTGAGTAAGATACGATTGCAATGCCAAGCTCATCTGCAATCTGCTCCATGATGGCTGTCTTACCAATACCAGGTGCACCAAGAAGGAAAATTGGTCTTTGCTTCTCAATTGGAATTTTGTAATTTCCAAGATTATCTTTTGCAAGATAAATATCGATTGACTGTTTAATCTGATTTTTAGCTTCTCTAATATTCATAATATATATAAGGGATAACCCCATATCCTCCGTTTAAATTTATTATCTGTCAAGATCTTCTCTGCTTACAACCTTACTTATAACCCAGTCAGGTAAGTTTGGTATCATGTCCTCATATGGCATTATGATAAATGCTGTTTTGTATTCAGGTACCTGACTTGGGAATATTCCAAGTCCGTCTGATAAATATAAGAGACCTCTTAAGTCTGAGAATTCTCCCATATCCTTAAGCTCATTTACTCTCTCAAATACAGGTCTGAAATCAGTACCACCTGAACCTACAACCTCAACATTACTTATATAACGCTCAAATTCCTCATCCGATCTTAAAACCGTTTCACTTTGAATTGTATTGTCACACTGTAAAATGTGTACATTTATTCTTGTTCCGAATACAGTCTTATTTCTCAGAATTGAATATGTTCTTCTAAGGAAGTTCTTAACAACTCGTCCTCTACATGATCCTGAAGTATCTATGGCGATAACAAAATCATATATCTTAAGAGTCTCTTTGTATTCCAACGGCTCTATTAAAGGCATGTTCTCATAGAGCTGCATACCATATGTATAATAAATGTAATCAAACTCGTCATCATTAACTCTTACTTCTTCCTGAAGCTTAGCAAACTTCATAAGGAAATCTGTGTAGTCATTGTTGTCTCCCTCGATTCTTCCAAGTACATCCGTAACTGAGGCAATGGATCTTCCCTGTCCCTTTTCAACGGTTTCCTTGTCTTTCTTTACATTTCTGAAGACTCTTTCCCATTCCATTCCAAGCTGGTCTAATTCATTAGAAGCCATAGGTAAGAGGAAGTTACCCTCCTGCTCCACAAGGCCTGATTTCTTCCAAATTTCATGGTGATCCTTTTTAAATAATCTGGCATATTGCATCCAGTCATTGGCATGGGCCTTTGATGACATCATAAATTCATATATTTTCTCTGCATATGGATGCTCTACATTTTTATTAATAAGATGCCATACAGTTTCACGCTCTGTATCCTGAGGCTCTTTTAATGCATCTATATTAAGATCCATAATGGCAAGTTCTACTGCCACGTCACAGGCGAAATCCCAATATTTTGTATTAAGTCTGTTGTAGTTAAACGGATGCTTATAGAGACAATGGAAAATTGAATGCAGCATTTTTCTGGCAATTGTGATTCTGTTGGCTTTGAAATCACTAATTAGAAGATTAATGTCTGCATAGATCTTTTTCATGTCAGTTGCAAATCCACCGAAATCATCTGCAACAAACTTCTTTGGCTCATAAAATTCCACAGGCATTTTAAGAATGGCTCTGTTAAAATACGGTAGTGAAATAATAAGCTCATCGCGTACATAATCTATTATCTTCTTAGCTAATTTAAGTTTCTGATTGTTACTTAAATCAGCCTTTTCATTTATATTCTCCGACACGAAACCGGCTCCTTTGTTTCACAGAAATTATATGTATTATCAATCAGTATAGTACTTTTTATATGTTGTACAATTATATCAAAAGCAATTATACATACATAAATATACTACAACAAAAATAGCATCTTCGTTATATACATCCATTAATTAGTGTATACAATGAAAATGCTATTTTTAGTGTTTATTATTTTACTACAGAATCAATGCTTACTGTAGATATTTATTTTGTGTTTATGCTGAAAATACTCAGGCAAAAATTAATTTTCGAAATATACCACATCAGGCTTAACCGATAAATTGATGAATCCGGCAAAGCCTTTTTCTTCTAATTTATCAATAAACTTACCTGTCTTCTTAGGCTTAACAAATAAGCTTACGATTAATCCTTCTGCTCTGAGCTTGTCAGCTTCCTTAACAGCTTCAGCAACCTGACCTTCATCATATAAAAGAGCAATTCTCTTCTTAGTTTCGGCACATGCTGCACCATTTTCTGAAAGGATTGCGAAGATTCTCTCAAATCCGATAGAAAATCCTACTGCAGGAATGTCTCTTCCGATAAACTTACCGATAAGCTTGTCATATCTTCCGCCGCCGGCAACTGAACCTTTGAATTCATTGCTTACAACTTCAAATACTGTTCCTGTGTAGTAGCCCTGGCCTCTTACTAATGAAAGGTCAAATTCAATATTGAATGAATTATCAGAAAGCTCATTGCACATTGCAATAATGTTTTTAAGGCTTTCTACAGGCTCTGCATCCTCTTCAGTTAAGAGCTCACCGATATAATCAAGTGTAATTGAATCTCTTGAAAGGAATTCTCTGAAGTTTTCAACAGCTTCAGCTGAAAATTCCTTTTCAGAAAGTTCAGCACACACACCATCTAAACCGATCTTATCCATCTTATCGAAGGAAATGCATACGCTGTCTAAATCTCTGTCAAAGCCAAGCTTTGTAAGGACATTTGTAAGGAGTCTTCTGTCATTGATCTTAACTGTAAAGTCTGAAAGTCCGATAGCCTTAAGAGCCTTAACTGTTGTTAAGATTAACTCTAATTCGCAGTCAGATGATTCACTACCGATAATGTCGATATCACACTGGATAAACTCTCTGAGTCTGCCCTTCTGAGGTCTTTCGGCTCTGTATACTCTGTCAATCTGAATACACTTCATAGGCATGAGTAATTCATTCTGATTATTAGCAATATATCTGCTTAAAGGAAGTGTAAGGTCATATCTTAAACCTAAATCACTTAATTCCTTCTGGTTCTCTACAGTTACGCCCTTATTGATAACTGACTCAAGCTTATCACCTCTCTTGAGGATGTTGAAAATTAGGTTAAGGTTTTCTCCACCATCACTCTTATCGAGGTTTTCGGCATCTTCAATAACAGGTGTAATAATATGCTCAAAGCCGTTCTCTACGTATACATTTAAAATTTGAGATTGTAAATAATCTCTGAGTCTCACCTGTTCAGGTAAGTAATCATTTGTCCCTTTTACCGGGTTGATCTTCATAACAGTTCTCCTAAAAATATATTTACATCAGGCTTCGTCAATTGCCTTACCAATATCGTGACGCATGTACTTGTTGTCAAAATGAATCCACTCTGTAGCTTCATATGCCTTAGCTCTTGCCTCTTTAAGGTCTGAACCTAAAGCTGAAATTCCAAGAACACGTCCGCCGTTTGTTACGATATTGCCATTCTCATCAAACTTAGTTCCAGCATGGAAACAGAAGTAATCATCCTTATCCGCAAATGCTTCAAATCCTGTAATAGGAAGTCCCTTCTCATATGCTAATGGATATCCGTCAGATGCAAGAACAACACATACACATGCCTCATCTCTGAACTTTAAGTCGATCTGGTCAAGTGTTCCGTCGATACATGCATTAAATACATCAACGATGTCATTTTCTAATCTTGGAAGAACTACCTGAGCTTCAGGATCACCGAATCTGCAGTTGTACTCAAGAACTCTTGGTCCATCCGGTGTAAGCATAAGCCCGAAGAAGATAACGCCCTTATACTCTCTTCCTTCGCTTGCCATGGCATCAACACTTGCCTTGTAAACATACTTCTTGCAGAATTCATCTACTTCATCTGTGTAGAATGGTGAAGGTGAAAATGTTCCCATACCGCCTGTATTTAAACCTGTATCACCATCTCCTGCTCTCTTATGATCCTGAGCTGAGCTCATAATCTTAATTGTCTTACCGTCACAGAATGAAAGTACAGATACTTCTCTACCTGTCATGAACTCTTCAACAACTAATGTGCTTCCTGATTCTCCGAACTTCTTGTCAACCATGATTGTGTTAACACCTTCAAGAGCCTCTTCCTTTGTATTACAGATAAGAACACCCTTACCAAGTGCAAGACCGTCTGCCTTTAATACGATTGGATACTTTGATGTCTCAAGGTACTTGATTGCCTCATCAGCGTCCTCAAATACTTCGTATGCAGCTGTAGGAATGTTGTACTTCTTCATAAGATCCTTAGAAAATACCTTTGAACCCTCAAGAATAGCCGCTGCCTTATTAGGTCCGAATACTCTTAAGCCCTTTTCCTGGAATACATCAACGATACCGCCTACAAGTGGATCATCCATTCCAACTACTGTTAAACCGATTTTATTTTCTTCTGCAAATGATGCCAGCTTATCGAATTCCATGGCACCTATATTTACACACTCAGCAATTCCGGCGATACCTGCGTTACCCGGTGCACAATAAATCTTATCTACCTGCTTGCTCTGTGAAAGCTTATAACAAATAGCATGTTCTCTTCCGCCGCTTCCAATTACTAAAACCTTCATACTCAATGCCTTCCCATCTTATCCTATCTTAATTTTTCCGGTTGCGATATCTGCAATAGTCTGTGGTAAAATCACCCATTCGGCCTGCTCCATAACTCTCTTCTGGAGAACTTCAGGAGTATCACCTTCCATAACTTCTACAGCCTTCTGATTTAATATCTTACCGCCGTCCACAATCTCATTTACAAAATGTACTGTTGCTCCTGTAATCTTTACTCCTCTTTCAAGAGCTGCTTCATGAACCTTTAAGCCATAGAAGCCTACACCTGAAAATGAAGGTACAAGAGAAGGATGAATATTAATAATTCTATTGTTATATTCTCTGACCATTTCATCAGGAATCTTAATTAAGCAGCCTGCAAGTACGATTAAATCAACCTTAAGTTCTGCAAGCTTCTCCATTAATGCCTCATGGAACAATTCTCTTGTTTCATAATCCTTAGGAGATATTCCAAATGCAGGAATATTATGATCTTTAGCTCTCTCAAGGGCATATGCGTCTTTATTATTACTAATTACGCCGACAAGTTCCGTATTTGGAATGTTGCCTGATTCTACTGAATCTATAATAGCCTGGAGATTAGTGCCTCCTCCTGATACTAATACAACAACTCTTAACAAACTTATTCTCCTTTAACAGACATGGGATATATCAAACTAATTAACAGGTTACGGATTATACTAACTTTACATTCTTGTTACCTTCTACGATTTCGCCGATAACAAATGCCTTTTCACCGGCTTCTTCGATAGCCTTGATTGCCTTTTCCTTATCAGCACTGTCAACAGCAAGCATCATACCGATACCCATGTTGTATGTGTTGTACATCATTTCCTCAGCAATATTACCCTTCTTTGCAAGAAGCTTGAAGATTGCAGGAACTTCGTAAGAATCTTTTAATACAACCGCATCAACATTTTCAGGGAGCATTCTTGGAACATTTTCATAGAAACCTCCACCCGTAATATGTGAACAGCCGTGAATTGCAACACCGCTGTTTAATACTGACTGGATAGCCTTAACATAGATAACTGTTGGAGCAATAAGAGCTTCACCAAGAGTCTTACCTAATTCATCATAGTATGTATCTAATGATTCCTTAGTCATATCAAATACTTTTCTAACAAGTGAGAAACCATTTGAATGAACACCGCTTGAAGCAATACCGATTAATGTATCGCCAGCCTTGATGTCTCTTTCACCGTTGATCATCTTAGGCTTATCAACTACACCTACTGCAAAACCTGCAATATCGTACTCGTCTTCAGGGTAGAAGCCAGGCATCTCAGCTGTCTCACCACCGATAAGTGATGCACCTGACATGTTACATCCGTCTGTAACACCCTTAACAATCTGTTCAATCTTCTCTGGGAAGTTCTTTCCACATGCGATGTAGTCAAGGAAGAATAATGGCTCTGCACCTGTACAAGCAATATCGTTTACACACATGGCAACGCAGTCAATACCAACTGTGTCATGCTTGTCCATAATAAAAGCTAACTTAAGCTTTGTACCTACACCGTCAGTTCCTGATACAAGCATAGGCTCTTCCATATCCTTAAAAGCCTTTGCAGAGAACATACCTGCAAATCCGCCAAGTCCACCGAAAACTTCCGGTCTCATTGTTGTTGCAACGTGCTTCTTAATTAATTCAACTGATTTGTAGCCTGCTTCAATATCTACCCCAGCGTTCTTATAATCCATATTAACCTCCATATTAAACACTAACCATTGCGTGCCAAAAACCAACATCATAAAACTACAATGTTGGTTTTTTATTTATCTTATAAATTATAATTATTTTGTGTATGACTTATAGCCTACTTCTGCAAGCTTAGTGTCTTTTTTCATGACTTCTTCTTTCATGCCTTCCTTCATTGCCTTTAACTTAGCAAGAAGTTCAGGATCTGATGTTGCAAGAATCTTAGCTGCAAGGATACCTGCATTCTTACCACCGTTAATAGCAACTGTTGCCACAGGAATACCTGAAGGCATCTGTACTATAGAGTAGAGTGAATCTCTACCGCCAAGTGATGTTGTATGCATTGGGATTCCAATAACAGGAAGATCAAAGATTGCTGCACACATTCCAGGAAGGTGAGCTGCCATACCTGCACCTGCGATAATTACCTTGTAACCGTTGTCTTCTGCGCTGTTAGCATACTCGAAGAATTCTTCAGGCTCTCTGTGAGCTGAGATAATTCTCATTTCATATGAAATACCTAATTCGTCAAGAACCTCTGCTGCCTTAGACATAACAGGCATATCTGAGTCGCTTCCCATTACAATACCAACTTTTGCCATAACTTTACTCCTATAAACTATATTAATGTTATTAATTTATTAATTATATTCGCCTCAGTGTTTTTTACCGTTTGCAATTTTTAATTTTATATCAATATAATTTTATTTAATTTACATGAATTCAGTTGCATAATTTTACAAAAAGAGCACATAAATATTTTAGTGTATTTAAGTGCTCCGTTTTTTACTATATTTATAATACATCTTTAACTGCTTCAGCAATAATCTTATTTACATCTGCAATCATAACATTAAATTGTATTTCTGCATCAAAGTATTTTTTTATTTCTTCATCTTTTAATAATTCTGCATATTTTTCTTGTAACATTTGTTTTGCTTCAGTAGCATTTCCGCTTCCTTGCATAGTTTCTACTTGAATTTTATATCTCAAATGTTCAAATTCTTCTACTTGTGCTTTTTTTACTGGATTTGATTCTATATTTTCTTTTAATTCTTTATACTCTCTGTATTCTTTTGATTCTCTTATCTGTTTTGCTAATTTGTGAGCATCATCATATATTTTCATATAGTCTCAAACCTCCTAATTTATGCATATGCGTGTCTTTTCTTGAAACTTAATAAATTTGTAATTTCTTTTTGAGAATTTTCTGCTTTTTCCGTTTTCTTTGCTTTTTCTTGTAACATCTGTTTTGCTTGTCTTTCGGCCATTGTTTGGCAAATAGCTTTCTCATATGTAAAGTGTGTATCTTGAGCAATTTTCTCCCAGTTGAATTGATCTTTAACTTTTTGTTTTGCTTTTTTAGATACGTTTGTTGCTAATTGATGGTCATATAATAATGCTGTTACAGAATCTGCTATTGAATTTGCATTTCCTGCATATGACTTCATTCCATCAACACCATGTGTTACTATTTC
>OLQA01001894.1_pt1 | contig 17390 bp, 10 predicted proteins | sample 1673151 | NCBI WGS metagenome assembly OLQA01 (sample SAMEA3136760, study PRJEB25190) | human gut metagenome | biome: human gut; feature: human-associated habitat; material: faeces | place: Austria | collected 2013 | reverse complement strand
CCCTATCATCTTCATATGCCATCTTATTTTTTAGAGACATTTACTGAATATCCCTCTTTAGAACACGAATGACGCAATTGTCACAAGCTTGATCTTATCAATCATGTGTCATTTGCGTCATTTGTATGCTATCACAAGATTTATTTTCTATCCGCTTTCAAACGATCAGCCATAGCCTTAGCCAACTCCTTTGCCTGAGTGTTAGTTTCGGCCTTCATGCTATGTTTCATTTCTACAGGATTTCCGACAGGCTCAAATTTCAACTTATCATTAAACTCTGCAATTTTCTTCACAGCAGCGCTAGCCCATGTAAATGAGCCAAAATATCCCAGATAACGCCCCTTTATCTCGCGAGAAGCCAGCTTGCTCAGCAGAGCTTCCATTTCCGGATACATCTGAGTATTATAAGTGGGGCATCCCACAATCAGTCCTTTATATTTGAATACATCCGCAATAATAAAAGAATGACTGGTATGAGAAACATTATGCATCACGATATTACGAATTCCCTGCTTGCTCAGTTCTTCTGCAATAGCTTCTGCCACCTCCTCTGTATTACCATACATCGAGCCATAAGCTATTACAACCCCTTCTTCGGCCTCATAACGACTCAAACGGTCATAAATACGTACCACACGAGGAATTTCCTCTGTCCATACCGGACCATGAGTAGAACAAACAGTCGTTATTTTCAAGTTTTGCAATTTCTGTAAGGCCTTCTGTACCGGCGCACCATATTTGCCTACAATATTAGAATAATAGCGCACCATTTCATTCCAATAAATATCTGTATTAATATTTGTATCAACTACACCACCATTCAATGCACCAAAACAACCGAAAGCGTCACCGGAAAACAAAATACCTTCCGTTTCATCAAAAGTAACCATCGTTTCGGGCCAGTGAACCATCGGAATCAATGAAAAGCGCAGTCTATGATGTCCCAAAGCTAGAAAATCTCCTTCACCCACTACATAACGCTCACCGCCTACACCATAATACCCTTCAATCATTTCGAAAGTCTTCTTGTTACCGACAATCACAATGTTAGGATAATATTGCTTGATCAAACTGATAGAACCGGAATGGTCTGGTTCCATATGATTTATAATCAAATAATTGATAGGTTTATCACCGATAATGCTACGAATTTTCTTCAAATAAACCTCAAAATAGCATACGTCTACTGTATCCACCAAAGCGACCATCTCGTCGTCAATCAAATAAGAGTTATAAGACACACCGTAAGGTAACGGCCACAAGTTCTCAAACAAAGCCTTGTTACGGTCATTCACTCCCACATAATGTACTTTTCCTTTGATTTCCATATCTGTTTTCTTCTTTTAATATTTATAGTATTTGCCTTGCCAGGCATCTTTTTCTCTCATCCGTTTTTTCACCTTATCCGTAAATTCATAATTTTTCAATCCCCAATCAGGAGCTATCAACAATTCTTTAGGTGATTGGGAAACAAAACGCTCCAGTACGATGTCCGGACGAAGATGTTCTATATAATCAATAACCAAATCAACATATTCATCAGCTGTATAAAGATGGAAAGCTTCAGGCTCTTTCACATATTCACTCGCCATGCGCGTACCTTTAATAAGTTGTAACTGATGCAGCTTTAAAGTAGTCAGAGGTAATTGTGAAAGTACTCCTGCCTGTCTGATTAACATTTCTCTTTCTTCTCCGGGCAAACCAAGAATTATATGCCCTCCTACTAAAATCCCTCTCTCTGCAGTCTTCCGAACAGCCTCCGCAGAAACGGCGAAAGTATGTCCCCGGTTTATCCGGCGCAACGTTTCATCATCCGTACTTTCAATGCCATACTCCACTAATACAAAAGTGCGTTTACCAAGATCTTCCAAATAATCCAGTAATGATATCGGCATACAGTCCGGACGAGTTCCTATCACCAGTCCTACCACATCCTCTACCATCAGTGCCTCTTCGTATTTTCTTTTCAACTCTTCCAGTTCCCCATACGTATTGGTATAAGCCTGAAAATAGGCCAGATATTTCATTTCCGGATATTTGCGTACAAAGAACCGCTTTCCTTCTTCCAACTGCTGAGTAACAGACTTTCCCGTATGGCAATAGGCCGGATTAAATGTTTGATTATTACAATAAGTGCAACCTCCGTATCCTACCGAGCCGTCACGGTTAGGACAAGTAAATCCGGCATTAATAGAAATCTTCTGCACTTTGCAAGGAAAGTGCATAGCTAAAAAGCCGGATAAGTCGTTATAAAGCATCTCTCTGTTCATGAACTTATTTTGCGGGACAAAGATACGTATTTTCAAACAAAAGTTTTACCTTTGTCTTTGATTATCATTTAAAGAATTTATCTATTATGAGAAAATTAAGTATATTTATTATTTTATTCTTCTGCTTGCTGACAGTCAGAGCCCAACAAGTAAGCTTGCAAGACGTAGCAAACAGAACGTATCGTGCCGAAGGAATCAGAGGTATCAAACCGATGTTGGATGGAGAACATTATACCCAAATGAGTGCCGATGGCAAAAAAATCATACAGTATTCTTTCAAGACCGGCAAAGAAACAGGCACCATCTTCGATGTAAATACGGCCCGTGACTGTAGCATCAAGTCATTTGATGACTATATCATGTCACCCGATGAAAAACTGATTCTAATACAGACTGAAACCAAACCTATTTATCGTCGTTCGTTTACCGCCAATTACTATATTTTCAACGTAAAAAACAATAAAATGGAACCGCTCTCAGAAAACGGTCCACAACAGGTTCCTTTATTCTCGCCGGATGGCAATCAGATAGCTTTTGTACGTGATAATAATATCTATCTGGTAAAATTATTGTTTGGCAACAGTGAATCACAAGTAACCAAAGACGGCAAATTCAACGAAGTGCTAAATGGTATTCCCGACTGGGTATATGAAGAGGAATTCGGCTTCAACCGTGCTTTCGACTTCAGTGCAGACAGCCAGATGCTTGCCTATATCCGTTTTGATGAGAGTCAAGTACCTATGTATTCTTTTCCATTATACAAAGGTATGGTTCCCGCATTAGAGAAATTCAGCACTTATCCGGGAGAATATGAATACAAATACCCTATGCCAGGAATTGACAATTCCAAAGTAACCGTTCATACTTTTGATATAAAAAGTAAGGTAACCCGCAAGATGGACTTGCCTCTAGATGCAGACAGTTATATCCCTCGCATCAAGTTTACGGATGATGAGAATGCGTTGGCAATCATGACTTTGAACCGTCATCAAAACCGTTTCGACCTCTACTTTGCCAATCCACGAAGTACATTGTGTAAACTGATGGTACGTGATGAAGCTCCCCAATACATTAAAGAAGAAGCCTACTCCAACATCGTTTTCTATCCAAAAAACTTTGTGGTGATGAGTGAAAAAGACGGTTATAACCATCTCTATCTTTACACTAGCGGAGGAAACCTGGTTAAGCAAATCACAAAAGGGAACTTCGAAGTGAAAGATTTCCTGGGATGGGATGAAGCTACCAACACATTCTATTTTGAAAGCAATGAAGGTAGTCCGCTACGCACCGCTATCTACAAAGTGGACGGCAAAGGTAAAAAGACCAAACTATCCAAACAGGAAGGAACTCATAAAGCTATTTTCAGTAACAATATGAAGTATTACATCAATACTTACTCTAATATCAACACCCCTCCTGTCATTACCCTTAATGACAATAATGGTAAAGAATTGGCAACCTTAGTAGATAATAACACATTGAAACACCAAGTTTCACGTCTGAATATGCCAAGTAAAGAACTATTTAGTTTCAAGACCAATGACGGTGTGGAATTGAATGGTTGGATAATGAAACCCGCAAATTTCAATCCGAACAAAAAATATCCTGTTATCATGCACCAATATAGTGGACCGGGTTCACAAGAAGTTGCAGACAAATGGGGAATTGGAGCCCGTAGAGATGGCGGCATGTTCGAAGCTTATATGGCCGGTCAAGGCTTCATCATGGCTTGTGTAGACGGACGCGGAACCGGTGGCCGAGGGTCTGATTTTGAAAAATGCACCTACTTGAGTTTAGGAGTAAAAGAATCGAAAGATCAAGTAGAAGCCGCCAAATACTTAAGTACACTACCCTATGTAGATGGTAACCGTATCGGTATATGGGGATGGAGCTATGGAGGTTACAATACATTAATGTCCATGAGTGAAGGAACACCGATATTCAAAGCTGGAGTAGCTGTTGCAGCTCCTACAGACTGGCGTTTCTACGATTCGGTATATACAGAGCGCTTCATGCGTACCCCCAAAGAAAACATGGAAGGTTACAATGCTGCATCTGCTATTAACCGTGCCAACAAACTGAACGGTGAATTGTTGCTGATCCACGGCACAGCAGATGATAATGTACACTTACGTAACAACGCAGAATACAGTGAAGCATTGGTACAGGCCGACAAGCAATTTGACATGCAAATCTATACCAACCGCAACCATGGAATCAGTGGAGGCAACACAACTAAACATTTACTGACTCGCGTAGCCAATTTCTTTATTGATAATTTAAAATAAAAAACCATTCACCACAGATTATATAATTTTACATAAAAACCGAATGAAAACAATTTGCATTGGTATAATCTGTGGTGAATTATAAATCTAATATCATCATGAATCACGTTAAAAAACCAGACTGGCTTAAGATAAACATAGGGGCAAATGCTCGATATACCGAAACCAAACATATTGTAGATTCCCACAAACTACATACCATTTGCAGTAGCGGACGATGTCCCAATATGGGAGAATGCTGGGGAAAAGGTACTGCCACTTTTATGATAGGTGGCGAAATTTGTACCCGTTCCTGCAAATTTTGCAACACACAGACCGGACGGCCTCTTCCGTTAGACCCTGAAGAACCTACCCATGTAGCAGAGTCCATTCAACTCATGAAATTATCTCATGCCGTTATTACCTCTGTAGACCGTGATGATCTAGATGATTTGGGTGCTGCCCATTGGGCTAAAACGATTTCAGAAATCAAGCGCTTGAATCCGGAAACCACAACCGAAGTTTTAATCCCTGATTTTCAAGGAAAGAGCGAACTGATTCAGCTAGTCATTGACGCCAAACCAGACATCATTTCACACAATATGGAAACCGTACGCCGCATCAGTCCCCTGGTACGAAGCGCAGCCAACTATGCAACCAGTTTAAAGGTCATCAAACAAATAGCCAATAATGGTATTACAGCTAAATCCGGTATTATGGTAGGTTTGGGAGAACGCCCGGAAGAAGTAGAAGAAGTCATGGACGATTTATTGGCACAAGGCTGCAAGATACTTACCATTGGCCAATATCTACAACCTACCCACCGCCATTATCCGGTAGCGGACTATATTACTCCCGATCAATTTAAACAGTATAGAACAATTGGATTAAAGAAAGGATTCCGAGAAGTGGAAAGCGCACCTTTGGTACGTTCCTCCTATCATGCAGAAAAACATATAAAATTTAAAGGGTAACGAGTAAACCAACTTTATATCTTTTTTGTTATAAAGATATAAATAGAGATAGAGAGAATGAAATCGTTACTGGAATACAAAAATTTAATCATGTCCACAGGGTTAATACCAGCCATTGTATGCATGATTTTCTGCATTTTCTTTCAAGATGCAGTTGTTTTGTATGTCTGTAGTTTGGCTAGCATTATTTATATCCTATACAGACTTGTCAAACCTCCTGTTTATCAGCCAAATCTAGTATTACTACATGGAACTTTGGCATTAATCATTGCATCCATCATAAAAGGCATAAGCGGAGATATGCTTATTCCGGACCGAACAGTTCCCATTACGCTAGAAATACTGATACTCTGTTTTTCACTACTCTATCTCATGGTCCCCAATTTTTATACAAAACTATTCTCCTACTTTCATTATAAGATATCTATTCTGAACTGTTGGGCCACACAGGTTATAGCTGTTTTATCCGGCATTCACCTGTTTGCTTCCTGCATAATTTATTTATTTTTCAGTCCACTATCTTATAATACCCTTTACGCTATGACCCACATCATCCCTCCTTTGATATATGTCATTTGCATTATTGTCAATCATGCTTTTGTGAAAACAATCAGTTTAACCTATAAAAAAATGCCTTTTTTACGTATCGCCCCTATTTGCAATGGAAAGATCTATGTTGCTCCCCGCAGTTATCAAGGTGAAGAACCCGGCAAGTTGGACATACCTATGGAAGACTACATTTATGCCTGCAAGACAGATACTGATAAATATGCCAAAGAAGTAGAAAATAAATATAGCAACCATATTACCGGACAACCGGAACCACGCTTCAGTTTGAAACATTTGGTAAAAGAAACCAATGGAGTTAAAAAAACCATCATGCTATATATTCTTCCTTTAAACGATGAAGAACAGATACATTTTACCGGAGGAAAATTTGTAACTCCCGAAGAAATAGAAATGAATTCTGCCCAATATAGTTCTTTTCTAAAAGAAGAAATAGATCATCTGAACATAGTGACACAGATGTGGGAGGAATTTAAATGAATATCTGTTATCGCATTACTTATAAATCAAGAAAATACAGGGAATCTTCGATAAATCCGGCAATTTCCCCTGCCACTCCTTTATTGTCTTAGTCTTTATATATTCTCCTTCACACGTAATATTGGCAGCAATACAAAGTTTGGTTTGCGGACGCTCTCGGTGATGAGCTCCTCGACGAAGCTCACACCGACAACGCGCCAATGGCTGTTTTCCAGCGAGGTGAGCGTATAGATCATGCTGCCGCTCTCGTTGCTGCCGTCCGGCAGGCCCGCGATGAGCGATGTGTTCTCCCGCTTGAGGTCGGAATAGATGAGCTGCTGCTGCGGGTGATAGATGATGTTGCCGCTCTGGTCCATCAGGAAGCAGTAGCCGTGCTGGCCGATGCCGACGTCGTTCAAGTAGGCAGAAATGCTGCTGAAGCTGATGTCCAGCGCGATCCATTCCTCGCGGCCCGGCGCATCGAGCGGCGCAACGAGCGTGACGACCCACGGATAATAGCCCTGAAAGATCGAGGCCACATGAGGCGTGGAGACATAGCCGCCGGCATAGGCGTCCATTTTATCGGGATCAAACGAAAGATTCTGATAAATCTCCGTGCGCTTTGCCGCGCGCGACCGGCAGTCCACAAGCCCGCCCGCCGCGTCATAGGTCGTAACGGCCACAACGTCCGGCCGGATCTGCAGGAAGGCGGCAAAGAAGTCGTCCCGGTCCTGCCGCGGATCCTCGAGCTTGCGCTCGAGCAGCTCCATGAGGCTGTTGACATCGTCCAGATAGTCCTCGACCGTCTTGCCGACCTGGGCGACGGACTGGCGCGCAGAGGTCTGCACGCTCCGGATGAGCGAGCGCTGATACGTCTGCAGGAACACGGCCATGGCTCCCAGCACGATGGCCGTGATGGTACCGACGAGCGCCAGCACCAAAATGGATGTCATGCTCAGGCCGCGTCTTTTCCGCGTCATGTTCCCCCGCCTCCCCGCTCGCTCTCGGCCCGGCGCAGCTGCGCGGGCGATGTGCCGTAATATTTTTTAAAGCAGAAGCTGAAATAGTGCTGGTCGGAATAGCCACACTGCCGCGCGACCTCGTAGATCTTCAGTCCGGTCGTCGTCAGCAGGGCGTGGGCGACCTCCATGCGCTTTTTGATAAGCAGGTTCATGAACGTGTCGCCTGCGTACTTCTTCATATTGGCGCTGAGGTAGTTCGGGCTGACGTGAAGCTGCTCGCTCACGCCGCTGAGGGAGAGGTCCTCCTCCATATACTGCTTTTCAATGGTCTCCATGGCCTGCGCGCACAGCAGGCTCACGCCGTCGCGCCGCCGCTCGGCCAGCAGGTCGCGCGCCGCAAGGCACAGCGCCGTGACGCGTCGCTGCAGCTCCTGCGGGGGTGAAATGGAAAACAGCGGCTCCGGGATACGGCACCGGCGCAGCAGCGCAGCCGCCTCCCCCGGCGAGACCGCCGTGTGCAGCACGCGCTGGGCCAGTGCCAGCACCTGCAGCGTCACGCTGTCGCTCTCCGCCGTGCCGCTCGATGCGCCGAAGCTCTGCACGAGCTGCTTTTCCAGCTCCTCACGGCTGCCGGAGCGCAGCAGATTGTCCAGCGGCGCGAGCAGGGCGCCGAGGTCCGTCTGCGCCGTTCCGCTCTCCGCTGCGATCTGCGAAATGTGATAGATGCCGCTCTCGCCCGCAAAGCGCTGGGCGTCCACCGCCTCGCGGCTGGCCGCGTGGCAGCGGCAAAAGCTCGTAAACGGGTGGCTGATGCCCACGATCGCCCGCAGCTCCAGTACACGGGCGAAGGACTGGCGCAGCTCGTCGATGGCAAGCTCCAGTCCGCGCAGCTCCTCCTCCGCGATCAGCAGCGTCAGCAGACGTCCGCCGGAATACACGCTCCGGCTGCGGCAGAGCTTGCCAAGCAGCATGTCCACGGTATAGGCCATATCCGGCGTCGTGCGGTTCTTGCCGTCCTGCTCCAGCCGGATGGCAAGGACCGTCAGAGAATACCGCTCCTGCCCGGCAGCCAGAATGCCCGCGCCGACCAGAGAGGCCAGCAGCGCGGGATCGTCCTGCTGCGCCTCCTCGGCAAAGCCGTCGAGCAGCAGCGGCAGCAAAAGCTCGCGCCAGCCGCTCTTTTCCGGCTTCTGCGGCAGCAGGCGGGCGAATTTCCGGCGGATCTTCCCGCGGATCTCCGCCAGTGCCTCCGTCAGCTCCCGCATGCTGATGGGCTTGAGCAGATAGCTGATGACATTATACTCAATGGCTTTCTGGGCATAGGCAAAGTCGTCATAGCCGCTCAGGAAGGCGATCTGCGTCAGCGGCCGCAGCTCGCGCACCTGCTGGGCCAGACTCACGCCGCTGATATAGGGCATGCGGATGTCCGTCAGCAGCAGATCCGGCTGCAGCTGCTCGACAAGCTGCAGGGCATCAAGGCCGTTTCCGGCGCTCCCGACGAGGCGGAAGCCGATCTCCTTCCACGGGATCATGCTGCACACCGCTTCGCGGAGCTCCGTCTCGTCATCCGCTACGATCACGGTCAGCAGTTCCTTCTGCTCCATGGCTGTGCCCTCCTTGTCGTTTTCTTTTCATGATATCCTATCACAGGGTGCCCCGTCAAGCGAATGGCCATGATTTTTCCAAATCCCAGCAAAAAGGATAGGATTTTTGTCCCGGCTGTGCTATAATTTAATGGCTAATGTTTGAATGGGAGGCCATTACCATGAAGAGACTCGGGTCCACCCGTGCAGCCGCACTGCTCGGCATCACCGGCGGCGCGGCCGTGCTTGCAGCGATCCTGCGCTGGGTGCAGCTCAGCAACGATATCAAAAGCAACGGCGCCGTCCTGCAGGGGCGTTACCTCTATCTCGTCATCGCCGTGCTGAGCGTGGCCGTGCTGGCCGCGCTGGCCGTTCTGATCCGGCCGCTGCGCCGCCAGACGCGCTGGGAGGAGATCTTTTCCGGCGGAAAGCTGCCGAATATCCTGCACATCGCCTCGGCCGTGTGCTTCGTGATCGGCGGCGTCATGCTCTACTACGCATCCCTGCCGAAGACGGAGGACGAAGCCCTCGCCCTCACGCAGCTGCAGAAGACAATGAACCTGCTCATCCCGCTGCTCGGCGCCGCGTGCGCGGTCACGCTTGTTGCCTTTGCACGCAAGTGCCTGCGGCACGAGAAGCCCTCTCCGCTGCTGTATATGATCGTGAGCGTCTATCTGATCGTGCGCCTCATCGTGAATTTTCAGAAGTGGAGCACCGATCCGTCGCTCAACGACTTCGTCTATCACCTGTTCGCCGCCATCAGCTGCATGCTGGCAGCCTTCCAGCTCGCAGGCTTCAGCTTCGGCAAAGGCAAGCGCCGCATCACGCTGTTCTGGTCGCTGTGCGCAGTCTACTTCTCCGCGATCTCCGTCATAGACTGCCTGTGCGGCCGCGCGAACGACGCCGGTATTCAGGTCGCCCTGCTGCTGACCATGGCTGCAAGCAGTCTGCAGCTGCTGTGCAACCCCGCGCAGAACGAGCCGGAGGAAAAAACGATCTGAAGCCCGGAAAAACACGGTGCAGGCCCCCAAAAAAGGCTGCACCGTGTTATTTTATTCCGTAATATTTAGAATAATGTGTTGTGTTTACTTGAACTATGCAGAAAAACCGCAAAAGCACTTATTCGCAAAGCGCCCGTCACAGTCAACCGGCCGTGACGGGCATTTTTTGGTCTCCTACACCCACCGCAGCTGCGGGGCCTGAGTGCCGAACAGGGCGCGGCGCATGCCGCGGTCGAGCAGGATACCGATGCCGCACAACGGGAACCACAGGAGTGTGAACGGCAGGCAGATCTGCCCGAGCAGATTGAACGGCGCGGCGGAATAGTCCCACACGCCAAGGTGCATCACGCGGTTGACGAGCACGCCCGTCCAGAATTCAAAAAACGTCACGATGCACGCGCCCAGCGCCATCTGCGCCAGCAGCGGCATACGCACGCGCCGCCCGAGGCTGCTGACCGTCCAGAAGCACAGCCCGCCCAGCAGGAACATGCTCCCGTGCGTCCACTGCCGCCACAGCAGCTCTACCGTGCAGTAGAACATCCCGCCGAGGTAGAAGACCACGGCATTCTCCCAGATGCGCTGCACTCTGCTTTTTCGCATTTCGATCCTTCCCTTCCGAAATATCCTGTGGAAAGCATATCCACATAGGGGAGGATTCAAACCGGGAAATGCAAAACGCTCCCCATGCGGCCGGAGCCACATGGGGAGCAGGGGGAAAGATCAGGCGTTCAGGTACCGGGCAAGGATCACGGCGATCTGTGCACGGGTCGCGGTGTCCTGCGGCAGCAGCTTGCCGTCAGAGCCGTTGATGAGGCCTCTGGCGACCGCCCAGTTCATGGCCTCCAGCGCGTAGCCGGAGATGTCCTTTGCGTCGGGGAAGCTCGTGAGCTTGCCGTCCTCGGTGTTCTCCTCGTGCGCATAGCGGTAGAGGATGGCGGCGATCTGCTCGCGGGTGATCGGATCGTTCGGGGCGAACGTCGTTTCGTTCACGCCATTGACGATGCCGTTCTCGGCGGCCCAGACAATGGCCTTCGTGTACCACTGGCCGTCGGCGACATCCGCAAACGGAATGGCGGCGCTGGTCTCGGGCTCACCGGCGATGCGGTAGAGGATCGTGACGAGCTGGGCGCGCGTCAGGCTGCCATCAACGTCGAACGTGTCGGCGGCAACGCCGTTCATGTAGCCGTTTCTCACCATGAAGTCGATGCCGTCATGATACCAGACGTTCTCCTCGACATCCGTGAACGCTGCGCTCGGGCAGAGGGCGTTGTTCAGGGCCTCGCGGGCGGCAGCCAGAGCGGCGTCGACCTCGGCGGGCGTCTTTGCGGCCTCGATGGCGGCAGCGGCGTCGGCAAGAGCCTTGTCATACGCTTCCTTCGCGTGGCCGGTCAGGCCCTCGCCGTTCTGCTGGAGCTGAGCCAGCTCGTAAGCGGCGGCATACTTGGCAGCGGCCAGAGCGGCCTCCTCGGCCTTTCTCTGGGCCTCTTCGGCAGCCTTGCGCTCAGCCTCGGCGCGCTCGGCCTCGGCCTGTGCCTTGGCGAGGTACTCGACGAGCTCGGCCTTGATGCGGACGATCTCTTCATAGGCCTCCGCCATCTTCTTTGCATACTCGGCAGCCTGCGCAGCGGATGCGGCGGCTTCCTTGTTGGACTGCTCGGCAGCCTCGGCGGCCAGCTCCGCGGCGGACTTGGCGTCCTCGGCGGACTTGCGGGCCTCCTCGGCGGCCTTCTGCGCAGCCTTGGCTTCCTCAGCGGCCTTCTCGGCGGCTTCGCGGTCCTCAGCGGCGGAGGCAGCGGCCTCCTCGGCCTTCTTCCTGGCCTCTTCGGCCTTCTTCTCGGCTTCCTCGGCAGCCTTCTCGGCATCCTCGGCAGCCTTCTGCGCCTTCTGGGCCTTCAGCATGGCCTCGGCGGCGTCGGCAGCGGACTTCGCAGCCGCTTCGGCAGAAGCAGCGGACTTCGCAGCCTCTTCAGCGGACTTGGCAGCCTCTTCGGCGGCCTTTGCGGCAGCCTCGGCGGCAAGGGCGTTGTTCGCGGCGGCGGCGGCAGCGGCGTCCTCGGCAGCCTTCTGGGCAGCCTCGGCACCGGCCTGCGCCTCTTCGGCAGCAGCCTGCGCGGCCTCAGCCTTGGCCTGCGCCTCTTCGGCAGCGGCCTGTGCCTTCTTGGCGGCCTCGCTGTTTTCGCCGGAAGCCTGCGCGGCCTCCTCGGCGGCCTTCTGTGCGGCCTCGGCGGCAGCCTTCGCGGCTTCGGCCTTCTCCTGCGCAGCCTTGGCGTTCTCGAATGCCTTGCGGGCATCCTCGGCGGCCTTCTTCGCAGCCTCGACGGCCGTCAGCAGATCGGTGTAGTCCTTCTCGGCCTTGACGAGCTTGTCGTAGTTGCTGACCTCGGGCTGCAGGCGCGTAGGCAGTGCGTCATAGGCAGCGCGGGCAGCGTCGATGGCGTCCTTGCTGTTTTCGTCGACCGCGCCGATGGCATCGATGAGGTCCTCGACCTGCTTCACCGTCACACCGTTTGCCAGCGTCGTGGAGTCGATCACCGTGCCGTCGCAGTCATGCGCCGTGATCTCCATGGTATCCTCCGTGGCATGCACCGTCAGGTAGAGGCCGCTGTAGTCCTGCGAGGTCCTGGCAAAGTGGAATGCCGGATCGTCGACGATGGCATAATCGGACTGACGGGACTTTTCGCCGAGATCACCGCAGATAAAATACACGGCGCCGTTCTTTTCGTCTACTTCCCCGCCCGTCATCGGCTGCGTGCGGGCATAGGAATGATCGTGTCCGGAGAATACCGCATCGATCCCGGCGGCATCCACGGCCGCAGGCAGGATATTGTGATAAGCGTCACTGCCGCCGTTCGGGTTCGTATAGTAAGCAGGCTGGTGGACGCTCAGGATCTTCCAGGTGCAGTCGGAAGCCTGCGCATCGCGGATGAGCCACTGCGCCGCCTCGCTGAGCTTTGCACCGTTGTTGATCACGGCGAGATAGACATTGCCGTACTCTACGGAATAATAATCCCGCGCCGGCTGATCGAGGATCGCGTTTGCCAGATCACCGGACGCATCGCCATAGTACTCGTGGTTGCCGAGCGTATGCGCAAAGGTAAGGCCGCGGAAATTCTGCTGGAACAGCTCCAGCAATTCGTTCCAGTGGTCATAGCTGCCGCCGTTATCGACGAAGTCGCCGGTCTGCAGCGCGAAGTTGAATTGCCTGCCCTTCACCTGACTGCCGATCTGCTGCAGGATGGAAATGGCATCGGTATCCGCAGCGGGGCTGCCGCTCATCTGCGTATCGCCGATGACGAGGAACGAGACCTCACTGCTCTTGGCAGTCGTCGTAAAGCTCATCGGGTCGGACCACGCGCCGTCCGTGCCGTCGCCGACAAAGTAATAGTAGGTCGTGCCGGGCTTCAGATCGGTCAGGCGTACCTGATTGACGAGCGCGGCATCCTTGGAGATCGGGAATGCCGTTTTCTCACTGCTGCCGCTGAGCTGCACATACACGGCCTTGCTGAAATCGAAGGAATCGGCCGTGCATCCGGCGCGCAGCGCATTTTCATAGCTCGCGGCCGTCATATAGCGGATCACAGCCTTCTGCTGCGCGGCAGCCGCATTGGCGAACCAGCCGATGCTGGCCTGCGTGCTGCCGTCCTGTACGGCGTTCTGGTGGATATCGATCGGCTTTCCGCTGCCGCCGGCATGCGCAAGCACCGTACCCTTCGTCGCAAACGAAACGCCGAGCGTGCTGCTTGCCGTGAGGGTGTAGGTCGTCCCGGCAGGCAGAGCGGCCATGGCATCGGTCACCAGCTTACCGGCCGCATCCGTTTTTCCGATCTCCGTTCCGTTCAGGAAAATGCTGACATCCGCAGCCGGCTTTCCGTCGCTGTCAAGCACGGTGACGGTGCTGCTGTCGCCCTCCGTCTGCATACCGGGAACGATGGTATAATATGCAGACAGTGCAAGCTTGCGGTAGGGCTGTGCGGCAGAGTAGCTCGCGCCGTCGACCGCCGTATAGCGGATGGTCACAGGCTGATAGGTGAAGAAATCGATCTCCGGGTCAAGATCCGACGGGACGCGGAACGTGATGGTGCACAGCTCTGTCCCCGCCGTCTCCTCGCGGCGCTCCGCCTCCAGATGCAGGGCGGCCTTGCGGAAGCCCGTCTCCTCATAGGTATAGCTGCCGGTGTAGCCTGCCGCGAATGCAACGGTCGGCTCGCCGAACTGCGTGTTGAGCTGTGCCAGCTCTACGGTGGCATTCTTCAGGGCATCGGTCGCCGTCAGCGTCAGGGTATAGGTACCGCCCATCGTGACGGTGTCACTGCCTGCAAGGCGGATCTCGGGCGTCTGCGCATCGCTGCGGATCGTAAAGCTGTAGTTCTTCGTTGCACTGTTGCCAAACGTATCGAACACGGTGATGCCGATCGTGTGGACGCCGTTGTTCAGGCTGGCATTGGAACGCGTCTGCGTCGTGGACTTATCGGCATTCTTGCGCTCGCCGTCGATGGTGATGATCGTCGCTTCCGCGTGGATGCCGCTCCGGTTTTCGCTTTCGGGGTCGTCGTAGTTTGTGATCAGCTCCACATAATTGCTGTTCAGGACCGTGGAGCCGTCCTCGGCAAGCTCTGCGCCGTTGACCGTCGTCGTGCCGATCACGGGGTTGACAAGGTCATCCATATTCGTGCCGTATACAACACGGACATTGTCAAAATAGAGGGAGCCGTTGTAGCGGCCGCCGCCGTTCTTCGGCTGGTAGGACAGCCAGATCAGGCCCTGGCCCGGTTCGATCTTCAGCGGATGCTCCGTACTGATCATAGACCAGATCCCGGTGAGATCCGCATAGCAGTACATCCAGCCGGACCAGGTGATCCCGGTCTCACCGGTATCCACACGCTTCAGCGGAAAATACTTTGCAGTATAGTCGCTGCCGTTCCATGCGGCGACCTGAATGTACGGCGTGTACTTTGCCGTTCCCTCCGGGGCATAGACCCAGACGCCGATCTCACTGGGATAGCCCTCGATATCGATGTCTTCTCCGCAGTAGCGGATGTAATAGTTTGCGTTGCGGGAGCCGTCATAGGAGGCATAGTCATAGTCCAGCTCCATGGCGGCCTCGCCGAAGCGCACCTCACCTGCGTCCGATCTTGTGATCTTCAGCTCGCCGCAGTTATACTCGGTCAGAGGGGGCGTGCCCGGCCACAGGTAGAAGTCATAGCCGTTTGCACGGAAAATATCTGCAGCAGGAACGGCCGTATCAAAGTTGCCGGTGAAGCGGAACGGTGCGGAAACGGTCGCGCGGGTCGGAGAGCCGCTGTATTTTCCGCCGGTGATCACCTCGACCGTATCCACAGCGCCGCGGTAGCCCTCCGTCGTGCCGTTGTCGACGAAATAGGAGCTGCCCCAGTGATAATGCGCGCACTTTGCGACCTCGCCGTTCTCGTCGGGCTCAAAGTCAAACAGGACGACCGGCATTTTGCCGACCTCGACCTGGATGTCGGCGCGGAGCTCCTTCCCGCTGAGCGTCGTATGCGTCACCGTCACCTTGCCGGTCAGCGTGCTGTCGGCCTTTGCAGCCGTGAACAAATTGCCGGAAAAGCTGCCCAGCGCATCATTATCCATACTCCAGCCGAAATCGCCGGCATGGGCGACGATGCTGCGCCGGTTGGCCTTTATATTGAGGCCGAGGTCAGAGCTTGCACCGAAGTCCAGCGAAATGGACTCGCCGGTGAAATAGAGCGCATCGATCTCAGCGATCACGATCGAGGTGCTGCCGACGACGGTCTCGCCGCTGCAAAGCTGCACCGTCACGGTGCCGGTGTAGCCCGCGGCTGCCGTGAACAGGCCGTTTGCATCCACGCTGCCCGCTGCGGCATCCGTCACGCTCCACTGCAGGCCCTCCGGCAGCTCTGCCTGGCCGCCTGCGGCATCGACACCGACTGCGGAGAACTGCACGCTGCTGCCCGGCGTATACTGCTCGTTGTTCGGGCTCAGGACGGCGTGGTCAAATTCGCCGGTCGGCTGCGCTCTGGAGACGAGCATCAGTGCACTGGAGACCGCGCGCTCCGTCCCGTCGGAGGGGCTGTTGCGGATAACGAGCGCATCCTCGCCCTCTCGCTGCGTGGCATACGTCGCCGAGCCGCCGCCATCCAGATAAAGCGCATCCGTGACGCCCTGCGCCAGCAGGAACTCCGCCAGCTCATACAGGGTCTGGCCGACCGAATACGGGTCCTGTCTGCCGTCCGCGACGAAGGTGACGACCGTGCCGTCCGCCTTCAGGCCGATGCTGTTGCGCGGCATCAGCGCCGTATCCTCCGCGCTGACAACGATCTGACCGCCGCGCACGAGGAAGAACGGGCCGGAAATGGCCTCCTGCACATCGCTGCAGTCCGCTCCGGCATCGCGCAGCGCGTAGCTGCCGTCCTTCAGAACGGCGAAATACGGCTCGCCGCGCCCCTGGATCACATTGCCCTCCATAATGAGGTAGCCGAGAGGCTGCGCAGTCTGCATGTTGTAGTAATCGCCGTTTGTCGCGAAAATGACATTTTCCCCGGTCGCGGCCTCATAGGCGGCGGCCTGCTTCGTAGTCGTCTGCAGATTCCACTTCAGATCCTTTGCGGCCTCTTTGCGGCTGGCAGCCGTGCTGTCCTCCGTATAGTATCCGGCATAGGATGCGCGGAATGCCACATCCGCATCCGGCGCGATCGTCGCCAGAAAGCCTGCGACCTGCGCCTCTTTTTCTTTCTGATTGAGGATCACCTGCGTCTCCGTTACGCCGGGGACGAGCTGATAACTCGTTGCTGCGATCAGCTGCGCATTGGCAGGCTGCTGCACCTGCACCGCGCCGGACCGCGACTCGGAGGCAATTGTGGCAGGCTCCGCTGCAGCGGCCGGAATGGCCGAAAACAGAGAAACCGTAAGCACAAGTGCCAACAGGCAGCACAATACGCGCTGCACCTTTGCGTTCATGAACATCACTCCTTTGAAAAATGCGGGCGGGGACGTCTTCCCCGGCACGTCCCCGATTATAGCATTTATTTGTAAAGGCATGCGTGATCCGGCGTTATTTCTCTGTTAATCCTGTTTTCCCGCTCTGTGCAGCTCCGACTGCGGATCGGTACCGCTTTTCCGGAGATATTTGAATATTCAACTCTGTTTTCCCTGCCGCGCAGTCCTTGCAGGTCCCGTCTGCATGATGAGCTTGTTAACTCTGCGCAAAAAAATCGGAGGACGCGTCTGCGTCCTCCGAATATGTGCCAGGGGCAGCACCGCACCATGCAGCAAGAGCATGCGCGGGGGTTCCTTAGGGAAGCTCTGATTCA
>OLQA01001893.1_pt1 | contig 17410 bp, 13 predicted proteins | sample 1673151 | NCBI WGS metagenome assembly OLQA01 (sample SAMEA3136760, study PRJEB25190) | human gut metagenome | biome: human gut; feature: human-associated habitat; material: faeces | place: Austria | collected 2013 | reverse complement strand
CCGAAGCCGAATCCCGAAAGCAACACAGCGATTCGCCTTTATGCAACAGTCTCTGTATATAATGCGTCAGTCCTGAGCAAGATCCAGTTCGTTCCACCACAAAGGGAAATATCCGTATCTTTGTAAGCGCAGAAAAAAGACTGCACATAGGCTTGACTGAAGACTTATTCCTCCTCCATGACTACAGATAGAGATACGACCACCGCCCTACCCCACCTGAAGGTTATCTACACAGGCGGGACCATCGGGATGGTACAAGATATAGAGACCGGTGCGCTCAAAGCATTCCAATTTGACTACCTACGGGAGCATGTACCAGAGCTTGATCAGCTCCACTGCACCTTCGACATAGAGCAGTGCGACCCGCCCATAGACTCTTCGGCTATCACGCCCGACCTGTGGGTCTGGCTAGGAGAGATGATCCAGCGAGAGATGCACCAGTATGATGGCTTCGTCATACTACATGGCACGGACACAATGGCTTACACCGCCTCTGCGCTGAGCTTTATGCTACAGGGGCTAGACAGGCCCGTCATCTTGACTGGCTCGCAGCTTCCCATAGGGAGGTTGCGGACGGATGGTAAGGAAAACCTGATCACAGCCTTTGAGATTGCCTTGGCTAGACGTGCCGATGGTGAGCCTATGATCCCCGAAGTGGCCGTTTACTTTGAGGATTACCTCTACCGTGGCAACCGCACGCTCAAGTATAGTGCCGAGCACTTTGAGGCATTCGCCTCGCCCAACTATCCGCACCTAGCTTTCGCGGGGATCGATATTAAGTATAGCCCGAGTGCTATCGGCTTTGACGAGCCAGCTTTGTCGCAAGCGTGGAGACCCGCTTTCGATGGGCACGTCGTGGTGCTCAAACTGTTTCCCGGACTATCAGCCTCACTCCTAGACCATATCCTACACACGCCAGACCTCAGGGGAGTGGTACTAGAAACCTTCGGCAGTGGCAATGCGCCAACTAGCGAAGCTTTTCTCTCTGCTATAAAAGAAGCTGTGGCACGTGGCATCACGATCGTCAATGTGACGCAGTGCTACTCCGGATCGGTCGTCATGGGTCGCTATGAGACGGGCAATGTGCTCAGCCAGACGGGTGTCATCGGGGGAGGTGACATGACCACCGAGAGTGCTACTACAAAGCTGATGTACCTCCTAGCGCAGGATCTATCTCCAGAGGAGGTAGCGCATCTGATGCAAGTCTCTCTACGTGGCGAGCTGACGGTATGATACGATTTATGAGCCTAGCGAGTGGTAGCACGGGCAACTGCTACTACCTCGAGCACGATGGGCAGGGACTCCTCATAGATGCGGGCATAGCACTCTACGATATCAAGACTGGTCTAGAGCAAGCGGGCCTCTCGATAGAGCATGATGTGCAGGCGATCCTCCTGACGCACAATCATGCCGACCATGCACGCACCGTAGGCAAGCTGGCCAATCGCTACGGACTACCTGTCTATGCGACTCATCCAGTGCAATGCGGGCTAGACTATATGAGAGGCATGGAGCGCATCAAGCACGATATGCGCTATGCGATCGAGCCGGAGGTGCCCTTTGAGCTGATAGGACTCGTGGTGACTCCATTCTCCGTACCTCACGATAGTGCAGACAATGTGGGATACCATATCTCTTCGGCAGATGGCTTTTCCTTTACCCTAGCGACAGACATAGGTCATCTGACCCCGACGATAGAGTACTACGCTAGCTTGGCACACCATCTAGTGCTGGAGTCCAACTACGATCCCGAGATGCTCCGAATTGGTAAGTACCCGCCCTTCCTCAAGAAGCGGATTAGTGGCCCTCTGGGGCATCTGAGCAATGATGAGTCGGTGGAGTTCCTCTGTCGTATCTGGCAACCCACGATGCGTAACGTCTTCCTCTGCCACCTCAGCAAGGAAAACAATCACCCCGAGCTAGTCCGCAAGACCTTCGACATACGTCTCTTCGCTGAGGGGATCCGCGTCGGCAAGGATGTCTACGTCACACCGCTGCAACGTAACCACTGTAGCCCGATGTACCTGCTAGAGACCTAGAGCAGGAGAGGCTCCTGTGCTTAGCACCCAGCCTCGGACGTCTGACAGCGTCCCTCTTTCGTCAAGCTACAATATGATAGCCACGTAGGAATTTCCAAATCTCCACGTGGATATTGTGCCACACGTACCATCTTGGCGGGTGACAGAAGTGGCAAAACGAATCACCACAAGGATTTCCAAAAAACTTTCCAAGGGTGGAAATGTCCTAGAGGGCAGGGCGGGCATTCTCGTAAGCACTATAAAGGCAGTCTCAAGGTTTGCAAAATCTAGGATATTCGTTACCTTTGCCTAGTATGAGCAAAGAGACTATGGATCATCAGACTCAATCAAAGAGTGTGTCACAGCAGGCTACTCGCTTATGGACGCTAGCAGAGCGCTCTCAGAGTGTGACTGGACGTCTCACCCCTATGATGGAGATGTCTGTAGTCTCTCATCATCTGCAGTTAGGACGTCGATATTCATACTATAAGGATGTGGCTGAGGAGATAATCAGCGCCCTTATAGAGTCCTCTTCGTCAGAGCACCATGGAGAGGGCCGTGTTGCAGAGCCTGTGTCAAGCTATGGCCTATTCCCAGAGTTGCAGACCGTACCCTTCTCTAGTCAACTGGACGGAGCCTTTACATTTATAGATTTGTTTGCTGGTATCGGAGGCATACGCCTTGCAATGCAGTCGGTCGGTGGCACTTGTCTCTTCTCTAGTGAGTGGGATAAACAAGCTCAGCAAACCTACCTAGCTAATTTTGGCGAGCTCCCCTTTGGTGACATCACCTCCCCAGTCACGAAGTCTTTTATTCCTAAGGATTTTGATGTGCTGTGTGGGGGATTTCCTTGTCAAGCTTTTTCTATAGCGGGCTATCGCAAAGGGTTTGAAGACACTCGAGGTACGCTCTTTTTTGATATAGCGGATATTGCCTCACAGCATCACCCTAAAGTGCTACTACTGGAAAATGTCAAGAATCTTCGCACTCATGATAAGGGGCGTACCTTTGCAGTTATCAAGCAGACGCTAGAGGAGCTCGGCTATGTCGTGTACTCTAAGGTACTCAACCCTGTGGAGTATGCTAATGTGCCACAAAATCGTGAGCGCATCTTTATCGTAGCGATAGATCCTAAGCAGGTGCCAGCTTACGCATCTTTTACTTTTCCCGAGCCAGAGCCACTGACGAGGTCTATCCACGACTGTCTAGATCATAGCTCGGCAACTCAGGCTATGTACTATACGCCAGAGTCAATGTCTCACTACGAGACGCTTGAGAGTGAAATAACCTCTCAAGACACTATCTATCAGTGGCGACGTCGCTATGTGCGAGAAAATAAAAGTGGAGTCTGCCCTACGCTGACAGCCAATATGGGCACTGGAGGACACAATGTGCCACTTATCCTTACAGATGATGGCATCCGCAAGCTCTCTCCTCGCGAGTGTCTTAACTTCCAAGGCTTTCCCGCAGATTACACCTTCCCAAGTGGGTTAGCTCTATCGGCTCAATATAAGCAGGCGGGTAATTCGGTTGTTGTTCCCTTAGTTACGAAGATATGTCAGCAAATAGTCAAGGTCCTACCCCCTCGGTAGATTTAACCAGCTTCAAACAGAGTTGGCAAAGCAACGATCGCTACTTCAAGATGCTTGCAGTAGTTTCTCAGCTGTCGCGTCTATTCTCAGAGAGTAGCACTCCTTACATTGATTATCGTCTGGTCGAGAATCTCTTTTGTACTTACTATAGTGCCATCAACGATGCTCGACTCTGTACGGCTTATGATGCTCGTATTGGTCAGCTGGGTATCGGAATAAAGACTTTTATCTTAGGCAAGAGTCACAAACTAGAAAAGGTTGCGGAGTTTAACTCCCTCCGAGCTGAATTAAATAAGTACAAGGGTCTAGACTTGGCAAGACAGCTGGCTCAGTTTAGAAATGAGCGGATTCTATTCTCTCAGCGCACCTATGGATTGACAGACAGCTTATACCATATAGTAGGACGACGAGAGGAGCTACTAGAGATATTTAATCACCCCTATCCTCTGATTGATGTAGATGCTATTAACTCTGTCAAGGAAGGGAATGCGGGGAGCATCTCTTTTACAGACGGGCATCACGACTACTCTTTTAACAATAGCAAGTCTGTACTCATGATGCGGTTTGTCACACCATCAGAGCATAAGGCAGTCCCGATAGAGATACTTCAAGATCCATTCTCTCTACTAGAGCACTTGATACCAGACCTCGCCACGACTACACCTGCACAGGAGCATCTTGCCAAGGGGAGTATTTACGTAGTACTGCCTCTCTATGGAGTACGCAGGGGCAGTAAATATGTTCCCACCAAGAGCGGACTCAATCAGTGGAATGCAGGAGGACGACCACGTCAGCCGAATGAGGTGTATATACCAATACCGAAGCAGATCCATCGCTCCTATCCAGACTTCTTCCCAGATAGAGAGACCCCCTTTACCTTAATACTGCCAAATGGAGTAAGTCTCTTGGCTAAAGTGTGTCAGGCTGGCGGAAAAGCCTTAATGTCAAATCCGAATCAAGACCTAGGCAAGTGGATCCTAAGAGATGTGCTACAACTCAAAGAAGGTGAGCTAGTAACTATGGATACGCTCAATAAGTATGGTATGGACAGCATATTGGTAAGAAAGGTGGAAAGCTCAGAGGCTCCAGCTACATATAAGATAGACTTCTGTCGTAATGGCTACGAACGTTATGACCAGTTTACGCAAGATGCGTCTGAGGAGTGACCAAAAAGCATAGCTAAGCGACACTTTCAAACTTACAAAACCTCTGTTTCGTTCTAGAAATCGAGGCGTAGCTGTCATTGCTCAGGGAGCGGGCAAGCCAAAACTGACATCGATTCTCATTTTCTTATCACTTAGATTAAACCTTCCCATAAGTAGGCTCTCTAAGGAGTCAGAAAAACCCGCGCGAGTGCGGGTCTCGGAAGTAAAATAAATGTATTGCGTGGTGACACGCGCTGTGCCTGCCTTTGGATTTAAGCTTTTTACGAGGGCGCTACGGGCACCAGAAAGAAGGCACAAATGTTTTTATCGATATGGTTGTTCCCCTGTGCCTTCTTTCTTTTTTTCGTATCTTTGGAATCGCCAATCGCACCACAGCGTGGTAGGTTGGTGATTTCTTCGTTTATATACTGCACATATCAATCCTAACAATATAGTAATCAAGAACTATGACAAAGAATGCACTGACTAGGCTCTCAGTCCTACTCACTACACTTCTACTCCTAGGCACAAGCCAGAGCTACGCCTGCACAGGGCTACTCGTTGGCAAGAAGGCCTCCGCCGATGGATCGGTGATGATCTCTTATAGTGCTGACTCACACACGCTCTACGGTGAGCTATACTACTGGCCAGCTGCCGATCACGCTCCTGGCTCTATGCGACAGATCACTGAGTGGGACTCGGGCAAGCCTCTTGGACAGATACCTGAGGTGGCACACACCTACGCCGTCATCGGCAATATGAATGAGCACGCTCTAGCTATCACCGAGTCTACATGGGGTGGTCGTGAGGAGCTAATGGATCCTAATGGCTTGATGGACTATGGTAGCCTCATCTATGTAACCTTGCAGCGCGCTAAGACGGCTCGTGAGGCTATCGAGGTGATGACTACTCTGGTCAAGGAGTATGGCTACGCTAGCTCTGGTGAGAGCATCTCCATAGCAGACAAAAATGAGGCGTGGGTGCTCGAGCTAGTCAGCAAGGGCAAGTACGGCAAGGGCGCTGTATGGGTCGCTATGCGTATCCCTGACAATGCGATCTCTGCACATGCTAACCAGGCGCGCATCCAGCAGATCAAGTTCAACGATCCTGATAACTGTCTCTACGCTCCCGACGTGATCGACTTCGCTCGTGAGAGAGGCTTCTTCAAGGGTTCTGACAAGGACTTTAGCTTCCAAAAGGCTTACAACCCCTACACACCAGGTGGTCTACGTGGCTGCGAGGCGCGTGTATGGGCTTTCTTCAATAAGTTTAGCGACAATATGAAGCAGTACGAGCGCTTCGTCATGGGTGACGAAAAGGCCTCCAAGCCTATGCCACTCTACGTTGTTCCCAACCGCAAGCTCTCTGTCGCTGACGTACGAGACATGATGCGTGACCACTATGAGGGTACACCGATGGATATGACCAAGGACGTAGGTGCTGGTCCCTACGCTGTGCCTTACCGCTGGCGCCCGATGACCTTCGAGGTAGATGGTCAGACCTACGTCAATGAGCGTGCGATCGCTACACAGCAGACGGGCTTCGTGCTAGTAGCTCAGCTCAGACCTAACCTGCCGGACGCTTTCAGCATCTTGTGGTTTGGTGTAGATGATGCGAACACGGCTGTCTTTACGCCCGTCTACTGCTCTTCACTCCGCACGCCTGAGTGCTACCGTGTGGGCAATGGCGATATGATGCACTTCTCCTGGACGAGTGCATTCTGGATCCACAACTGGGTAGCCAATATGGCTTATGCACGCTATGCTCCTATGATGCAGGATATTCGTCCCGTACAGCAGCAGCTGGAGCAGAGCTTCGACAAGATCGTCTCGGAGATCGATCAGCAGGCTCTAGCCATCTACCAGCAAGACCCGATGAAGGCTCGTGAAGTCCTCACGACCTTCTCCTGCGAGACCGCTGACTATGCGACACACCGCTGGAAGAAGCTCGGCGAGTACCTACTCGTCAAGTATATGGACGGAAACATGAAGAAGGAGGAGAACGGCCAGTTCAAGACCAACGGCTATGGTCTGAGCGATATGCCTTACTTCCCTGGCTACGACAAGGCCTACTACGAGCGCATCGCTGAGACGACCGGCGATCTGCTCAAAATCAATGAGTAAGTCCCAGAAGCAGTATATGTAAATACAATGTGGGCAATGCTAAGTTAGCAAGACATATCCTCCTCGAGAGGACCTGTCGAGCTACTAAGCATTGCCCACTCCTTATATTATATAGAGCAACAACATGTCACTATACTTAGGCATAGACATAGGTGGAACCAACACAGAGCTGGGCATCGTCGATGATGAGGGGCAAATAGTTGCCTCGCAGACGTTCTTGACGAAGCAAAACGGGAGCCTCTTCACTGACTACGTCGAGGCGCTGAGCCAGCAGATAGCACAAATGATCGCTAACTCGGGCCTAACAGACCAGGTCGTCGGAATAGGCATCGGAGCTCCGAATGCTAACTACTTCTCTGGTTGTATCGAAGAAGCGGTCAATCTACCCTGGGCTGGCATCAGTCCTATCGTCGCTGATCTATCGGCACGTACAGGACTACCCGTCGTCCTAGACAATGATGCCAATGCGAGTGCGCTCGGGGAGCACAGCTACGGCGTGGCGCGTGGGCTAGACCACTTTGTCGAGATAACCCTCGGCACAGGCGTAGGTAGCGGTATCTATGCCGATGGTCGCCTCATACGTGGTTACCAAGGCAAGGCTGGTGAGCTAGGACACCTAGCCGTCGGGGAGCCGCATCAGCTCTGTGGCTGCGGACGATACGGCTGTCTCGAAGCCTCTGTCGCTGCACCTGCCGTAGCACGACGTGCCGTGAGCCTGAAGAAGCTCTGTCTGGAGCAAGGCATGTGGAGCGAACTCTGTGATATACCTGACGAAGAGCTGACCAGCAAGACTGTGGCAGAGGTAGCTCTAGCAACGGGCGACTCATTAGCGCGACAAGTCTTCGAGGAGACAGGCGAGATACTGGGGCGCGCCTTGGCGCAGTTTGCTTGCTTCTCAGCACCGCAAGCTTTCGTACTCTTCGGAGGCGTAGCACGGTGTGGTGACCTGCTCCTACAGCCGGTGCGCAAAGCTTTTGACGAATCACTACTCCACATCTACAAAGGCTCTATCCAGATCCTCCTCAGCTCACTCCCTAAGGGCCAAGCGGCCGTACTGGGGGCAGCCTCGCTAGCTCGCGAACGGAACCTATAAGTATGAGCCAACGCGAGACCTTCGACTACTGTCCGCGCTGTGGTGCTGATCGCTTGGAGGCGCATGGTGTCAAGGCGCAGCACTGTCAGCGCTGTGGCTTCACCTACTACCACAACCCGAGTGCCGCGGTGGCCCTCCTCGTGCGGGATCTGCGGGGCCGGCTACTCGTGGCGACCCGAGGCAAAGAGCCCGCCAAGGGGACGCTAGACCTCCCAGGCGGCTTCGTCGACAAAGGCGAGACGGGCGAAGAGGCTGCGCAGCGAGAGCTATGCGAAGAGAGCGGACTACGACTCCCCACGGAGCAGTTTGCCTACGCCTTCTCTCTGCCCAACAGCTACCTTTACAGCGACTTCCTCGTGCCGACGCTAGATCTCTTCTACACGGTTCAGCTACCGAGCGAGATGCCTGCCGTACGAGCTATGGACGACGTAGCGCAGCTCTGCTGGCTCGCACCCGCAGAGATCGATCCGTCACGCTTCGGACTAATATCCATCCGCCGAGGCATCGCTCGCTACCTATCGTCTCTCGCAGACTGACCTTTCATACAATAACATACACACTGTGGCAACACCTTCCTCTCGCAGCAAGATCTGGGCCCGCCCATGGGGCTATCCTGAGGCTCTCATCATCCTCGCGGGGATCCTCCTCGTCGGCTACCTATGGCAATACATCATGGGGCCCATACCTGCAGGCTTCTACACAGCTCCCGTCAGCATCATCATCTCGGTAGCACTCGTAGTCGCCGCCCTCTATATAGGTCTACGAGGTAGCCGGCTCTATGCGGGACGACGCACGCCGACGATCGTCCTCTTTGTCCTGTCGCCAGCAGCTACGCTCACAGCACTCGGCGGGTGCTTGGTGCTACTCCTCATCATGGGCTTTTGCGTGCAGGCTCCCCCGACAGTGACGGCCGGGCTATCAGGCTTCTTGCACCGCAGTGGCTGGAGTTCGATGGTACACTCCTACCCCTTCAACCTGCTCTACCTCTACCTCCTCCTCATCTTAGGCTCTATCTCGGTACGTCGCCTGACACGTATGCGCTGGCATTGGCAGGATATAGGCTTTGCGCTCAACCACGTGGGGCTCTTCTGCTTTCTTTTCTTTGCCCTGCTAAGCGGCGGCTCCATGCAGCGCTACCGCATGGTACTCGAGGAGGGGCGCATTGAGTGGCGCGGAGCGGACTATGATCATGGTATGCAGCTCGTTGAGCTACCCATAGCACTCAAGCTCAAAGAGTTTCACATGGATGAGTACCCGCCTCAGCTCATCCTGCTGGATGGCAAGAGTGGTCAGGCGGTAAAATCCAGCAAAGGTGCTGTCGCACTCACCATAGACACCGTTCCCCAGCAAGGCTCCCTAAGCGACTGGCAGATAAAAGTCGAGGAGTACCTCCCTCTAGGTGCTCCCGTCATCACTCAGGAGGAGCTGGTCTACAAGCCGTTTGCCTCCAGTGGAGGGGCTCCAGCCGTACGCCTGCAGGCCTCTAGAGGTCAGGAGCATTACTCGGGCTGGGTCTCTTGTGGCAGTTACCTCATACCCTACCGAGCCTTGGCTCTACCTGACAGCCTGAGCATCGTCATGCCTTATCCCGAGCCAAAGCAGTACTACTCTCAGGTCGAGTACATCCTCAAGAGCGGAGGCATGGGCGAAGCAACCATCTCTGTCAATGATCCGCTCAAGACCGAGGGGTGGTATGTCTATCAGCTCAACTACGATCAGGAGCGAGGGCGCTGGGCTACAACCACCGAGCTGGAGCTAGTTTACGATCCTTTCATTCGCCCCATCCTCATCTCCATCTATACGCTCCTGCTGGGCGCACTCGTCCTACTCCTAGGACCTGGTCGTCACACCACGAGGGCCACGCGCACCACCTCTCACACGCCAACCGATACACCTTTATGCTAGCAGCCTTCTCTCAGCTCAGTTGGGGAGCCTTCCCTTACTTTGGTATTGCCACAATCCTCCTCTGTGCCATCGGTGCTCTCTTGGCGTGGCGTGGCAAGCGGAGCGTTGCGATGCTCCTATCCATCCTTGGAGTTGTATCGCTAGGACTCTTTATCGCAGGGCTCTGGATCAGTCAAGCTCGGCCTCCGATGCGCACGCAGGGCGAGACCAGACTCTTCTACTCTCTCTTCGTACTCCTCTCGGGGCTGCTCGTCTACCTGCGGTGGGGCTATCGATGGATCTTTAGCTTCAGCACGATCCTCTCGGGCGTCTTCATCATTATCAATATTGTGAAGCCTCAGATCCACAGCAAGGCGATGATGCCCGCCCTACAGAGTCCCTACTTCGTACCGCACGTCATCAGCTATATGTTTGCCTATGGACTGCTCGGCGTGGCACTACTCATCTGCATCTACATCGTCTGGCAGCGGCAGTACGACAATGCGCACAAGATCTACGTCATGGACAACCTCGTCTACACCGGACTAGGTTTCCTCATGATCGGCCTCCTACTCGGAGCCATCTGGGCAAAAGAAGCCTGGGGCACTTACTGGGGCTGGGACCCCAAAGAGACTTGGGCCGCCATCACCATGTGTGCTTACCTACTCTTCGTCCATTACAGACGCTTCTCCCCACACGACCTCCGAGGTGCCTTGTGGGTACTCATCGGGAGCTTCCTCTTCTTACAAATGTGCTGGTACGGAGTCAACTACCTCCCCTCCGCTAGCAACAGCGTACACGTCTACGGACTATAAGAGGGGGAATAAATTAGCGGGTGAAATGTACGCCTGCTAAACAAATCGTACAAAGTGGACGGTAAATGGTTTATTTTACCACCTTTGTCGTAGAGAGGTACCTCTTCTCATACTAAAGCATCCTAATGACTGGGTACTATGAAGCGACTTAAAGAGCTTTGGAATAGATTCGTCAGGCTTTGCCTCCCCACCTATCGCAGTAAGGTTGTCGCTATCCTTATCGTAGGTGTAGGGGCTGGGCTGGGCGTTTACCTCACCTACATGTCTATGGTGTGGAACTATGCAGGCTCCGATCCCAAGACCTGCGTTCAGTGCCACGTCATGGAGCCTTACTACGCGACCTGGCAGCACAGTTCGCATAGCCAGCGCGCTCAGTGTGCCGACTGCCACGTGCCACACAATAATATCTTCAACTATTACTATACGAAAGGGACTGACGGTCTGCGCCATGCGACCGTCTTTACCGCTCGGCGCGAACCTCAGGTGATGCGTACCGTGGCACGTAGCCAGCGTGTCATCTATGACAACTGCGTACGCTGTCACACACAGCTCAACCAGGACTTCGTCAAGACCGGCATGCTCACACGCTCCGAGATCAACGATGGATCTGAGAAGCGCTGCTGGGACTGCCACAGAGATGTACCCCACGGAGGGTCCAACTCTCTCTCCAGCACGCCACACGCCTTAGTTCCCTTCCCCGATAGCCCCGTACCACAGTGGCTCAAAGCATTGCAAAAGAAGTAGCCAGCCACTGTAACAAAGCAACTACACACACCTTCCCAAGAACCATACAGCAGAAAGAGAGATCGCTATGACCAAAGAACGTAAACTCAAGCCGTGGCAAGGGTGGCTCCTATTCGGAGGCACACTCGTTGTCGTCTTCTTATTAGGCCTGCTCGCAGCCTCTGTCACCGAGCGTCGTGCCGAGACGCAGACACTTTTGGCCAATCGCATTACGGAGATTGCGCCCGACGAAGCACGCAATCCGCTCTACGAGCCAAACTACCCACGTGAGTATCAGACCTGGCTCCAGACCGCCGACACTTCCTTCAGCAGTCGTTACAACGGCTCTCAGATCGTCGACGTACTGGCGCAGCGTCCTGCCATGGTCATCTTTTGGGCTGGCTATGCTTTCAGCCGTGAGTATGGCACACCCCGTGGGCACATGCACGCCATCGAGGATATGAATCACTCCCTACGCACAGGACACCCAGGCATCGACGGTGCTGAGGATCTACAGCCAGCCACCTGCTGGACCTGCAAGAGCCCCGACGTGCCTCGTATGATGCAGCAGATGGGTGTCGTCAAGTACTACGCGGGTCGCTGGAGCGAGCTGGGCAGCGAGATCGTCAACCCCATCGGCTGTGCCGACTGCCACGAGACGGAGCACATGACCCTCCGCATCTCTCGCCCCGCACTCATCGAGGCTTTTGCACGGCAGGGCAAAGACATCACCAAGGCTACGCATCAGGAGATGCGCTCGCTCGTATGCGCTCAGTGCCACGTCGAGTACTACTTTAGCCAAGCGGACCCCAACAAGCCCAACTACCTCACATTCCCCTGGGACAAAGGCTCCCGCATGGAAGATGTCGAGGCATACTACGATAGTCTCCAGTACTACGACTACATACACCCGCTCTCCAAGGCTCCGATCCTCAAGGCTCAGCACCCAGACTTTGAGGTTGCTCAGTACGGCATCCATGCCCAGCGAGGAGTCAGTTGCGCCGACTGCCACATGCCCTACAAGAGCGAGGGCGGAGTCAAGTTTAGCGACCACCACATCTCCAGTCCGCTCCAGTACATCGACCGTACCTGCCAGACCTGTCACCGTGAGAGCGAGGAGACCCTACGGCAAAACGTCTACGACCGTCAGGCCATGGCACTCGAAGTGCGTAACAATGTAGAGCGCGAGCTCTGTAAGGCACACCTCGAGGCGCAGTTCGCCTGGAATCATGGTGCCACCGAGCAGCAGATGGCTCCCGTCCTCCAGCTCATACGTCAGAGCCAGTGGCGATGGGACTACGCCGTGGCGACGCATGGCGGTTCCTTCCACGCGCCACAAGAGATCACACGCATCCTCAGTAATTCGCTTGAGAAGGCACTCCAGGCACGTGTGCTGATCGCACAGATCGTAGCACAGCATGGACACACGGGTCCCATACCTCTACCCGACGTAAGCACCAAGGAGAAAGCGCAAGCGTACATTGGACTAGATATGAAGACGCTACGCCAGCAGAAGGCACGGTTCAACGAGCAGATACTCCCACAGTGGATCAAGACCGCTCAGCAGAACCAGCGTCTCGTCTCCGCCCGATAACCTCTCCAAAGGACGAGACGTCTTTTGTAGCGACGCACGGATCAGAGGGGTCGGAGTCATCATAGCTCCGATCCCTCTGATTTCTAATCTCTAACCTCTAACCTCTAACTTCTAACCTCTAATCTTCGTATCTTTGCACTGTATGTCAGTAGAGCAGATACCGCTAGCGGAGCGGATGCGTCCTAAGACGCTCGAAGAGTATGTCGGACAGTCTCACCTCGTCGGTGCGAATGCCCCACTGCGCGTTATGCTCGAGCGGGGACACATACCCTCGATGATTCTATGGGGACCGCCCGGCGTCGGCAAGACAACCCTAGCACGGCTTCTCTCTCAGATGATGCAGTGCCGCTGCTATAGTCTCTCGGCCGTAGGCTCAGGCGTAGCCGATGTGCGCAAGACTCTGCAGGAGGCCAAAGAGGCGCAGACCGGTCTCTTCTCACAGCATCAGGGACGACCCATCCTCTTCATCGACGAGATACACCGCTTCTCCAAGTCTCAGCAAGACTCCTTGCTAGCGGCCGTCGAGCAGGGCGTGGTCACACTCATCGGAGCTACGACGGAGAACCCCTCCTTTCAAGTAATCCGCCCGCTCCTCTCACGCTGTCAAGTCTTCGTCCTCAAGCCTCTAGAGCATAGCGACCTCTCGCAACTCATCGACCGCGTCTTCGCCACCGATCCGCTCTTCTCTCGCTACCAAGTAACCCTAGAGGGTGCCGACCGTGAGCTACTCATCCACCTCGCAGGCGGTGATGCCCGCAAGCTACTCAACCTCCTCGAGATGACCCTCTCGATGGCACTCGAGCAGCACCCCGACGAGACCACGGTACAGTTGACCGGAGAGGCGATCGCCAGCGTAGCGCGCCAGCAACCCGCCGCCTTCGATCGTGATGGCGAGCTACATTACGACATCGCCTCCGCATTCATCAAGAGCATACGAGGTAGCGATCCTGATGCAGCGCTCTACTGGATGGCTCGCCTCATCGAGGGAGGCGAAGAGCCTCGCTTCATAGCGCGTCGTGTGGTCATCTCAGCAGCCGAAGATATAGGTTTGGCCAATCCGCAGGCACTCGTCGTAGCGCAGGCCGCTGCCGATGCCGTCGACTTCATCGGATGGCCCGAGGGACGCATACCACTCGCCGAGGCAGTCGTCTACCTCGCAGGTTCGCCAAAGAGCAACTCCGCCTACCTCGCCATCGATGCCGCCCTCGCCAAGGTGCGTGAGACGGGCAACCTGCCAGTCCCGCTACATCTGCGCAATGCGCCTACTAAGCTCATGTCCGACCTCGGCTACGGTGTCGACTACCGCTACCCGCACGACTATCCCAAGCACTACACACGGCAGCAGTACCTGCCCGACGAACTCATCGATGCGCAGTTCTACACGCCACAACAAGTAGGCCAAGCCGAGCGCACGCTCAGTAGCTACCTCGACTTCATCGATCAGCAGGAGGAGACTAAATAAGCGAGTGTCGACTCATCTCCGCAGATTCACTACGGAGTGATAAGACTATAAAAGACGATATCCACGTGGGGGGGCAAATCTCCACGTGGCGGCTACTTTTTCGAAGCAAAATCACATCGGGGCTTTGATGCCTTGTCTATCTCCTGTCAGCGGTGAATCTTCCTTCAGCACCCTCAAATAGAAATTAGCCCTCCGAACAGCCTCAAAAACAGAAATTGTCCTACAGTTGTTTTTCTCTTTACTTTTCATTACCTTAGCCCCCTGAGGAGAAGTAGGTAGATTTAAGCATCGTAGCTTCGCCCCCTCTTCCCCCTTGTGTAGCGACACAAACCCTTATAAATAGACAAATCAATCACTTACACTTAAACAGATACGCTTATGAAACGAATGTTATCTATCTTATCATTACTAGGTACATTCCTGCTTTGGCCATTTATGGCGCAAGCGCAGGAGGTAACAGTAACCTTCGAACAGGTAGAGCACTGCACCATCACAGGCTTTTATGACAAAGGCGAATTGGTGGAACTCCATAGTGGGGATAAAGTGCCCCTCTACACAATGGTTATGTTTGTCGCAACGGCAGACGAGGGATATGAAGTTACGCACTACATCTTCAATGGAGAGGAAGTAGAGAATACTTCCTCTAAAGGTCTACCGAGGATGGTTTCAAAAGATATGACAGTTTCAGCACGAGTAGTTCAAAAAGCATCTACAGCTTGTGTCATAACTGTCGAGCAGCCCGAGCATGGTACGATCGACCTATACAAGGGAACCAGTACGGATGATGAGTCCCTCAATTCTGGTGACCAAGTAGAGACTGGTAGTCAGATTACTATGGTGATCAAGCCAAACGAGGGCTATAGGCTAGACCATTGGCTTATCAATCGCAAGGAGGAGCCTAAGGATGACTTCCGTCCTGAGAGGAAGATGATCACTGTCTCAGAGCCCACAATCGTCTCGGCTGTGCTCGTAGAGAGTGGCTATGTCGTCACCTACGAGCAGCCAGCAAATGGTACAATCACAGTGAAGACCGTCAATCCCGTCGCAGAGGTACCCTCTGGCACGCGTGTCAAGGATCTAGCTCCCATCTCGATCCAGGCAACTGTCAATGAGGGCTATGAGTTTAAGCACTACCTCATCAATGGCGAGAAGCGACTACCTAACGATATGCAGACTCTCTTGACCTACTATGTAGCTCCGAAAGATATATCTGCAGTGACCATCGAGGCGGTCATCGAGAAGAAGGCTGAAGCTAAGTCTTACGCTGTCACCATCGAGGAGCTAGAGAATGCATACCTAAAGGTAGAGTATGGTGGCTACTTATCTTCGACGAGAGTAAATAGTGGCGATCAAGTCCCCGAAGGGACAGAGCTTCGTGTCGATCTTTTCCTAGACGAGGGGTATGAGCTAGAACACTTCCTCGTTAATGGAGTGGCAACACCCTCAGAGAGTGAAGAGTTTCCAGGGATTAAGGTCGTCGTAACGGGACCTCTCACACTATCAGCCGTAGTCAAGAAGAAGGCCGCACCGGCAGAGAAGGTTCAGCTCTCAGTCCAGGAGGAGGGTGCAGTAGGCTATGCTACGGTTCAGTATCAGACACCTGGTAGCACCACTTGGGAGAAACCAGCTGAGAGTAAAAATCCAACGCTAGACCTGCCTGTCGGTACGAAGGTAAGAGTCGAGGCAACCATTACCGTCTCTGGAGCTACCGTCGCCTTCACACACAATGATAACCCAGTGGCTGCTGACCAGCTCACAGACGAGGGACTCACGTACGAGTTTACCCTAGAGGAGCCAGCTAATATCAAGGTTATCTTCACAGAGGGTGCCATAGGCTTTTACATCTACTACGATTGCGATAAGCATGCTACGATCACTGGTACAGCAGATGGTAAGCCCTTCGAAAATGGCGATAACATTGCTGCTGGCGCAAAAGTCGTACTGACCGTAACGCCTGAGGAAGGCTACGAAGTCAAGGATTGGCTTGATGCTGACTATAAGCTCATCCCAGGCTCTGAGGGCAAGAACCCTTACACCTTCACAGTAGATGGCTTTGCGATGGTATTTGCCGAGACCCAGAAGAAGACCACAGCTCTCATAAAGGTTAGCTCCGAGGGACCGACGGGATGCTCCCTTGAGACTACCTACGTTGAGCCAAAGGGTTCGGGCAACCCGCTAACAATCTTCGGCGAGAAGCGCATCCCGCTAGGCAGTGACGTCACGGTAAAGGCTAAGTTCACCATAAGTGGAGACTATCAGGTGGTCTTCACAAACAATGGCCAGCCTGTACCTGCAGAGGCACTCTCAGAGGATGGCTTTGTCTATACCTTTAAGGCTGACAAGGATGCTGATATACATGCAGTCTTCTCCAAGAAGGCTGCTCCAGCAGTCGACTACACCATCACCCTAGAAGCTAGTAAGGGTGGTGCTGTCACAGCTATGGTAGACCAAGAGACTATCGAGAGTGGTGCTAAGGTACCCGCTGGTACCACGATCAAGGTGATAGCTACGCCAGATGAAGGCTACGAGATCGACGAGTGGTTTGTCGATGATGAGACCATCCCTACACCAGAAAAAGGCTACTACTACTTCGACCTCAACAAGGACACCAAGGTCAAGGTAACCTTTAGGCTCTCTGTGGCTGTCGAGCAGCCGACACAGAACCAGCTCGTCGCTTACGTGACCAACGGCGGTACACGCCTCGAGATAGCTGGTGCTGCTGAGGGTGCTGAGGTACGTCTCTACGACTACACAGGTCAGCTACTCCTAGCTAGCACGGAGCATGCGCTCGACATCAGCGCACTACCTGCTGGTAGCTACATCGTCCTCGTCGGCAACTACACGACGCGCATCGTCAAGTAAGAGTAAACCGATGGTCCACTAGGACCACAGCGCGGCGCTCCTAATGAGACTGTTGCAAAAGTCAACAGTCTCACAATCTTGCTTGCAAGATTGTCTAGA